>Ga0210395_10000488_pt1 | contig 31075 bp, 19 predicted proteins | sample IncBWH4OmetaG_FD_150861 | JGI IMG/M metagenome (GOLD analysis project Ga0210395, IMG submission 150861) | Forest soil microbial communities from Barre Woods Harvard Forest LTER site, Petersham, Massachusetts, United States - Inc-BW-H-4-O ... | reverse complement strand
CGCCGGGCAAAGGTCTCTCCGTCAATACAGGAGCGGTGGAAACGCTCAGCATCCAGGCGACTCTGCCCAAGGCCAAGTTGTGGCACTTTGACCATCCCCATCTGTATCGCCTCGAATTTTCCATCTTGGATGGAAGCCGCGAACATCGTTTCGCCACCAGTTTCGGTGTCCGCAAACTTGAGATTCAAGATGGCGATTTCCACTTGAACGGCGAGCGCGTGCGACTGATGGGCGTGGAACGAATGGCTGGCAGCAACCCGGAGTTCGGAATGGCGGAGCCAACTCAGTGGATCGCTCAGGACTATTCGGACATGAAGCATCTGAACTGCGTCTTCACGCGCGTCCATTGGCCCCAGGACAAGCGCGTTCTCGACTACTACGACCGCCACGGCATTCTTATGCAGACCGAGGTTCCTGCCTGGGGACCAGACACATTTGCCGGGATGACTGCCCGGCCCGATGCGGACATCACGGAAAATGGATTGGAGCAACTTCGCGAGATGATTGCTCGCGACTTCAACCATCCGTCGGTTGTGGTTTGGGGCCTGTGCAACGAGATTGATGGGCAGAATCCGCCCGCGTATCAATTTGCCCGGCGATTGCTGGAGGAAGCTAAGCGGCTCGATCCGGGCCGTCTCTGCTCCTACGCCTCGAACTCGCTGGACAATACGCCCCAGCGGGACGTTGCGGGGCTAATGGATTTTATCGAAGCCAACGAATATTACGGAACCTGGGCCCCCGGAACGGCGGCGGACGCGGGGCGCTATCTCGATCAAATTCATGTCGCGTTTCCCGGCAAGCCGATTGTAGTTTCCGAATATGGATACTGTGCCTGTACACTGGACCGGCCCGAAGGCGATGAGCCAAGAATCGATATTTTGCGCTCGCACGACGCAACAATTCGCTCGAGAGATTTTGTCGCCGGGGCGATTTTTTTCTGTTACAACGACTATCGCACGGATGTCGGCGATCGCGGCGTGGGCTCGTTGCAACAGCGGATCCACGGAGTGGTGGACCTTTATGGCGCGCGCAAGCCATCGTATGAGGTTCTCCGCCGCGAGTCCAGCCCCATCGAATCGTTTACTGTGGAGCGCCGGCTGAACAAATTCCAGCTGCTGATCCGAGTGCGGCACGACCTTCCGAGGTACACCCTCCGGGGCTACATACTGCGCGGTTTGTTCTTCGGGCAAGGTAATATTCCCGTCGAACGCCAGGAGGTGGAGTTGCCAGCCGCTCAGCCTGGTAGTGAGACGAAACTGGAAATTGCGTTCGCTCAATCCGAAGTACCGTCTCATGTCCAGTTTGATATTCTGCGCCCGACCTCTTTCTCAGCATATTCCTTGGACTGGAAACCTTAGGAGGCAGCGAGCCTGAATTGCTGTTCCTTTAAGAGCACCGTTGATGAAGCGGTTGGAAACTCCAGATGCAGGCGACCGATCGAGGGCCCGAAACGTTCATGCCGGTCTGCCTTGGTATACGCTTCCTCCGGAGGCAATCATGTTCAAATTCAGACTCCTATACCTACCTCTTCTTCTAGCATTGATTTGCGACGCCAGCGCGCAATTCGTTCACACCGACCACAAACAAATCGTCGACGGAGCCGGCAAGCCGCTCTTGGTTCGCGCTACAAATTTAGGCAACTGGCTGGTGCCCGAAGGCTACATGTGGCTCTTCGAAGGCGGTCCGCAATCCGCTGCTGAGATCCGCGGCCTGGTTTTAGAACTACTCGGCCCCGAAGGCTCCGCCGCATTCTGGCAGAAGTACCGCGACCAGTACGTCACCCGCGAAGACATCACGCTCCTGCATCGCGCCGGTTTCAATACCCTCCGGGTTCCTCTTCATTACAGCCTGTTTGAGAGCGACGACGCGGAAGGTTTCAAGCTCGTGGACCGTCTAGTCACCTGGAGCCGCGCCGAAGGACTCTATCTGATCCTCGATCTGCATGCCGCACCCGGCGGACAGACCGGAGCCAACATCGACGACAGCGCTGGATATCCTTGGCTCTACAACAGTCCCCACGAGCAGGAGCACCTGAGCGCCGTCTGGCGGCGCCTGGCCACGCACTATCGCGATGAGCCCATCGTGCTTGGTTACGATCTACTGAACGAGCCCATCCCGCAATTTCCCAAGCTCGCGCCTTTGAACCCTCTGCTGGAACCTCTCTACAAGAAATTGTCGGTTGAGATCCGCAAGATCGACACTCACCATGTTTTCTTCCTCGGTGGCGCCCAGTGGGACAGTAACTTCTCCGTCTTCGGCAAACCCTTCGACTCGAACGTCGCTTATACCTTCCACAAGTACTGGACCGCACCCGATGAAAGCGTCATTCGCGATTACATGGATTTTCGCGACCGTTTTGATGTCCCCATCTGGATGGGCGAGTCCGGCGAGAATAACGATGACTGGATCGCCCAATTCGTGAAAACCCTGGAAAAGAACAACATCGGATGGGCTTTCTGGCCTTACAAGAAGATGGGAAAGTCCTCGGCGGTTGTCAGCATCCTCCCGCCCGCGGACTGGGCAAAGATCGTGGAGTTCGCCAAGCTCCCGCGCGGCACGGGCCAGGTAGAAGAACGACTCAAGGCTCGCCCGGACCAGGAAACCATCATCCGCGCTTTCGACCAGTTTCTGGAAAACATGCGCCTGCAAAAATGTCGTGTGAATGCTGGATATCTGAAGGCGCTCGGGCTAAGGTCTGATGTTGCACCGGTCACCGCGGGAGGATCCGCGAAGTGATCGATTCAAGTCTTGAACCGTTGGCCATGGAATGGGTGATCGCGATGAGGGAAGGCCACGCCCTTGCGAACAACGGGCTTGGTACACCTACTGCCTACTCGATCACTATGGTCCACAAGAAATTGCCAAGCGAAGTCTGGACGGCTCTCCAGGAAAGGAGACAGCACAATGGCGAAGCGGCCAATCTCACGGCGCGAGTTCATATTGCATTCATCAGGCGCGGCGGGCCTGATGCTGGCGGGGGGCTCTCTCGCGGCCACGCCATCTCCGGATGCAGCTGGAACGCAGACCAAGTCAGGGGAGCGATCACAAGCACCAACTGTGCCGGCGCAGGCTATTCCGTTCTGCGCCTGGAAACGAACCCTCGGCGATTTGCCCAAGATCGCACTAATGGACGACAGCCACGCACGACCGGAGGATCGGGCCGGACTGAATACGCTGACTCGGGTCAAGAAAGGAATTCCGCTGGGTGGAATTGGCGCCGGAAATTTCATGTACAACATCTGCGGCACATTCGGGCCATGGCAGATGAAAGTGGGAAGGTACGAGGAACGATTTCTCCCTCAAGCCGCGTTTCATATCAGAGAACAGGTAAAAGGAAAACGCGCGACAGCGCGGACTCTTGCAACCGATGACATACTGCCTGCGTGGACACGACTCCAACCGGGCGAAGGCGAATACTACGCTCTGTTCCCGCGCGGTTGGTGCACTTACAACCCCTTCGAGACCAACATCGCCTTGGAGCTTTTCAGCCCGGTCATCAAAGACAACTACCGGGAAACGTCTCTCCCCGCCGCGCTTTTCCAGTTCAGGATTCATAACCCGTCGTCGTCGCCCGTCGAAGTTTCAGTGATGTTCACTTTTCCGAATGCGCCCTACACCGGACCTCAGAACACGCCGATGGGGAAGCCAACAGGGGCCGTCGATGAAACGGCGAGGGAGCGCAGGGGACTTACAAACGAATTGGCCCGCGATGAGCATCTCGGGATCACTGCGATTCTGATGAAGGCTCACCATCCGACTAATCCGCCGGAAACGGAAAACTCCGAGTGGTGCATCGCCACGAATGCCCCGGCATCTCACACTACCAGTTGGGATGGCGAAGGTGACGGAGCCGAGATTTGGCAAGATCTCGCAGCGGACGGGGAACTGGCTGATAGGCCCCTGGGCGCGGACGGCAAACTCCCATCGGGAGCGCTGTGCGTTAAGGTTAGGATTGCTCCGGGATCGGAAGTGACTGTCCCGTTCGCACTCACCTGGTATTTCCCGCAAATTGAATTTGGAAACGGTACCCGCTGGTGGCGCCGCTACACTGAGTACTATCCGCCCAAACGCGGGCAAGCGTTCGAAATCGCTAAGGAAGCCTTGCTCAAAACGGGGGAGTGGCTAAACGCCGTCGAGACTTGGCAAACCCCTATCGTCCAGAATCCAGCTTACCCCGACTGGCTCAAGCAAAGCGCTCTGAATGAGCTGTACTACGCTACGTTTGGCGGCTCCTTTTGGGAAAATGGCTGTATCACCAAACCCAAGAAATTTGGCAATCGTCCCGGTCAACACCTCGCGTCAGTGATGGAGTGCCAGGAGTACGCCTTTGCGGAGACCTTCGACGTTCGCCATCACGCTTCCCGCAGCAACAGGGATCTCTGGCCGCAAATCGAGCGCGACATCCTGCTGGTTTTCTCCGATTTCATCCGGGATTCTCCCGACGGGAGTTGTCCCCATGACGCAGGCTCCATCTCCGGGGACCCGTTTTTTGAATACGATGGCTACGGCCGTTGGTACAACACTTCTCCCATGGGAATTAAAGGCCGGATTACCACTCCCTGGTCCGAATTCTCGCCCAAGTTCATCCAGCAGTGCCATGCCTATTGGCACAAGACCAAGGACAGCAAGTTTCTCGACGATGTCTGGCCGGCGCTCGTGCGAACCTACCGCTACCAAAAGACGACTGACGTCGACGGCGACGGCTTGAGCGAAATGAAGAGCTCTGAATATAAGGACAACAAGCTGTTCAACGCCATTCTCTGGCTCGGCGCCCTGGAAGCGCTCGAAGCGCTAGCTGAACACAAGATGGATAAAGCCCTGCTTGAGGAGTTCACTGCAGAACGGAAGAAGGCTCAAGCCAGCACAGAAGAGCAGTTCTGGAACCAGGAGCTTGGCTACTATCAGTACAACGCCCATAACTCTGACATCATGGCCGACGCCACAGTGGGCGAGCGTTACGTAGATGTGACCGGTCTCCCGCCGGTGGTGACTGCTGACCGCCTCACGTCGCATTACCGTCAACTGTTCAAGCGCGCTGTGTTGCCGCTGAGGGATTTCAACGGCGATGGGATTGGCGACATGGGTGTGGCAAATGCGCTTCACCCCGACTCGACCCCCGGCGTCGGCGACAGCGAGTATGCACATCAATTTGAGGTCTGGACAGGAGTCAGCTATTGCGCCGCCGCAAACCTGTACCACTGGGGAAAGCGCATTCAAGACGGATCCTTGCAAGCTGACGCCTTGCTGCTTGGATGGGGGTTGTACTATCAGACTTGGGCGAACGAGCAGACCGCCTATTGGTTCAGTACGCCAGAGGCTTGGAGGCTTGAGGATCCCCAGAAGTTTCGCGCCCTGATGTACCAGCGGGCGCGCGGAATCTGGGAACTGGCGATGGAACTAAGGGATCCTTATCGTTCCTGAGAGTCGTTCAAAATCACTCCGACAGGGACGCCAACAAAATAAAAGACTTGCTGGAAAACCCCATTTTTCCGCGGGACATAGCGGGGACACACGATCTCTCAGCCCGTCTTCCTGTCCTTCTCCGACAAACTCCTTCCCGCTTATGTTCTTCACGCCAACGCTGACTCCCGAGCGATACAGTCAACGTGTATCTCCCGGGAGCCAGGAAGAAGAAGCGGTACACACCGTCTCGATCGGTTTTCGTTGATTGGTGTGTGCCTTTGGTGTTGTCTTTGATCTCGACATCGGCACGACCGCGCCGCTCGGATCGCACTCCGGAGAGCTATTTGAAGTTTGCTCAGGATTTTGACCGTCTTCGTAAACTTCCCAACTACCTGGCGCTGGGAGTGTTCAGCAATCCTCCACCGGCGACAAAGTCTATGAGATCGTTTCCGGGGCGAATTGTCCCGTCCTCACGGTACGAACTAAGAGTCGAGCGTGACGAGGGAGCAACCGAACCTCGGGTGCCCTCGGTGTATCCGCTGCGGATAGAGCGTGACGAGAATCGCCGGTCTATTAGGAAGTTGAATGGGAAGGAGGGATATATTCAGGGGCATTTGCAAAGTGGTTCAAGACGGTGCACGTTAGTCGTATCGAACTGACCACCTCTTCCACCATCGCCATTGACGAGGTGTCCAATGTCTCGCTGCAAATATCAACATGCAATCGCGGATCGCCGGGGTGCGAATCAGCGAACACCAGGGTTTGAGCGCTATGGGATTTTGCGTCAACTACGAGCCAGGTTCCCAGAAATCATGTGAAGTACCACCATGGGAACGGCGAGACCATAAGTGCGAAGAAGCCCCAAGTGGAAATCGGCAGACCGAAAGTCATGCGAATGGATGTCGCGGCAACCCAAGAAAGCGGAAGCGCAATGGCGATGTAAGACGGAATGGTTATCCGGAAGAATCTCTTGTACCACGTGCGAGATGCTTCAGATCCCCCTAAGAGAGAATCGGGCACACGGGATGTGCGATACCGCACGTCCTGGTAAAACGCTCAGCCGCGCCATCGACAACCGTAAGAGCTCAGTCTCAGAGCAACACTTTCGTAACCTGCTTTCGTAATTTGGCATGCTCATCTGGACGTGCCAAAATCGGACGTGATCTTGAGCGCAGTATCTGGCGCTTACTGCTCGGCGGATCAAGGCAGCTCCTCCCCACAACCATTCTGCACACATGCGTTTGCGAAGGGATTCTGATCGGTTTTCTCATGGTCAAAATGTTCCGGGCTGCGCAGAGCACCATCAACCTGCGATGCGGGAGTCTAGTAGCTCGTCCGAAATTGGCCTTTGTCCTTGGTTTTCTCGCGACGGTCACCGCCGTCTTGGCCTCTCTCTCGTGGTTCCATCGGAATCAGGTCGACGACGCCCTCACTGCCCAAGTCATTCTCAATCAAATTGCGGTTCTTACGCGAGATTTCAATAATCTTTCCTTGGCAGCCTTGCAAAAGCAGAACCTGAGCCCCGAAGCGGAAGCAGGGATGATGAAGGCAAGACACGCATTGCCCGAAGCAGTACTAGCGGCACACCTTCATGTTTATCACACCGCTGCCCCAGAGAGGGTCTGGCCAGCGTTGGACAGCTACATCGCGTCGGCCGGCCGGCAATGGTTCATGATCCAACTTGGCGACTTTGACGAGGCAAAGCAGGTCGATATCCAGGAGGTCAGCCCCCAGTTCGACCTGATGCAGCACCAAGTGCAGATTGCCATTGAGGGCGAGGACAAATGGGCCCAAGGTCTTGCGCTGAGAGCCAGAAACGAATTTCTAGCCGCGGCCATATTGGCAGCGACGACCATCCTGATACTCTTTCTCCGGCTCCAGAAACAGGAGCATGTCGGCCAGTTGCAAGAAACAGAACGCAACGCCCTCCGGGAGAGCGAAGAGCGCTTTCGCGCTCTCACCGAGCAGTCAACCGACATCATTCTGATCGCCGACCCCTCTGGCCAAATCAAGTACGCTAGTCCTTCCGTTCATGTAGTTCTAGCGGTGCATGGAGATCGCCTTGTGGGAACGAACATGATCGACCTGCTCCATCCGGACGATTTCGCCAAGGCCATGAGCACGGGATCGCGATCAGTGGAGCATGGGGAGAATCCGATCGTTGAGTTCCGGTTGCGACGTGCAGACGGAATGTGGCTCGATTTCGAATGTGTGGTTAGAAACTTGATTCGGCACCAGAATATCGGCGGCATCGTCTACAACGCTCGAGATATAACCGAACGGAAACGTGACCAGGAAAAATTGCGTTTTAACGCTACCCACGATGTGCTCACCGGCCTTCCGAACCGCGCCTTGTTCTTGGGACGTTTGCAAAGCGTCGTGGGTCGGATAAAAAGGCATCCACAACAGGCCGCTGCCGTCCTCTTCATTGATATCGACGACTTCAAGGTCGTCAATGACTGCTATGGCCACGCAACTGGGGATACTCTACTCAAAGAAGTGAGCAATAGACTACGAGCCTGCATGCGCAACGACGGCATAATAGCCAGGATGGGTGGAGATGAGTTTACGGTTCTCGTGGAAGACGTTACGGACCCGAGCGATGCTATCCGTATAGCCGAGAGAATCCAGTCTTCATTTTCACAGCCGTTCCTGCTGGAGGGACTTGAGGTCGTCAAGAGCACGTCCATTGGCATCGCTCTGACATCACCGGAGACGCCCGCGGAGACGGTGCTTCAGAATGCCGATATCGCCATGTATCGTGCGAAAAGCCAAGGCAAGGCCTGCTGTGAGCTCTTTGACCGCGTGATGCACGAGCAAGTGATGAGTCGACTTCTGCTCGAAGCCAAGCTGAGATATGCGATCGAGAACGAAGAACTGACACTTCACTATCAACCAATCGTTACAGTAGATACAGGGGTGGTACAGGGATTCGAGGCACTCTTGCGGTGGCAGCCCTCGGGATCGAATTCAATACCGCCAAGCACTTTTGTCCCGATCGCAGAACAGTGTGGCCTGATTGTTCCCATTAGCGTTTGGGTTTTAAAGAAAGCATGTTTAGAGGCGGCGAGTTGGCTACAGCGCTATCCTGCTGAGCCGCCGTTATATGTCGGCATCAACATCAGTTCAAAGCACTTTTCTCACGCCGGTTTCATCGGGCACGTCAAAGATGCACTCGAAGAGAGTGCGGTTGATCCGCAGTGCATAACGATCGAGTTCACCGAGAGCTTGGCCATGAACGACGTTGCGGCGACCTTGCAAACGATGTCGCAGCTACGGACTCTAGGAGTGAAGCTGAGTATCGACGATTTTGGCACCGGATATTCCTCTCTGAGCTATCTCCGTCGCTTTTCAGTCGACAGCCTTAAAATCGATCAATCGTTCGTCAAGACGATGGATGCCGAAAACTATGCCATCGTTAAGACGATCGTCGGACTGGCGCGCAGTCTAGATCTTAAAGTGGTAGCTGAAGGAGTGGAAACAACTCATCAACGCCAACGGTTGGCGGCGGCCGGTTGTGGGTTAGTCCAGGGATACTTGTTTGCGAAACCCATGCCGGCGAAGAGTGTTGGCGTATTCCTTGAGTCCAACCGGCAAAACTCCCGACAAACTAAACAGAAAGGCTTGGCACGCTCGACATCGGCACGTTGATACTTTAGGGAGAGACGATTGGTCCGCATCGATGAAGTCGTTCTTGTTCGACTTCCGATACGGTTTGACAAACTGGGCCGGGATCAACCGCACCTGCTGCCCTTGTTCGCGGAGCGCGGTTCCCACAAAGTGTGCTCCGGCACCTGTCTCGAGACCAATGAGCGCGGCCGGTAGGTTCGCAGTGTAGGCCAGCAGTTGCGGGCGAGAGAACTTCTTACGCAGCAGAACCTTGTTACGTTCTCCCCATGCAACCAGGTGAAAGGTGGTCTTGCCCAAATCGATGCCGATGGATGCGATGTGCATGTGATGATCCTCCTCACGTAAACTGCCGAGCCGTAATCCTACTCGGCGGCGGACCATCTCATTAATCCCCATTACACTCATCTAGGTGTTTCCGGCCTTCCAAATCTCTTGAAACAATTCCTCGGCTTTTCGTCCTGCGTCTCGGATAGTCTGATGCGCCCCCTTCAAGGCTTTTTTGGCGGCGCTTTCGTCGGCCGTCTCGTCCTGAACGAGTTCAAGATAGCCAAGCGCATTAATCACAGCGGCGCGCACGTCGTAGCAGAGCACTTTTCTGCCGGGACCGATCAGATCCAAATTCGTTCACGGTAGTTTCCTCCAACCGCCAGCGTACCGAAGCGCGCCACCTTGCGCCACCATTAGAAATCTAACTGGCGTAAAATCCCCATTACACTCATCATGCCTTGCCGCTCGGGCACTTGAGTGAGATGGCCTGCTCTGCGCTGCTGCTCTGGTGCTAACCTTCTTCATTGCCGGTCTCCTTTTTATCTGTGCTTCGAGCAACGGACACGTGGCGGCAAACGCCGAAACCCTACGGCAATTGGCCGGATTGTCAGAACGTGAAATTCGAAAGGGGAGCGGAGTACGTCGCGATACGATCCGGCAGATGCGTAACGGCGAAGGCGTAAAGCGATCCACATACCAGAAGGTAATCAATTTTCTGAGAGAACAGGCGGGATTGACTCAATGAGTATTAGCGCCTAATACTCCAAAGACACTTTTGGATTTACGCGCGCCATACAACACTTGCTCCGTTTTGCGCATGGCGGCGACGGATCTGCTGAAACGCCAATATGGCGTGACTCCGAGCAAAGACCAATGAGAACGCGAACATCACCAACGTCGAAATATAGAGCGCAGAAAAAGGCGGTTGGGGGCGCGGAACATTCCCCGATTCGACACGTACCCGATCTCATAGCGGGACTGTTATCGCTTCGGCCGTGTCACAGTCTTCCCAGACTGCCCCAAGCAATGTAGGGCTCACTCAGCCATATGTTCATCTGCGCTACGCTCAGCGGTAACACTTCGTCCCGCAACGAGCGATCAAGCTTCAAATCGTCATCCGAGGGCTTGATGATAAGAGTGCGGTCCCCGCCGTTTAACCGTCCCCATTGGTAATCAATATCCAGGTACTTGATTGTGTACAGGCCGCCGCCCGAGGTATCGCGTCTCTTAATAGCGATCCTCAGAACTGTATCATCCTGGTCCATAATCGCGGTTTCTTCCCGCTGGACTTGATCGCCCGATATGCCCAGTCCCGCCGCAACCTGCATCCCAAGTTGAGCTGCCCGCTCTCCAGGTTCCCCGCCCGCGGGATTTAGCTTCCCGACCTCCTGGCCGATGATGAGTGTAACGTGAGTCCTCCTCTTAAATGACATTCGAATCATATTGTCTCGAAGCATCTCGGCAAGTGTTACCTTGTGCGGATCCGCGATCCCCAGAAAGACCGCACGCCATCTCTCATCCTCAACACCATCCTTGATTCCGGCGATAGCCGCCGCTTCCTCGCCCAAAGCCACTCTCAAGTCCATTACCGGACGAGCACTCGACGGAGCCAGCGCCCTAAAAATGGTTTCCACGTTCATGGCGCGGTGCCTTGAGAGTTTCATGTTCAAAGAGTCCGACCCCGTTCGGCTGGCCAGTCCAACGACTATCGCCTTCATATCGCGGGCAAAGTATCGCGGTGTATTCGTCGTCAACCAATCACTGTGCTGCGTTTTAACCACCGGCGAGCCTATATCGAAGTCGTAGAGTAAAGCTGACAAGAGCTCTTTTTCCTGTGCGTAAACGTAAATTTTCCCTGTTTTGGACATCAGTACCTCCTCAAACGATGCAAGTTGCCTTCGGATCCCCTCATTCTGTAGATCGTATTTGCCGGCAGAAATCCGCCATGGTCCAAGAAAAAAAAATGGACTCTCCAAATCTACTCCAGTAGGGTAAGTGCGAGGGCGAAGCGTACTCACATGCTAAGTTATTGATTCTAAATGGAGTGAATACTGCATTTTGCAAACCATTCCTTGTTCGTGGAGAAAAGACGACAGCGACGCTTGGTTAGGGCATCGGTGCTCAAGATTTTCATCAGCTCCTCGCCCACCGTACTCCCGCGCGCCCATCGCTTGCCTAGCCCAGCCCGCCGCCGCCCCATTCCCCACTCAACCGCTCGACATTCTCAAGTGGGGGTGGCCCCGTTTCCCGCGTGTTCCGCTTACCCCGTCAACGAATGGCGCCTGTGGTCCGAACGTGCCGCGCCCGCAGCCCTGTCTCACAACCGGGGTGGCCAGACGATAGCTCCTGGTTTGTCGGCAAACCGGAAGTTGTCCGAGACGAACACGCAGGGAATCTCCTCAAATGGCGTAACATCGCCATTACGCTCACTGACCTTCCAGCCGGGGGTTCTGAGTGCGATGGTCTGATTTCAGCAGCTATGATGGTTGCGTATGGAAACCGTGACCTTTCGTTTCGCTATGCTGAACAGGACTACGTCCGAGCCCTTCGTGCCCACTATGCGGGACGCCTTAGATTGCAGCTTGATATAGCCGTCATCGTGGGGGTCGCTCTTATTGGTGCCTACGAATGGTGGTCAGGCTCGCAGGGATTCGGGATCATCTCGCTTTGCTTGTCTGGCTTTGTCGCCTTAATCCTCGTCGCCGCCTTCGCCATCATTCCGGGTCTTGCCTTTCGCAGGCAACCAAAGTTCCGCGATGAATACTCGTTGACCTTTTCGTCGGAAGGAATCCACTTTCGGACGATACATATCGACTCGGACCTCAAATGGGGCATGTACACGTGGGCATTGGTTGATGCGTACTCGTTCATTCTCTATTACGGTCCGCAGCAATTTACGGTTATCCCCAAGCACGTTTTTCAAAGCCCGTCACAGCGACAGGCGTTCGAGCAATTGCTGCGACAGAACGTGTCCAAGGTGGTAGACAAAACGAAATGACGGATGAGATGGTTAATCGGTCGAGCGCAACCAACATGAGTGTTTTCACCGCGGTCCCTGCCTTCAACATTCTGGCGATCACAGTATCAGGTCTCAGACGTCGGAAAAGTGTTCAGAATTGACCGTTGGAAAGTGGATGGCGTCCAGCCAAAACCGTCTAGCCGAAACCATCTAGGTCGAAGGGTAAGCCGCTGCCAACTGTGGCAACATCCCCATTTCACTCAAAACCTTTCGTCCGCGAAAATCAGAAGTTTGGACCATGTCGCTTCTGGCTCGCCCATTCACTGAATACGCTCATGGGTAAAGCGATCGCGTCCGGCCCAAAAAGGACACTGCGGGCAAGATGCACCGTCTGGTAGTCAAAACCTTCTTCGTGTGGGACCTAAACGGGGGTCGCCTATCTTAGCGCGGCCCCCTTTTTCGCAGCAACACCAAATGGCACCCGCGTGCCGGAAGCCTCACTTTCGGGCCATTTCGCACTGGCTTCGCCTGCATTTAATCTTTTACCCGCTGGCGGCAGGGCACTTCTTGCAGCGATGACAAAGCTCAAGGTTCACTGGTCTACGCCTTTGCCGACAGTCCAACCCGCGGGAGTTCTGGGCGCAAACACCTTTTTACGAAGACTGATCGCACACCTGTGAAAGAGGAGCGAGCTTGACTATCCTAGTGATCTGCGAGAAGCTGTCGCCACTTGGGGGCTGTCACGCGGTGGCGGCGGCGGTGGCCGCGGCCAAGGGAGACAGACGTGGGATCGGCGATCTCTTCACTCATTCTCGCAGCGGAACAAGGGGACAGGCCCGCCGCGAAAGCATTGTTTGCTGCTCTTTATTCCGAGTTGCATAGGCTCGCCAAGCGTGAACTGGCGCGGCGCGGATCACAGGTGAGCCTCAGCGCCACTACCCTCCTCCACGAAACGTATCTGGACATGGCGGCGCGCGACGGCCCGTCGTTTCCCGACCGGGCGCGATTCATGGGGTATGCGGCCCGAGTGATGCGCGGACTGATCATAGACCATGCCCGAGAACGGCACGCCCACAAGCGCGGCGGCCTGTTCGAGATTACTTCGCTGGACACCGAAGCCATGCAAAACCCGGTCGATCACCGAGAGCTTGTCCGAATCGGCGAAACGGTAGACGAGCTTGGCAAAGTGGAGCCTGCCCTCGCCGAGATCGTCGACTTGAAGTTCTTTTGTGGCTTCTCGTTCGCGGAAATCGCCGCTATGCGGGACGTATCAGAACGTACGGTGCAGCGGAACTGGGAAAAAGCGCGCATTTATCTCCATCGAACAATTCGCGCGGATTTGTCGCTCTGAGGAATCACGATGTCCACACTCAGCCCCGATCAGTGGCAGGTTTTAAGTCCGTATCTGGACCAGGCGCTTGCCATGACCGACGATGAGCGTGCCACTTGGCTGTCCTCGCTCGGCAAGCAAGATCCCGCACTGGCTGCACAGTTGGGAGCACTCCTCGACGAACACCGGGTGCTGGCGCAGGAAGGTTTTCTGGAGAATCGACGATTCGCGTTGCCGAACTCCACAGGACTTCCAGGCCAGACCCTTGGCCCATACACTCTGATCTCGCAGATTGGCCAAGGCGGAATGGGGAGCGTTTGGCTGGCCCAGCGCAGTGACGGCCGGTTCGAGCGGCAAGCTGCGATCAAGTTCGTGAGTTTCGCGCTGGCCGGTCGTGCGACTGAAGAACGGTTCAAGCGCGAAGGCAGCATCCTCGGCCGGCTGATCCATCCGCACATTGCCGAACTGCTGGATGCCGGCGTCTCAGCGGCTGGCCAGCCCTACCTGATCCTCGAATATGTCGATGGCACTGCGATCGATCAATATTGCGATGAGCACAAGCTCGGTCTGGAGGCGCGTATCGGCTTGTTTCTGGATGTGCAGGAGGCTGTGGCGCACGCCCACGCCAACCTGGTCATTCATCGTGATATCAAGCCATCGAATGTCCTGGTCAGCAGCGGCGGTGAGGTGAAGCTGCTGGACTTCGGTATTGCCAAGTTGCTTGGGGGCGAGGGCGAACTTGGGGCAGCCACCATGCTCACGCGCGAGAGCGGCTCGGCCCTCACTCCGCAGTACGCAGCGCCCGAGCAGCTTTCCGGCCGGCCAGTCACCACCGCAACGGATGTTTACGCGTTGGGCGCATTGCTTTATCTGCTTTTGACCGGCCAGCACCCCGCCGGCCCGGGGCCGCATTCTCCCGCTGAATTGGTGAGGACGATTCTCGAGACCGAACCTGCACGAGCCTCGGAAACAATCGCCTCCTCCGAGGGCAAGACCATTGCAGAAAAGCGTGGCACGACGCGCGAGAAACTTCAGCGCCAATTACGCGGCGATCTGGACACCATTGTTGGCAAAGCTCTGAAGAAGAACCCACAGGAGCGATACCGCTCGGTGACCGCGTTTGCAGACGATCTGCGCCGCTACCTGAAACGAGAGCCGATCAGCGCCCGGCCGGACACATTTGCTTACCGAACGACCAAGTTTGTGCGCCGCAATCGCACCATGGTGGCGCTAACCGCTGCTGCCCTTTTGCTTGTGATTGGCAGCCTCTCCACGGGACTGCTGGTTGCAAATCGCCAGCGAAGGGTCGCCGAGCGACGGTTCGCTCAAGTACGGCAATTGGCCAATAAATTCATCGACCTCGACAACAAGATCAGAGGCGTACCAGGCTCGACAGAAGTCAGAATGCAAATGGTTTCTGATTCGCTGCAGTATCTGACCTCGCTCAGCAGCGGAGCTCACGTGGACAACGATCTTGCCCTTGAAATTGCCTACGCTTACGTGCGGGTAGCACATGCTCAAGGTGATCCGACTTCGCCGAATTTGGGCCAGTTTGCCGAAGCAGAAATAAGCTTGAACAAGGCGGCAAGTTTCGTGGATCCAGTCCTTGCGGGAGATCCAATGAATCGGCGAGGGTTATTTATTGCCGCAACAATCGCGCACGATCGCATGAACTTAGCCGACAGCCAGGGTCGTGCGGAGGAGGAATTGAAAGAGGCCGTCCAAACTTCTTTGCTCATCGAGCGTTTCATGAGTTTGGGCCACATCGAGCCCCATGATGTGTACAGCATGGCGTATTTCTACGTGAATGTTGCAGGTGCTTATTACGACTTGAGACATTTCGACGGCGCAATAAGATACTGCCAGCGGGCCTTGGACATTTCCGAGCCGGACGTCACAGCCCACAGGCTCCGGGGTCCCATTCTTGGGATTTTGGGAGCAGCGCGCTGGCAAGCCGGGGACCTGGATGGCGCCCTGAAGACTACCCTTGAGGCAGTCCAACTCCAAGAGAAAGAAGCGGCTGGCGGACACGCATCGCTGCGCATCAATTTGGCCAATGCTCTGAACTTTGAAGGTATGATCCTGGGAAGGCAAGATGCTGAACCTAGCCTTGGGCGCACCCCTGAGGCACTCGCGGCCTTTCAGCGAGCACTGGAAATTGCCGAAGACCTCGCACGGAAGGACCGTCTGGATTATCTTGGCCGACACAACGTCGCCGTATTCGCACTGGAGGCCGGGAATATTCTTCGTCACAGCGAGCCGCGTAAGGCGTTGCCGGTTTATGATCAAGCGCTTGCCCGCATTCGAGAAGCGAAAGCCAACGCCAGCACTCAGCGGGACGAGGCGGAGTTACTGGCCGGTTCGTCTTACGCCGTTCGTTCGGCCGGTCGCAATGACGAGGCGAGGCAACGGATTGAAAGGGCGTTTCAGTTGCTGCGAGACGCCCAACGGTACCCGGCAGACAAGGTCGAGCCCATGAGCGACGCCTACGATGCCCTGCGAGCCTCGGCCGACGACTACGCTGAAACGGACCAACCCACGAAAGCGGTCGAAGCCTATCAGCAACTGTTGGACAAGCTTATGGCCTGGAAGCCCGACATTCAAAACGATCTCCGTGACGCGACGTGCATTTCGCGCACTTGGACGGCGCTTGCCGACCTTCTCCGGCGAACTGGACGGGCCGACGAAGCCGAGCAGCTTGAAGCACGGAGAAGCGAACTCTGGACCCACTGGACGGACAAGCTTCCGAACGCTCAATTCCTCCTTCGCCAATCCTTAAACCAAGTCACTCCTCGCGCGGCTTTCCGCTCTGCAGCCACGCATTAGAACAGCTTAGGCCCGGGTCAATCCGGTCCCGCACCGGCCGCCAACGTGCCGGGTACCTGGCCCCAATGTTTTTTTGGATCGCCTGTCGTCTTTTGCCCGCCGTTTCCGATGTCCTCAGTAGAGTCAGGAACCCTCGGCGATCCGGGCTGAATTCCTGCTGCCATGAAGCCCACCAAGCAGGAGGATGTATGAAACACGCTCAATTTGTCCTGAAAGCCCAGAAGCTGCATTTCTTGCCCGCGCTGGTATCGTTCCTGAGTTTGTTCGCGTGGACAACGGCTCACGCGCAGATCACGCCCAGCGCCGACAGCTACACGAACACGGCGACGCCCACCACCAACTATGGCGCCAAGACCCTGCTCGATGTCGATGGCGCCTCCCAGATCACCTATATCCAGTTCAACCTGGCTTCGATTCCCACTACGGCCAGCGTCAGCCAGGCGACGCTGAAACTCTATGTCAATGGGGTAACGACGGCGGGCAGCTTCAACGTGGACGACGTCAACAGCGCTTGGGCGGAGAGCACGATTGACAGCAGCAATGCGCCTCCGCTGGGCACGACCATTGCCTCGAACGTCGATGTCACCGCGGCGGATAAAAATCAGTACATCCTCATTAACCTCACTTCGGCGGTGCAGGCATGGTTGAGCGGCAGCGAGACGAACAACGGCATCGCGCTGGTAGCGAACAGCACGTTCAACGCGACCTTCGACAGCAAGGAGAACACGACGACGAGTCACGCCCCGGAGCTGGACATTGCGTTCGCCGGAGGCGGGGGGACAATCACGGGAGTTACGACGGCGAGCGGCAGCGGGCTGAGTGGGGGAGGCACGAGCGGCACGCTCGCCCTCAGTCTGACGAACTCGTGCGCGTCAAAACAGGTGTTGCAGTGGAACGGCACTGCATGGGCATGCAGTAACGCAGGCACGGGCACAATCACGAGCGTGACGGCTGGAACGGGGCTGACCGGCGGCGGGACCAGCGGCGCCGTTACGCTCAACCTGAATAGCACCAAAGTTCCGCTGCTGGCTGCCGCCAACACCTTCACCGGCAATCAGACGGTGAACGGGAACCTGAGCGCCACCGGGACGGTGTCCGGCAGCAGCTTCGAAATTGGCAACAACCTGTTCGGCTTCGGTTCGGTCGGCAATGGGAACGCATTTCTCGGGTTTGCCGGGAACCCCAAGACGACCGGCACCTACAACACGGCCAGTGGCGTAGGCGCGCTCCAATCGAACACTACCGGGGCTGAGAACACCGCCATCGGCTACGCGGCGCTCCAACGCAACACAGCCGCGTTCGCCAACACCGCAACCGGTTACGGGGCGCTCCAAAATAACAGTGGAAACTTCAACAACGCCGACGGCATGATGGCGCTCTACTCCAACGGCACCGGCTACCAGAACACCGCCACCGGCGTCGGAGCGCTCTACTACAACACCACCGGGGCCTACAACACCGCTAGCGGCATCAAAGCCGGTGCCCCCCCTGACCTTTCACCAGGAACAGGATCTGGTGACACCTTCCTCGGCGCCTTTGCCACGATGTCGACGGGAAGTTTGAACAATGCCACGGCGATTGGGGCCAACGCACTGGTCTCGGAGAGCAATGCCCTTGTGTTGGGCAGTGTCAACGGTGTGAACGGAGCAACTGCCAGCACCAACGTCGGTATCGGTACGACTCAGCCCTCCAGCCAGTTGGAAGTTCATGGAGCAGTGTCTGACGTGGTCAATTCGGGGAATGTCCTCTATCCCGCAGTCGCAGCCTACGGTTTCAGTGCACCGTCCGGGTCCGGCCTCTACAGCGCCGCCGCCATTTCTGCTAATGGGGGCAACGGCGATCCGAGCGTTAATTCAGAAGGCAGCAATGGAATCGAGGCCGAGGGTGGAATTGGTGGCCAGATCGACGGGTCGGGCGGCGTCTTCTTTGGGGGACTTGGGCATACGGGTGGCGATGGAATCCTCGCTTACGCAGGCAGCGGCTATGCCGGGCATTTTGTCGGCGATGTTCAGGTCACCGGGAATCTCTCCAAGAGCAGCGGCTCGTTCAAGATCGACCATCCCCTCGATCCCGCGAATAAGTATCTCTACCACTCGTTCGTCGAATCGCCCGACATGAAGAACATCTATGACGGAGTAGCGACACTCGACGCGAGCGGCGAAGCCATAATCCAGATGCCGGAGTGGTTCGGCCTCCTGAACCGCGATTTCCGCTATCAGATCACCTGCATCGGCGGCTTCGCCCCGGTCTACATCGCCGAAAAGCTAACCAACAATCAATTCAAGATTGGCGGCGGCAAACCGGGCATGGAAGTTTCCTGGCAGATCACCGGCATTCGCCAGGATGCATGGGCGAACGCGCATCGCATTCCAGTGGAAGAAGAGAAGGAAGCGAGGCTGAAGGGTTTCTACATCCACCCGGAGCTGTATGGCGCACCGCCTGAAAAGCAGATTGAATGGGCGCGCCACCCGCAGACCATGAAGGGGATGCAGCAACAGCGGCAGCAGATGAAAGAGAAGCAGGCGCAGCTGAGCCAATCTGCCGCACTGCCTCACGCCAGCGCGAAATGAGCTGAGGGACAGCAGATGGGACAGGAGTGCGCGAGTTATCGGGCTCGATTTCACACCAGATCGAAAAGGGGAGGACGATATGCAACTTACATCGCTACTGCGCAGTGCGGCCATTTTAGCCGTGCTTTCCGTGCTGGTTCTGGTTCCATTCGAAAGGGCGCAGGCACAGACGGAGACGGTGCTTTACAACTTTTGTTCAGTCGGTTTTTGTTCCGACGGCGCCGCACCAGGCGGTTCTCTCACGGGTGACAGGTACGGGAATTTCTATGGCACCCTGGCGTCTGGCGGCACCGGGGCTTGCGACTTCTTTGCTTGCGTGGGCGGCGCGATCTTCCAACTCACTCCCGAACCCGCGGCCGGCTGCCCCAGCGGATTCAACCAGGGCAACAGCTGGTGCGAAACCGTGCTCTACAACTTCTGTTCACCCTACGGTTATAACTACTACGAAGATTGCCCAGATGGAGTGTCCCCCACCTCCAATTTGCTCCTGGTGCCGCCGGTTAGCCATTACAGCACCGCCGTGGGAACCTTTTACGGTACCACCTTCAACGGTGGCGCTGGCACTGGTTGCAGCGACCCCAATGGCTGCGGCATCGCCTTCTCACTCAGCGAAGTACCCCTGCCTACTGGTGTTTGCCCAAGCGGCAGCAATACTGGCAATGGCTGGTGCGAGACCGTGATCTATAACTTCTGCTCCGTGAATGCGAATAACTGCGACGATGGTAGCTATCCGAGTGGTGGCCTGGTTCGGGATTCATCGAGGAATCTCTACGGGATAACCCAGAACGGGGTGTTTGAGCTTTCCCCCAACGGCAGCAGTTGGACCGAAGCTATGATTTACCCGGTGCCTACGAACGGCGGCGGCCTGGCCATCGATGCCTCGGGAAACCTCTATGGGGAAGACAGTAACCAGAACGTTTTCAAGCTTTCCCGCAATTCCTCCGGTGTATGGGTCGCAACCAACATCCACACCTTCACGGGTGTGCCCGATGGGTACAATCCTACGGGCGCGCCTGCCGTCGATAGCCTCGGCAATGTTTACGGGACGACGGCAAACGGAGGGAGTGGCACATTAAACTGCGTTTACGGCTGCGGTACGGTCTGGAAGCTGACCCCCGTGAAAACGGGAACACTTGCCGGAACCTACACCAAAAGGATTCTTCATTCTTTTACGGGCGAGAAAACCGGCTACTACCCCGGATCCGGAGTTACTCTCGACTCTTCCGGGAACATCTACGGCACGACCAGCACCGCCGGCAAGTACCTCACGCCATGTCAGAACACCACCAACGTGAATATTGGTTGTGGGACAATCTTTGAGCTGGCTAAGACCGCTACGGGCTATACATTCAAGCTCCTGTGGAGTTTTAACAACACCGACGGCGGTTTTCCCTACGACAATCCAGTTCTGGACAGCGCCGGCAACCTCTACGGAACCGCCTTCCAAGGCGGAGCCAGTTATAACGGGGGCGTGGTGTTCAAATTGAATCCGTCGGGGACCGCGACCGCGACGACTACTACGCTCATATCTTCCCTGAATCCATCCACTTACGGGGAAGAGGTGACCTTTACGGCGGTGGTCACCCCTGCGCCGTTGAATGGGGAAACGATTACGTTCGAGCGTGGCACAACGGCGCTAGGGACGGCTGTCCTGAGCGGTGGCTCGGCTAGCTTCAAGATCGCGACGCTACCCTTGGGCACATCAGACGTTAAGGCAGTGTACGGCGGCGACGGGGACTACAAAGCCAGCACCTCGAACACCGTCCCGCAAGTGGTGAAGGACTAAACGCTTTGGCTTTCTTAGAATTACCGCTCGGCGGGCGCCCATCTTTTGCGCCTTCGATGGTTGAATGCAATTTCGCTGAAGGCTTGCTTGGCCTGTCACGCGGATTCTTCGGGTCGCCGCTCATGAACGATCAGCGGCTAGGCAATAACGATTAGGACATTGTCAAGGCTACAAAGCCCTGGTGGAGGAACCGACATGGGAACCCCAAAGCAGGTGGTCGACTCGTATCTCGGCAACGGAACTTATGACGAATGGCAAACGATGGACACACAGGAAAGTGATGCCGAATCCAATTTTTCCTGCGTCGTGGCCAGCTGCAATTGGCTCTGTCGTCTCCGTTGGTAGATCGCATAACCAAGGATTTCGAAGTGGTCGAGAAAATCGGTGGCGATTACTCCAAAGCACTGAAGCTCGCTTCTTTGGGCCGCCGCCCCAGCAAAGAAAGGATCGGGCAGGTGCACGACCTGTACGAATGGCGGTGGGGCTTGAGCACCTATGAACCCCGCCCGTCCTACCAAGGCCTCTTGCCGAGTGCAACACATCGCCTTGTGCCCGACGTCTCCTCCGATGCCAACCCCAACACCGGAGTCTGGGTCTATGACAACAATCCCACCAATGGCTGCTGCTGGTATGTCTTCGGCGGCACCAGTGTTGCGTCGCCCAACTGGGCAGGCATCGTGAACGCGGCCGGTCACTTTGCCGCCTCCAGCACTGCCGATCTCACTACCATCTATGCTGCCTACGCCTCGTCAACGAATTATCCCGCGGACTACAACGACATCACTTATGGCCTCTGCAGCTTCTATGATGGAAACATTGCCGTCGTCAAGTGGGATCCCTGCACCGGCGTCGGCAGTCCCAAAGGATATGTTAGGAAGTGAGCCTTGTCACTGCACCTTATACGGCTACCCTGTGCTTAGGGCCAGGCGTGGCCGTCTCGAATGACTTCCGGTTTGCCGACTATCCACGAACTGGCTTGGTTTCGGACAGTCTACTGCCCGCACTAAAAGCGCTTCGCATTGCCGACGATTCGGCACGAAAGCCAAGCAGTTCTTACTGTGCCAATCCAACGCGGCGCAGCAAATCCTGGAACCGGGGATCGCTCCGAATCGGGTCATATATCGGGTCCACCTTGATGGCCACGACTGCATTCGAGTCCTCCAAATATGCTCGCTGCAGCAGCTCGATAACCTGTTCTCTCTGGCCTGTGCCCGAATACGCGATCAACAACATCTTGGTTCCTTCCGCCCGCGAGCCGACGCTCTGCTCGAGTTTCATCAATGCGTGCCGCGCCTCTTTCGCATGGCCCGAGCGGCCATAGACGGCTGCCTGCCACGCCCATAGCCATGGCCCTGCGTAGCGATCCTTCCAGCGATTGATCAAGCCGACTACCTCTTCGTACCGGCCAAGTTGCAGATCCGAAGGAATCATTAGACTCCCGGTAGGATCATAATTCGGGTCCAGTTCGAATATGGAATGGCATTGCTTCAGGGCGTCCTCATATTGGCGCGAGAAATACAGGATCGATACATGATCGCGGGCAATAATCAGCGATAAGGGATCGAGCCGGCGAGCCTGCTCGCTCTCGGCAAATGCCTCGGCGAATCGTCCTTGCCAGGAAAAAAACTCCGCATACCACTGGTGCGCGGTCGCATATTGCGGATCGAGTTGAATCGCCCGCCGGAATTCCTTCTCCGCCCCCGTCCAGTCATAATCGTAATTTTCTTTGATCAGGGCAAGCGAGGCGTGCGCCTCCGCGAGACCCTCATCGAGTTCCAGCGCCCGCAAGGCTGCGGCCCGCGCCTTCGGCATGAGCTCGTTTTGCGGACCCATGCACCACGTGCTCGTCAAGGCGAACGTATCCGCCAGTCCGGCGTAGGCGCGAGCGTAATTCGGATCCTTGTCAATCGCCTGCTGGAAGTAGCCAGCTGCCTGTCGAAATCCCTCCGACGTCCGCTTGTTCCAGAAAAACCGACCCTTCAGGTAGAGGTCATATACTTCATAAAAGTTCGCGCTGGTCTTCGCACCTGGCGCATGCTCCGCCGCCTGCCGCGCCGCCTCGATCGGCCGCTGCCCGCTCAGGCTGAATTCGATTTCGTTGGCGACTTCGCGCGCAATCTCCGCCTGCAGCTCCAGCAGATGGCCCAGATCGCGATCGTATTCCCGCGCCCATAGATGGCTCTGGTCCTTCACTTGGATAAGCTGGGCCGTGATACGAACCCGCTCCGAATCGCGACGCACGCTGCCCTCGATCACATACTGCACCCCCAAATCCTTCCCAATCTGGGGAATTGATTCCCGCGAGTGCTTGTAGTGCATCACCGAAGTCCGTGCAATTACACCCAGATGCGCAGGATCGAGGTCTCCAAGCTGGCTGATCATCTCTTCCGTCAGACCATCGCTGAAGTACTCCTGCCCCACATCCCCGGTGAAATTCTCGAACGGCAGAACTGCCAGCATGGTTCTGCCAGGGTGTTCAACCGCGCCGTGCCGCGAACCCCAGATCCAAATGGTGGACGTCACGATCACGACTAGCGCGACAACGCCCGAGGCAATAACGGCCGCTCTCCAATCGCTCGCGCGTTGCGGGTACGAGTGCGATTGAGTTTCGGGCGCACTTCCCGCACTTGGAGGCGGCGCCGGCTCCTCAATCTCCTGTGCTTCTATCTCAGCCGCGCTATTGGCTGTCGCTGTAACTGGCACCAGAAACCGGTAACCCTGGCCTTGCACGGTGAGGATGTAGCGCCGATCGGCCGTCTCATCCAACGCTTTCCGCACCATGAAAATGGTCTGCGTCAGGTTCGACTCTTCCACGAAACTGTCCGGCCATACCGTTTTCATCAATTCGTCTTTGGTCACAATCCTTCCGGCGTTTTGTATCAACAAGAGCAAGACATCGAAGGCCTTCGGGGTTAGTGATACAGCTGTCCCACCCCTTCTCAACACCCGGTTTTGGGGGTCGAGACGGAATTCATCGAACTCGTACAAGTTACTGGTCAGAGTGGACATAACCCGGTTTTTAGATGTTTTGAGAACTTTTGAGCGCCGATTTTAGGACATGTGACGGGCATGCAAAGTAACTTTTGCCGCGGGGGAATGGCGGATTGCGGCAAGACAGAAACTGGCCGGGATTTTATCACGATTGTTCCCATGCGGCCCGCCAATTCAGGGCAGAACAAGGCTCTACGACCCACCAGAGCTCGCTGCTTCCACCCGGACTATCTAAGACAAATTTCCGCGAAGGAGATTCAAATGCCGCACATACGCATGTGGTTCTGTGCCAACCGGACCCGCAAACGAATCCTGCACTGGGTTGTCGCTCTTGGGCTCCTCACCAGCGGTACTGCGATCGCCGACGTCTACCTGCGGAATCTTTTCCCGTTCCTCGACTTTACCGGCTTTTCCGCCACCAACAGCACGACGGGCTCCGTCGATCTAAGCAGCGCCTTTTTTCAGAGCCTCGGGACAAACGGGCGTAGCTGTGGCACTTGTCATGCCCCGAGCGATGGCTTCGGGTTAAGCGCGGTCGACGCCCAGATCCGCTATTTCCTATCGAATGGGAAAGATCCGCTGTTCGCGCAGGTCGATGGTTCGACCTGTCCCACTGGCCCCATCAACAACAACCTAGTCGTAAACTTCGGACTGATTCGCATTGGCATTCAACTACCGCCGAATCAGTTCAGCACAAGTTCGCCCCAGTACACGATTACTGCGGTCGATGACCCTTATGGCTGCGCCCTGACCACGAACCCGCAAGGACAGACGACGGTCTCCATCTACCGCCGGCCACTTCCCACAACCAATCTCGGTTTCCTGAGCGCGGTGATGTTTGACGGCCGGGAGTCGTTCTTTAATCCGCTCAACAATGAACAGACCTCCCAGGCAAACCTGCAGGCCGACCTAACTCAACAGGCGATTGACGCCACGCTTACTCACGCACAGGCTGCTCAGGCCCCGACGCAAACTCAGCTCGCCGATATTGTCAGCCTCGAGACGGCGCTCAACTCGGCCCAGATGGTCGATTTTAATGCGGGAAATCTGTACAGACAGAACGGTTCCTATGGCGGCCCGCAATACTTGCAGTCACAACCGTATTACCCGGGAATCAATGATTCGCTGGGTGGCGACCCGCAGGGCAAACAGTTCAATCCGAATGCGTTCACGATCTACAACTCGTGGCAGAACTCGCGCAACCGTCAGCAGGCGTCGATCGCTCGTGGCGAACAGATTTTCAACACGCAACCGCTCACCATCAGCAACGTGCCGGGTCTGGTCACCGGCGGGGAGCAGATTTCGGGTACCTGCACGACCTGCCATGATGCACCAAACGTCGGCGATCATTCATTCCCGCTGCCGCTCGATATCGGGAACGGCCGGTCGCTGGCATACGAAACCGATCCCAACATTATCGCCGGGTTGAAGCAGTTGGCCCCGGCGACGATGCCCGTGTTCCAACTGGTGTGCAACCAGGGACCGCTTGCGGGGCAAACATTCTATACAACGGACCCGGGGAAGGCCCTGATCACGGGGCAATGCAGCGATATCGGGCGCGGGAAGGGCCTTATTCTGCGCGGACTCGCCGCCCGCGCCCCGTACTTTCACAATGGCGCCGCCGCCAATCTGTCGCAGGTAGTGAACTTCTACAACGAGCGCTTTCAGATCAATCTGACCTCGCAGCAGATGGAGGATCTGATCAATTTTCTGCAAACGCTGTAGGTCCTGAGCTTATCAGCGCATTGGGACGGGTTCTCTGATGGCACGGCTTCCACCAGGTAGTGCGAGGAATCAGTCGAATCGCGGCCACATCCCGGATTTACGGGCAAACACGAAGTAATCCCATAACAGGGAAAGCCAGGCTGGGAGGCGTCTGGATAGTTTACATAACCAGGCCATTTCAGTCATGTGCCCACCAGGCCCACGATGAGTGCAATGGGGATTTTGCAACAGTTACGCGGAAGGCTTGCTCTTTTGGCCCCTCTGCGGGAACCTGTCCTCTTCGCTTACCCACCGATTGAACGTGCTGGCGTCTAGAATCATCAGGTCGTCTTTGCTAATCCCAAATCTGCGCCCAAACAACTGTAGCGTTGGAAAGAAGTGATCTTCGCGTGGGAAATCGGTATCCGCATCGGCGGACGAAACGAAAAAACCCGGATCGTCCGTATAGGCGATCAGGTTGAGGGTGGGGTAGGTGCCAGTTTGTTGATCCTGAGGAAGCCCCTCTTCCACCGTTCGCCAAGTGTATTCTTTGCCTCCCCGCACTTGTGCGACGACGCGTGGCTTTCGATTCTTGCGTTCGTCCAGGAGTTCAAAGAAACGATCAAGAGCGGCGGATTCTTCGGGGACACGTTTTAAGATCAGGTTCCTGTAGCCGCTGGTGGACTCGTAAAAGTGCAGGCGATAAGCCACCCAGTCATGAACGTCCGGCGGTAAAGTAGAGGATTGGATGTCGTAGACGGATAGAGCCATCCGATAGCCTTGTAGGTAGCTCGACAGGGCTGAGAGTGAACGTTGGCCGAGGTACATTGCTGGCCTTTCACGGATCACTTCTAACAGTCCGCCGCCTTTGATCCTTTGCAGCCGCTCATCGTCCATAGGGATTATTTTCGCTCAAGTGACGAGAACAGGCCATGATGAGTGCAATGGGGATTTTACGTCAACTACGAGACAGGGCTCCCGATTTCCGAGCTGATGACAAGCGCGTTTGCCGGGACCTGAGGCCGTTCCTGGGGTCGGTACTGTTGCCATACGGCTATATTTAGTGGAACGCCAGAGTGCCATCGGACCAATAGGGCACTTCGATTGGGACGGTCCGCAGCGGCGGCAGCTCTTTGTTCAGTGGACTATCTGGTTTGTCAGGGTCCGGAAACCAGATAGATGTTGAAGAAATGGGTGAGTTCGGATCATCGGCGTTCAATTCAGCAGGATCTTTGATCGGCAAGAAGAACATCACGTGGCATAAATTGTGTGAACCCAAATGGCTAAGGTATGCGTCCTTGGACATCATATAGCTCATTGCCCCCGGCTCCACCGGCGGAATCTCCTTCTTCGCATACGCCTCTTGAATGCCCGCGATGCGCTCTTTTACAGAGGTTACTCCAGCGAGCGTCATTTCCGTCAGCTTACGAAAAATCGGCAGGATCGACCGGCACAGCCGCTGGATTGAGGCAAATCGCCCCTCTCTGCTTCGGACTCCAGACGTCATAAAAGTCAATGCTGGCCGTCCATGCCGGCCCCGCCATGCAGACAAAACCGTTTGTACCTTTGACCGCTGTTTCCCAGCCTTTGGGCGTCAGCACCAAAACAGACGCATCCTTTGAAATGCCCTCCGGAGCAGCGCTTCGCGCCTGCGCGATTGCCTCATTGCGGTCCATTAAATACTGCGAAATTGGCAGCATCTTCGGATAGGGCCTCTCTGCCTCCTGTGCCCGCGCGCTCACAGTCATGCTCAGCAAACTCACGAGCGCAAGCGCTCCCACTGCAACTCTGGCTGCACTGTTTTCGATCTTTGCAAATCGCATCATGCTCCTTTTCGTTTCCTTCCTGCCGAAGATGTGTCCGCAACTGCTCAAGGCTCGATGCTTAGCTTGCTTGGCGCCGAGTATTGCCCCTAGGTTTCCACTGCCCCCGAGCACTCCCCAGGAGCCCGGGCTTAAGATGCTTAAGATATTGAAGGCCGGATAGCTTGGCTGCGGAGTCTACTGCTGCTCAGACGCAGTGCAACCGAAGGTCCAAACTCAAACCCTTTCATTTGCAGTGGCTTGGGGCGGCGTTGATCTGCGGAAATTATGGGTTTCTGGATAAGTCCCGGTAAGTCGGCTTGTGTTTATTGATAGTTGTTGTTAACAGGCGATAGCGCTCAAATTTCGACTGCTTGCGGTTCAGGTCGTATCCGATCCATCCGTCAGGAATCGAAAGATGAGTGTAATAGGGGATATTACGTCAATCTCTGATCTTCGTCATTGCCACTCCTACTCTCCCAGGGCTACACTTACCTGGCTCGTCAGGGGCATACCTCCCGTGCCTGTTCGCGCGAGTATCTCCTTGCTTCAATGGAGTTCGTCATGCGTTTCTGGCACTTAGTGGCCACTCTGTTAGTTCTAACTTCGGTCGCGATTCCGCAATCCGTGGCACACGTTCGCGCGAGCAAGGGAAATCCTGAGGCCGGCTGGTCAAGTCTGCGGCATGATGCTCGGCGCGCCATCCGGGCGGCGCTCGAAGCGGACAACCCAGCCTAGATTCAGCAGGCGGAGCTGTCCGCGTCCGACGGGTCGCCAGGGAGCGAATTCGGTATTTCCGTCGCGGTGGACGGCGACACTGCAGTGGTCGGGGCCCGGACCAACGGACCGAATTCGCTCCAGGGAGCGGCGTACGTGTTCGTCGAAAGCGGCGGAACGTGGAGTCAGCAGGCGAAGCTGACTGCATCCGACGGGGCGGCACTTGACCAGTTCGGCCACTCCGTCGCGGTCAGCGGCAGCACCATCGTGGTGGGGGCTCCTCATCACCCGTTTTCGCTGGCAGGGAACGGTCTCGGATCGGCGTACGTGTTTGTCGAAAATGGCGGAGCGTGGAGTCAGCAAGCGGAGTTGAAGGCGTCCGACGGCGTGGCGGGTGACAACTTTGGCGATTCGGTCGCGGTGAGTGGCAGCACGGCTGTGGTGGGGGCCGCCGGTCACATGGTCGGCTCGAATCAGGACCAGGGTGCGGCGTACGTGTTTGCGCCAAGCGCCGGAACCTGGACCCAGCAGGCGGAGATAACCGCGTCTGACGGAGCGGCAAGCGACCAGTTCGGATGGTCCGTCGCGGTGAGTGGCAGCACGTCTGCGGTGGGGGCCCCTGGTCACTGGGTCGGCTCGAATGAGCTGGGTGCGGCATATGTGTTCGTGCAGAGTGGCACCACGTGGGGCCAGCAGGCGGAGCTGACCGCGTCCGACGGGGTGGCAAATGACGGATTCGGCTCTTCCATCGCGGTGGATGGCAACACCGCTGTGGTGGGCGCCGTTGGTCACATGGTCGGCTTGAACGTGAACCAGGGTGCAGCGTATGTGTTCGCGCAAGGCGGCACAGCCTGGAGCCAGCAGGCGGAGCTGACGGCGTCCGATGGATCGGCAGGCGACCACTTAGGCTCGTCCGTCGCGGTGAGCGGCAGCACGGCCATCGCAGGCACTTGGCTACACACGGTCGGCTCGAATGCTGAGCAGGGTGCAGTGTACGTGTTTATTCCGAGCGGTGGAACCTGGAGCCAGCAGGCGGAGCTGACCGCGTCCGATGGGTCGATGTATAACGGATTCGGCGTCTCCGTCGCGGTGAGCGGCGGGACGGCCCTAGCGGGGGCCCCGAGTCACGCGGTTGGCTCTAATCCTGCACAAGGTGCGGCGTACGTGTTCGGGACCGGGATTACGGTCACACTTTCTCCGAGCTCACTGGGTTTCGGCGTCCAAGTGATCGAGACCACCGCCACCAAGACGGTGACGCTAAAGAACTGGGGCACGGCAACGCTGACCATCAGCGACATCGCGGCGAGCGCAAACTTCGCTGTTTCCTCGACGACTTGTGGCTCCGTGTTGTTAGTGGGCAAGACGTGCGCTGTGAGAGTTACTTTCACGCCTACCGTGCTTGGCACGGTGAGGGGGACACTTAGCTTCACCGACGATGCTCAAAGCGGCCCGCAGACGGTAGCGCTGTCAGGCGTGGGTGTCGAACCGGCGACGTTGACTCCTGCTAGCTTTACTTATCCGCTGCAAGCGTTGGGCACGACCAGCGCGGCGAAAACGTTCACGTTCACCAACTATCAAACCGTGGCGCTGACGATCCTGGGGATCTCAACCAAGGGGGACTTTTCGGTGTCGGGGACGACCTGTGGGGCGAGCTTGGCGGCCAGGACCCATTGCACGATAAGCGTGACCTTCACGCCGTCTCAGACGGGCACGAGGACGGGACAGCTAGTGGTGAACGACAGCGCGAGCAACGGCCCGCAAACCTCGAATCTCAAGGGCAACGGTAAGTAAGGTCAGGTCGGTTGCCAAAAATCAGTCCCAGGATGCGGGCTGCATCGCGCTGAAGATAGTTAGCTGGTAACTTCTGTTATCCGGCGATTTCACTCATTGAGGGGTTTGAGCGTAATGGGATTTTACGCTAGCCGCGCTTATTGTTTACTTAGCCCTCGTTTCAGATAAAGGAATATCGACGTGCCCAAATTACGCGCAGCCGCGACGATCTCGCGGTGTTTCCAGCGTGCCAAAGCGAGAGTGGAATAAGGCCATGGTTCAGCTGGCTTCAATTGAATGGCCCATTGCAGCTCTCGTATGGCCTCGTCAATCCGATAATCATCCCGCAACCACTCCGGCACTTCTGGATTCCGCGATTCCGTGCGGGCCAGTTCAATGATCGCCCCATGGCATAAAGGTTCCAGTCAGCCGCACTCCCTTTGCGATGAATCCTTACGAGTTCTGGTATAGAGGCGTATGATGCGTCCCCAACGTCCCCTCGGTGGTGCAAGTCCTCCCACACTTCCAGCCAGGCTGTTGTAGGTTTTTCCGTGAAACTACCGAAGTCCTGCGCATGAGACGGCAAAACTTAAGCATCAGGAACAGCATCGAATGCCTCGCTTTCGCTAGTCCGACTCTCGTTGACAGACGCGCCCATCTGTGTTTGCATCAGCAAGTCTCGCATGCTCCGAAAGAGCGGTTTCCGGCCTTTGAGATGCAGCAGCCACTTGAGGCGAAGAAACCAACCTCGCCGATGCGTGAGAGGGGGCCTTCCATGACCAGACAGCGTTCTCTCAGTTCCACCATCCTCAACGCTGCGATTCTGTCTATCGTGACTCTAACCGTCCTAACGCTGGCCACGCCGGCCATCGCACAGAATCCTGTGCCGGTGGTGTACCAAAATCGGGTTCCCGACGGCATTGCGCCCGGCGGGGCTGGATTCAACGTGAGCGTGAACGGCGCAGGATTTGGAATGTCCACTACAACTACAACCTCCCGCAAACCGAGTCGAAAGGCTACGTCGCCGAACAACAACTCACCGTTATTTCTTCCTGCGGTCGCCTACGCCTCAAGTGGCAACTCGACTCTCGCGATGGCGGACGTAAATGGCGATGGCAAACTCGATGTGCTGGTCGGCGATGTATCCTCGGTCGGAATAATGTTGGGGAACGGCGACGGGACTTTCCAACCCGCCCAGTGCTGGGGTGTGGACGGTTCGAGCGTGTGCGGCAAGTTCAATTCCCTGGTGATTTATCCGACCAGCATCGCGGTCGTCGACGTGAATGGCGACGGCAAGTCGGACCTGGTGGTCGCATTCCA
>Ga0210395_10000487_pt1 | contig 31205 bp, 31 predicted proteins | sample IncBWH4OmetaG_FD_150861 | JGI IMG/M metagenome (GOLD analysis project Ga0210395, IMG submission 150861) | Forest soil microbial communities from Barre Woods Harvard Forest LTER site, Petersham, Massachusetts, United States - Inc-BW-H-4-O ... | reverse complement strand
GCTGTTGAATTATTTTGGGCAAGGCTCATTGCTGCTCGCCCACCCGGGCGCGATCGAAAACCCATTTTTTCTGCTGAGCCCCGGCTGGGCGCTCTACCCGCTGGTGGCGCTCGCCTCGACCGCCACCGTCATTGCCTCGCAGGCGGTGATCTCGGGCGCGTTCTCGATCACCCGGCAGGCGGTCCAGCTCGGCTATCTGCCGCGCATGCTGGTGCGCCATACCTCCGAACAGGAGATCGGACAGGTCTATGTGCCGGCGATGAACGGCATGCTGCTGGTGGCGGTCGTCGTGACCGTGATCGGGTTTCGCTCGTCCGACGCGCTCGGCGGCGCCTACGGTGTCGCCGTCACCGGGACGATGACGGTCACGACCGTGCTCGCCTTTGTCTATTTCCGGTGGGGCGCGGGTTGGCGTTTGTGGCGCCTGGTCCCGCTCTTTGCGTTGTTTCTCGGCGTCGACCTGTCGTTTTTCGGCGCCAACCTGTTGAAGATCATCGATGGCGGCTGGTTCCCGCTGGCGATCGCCGGGACGATCTACGCAGCGATGATGACCTGGCTGTGGGGCCGGGAGCGGATGGCGGTGCAGCGCGCGAGCGGCGCCCTGCCGCTCGTCACCTTGATCGAGAATTTGCGGCCCGACCATCCGGGGCGCGTCCCCGGCACCGCTGTCTACATGACGGCACGGGTCGACAACGTGCCCGCGGCGTTGCTCCACAACATGAAGCACAACAAGATCCTGCACGAGCGCAACGTATTGATGACGGTGCGCACCGAGGACGTGCCGCGCCTGCCCGAAACCGACCGGCTGCAGATCGATCATCTGAGCCAGAATTTTCACACGGTGACGATCCATTACGGCTTTCTCGAAGAGCCCGACATCCCGCGCGCGCTGGCGCTGTGCCGCGTCGGCGGGTTTCGCTTCAACCTGATGGATACCTCGTTCTTCGTCGGCCGCGAAAAGGTTGTCGCCAAGGGCCGGCCGCGACTCTTGCTGCCGTTCAAAAAGCTGTTTGTCCTGTTGACTAACCTGGCGCTCGACGCGACCGAGTTCTTCCGCATCCCGGTCAACCGCATCGTCGAACTCGGCGGCCAAGTCGAACTCTGAGACCAGCTCGATCCAGCGCCCCCACGCAGCGCTTGCTTGCGGCGGCGGCGAGGATTGCCGTGCGAGCGTGCCGCAGCATGCCCGCTGCGTCGTCCGTGCGCGTCTGGGCGGGATCATCGAGGCGGACGCGCCGCGATACCGAGCATCGCCGCGTGCGGAACGCGATTCCGTGATAGACCGTTCACCTGGGGTGGCGCGGCTTTGCCACTCTTTTGGAGATAGCGATGCCAAGCAGGCTCAAGATTTTTGCGGTCGCGGCCGCTTTGGCGGCGGGCGCGCCCGTTGCGGCGATGGCGCAATATTCCTGTCCGCCGGGCTACGCCCCTTATGGCGGGGTCTGCCAGCCGGTCCCGGCACCCGGCTATGCGCCGGGCCCGCTGTCCGGGGCTGCCGCCGGGGGTGCCGCCGGGGCCGCGAACGGCGGCGCGGCAGCCGGTCCCGTCGGCGCGATTATTGGGGGGGCGCTTGGCACCGCTACGGGTGCTGTTGCCGGCACCGCCAATGCGATCACGGGTGCCGCTTCAGTACCGGCCTGCGGCCCGGGATACGTCTATTATAACGGCGGCTGCTATCCCAGCCGTTAGGCTGGCGCGCGGGCCTCAGTAGGGGTCACGCACGAAGATAAACGTCGTGCCGGTCACGATCGGGGCGCTGGCGCCGACGAACGACACGTTGGCGTCCTTGACCTGGCGCGACCCGGCGCGGCCTGATGCCTGTAGCGCACCTTCGATGATGTGCCACAGGCCGTGGATGCGCCCGGTGCCGAGGCTGCCGCCAAAGGTGTTGAGCGGCAATTCGCCGTCGAGCTCGATCCGGCCGTCCTGGATGAAATCGAGGGCCTCGCCTTCCCCGCAGAAACCGTAGGATTCGAGACCGTAAATCACCGAGGCCGAGAAGCCGTCATAGATCTGGGCCACGTCGACGTCCTTGGGAGCGAAGCCGGACCGCTCCCAGGTCAGTTTCGCCGAGCTGCTGCCGCCCTCCATGTAGCTCGAAAGGCTGCCGATGCGGCCCGCCACCTCGAAGTGGAGCCGCTGGCCGTAGCCGGCGAGGTACGCCGGCTTCGGCTTCAGGTCGCGCGCCCGCTCGGCCGTGGTCAGCACGATCGCGACCGCCCCCTGCACCGGGATGTCGCAATCGAACAGGCAGAATGGATACGCCACCATCCGCGAATTGAGGTAGTCCTCGCGTGTCAGCTCCGTGCCGTAGAAATAGGCGTGCGGATTGTGCTGCGCGTGACGGCGCTGGGTCACGGCCAAGGTCGCCATCTTCTCGCGGTTCTGGTTGTGCCGTTCGAGCCAGCGGGTATAGGCGACCGCCATGCCCTGCCCCGGACCGCCAAAGCCGTAGGGGGCGGTGAACTGGGCGGCGCCCTGCGCGTAAGCGCCGGGCAGGTTCTGGTAGGTGCCGCGCGGGTTGTGCATCGCCCGCCACACCACGGCGTATTGGCACACCCCGGCGAGCAATGCATTGACCGCCTGTTGCACCGCCCCGCCGATGTTGGTCGTGCCGACCTGGATGTGCCAGCTGAGATTGGGTAATTTCAGCATCGCCATCATGCAGTTGACCGACACGATCGAGATGCCGTCGACCTCGGCGTGCCCGGTCGCTGGCAATTCCGGATAGGTCGCCAGACCGTCGATGTCGGACATCTCGAGCCCCGAATCGGCGACCGCCTCCTTCACCGCCGTCAGCGCATGAGCGGCGAGCGGGATCTCGGCCGAGCGCGTGACTTGAGAAAAGCCGACGCCGCTAACCGCCACCTTGCACCGGTTCTCCCACATAGTCAGCATCCCTCACTCAAACACGGTTCTGAAATTGGGTCGCAGGTTGTATTTCGCCGGTGCGATCCGGAGATGTCTGGCGATCGGCTCGCGAGGGTCGTTAGAAACTGGCAACATGCGTGCGAAATTACGGGCTCCCACGGTGCAGACGCCAGGCCGAGGGAAGTCGAATGAGAATGGCCGAGCCCAAACCGGCGCGTGGGAAGCTGTTATCGTGTCACCGGCCAAAAACATTGAGCTATAGAGGGGCAGTTGATGATGGAATTTGTGGGGCCTGAAGAATTGTTCCCGGAGCACCAATCCACTAGGCATCAAGGAAATAATGTAACCAAATTCTTCTACTATTGCGAGATAGCAAAGAGTCAGTGCAGCGATAATATGGGTATCCATACAATCTTTTGCGTTCAGAACCTTTGCCGATATTAGCTCGTTAATAAATCTGTCAAAAAATTTACCCTTCCAGCTGTTACAGCCGTTACGATAAACGATGTCTCCTTTAATGTTCAGCGGCTTTTTACAAAGCAGTAAATTTCCTGCCCTTGTGTTAGCGGGCGTGGTTGGATCAGCCCGAACCGCGTCCGGGTCGTGCTTTAACGCTTGCTGGGGAATAAGGTGATCAAGGTCAAAGTGCTCCTGAGGGAGGAAGCGCCCACAAGTGCAACACATCAGGAGCTGATTACCCGCGATCTCCGGCACATACGTGCATAGGTCCTGGCGCATTTTGTGCCACAGCTTTTCTCGACTCGACGCCGTTAAGACATCAGCCATTGGCTCCGCCCCCCGCAGCTAGCTGCGGGCCAGGCGAAACTGCGGCAAGGTGATGTCGTCGTTCAGCTTCTCGAAGATGATTTCGACGCGCCGCCCGACCTTCGCCTCGATGTATTCCGCTTCCAGAAGATTGCCGGCCATCAGCGCGCCGGGCGCGTCGTCCAATTCGACGATGATGCTGGCATAGGGCACTGCGGACGCAAAGCGCTTGTCGCCGGTGTGATACATGATCGTATAAGCGTAGATCGCGCCGGCACCGCGCACCGGCTCGAATTTCAGATCGGTCGAGACGCATTGGGTACACGTCGCATAAGGCGGGTGCTGGAAATGGCCGCAGCTCTGGCAGCGCTGCAATTCCACAACGCCGCGCCTCGCCGCCTCCCAGAACGGCTTTGTCCATTCGTTCGGAACCGGGATCGGGCGCGTCACCTTGCTCCAGTCGCTCATTCTGTCCTTCCTGTGCCTTTCGCTCGGATTGCCCGCAGATGCGGCGGCACGGGCATCCGCGGCAGCAGTATGTCGCGGGTCGAGCCGGCCTGGTTCGAGGCCGGAGATTCCGCCGCGAGCGCGTGATTCGCAAGCTCCTCCGCGACAATCTCGCGGATCTCGGTGAATGCAGCGGCTGCGGTCAGACCGAACCGAAAAATCTGCCGGACCGTCTCGGGATGGTTCCAGATGGCCGCCAACACGGCTTGTCGCATGTTAAAAACCGGATGCCTCAGCGCGGCCTCCAAGAGTTTGACGACGTCGGTATCGTCGAGCGTCACTTCCGTCGGCGTCTCGGGGTGGGCCTGGCGGCTGGTTGGATTGGGGCTCAGGCGGATTTGCGGCAGCTGCGTGTAATAGTCGTCGGTCACGACGCTCTCGGCGGGTTCCGCTTTCGCCCGCACATCCAGGATGACACGGTCGCCGTGCTTGACCCGCATCGCCTGCGCCTCCCGATATCCTTGACCTCGAGGGTCATCCGGCTGCCAAAGGCCGCCGACTTGACCGCAGGAGCTTACCCGAGGTTATCCTTTCCACTTCTTCGGGGGACCCCGCAATAGTCATTTGAAAGGGAACGCCTTGGCAAATCAGGCAGAAACGGCGCCCGGCGCGTTGTCGACCGGGCCGGGCGAGATGATGGGTAATGCCGGACCGGGCATGCTGGCGGGCCTGCGGGTGGTCGAGATCGCCGACGAGCGCGCCGAATATACCGGGCTGCTGCTGGCCGGGCTGGGCGCCGAGGTGATCAAGATCGAACCGCCCGAGGGCAACGCCACCAGGCGGATCGGGCCGTTTTTTGAAGACCAGCCGGGTCGCGAACGCTCGCTGTTCTTCTGGAACTACAACCGCAACAAGAAGTCGGTGGTGCTGGATTTGCGGGAGGGGGCTGGCCGCGAGCACCTGCTGCGTCTGCTCGGCGGCGCCGACATCCTGCTCGATGCGAGCTGCGGCGCGCTCAACGAGGCGCTCGGCCTCGACCGTGCCGCCCTCAACGGCCGTTTCCCGGCATTGGTGACCGCGCGGATGACGCCGTTCGGCGATGACGGGCCATGGAAGGACCTCAAAGGTTCGGACCTGATCCACCTGGCGCTCGGCGGGATCATGATGAATTGCGGTTACGATCCCGACCCCAACCTCGACTACGACACGCCGCCGATCGCGCCCCAGATCTGGCATGCCTATCACATCGCCGGCGAGCAATTGGCGACCGGGATCATCGCCGCGCTGATCCACCGCGAGAAGAGCGGCGAGGGGCAGGATGTGTCGGTCGCGATCCACGAGGCGGTGTCGAAGAACCCCGAGCAGGACATCATGTATTGGGTCATGCGGCGGGTGCCGTTGTGGCGGCTGACCAATCGCCACGCGGCCGAATTCCCCAATCACTCGCCGGGCATTTGTCATACGAAGGACGGACGCTGGTTCATCACCCACGGCATGGGTGCCCGCGACCTAAAGAATTTGGTGCCGTTGCTGGCGAAATACGGCGCCGCGGCCGATCTGCAGCCGCCGCCGCCCGATGCCGATCTGCGGGCGCGCCAGGTGCCGGGCACGGCCGGCAGCGACGAGGCGCGGGCGCACATGCTCGACGTGGTGCAGCGCTTTGTCCGCGCCTGGACCTACCAGGACATGCCGTGGCGCGAGGCGCAGGATGCCGGCCTCCTGTGGGCGCCATTGCGCAAGCCGCACGAGAATGCGCTCGACGAACATTGGCTCGCGCGCAAGACTTTCGCCGATGTCGAGCACCCCGAGCTTGGCCGGAGCTTCCGCTACCCGACTAGCAAATGGCTCGCCACCAAGACGAGCTGGCAGGTCGGCCGCCGCGCGCCGCACTTGGGCGAGGATACCGAGGCGGTGCTCGGCGCGGCGGCAAGGCGGCCCAGTGTCCCGGCCGAGCCGCGCAAAGTCGCCAATCCGCGGCTGTCGGCGCTGCACAACAAGCCGTTTCCGCTGCAAGGGGTGAAGATCCTCGATTTCGCCTGGTTCCTCGCCTCCGCCGGCGGCACCCGCTTTCTCGCCGCTATGGGTGCGGAAAGCTTCAAGGTCGAATGGAAGGACAATCCCGACACGCGGCTGGCGGCGATGGCGCCGGTCGGCGGCCGCGCCGCGCGCGATATGGCGAAGGGTCCGCTCCCCGGCGTGCGCGACTCCGATATGGGCGGCCAGTTCAACAACAAGAATGCCGGCAAGCGTGGCATCTCCTTGAATATCCGGCATCCAAAGGGCCTCGAGATCGCCAAGGACATGGTGCGCATCTGCGATGTCGTGGCGGAAGGTTTCTCGCCCGGCGTGCTCCAGCGTCTGGGGCTGGGCTACGACGTGCTGAAGTCGATCCGCCCCGACATCATCTACATCCAGCAATCGGGCATGGGTGCCAACGGCACTTACGGGCGGATGCGCACGGTCGGCCCGGTGGCGGCGGCGTTTGGCGGCCAGGGCGAGATGTCGGGCCTGCCGGAGCCGGCGATGCCGGTCGGCTGGGGCTATTCCTACCTCGACTGGATGGGCGCCTACGGCTACGCGCTGGCATTGCTCGGCGCCATCTATCACCGCGAACGCACGGGCGAGGGCCAATGGATCGACGCCTCGCAATGCGAATCCGGCATTTTCCTGACCGGTGCGATGATCCTCGACTGGTCGGCCAACGGGCGCGAGTTCCGCCGCTACGGCAACCGTTCGCCGTATAAGCCGGCCGCACCCCACGGCGCCTATCGCTGCCAGGGCAAGGATCGCTGGGTCGCGATCGCCTGCTTCAGCGATGACGAATGGCGCGCGTTGGCGCGGGTCGCCGAGCACGGCGAATGGCTCGACGACCGCCGCTTCGACAGCTTGGAGCACCGGTTGCAGTTCCAGGATGCGCTCGACGCCGCGATGGAGGCGTGGACGCTGACGCAAGAGCGTCACGACTGCATGATGAAATTGCAGAACGCCGGGGTGCCGGCCGGGGTGTGCCAGAACGCCGAGGATCGCGTTGACGCCGATCCGCAGCTGCGCCACCTCAACTGGCTGACCGAGGTCACCGGCACCAAGATCGGCACCTGGCCGATCTACGAACTGCCGATGAAGCTGAGCCGGACCCCGGCCTATATCGGCGGCCCGACCAATCGCGGCGCGCCAGGCTACGGCGAGGACAATATGTGGGTGCTGACCGAATTGCTCGGCCGAAGCCCAAGCGAAGTGGAACGGCTCGCCGAAGAGGGCGTCATCTGATATAGGTGAGTAGGCAAATTACGTGCGAAGCTGGACCTATTTCGACCTCCGTCCCAAGAGGGCGACACATTACCACCACGTAAGCGGGAGATAGTGCACCGGGCGCTTCGACAGGAGGACCAGATGCGGAAAAGCGAGCAAGCGCAAACCGCCCAGGCTTTTGGAAGCGGCTATTTGGTCGCGGGCAAATACCTCCGCTCGTCGATCCCGCTTTGGGCCCACGTCGCGTTCAGCCGCTTCATAACGGGATAGAAAAGGGGGATGATCATACCTTCCGGCTAATCACAGATTGGGTGAAACTAGGTGGTAGCATTGAGTGGAAGGATCCCAATGGTTGGACATTACTGCACCTTGCGGCCCGATACGGGAACGAGAAGATGGTTCGTTGGTTGCTTGCAAACGGCGCGGATATTTCAGCGCGTTCGGAGCGGAATGAAACGCCGCTTATGATGGCATGCGATGTTAGGCACTGGCATCCCGTTTTGAACCCCGAGATCGTGAGGGCCTTGCTTGAACGTGGCTCAGACCCGAATGCGGAGAATTCCGACGGAGAGACAGCCCTAGCTTGCATTTTTGCCTACGACAATCATGCGAACACGCCAAAGATAATAAAATTACTTGTATCCCACGGTGCTCGTCAAATTCCTGGTAAGTCGGTCGCGTGTTTTGAATGCGGATACCCGATTTCGGCGAAGATGGAGGAACGCAGCGTTCAGGTGGGACTATTACACGGAGTCGTTGCCACTTTTGCCTGCTTTAGGTGCAGAACTCAAAATCGGGTAGAGCTCGAATTCATCGACAAAGAGAAGGGCGTCTCGGTGAAGTGCTCCTGCGGTGAAGTTGCTTACGTTCCGCCGACTGTGTGGTGTACGACCTGTGGTGGAGGACTATCCACGGGATGGGAGAAACAAATCTCAGCAGGTCGAGAGGCCGAAAAAGCCGCGACGGAGTTTACTTCCCCGAACGTCAAACGTGCTCGGTCGCTCGCGAGAGGGCTCAAGGCAGCGCATGGCAAATTGAGGGCGATCCACTTCAAATCTCTGCACCCAAATTTCGAGATTGATTTCGATTTCGTTGATGGTAAGCGGATTCGCTCCGGCGCTAATTCCGGCGAAATCGTCGGCATCTTGGCCTTCGGTTACGTCGGTGGAGGACCGAACCGCCTGCAGATATTTCTCGATGAGATGGGCCTTTCGGTTTCCGCGGAAGAAATAGAACAAATAAAACCTGGAACAACTATGGAGGTTGAGGGAACGTCGCTGCGGCAGCAAAAAGGCCGATCTTCAAGGTGACAGCTTGCTGAACTAAGGCATCGCCGGTCGCTACCAATGGTAGATCGGCGTAGGACCCATCGCATATGGCCAGCTGCGGATACGGATTTACCGTGGCGCGAGGCGGAGGATGCGGGCCTCCCGTGGGGCCGCTGCGCAAGCCGCACGAGAACGGCGCGCGTGCCCCCGATATGGGCGGCCAATTCAACAACAAAAATGCCGGCAAGCGCGGCATCTCCTTGAATATCCGGAATCCCAAGGGCCTCCAGATCGCCAAGGACCTGGTGCGCATCTGCGATGTCGTGGCCGAGGGGTTCTCACCCGGCGTGCTTCAGCGCTTAGGGCTCGGCTTTGACGTGATAAAGTCGATCCGGCCCGACATCACCGATCCGCAGTTGCGGCACTTCAAATGGCTGACCGAGGTCACCGGCACCAAGATCGGCACCTGGCCGATTTATGAATTGCCGATGAAGTTGAGCCGGACCCCGGCCTATATCGGCGGCCCGACCAATCGCGGCGCGCTCTGCTACGGCGAGGATAATATGTGGGTGCTGACCGAATTGCTCGGCCGAAGCCCAAGCGACGTCGAACGGCTCGCCGAGGAGGGCGTCATCTGACTGATGTTTGAGATCAACGTTGATCGCGCGCCGGTCTTCGCGCGCCGGCGTCACCCGGGCCGGGCGAAGACGGTGTCGCCTTCGACGCGAACCTCGTAGACCGGCACGTCGGCTGATATCGGGCCGTCGACGAGCTTGCCGGTGCGGATGTCGAACTGCGCGAAGTGCAGCGGGCACTCGATCACGCAGCCCTCCAGCTTGCCGCGCGACAAGGGTGCGTTGCGGTGGCCGCAGACGTCGCGCAGTGCATAAAAGTTGCCCTCGACATTGGCGAGCACGATCCGCTCGCGCTCGATCGCGGCGAATTTCATCTGGCCCGGCGCGAGGTCGCCCACCCGCGCGACGGCGACGAAGCCTTCCGGCATGCGATAAATGTCCTGGTGTCCCTTGGCTCTGAGATTGCCTCGTCGCTTCGCGGCTCCTCGCAATGACAGGAAAATCCTGTCATTGCGAGCGCGGCGAAACAATCTGGCCCGGTTCTGCCTGGTCCCGCCTAGTTCAGCTCAAAGCCGAACATCTTGGCCGCGTTGCCCGAGGTGATCTTGCGCAAGTCGTCCTCGGGCACGCCCTCGAACATGCGGTGAAGGAATTGCTGCGAACGCGGGAAGGTCGCTTCGGCATGCGGGTAATCGCTGCCCCACAGCATGTTCTCGACACCGATACGGTCGCGCAATTGCACGCCGAGACCGTCCTCCATGAACTCGACGAACATGTTGCGCTTCCAGTAATCGCTCGGCATCAGCCCCTCGGCCGATTTCCAGCCCTTGGTAAACACCGGCCGCTCGACATAGGTGAAGTCCATCTGCTGCAGCCAATGCGGGATCCACGACGCTTCGTGCTCGACCGAGCCGAGCTTCAAGCCTGGGAATTTGTCGAACACGCCGGCGAACAGCATCGAGCCAAGCGAATAGCGCACCCAGTAATCGGTGGTCGAGCGCCCCGCTCCGGTCAATTCGGTCACGTCCATCGTGAACTCGTTCGCCGGGACCCCGCAGCGCGGCGTGCCGATATGCAGCAGCAAAGGCTGCTTCAAATCCTGCGCCGTCGCCCAGAACCGGTCGTAGATCGGACTGCTGTACGGCTTGTCCGGCAGCGGCGACACCGGGATGAACGCGCCGACAAGGCCCATCTCGGCGCAGCGCTCCAACTCCTTGGCGCCGGCATCAGGGTCGTCGACATTCAGCATCGCGATACCCTTCAGGCGGCGCGGATGCGGCTTGCAGAAATCGGCGATCCAGTCGTTGTAGCAGCGGCAGATTTCCGAAAAGAGCGGGGAATCGGGGATGCGATACCAGAACAGCCCTTGGCTCGGCTGCAGCACCGAACCCCAGATGCCGTCTTCCTCGTTTTCGACCAGCATCTCGTCGGCGTTATAGGCACCCTTGCGGACATCCTCCCAGAGGCCGAGAAAATCGATCTGCGAGGGATCCTCGAAGCGCTGCCCGGCCTGCATCACCGCACCCAGGGTGCCGACCTGCGTCCCGTCGAGCATCCAGGCGTCGTAGTCGCGTCCCGCCGGGGTCTTGCGCCGCTCCATCCGCGGCGCGCGGTCGCGGAACTTGGGCTCGATCCGGGTCGTGTACATATCCGGCGGCTCGACAATGTGGGAATCCGCCGAGATCAGCTTGTACGCCGCCATTGTGACCTCCTCCGATGCTGCCGATGGTTTCCGCCCGCGCCCCACTGACGGCGCGAGTCGGTCCCCGGGTGAATGCAAACGGTATGCCGCCAACGAGAATCGAGTCAAGCGATCCCAGACCAAAATCTAGTCATCATAACATTTACAAATGACCGCGCTCCGCGCGCGGAGCGCGGTCCGCTCCGGCGCCTGAAGCGCGATTTTGGCAAACCAGCCTCGCGCAGCGGGAAGGGCAACCGGCGGTTTCGCACTCGACCGCATCGGCCGTTTAATGCAGCATCGGCGAATGCTCAAATTTCTGGCATTCGGTCGCGACACACGGGTCAACGCGCTGCTCGGCGCCGGCCATTTCCTGTCGCACTATTATCAGCTCTGCCTGCCGCCGGTGTTTATCGCCTGGCAAAAGACCTTTGGCGTGTCGTTCGCCGAACTCGGTCTGGTGATGGCGGTGATGGCGGCCTCGACCGCCGTGTTGCAGACGCCGATGGGGTTTTTTGTCGACCGCTGGGGGGCGCGGCCGTTTCTGGTCGGCGGCACCCTGACGATGGCCCTGTCGGTCTCGGCGATGTCGTTCGCGACCTCGTATTGGCAACTCGTGGCGTTGGCGCTGCTGTCGGGGATGGGCAATTCGGTCATCCATCCGGCCGACTACTCGATCCTCAGCGGCTCCATCGACCGCGCGCGGCTCGGCCGCTCCTTTGCCTTTCACACCTTTGTCGGCAATATCGGGTTTGCCGTGGCGCCGCCGGCGACGGCGGCGCTGACCTTGCTGTTCGGCTGGCGCGGCGCCCTGCTGCTGGTCGGATTGCTCGGCGTGCCGGTCGTGCTGACGATCCTGTGGCAGAGCCGCATCCTGACGGACCAGCGCCGCGAGCTTCAGGACCGCGAGCCTCGGGGACGCGCCGCACCCGCCGCGTCTTCCGGCGTCAGAATGCTGCTGAGCCGCTCGGTGATGATGTTTTTCGCCTTTTTCATGGTGTCGTCGGCGGCCGGAGCCGGCATCCAATCTTGGCTGATTACCGTACTGCATCGCGCGCACGGGATGCCGGTCGCTGCCGCCTCCTCGGCATTGACCGGCTGGATGGTCGGCTCGATCTGCGGCGTCCTGCTCGGCGGCTGGGTCGCCGACCGCAGCGACCGCCATCTGCCGTTTGTCGTCACCCTGACGACCGGTGCCGCGGCCGTCCTGCTGTGGGTCGGGATCGTGCCGATGGCGCAACTGACGACCGTCGCGGTGCTGTTTGTCGGCGGGATGATGACCGGCGCCAGCCGCACCCCGCGCGACGTGATGGTCAAGGACGCCGCCCCGCCCGGCCAGATCGGCAAGGTGTTCGGCTTTGTCAGCTCGGGCATGTCGCTGGGTGGCGCCATCATGCCGGTTCCCTATGGCATGATCATCGATTCGGGGCGGCCGCGGCTGGTGCTGGTCGTCGTCGCGGCGTTGTTGATGGCGAGCCTCCTCTGCGCCGGCGGCGCCCGCATCCGCTTTCGCCGCCCGGTGGTGCCAGCACCGGCCGAATGACCGGGTCGGCTCGGCGGCTAAACCCCGGTCACGAGCGGCTGGGCTGGACGACGACGCAGGGCAGTTGGCGCTGGTTGAGCCGCCAACAGGCGTCCGAGGCGGCACTCGCCGACAGATGCGCGAGCCGCGCCCGATAAAGCACCGAACCGCCGGCCGGTGTCGGCGGCAGCGCCAGGGTGGCGGCGCGGAGCTGGTCCGGCGCCTCGGCGCGAGCACCCTCGGCGACCGAGCGCGCCAGCGCCGGATTGGCGAAGGCGCCGACCTGGATCGCCCAATTCCGGTCGGGGATCGTCAGCAGGTGGGTTCCGCCGCCGGGTGCCGCTGACGGAACCGGCCGCGGCGCTGTGAAACGATCGCTCGCAAAGGATGTCGGCGTGGAAATCGGCTCGGCGGTTACCGGCGGCCAAGACGCGTTGCCCGCCGCCGACGCCAGTTGGATTGGGGCAGAGGCTTGCCGCAGTGGCTGGCAAGGGTGGTCCGGATCATAGGCGGCGTTCGGGTCGCATCCACCCGCCGCTTGCTGGGCGACAATTTGCGGCGGCGGCGCCGACATCGCTACGGTCTGCCCCGCCGAGGTGCAAGGATGGCTCGGATCATAGGCGGCGCTCAGGTCGCAGCCGGTCGCCCCCGTCGGCGCGGCCTGTTGGATCGCTGCCTGCCGTACGGGTGGCGGCGCCGACAGCGCCGCCGCCTGTCCCGCCGAGGTGCAGGGATGGTCGGGGTCATAGGCGGCGCTGAGGTCGCATCCGCCCACCCCGGTTTGCGGTTGCAGGAAAGCTTGCTGCACCGGGGCCGGCGTGGTCGCGGCCCGCATCAGCGAGGTGCAGGGATGATCGGGGTCGTAGGCGGCGCTGAGGTCGCAACCGGCCGCCAAACTGGCGACATCCGGAGCGCTCGCGTATCCTCTACCGGTTCCGGCGGAGGCATACGTCGCGAGCGGCCCGGACAGCGCTACGTCGCCGCCGAGATTTGGCGTGACCGCGGCGAGGTAATTGACCGTCTCGTCCGGCAACTCGGCGGTACCGGCAAGATACCCGTTGACCCGATCCGGGCCGGCGTTATACGCGGCCAAAAAACCAGGTGCGCCAAATCGGTCATACATCTCGCGAATATAGGCGGTGCCCGCGAGAATGTTGTTGTGCGGGTCGTAGGGGTCGTCGCCGAGCCCGTAACGCGCTTGCAGACCCGCGTAAGTCTCGGGCATGACCTGCATCAGGCCCATCGCCCCGACCGGCGAGACGGCCTGCTCCTGTCCGCCCGATTCCTGCTGCATCACCGCGCGCACCCATTGCTCCGGCACGCTGTAGCGAGAAGCGGCCTCGCGGATATAGGGACCCCAGGGGTCGTCCGGCGGACCCGGCGGCGGGTAGTAATGCGACGGCGCCAGCGACGAGCTTTCCCCAGTCCCATAGGGCAGATTGCCGTATTGCGAGTATCCCCCTTGCTGGCCGCACGCGGCGATGAGGAACGCCGGCAACAGCAGCAATATCGATAATAGTCGGCGCGCCGCACTCGGCCGGGCTCGGCGCGGCGGGTCGGATCCGATCGAGAACGACGCTCGACATAACGCACCCGGCATTACGCAGACCCCATCTTGCCCCGCTTTATTACGGGCGCGCGCATACCATGGTTGATCGCCGACTGCCAACTATCGAGACCTGGTTGAGGGTATCGCAGAGGTTTCGACGCCGAGGGCGACGAATCGCGAGCCCTCCGAGGGCGCGGCAACCGCTTCGGACCGGCTTCTCAGCGAGCTTTCGCCGGCTTGTGCGGCCGCGGCCGATCGGGGACAATCGCCGTCATTCGTCAGAACGGGAGGCGGCGATGCGCAGGGTCGGACCCCACAGCTACACCGAAGTCTATTTCGCCGGTTGCAATCCGAGCTTTGTCGAGACCAGCGACGGCTATGTGATGATCGATTCGCCGCAGCAGCCGATCGACGCGGTGCGCTGGCGCGAGCAGATGGAGGACAAGGCGCCGATCCGCTACCTGATCAACACCGAGCCGCATGGCGACCACATTTCCGGCAACGCCTATTTCACCAACACCCAAATCGTCGGCCAGGTCAAATTGCAGGAATGCTTCGAGCGCTACCTTTACGCGTTCGGCTCGCTCGACGACAAACGCGAGCGCTTTAAGGAAACCGACCCCGACAGCGTCTGGCTGGTCGGCCATCCCGACTATCCCGCCGTCAACCCGCCGACCCTGACATTCGACGACGCGCTGACCCTCCATCTCGGCAACCACACCTTCAACATCATTCACATGCCGGGCCACACCGCGCCGCAAACCTCGGTCCTGGTGCCGGAGGAGGGCGTGGTCTTTACCGGCGACAACGTCTTTCACCGCTGCCGCAGCTGGCTGCAGGAATGCGACCCGTGGGAATGGCTCGCGGCGCTCAATAGCATCGCGGCGCTCGATGTCGAGACCATCGTGCCCGGCCACGGCGAGCCTTGCGGCAAGGCCTATCTGAAAGAGCAGGGCCAGATCGTCGAAAACTGGGTCGGCTATGTCGAGCGCTTTGTCGAGCGCGGCGTCGGCCCCGACGAAATCCTCAAAGGCCCGGTCGAGGTCGCCAAGCAGGACCCGTACCCGATCGGCCAGCGCCTCTTTATGCACAACGAGCGGCTGACCGACATGATCGTCCGCAACCTGCACCAGCGCATCCTGGACAAAAACCAGCAGCCGGGCGCCTAGTAGTCCAGTTCTTACAGATGAGACCGTGCTTCTATTCTCGTCATTCCCGCGAATATTCTCGTCATTCCCGCGAAGGCGGGAACCCAGGGCGGCCAAAGACTGTGCCCGGGGCCCTGGACCCCTCCCCGGACTTGATCCGGGGATCACGCGGGGGCGACGGAATTAGAAAGGTCGGGAACCATCTGTCTGGTTCCTACCGGTAGCGGGCCTGGCCGCCGGATCCGGTGTTCGATCCCGACCACCAGCGGCTCCTCGGCGCGGTCGTCCTGCTGGTCACTGCCGCCTTTGTCGCATCGCGCTGGATCAAGCCGCCCTTCGGCCTCTGGTGGCGACGCTCGGTTATCGTCGCCTACCTCGTCGCGCTCGGCATCGCCCTCCTGCTGATCGGAAAATGGCTGCTGCCAGGCTAGCCGCGATCGCCCCTCTTCGCCCTCCGCATTTGATTACGCAGCCTGCCATGGTCGACTCCCAAGTCCCGACCCCATTCCCACGACTTAACCCGGAAATTCTCTTGAGAGTGGTAGCGACCAAACACTTGACTCTATTCGTGTCTTCCCGGCGAAGGCCGGGACCCACTTTTGCCGTGGATCCCGGCCTTCGCCGGTGTGGGTGCTATCCGTCAGGTGCTATCCACTCTCATGTCCCCCCAAGATATGACCGGAACAAAACCGCAAACCCGCTGTCTCGGCTATGCCCGCGTCAGCACCTACGGCCAGACGCTCGACAACCAGCTTGAGCAGCTCCGGGCCGCAGGCTGCACCGCCAAGATTTACCGGGAGAAGGTAACCGGCGCGCACAACGACCGGCGCGAGCTTCTCAAAATGCTCAAGGCCCTCGCCCCCGGCGACGTGGTGACGGTGACGCGGATTGACCGCCTCGCGCGCAGCACCTTCGACCTGTTCGCCATCGTCAAGCAGATCGTGGACGCCAAGGCCCAATTCCGGTCACTGGCCGAGCCGTGGGCCGACACCGGCACCAGCACCGGGCGCTTGATGATCGCCGTTCTCGGAGGCCTCGCCGACGTCGAGCGCGACCTTATCCGCACCCGCACGGCAGAGGGGCGCAGCCGGGCGCAGAAGCGCGGGCAGCGCATGGGCCGGAAACCGAAATTGACAGCGGAACAGCAGGCCGAGGCCCGCCGTCGCCGGGCCGAAGGTGCTACGCTCGCGGAACTCGCGCGCAGCTACGGCGTGGGGAAAAGTACGATTTCACGGCTCGCCTAAGATCGACCGCGATTTTGACCGGTTGTAATGCTCGCTTGAAAACCGGGATGTTCGCGTTCTAGGTGAAGCCGACTGTCCGGAGCCCATGAGAGTACTCAGCGCCTTCCCGATCATCTTATTGGCGGCTCCGGTGTTGGCGGCTGAGCCGGAGCCGAAGTGCGGTGTAGATATGCCGCACACCACAGGGAGTTTGAGCTTCGATCCGACGACAATCGAGAAGACCGGGGCTTTCCTTATTGAGGGTGGGCTCTACCGGGAAGGCGAGGTCGGAACCTGTGTCGCCGTCCACATTGAATGCCTCAAAAAGATGAACCAATGCGACATGGTCGAGGTGATGATATTGAAGCTGGGGCCGTACCCCGAGATAGGCCCGATCAATCTCACCGATCCGATGCGCATTGCCGCATGGACCAAGGACGGGCTCACAGCTGCGGGCGACACCCACCTATGCCAACGCACTCAGCTAAACGTCGATTTTGTCCACCGAAAGGTACAGCTTGTTGCGACGGACCGGTGTCACCCGGGTGAACCGGCTGTGATCGAGGAAGTCCGGACCTTCCCGATGTCCGCGTTCGAGCCCTTGAACCCAAAAGACCGGGGCCGGGCGAAATAATTCGCCGCGCCAGGCCGACCGTGAACACAGCGGGATAGACCCCCACCCATGGCGTGGCTAGTCGGAATCGTCGTTCTTCTCCTGTTAGTGTTCTCCACTGGCTTTCGTAAAGTCGCCGGGGTTTTAGTCGCTCTTGTCGCGGTGATTGTCGGAATATTCGTCGTGACCCAACGGGAATCTGAAAGGCAAGCCCGCGCCCTCATCCCTGCCAGCGACGTAGATTTGCGAGAAGTTAGGCTTCAGCCCGACAGCTTTGGAGCCTACAAATTGGTTGGCCGCATCAAAAACAATTCACCATCGTACACGTTGACCGGGCTTAGCCTGAAAATTGTTTTGGAAGATTGCGAAGGTGGTGACACCTCTCAGCCAAGTTGCGTGACTATTGGTGAGAGCGAAGAACACCCACTGTTTGAAAACATTCCAGCCGGGCAGGTCAGGGATGTTTCAGACTACATCTTTCCGGGCAGCACCAAGCCTCAAGGTAAGCTGGTCTGGCACTATTCGATTTCCTACACCGAAGGCAAGTGAGAGCGTGGTAGGCCCGCCGCGTGGCGGCGCAACAGTCTCTAGGGCCGCTTCATTCTCCGCCGAAAATCTGCCGGGATTTCATCGAAGATCAAACGCCGCATTTCATGGCGGTGCTGTTGTCGCTCATGTGCGCCGCGATCAGCGAGCGCGCGCCACCTGCCGGGCCGATCCCATCCCCAAACGATTCTGTCCATGTGAAGCACCAAGCACGCGCACTCAAATTCCGAATCATCTAGCTGTGCGTGACACAGAGCATTCAAATCGTCGGCGCAGAGAACGTCCGCCGCGATCATCGTAGAGGCAGCAGCACCCCATTTGCTGACATTAGCGGAGATCACAAGCCAAGTTTCAGCGATTAAGTGCCGGTTATTATACGCAGCGGCCTTCGCGATCTTTTCGTCAATCCGCAGCCGCAGAGCCGGACGGTAATCAAACTTGCCCCACAGGCCGAAAGGCGTCTGGCTTGTGCGGGCAATCCTTTCCTCTTTGGAGCGTGCGGGCGATCCGCGCTCGCCGGGCGTGTGTCTTTCATCCGAATGAAAGGTGGTATGTTGAGCACCCACGCGGCGGCCGTCGAGGTCAAAAAGAACATCGAGTCCGCGTTCGGCAGAGCCTAGCTCGGGGTAAGCCGGCCGAATATTTGCAATTTTGAATCCCGTCAGGGATACCACATCGCGAACAGCCTCTAATTCTAGCTCAAGGTCAGGCATAGCAGCGCTCAGATACGCCCGCTGTCAGTCGCCTTCAAGTACCATTGACCCTGAATGTTACATGTCCTTGAGATTTGTCAGAAGACCATGTTTATTCGCGGTTTTGACAGCCGCCCCGGCCAGTGGCAGAACGCCATCAACCGCCATGCGGGAGAGCGGAAAGACCCCCGAAAACACTGCGGCACGGCAACCCGGTTGATGCAGTTCTTGAATACCAAGGGGACGGGCACAACATCGGCGGCATTCACCTCAACCGCGCGCGCCGACAAACCCGGACACCCCGTTTTTGATTTTCACGGCCTATTTTGACGAAAGCGATACCCATGGTCCCGCGCCGAATTTGATCCTAGCCGCGTTCCTTGGCAGCGCTCGCCAATGGGAGTTGTTCCGCCGCAAAATCAAAGCACTTCAGAGGAGAGACGGCTTTACCGTATTCCATGCCACGGATTTCAAGGCTGGTGCTCGTGAATTTCGCGGATGGAGTCACACTAAACGTATGCGGCTCGTCAATGATATTGCGACTGCGATCCGGGTCGGCTTAACCGAAGGCGTGACGATCACTTTACCACGCAAGCTGTACGAGGAGGAATATCGTGCTCAACCTGTCCCAAAGGGCATGCCGTTAGACAGCCAATTTGGGGTTTGCTTTCGCGTGTGTATGCACCGGCTTGTTAATCTCCTCACTGCCGACAGGAAGATTCACAAGCTCAATGTCGTCGTCGAAGATGGCCACCCAAACGTTAAAAACACCGTTGTAATTTTTAATGCTCTCAAAGCAGAAACCGATACCATTGGTGTACATATTCTCGGAACGATCACTATTGCAAAGAAAGCCGAATGTTGGCCACTTATGATAGCCGATTTTCAAGCGCACGCCTCTTCTATCAGCGAAGCGCGAATGAAGAGTGGTCTGACGGGATACTTCGACATGACTCATGGTACATTGCCGAAGCGTGGAGAAGCGGGCTTAACACAAATTCAGTGTACGCCAGAGTCTTTGCGCGGCCTAAAAACTAGCTGGGAGCAAGCAAAGCAAGATCGTATTACAAAATGGCGAGCGGCGCGAGACGCCAGACGAGACACCGCGAGCCAGTGATTTTCCGTAACGTCGATTGTGCGCCGTTTTCCATAAGCCCTGCGCCGGGAGACGGTGATGGCGCCATCGTGGCACCTTTATTGGGTTGTAGCCTTTGTCTCCCGATCGACGCGACCAGCCAGCCGCTGATGCAAGATACGACCATTCTCGTGTTGACTGAAGATTGTCGCGCAGGGCCGGCGTCGCGGCGCAACACTCGCCTTTACGGGCCGGGAGGCGCGCAGTCGGGGTTCCCGTGAATTCCCGGTTTTGGCAAAACAATTCCCGTTTTGGCCGCAAAAAATTCCCGGTTTTCCGACGATCAATTTGACCTAATCTATTGATCAGAATAGTTATTTTGATGGAGGTCAAAAAAATTCGCGGTTATTTCCCGGTTCTACGGGAATTCGGGCGCGGCGGCCCGCGCGGGCTCAAGACCGCGACTGTTATTGCCGGCGCCGGGCGCCCTATCGGCCGGCGAGTTCGTCGAGGGTCGCGGCGAGGCGGGCGAGGTCGGGTGCGGTCGAGAGGCGATGGTCGCCGTCCTTGACGAGGGTGACGGTCACGTCGCGGCTCGTCAGCTGCTCGGCGAGGCGCAGGCTGGTCTGCCACGGCACCGAGGCGTCGCGCAGGCCGTGCAGTAGCCGCACCGGGCAGTCGAGCGCGATCGGCGCACGCATGACCAGATGCCGTCGGCCGTCTTCGATCAGGCCGAGGCGATAGGTGTAGCCGGCCGGGTCGTATTCCGACGGCAAGGTCACCGAGCCCGAGGTGAACAGCTCGCGGCGCTGCGCCGCGTCGAGCCGCGGCAACAGCAGGTCTTCGGTGGCGTCGGGTGCGGCGGCGATGCCGACCAGCGCGCGGATTCGCTCGGCGCGGGCGAGGGCCGCCAGCAGCATGAGCCACCCGCCCAGGCTCGAACCGACCAGGATCTGCGGCCCCTGGGTCAACCGGTCGATGACCGCGATCGCGTCCTCGGCCCAGCGGCCGACCGTGCCGTCGGCGAAATCGCCGCTCGACGAGCCGTGCCCGAAATAATCGAACCGCACATAGGCGCGGCCCTGCCGCCGGCAGTATTCGTCGAGATAGAGCGCCTTGGCGCCGGTCATGTCGGAGCGCAAGCCGGCGAGAAAGACGATTCCCGGCGCTGAACCGGAAACCCGGTGATAGGCGATCGTGGCATCGCCGGAACGCAACAGGGTTTCGAACGAATTCATCGCGGGCTTGCGGCAGGTAGACGGGACGGCGACGATAGCACGATGTCGGCACCGTCAGAAGGCCGCCCACCGGCGGTTCTGCAAGTCATCCCGCGCCTGGTTTCGGGCGGCGCCGAGCGCGGTACCGTTGAATTGGCCGGAGCGCTGACCGCCGCCGGGTGGAAAGCGTATGTCGCCTCGGCCGGCGGCCCGCTCGAACCGATCATCACCGGCAATGGCGCCACTCACCTGACTTTGCCGTTGGCGTCGAAAAACCCATGGGTCATGCGCCGCAACGTCGGGGCGCTGGCCCGCGTGATCCGCGATCTCGACATCGACATCGTCCATGCGCGAAGCCGCGCCCCGGCATGGAGCGCGTGGGCCGCGGCGCGCGCCACCGGGCGCCATTTTGTGACGACCTTTCACAACGCCTATGGCCTCGGCTCGCGGCTCAAGCACCGCTACAATTCGGTCATGGCGAAGGGCGACCGGGTCATCGCGATCTCCGATTTCGTCGCCGACCACGTTGTCAGCGTCTATGGCGTCGATGGCGACCGGCTGCGCACGATCCCGCGCGGCGTCGATCTCGCCATTTTCGATCCGCGGCATGTCACCGGCGCGCGCATGGCGAGCCTCTCCCGGCAATGGCGAGTGCCTGACGGTGTGCCGGTCGTGATGCTGCCCGGACGGTTGACCCGCTGGAAGGGCGGTCTCGATTTTGTCGCGGCGATCGCCGCCCTCGGCCGGCGCGACCTATTTTGCTTGATGGTCGGCGCCGAGCAGCGGCCCGGCTTTCGCCGCGAGCTCGAAGCGGCGGTCGAGCGCCACCATCTCAGTGCGCTGTTTCGCATCGTCGAGGACTGCCACGACATGCCGGCCGCCTACATGCTGGCCGATGTCGTGGTCTCGGCCTCGACCGACCCCGAAGGCTTTGGCCGGATCATCGTCGAGGCGCAGGCGATGGGCCGGCCGGTCGTCGCCACCGATCACGGCGGCGCGCGCGAGACGATCGTGCCGGGCGTCACCGGCTGGCTGGTCCCGCCGAACGACCCCGTCGCGCTGGGCGCGGCCATCGCTGCGGCCTTGTCGCTGGCGCCGGCCGACCGCTCTCTGCTGGCGCGGCGCGCGATGGCGCATGTCGCCGAGCATTTCACCCGCGAGCAGATGTGCGCGAAAACCATCGCGGTTTATGAAGAGCTGCTGTTTCCCGACATCGCCGGCGCCGCGACGGCGCGTGAAGCCCTGCGGGCGTAAAAGCGAAAGGGGTGGGGATGACAACCGACGCAAGCACTTTCGACTACATCGTGACCGGCGCCGGATCGGCGGGGTGCGTTGTCGCCGCGCGGCTCAGCCAATCCGGCCGCGATCGCGTGCTGCTACCGGAGGCCGGCGTCAGCGACCGCAAATTCTGGATCCATGTGCCAATGGGCTATGCCCGGCTGTTCGCCGATCTCGCGTCAACTGGATGTGCGAGAGCGAGCCCGAACCGGAATTGGAAGGCCCCACCCTCTACCAGCCGCGCGGCAAGGTCTTGGGCGGCAGCAGCTCGGGTCGGCACCCGCCGCATGGGCGCCGACGAAGCGGCGGTGCTCGACCCGTGGCTCAAGGTGCGCGGAGTTGGGGGTCAGCGCGTGGTCGACGCCTCGGTGATGCCGTCAGTCCCGGCCGGCAACACCAACGCGCCGACGATCATGATCGGCGAAAAGGCGTCGGCGATGATCCTCGAAGACGCCCGCGCCGGCGCCTAGGACAACGCCAGCTGGGCCAACGTCCGTGACATTTTTTATCTCTGTTGAGCTGCAGCGGTGCTGTTCAGCTGAATGCTCTCGCGATTGCAGTTGCTGTAAAAATATCCTTTCTCTCCGGCCCCATCCCCATGCCATTCAACAGGGCAATCCGTGAGTTCGATCAGAAAGTCGATGCCAAACTTCGTTTTAGCAATTTGGCCTTCAGCATACTCCGGCTCACGCTTTTCAACCCGCCAGTCTCTTATCACCCCTTGCAAATAGGATGGTTTAGACTTTGCTGTATGTAACGCGAGATACGCTCCGATCCTAACCGCGCGTTCGGCGTGATTTTTGTCGACTACCCAGGTTCCTGTCCAAACGGTCCCATCTGGATTTCTCGTGATCCCTTTCTCACTGGGGCACACAAAATGAAAACCTTGCACGGGTTCACCAGTGTGGATCTGTTTGAAGGAGTTGCCCGCTCTCCCTGGGGGAAAGCGCCGCCGGGCCAGATCGGCGTCGCACAAATCAACAGTTGTTTGCACCTTACGCTGCGCCGCATTGTCGCGAAGAGTCTTCACCTGATCGACGGTTAGTCCTGCGATTTTATCAGCCGTCCACTCCAATGGTGCATTCTTGGCCATCTAATATGATCTCTTAAATCAGCTGCTCAATCGAGGACGACCACACGCTTACCATATTGTACCGGTTGGGTGTTAATATCGTACGAGCACGGATGTCAACAATTCGTCCATCGCAGCTGCGTCGAGCTTCGTCGTGGGTCACCCCGCGTCGAACAGGCGCTGGCCAATGAATTCGCCTTTGGCGATCCCGCCGGGGCAGGCGAACAGTCCGCCGCCGGTATGGGTCGCGAACTGATTCAGCATGTCGAACTTTGACATATTGTCGAAAATCTTGATAAAGCCGGTGCGCGGGTCGCGCTGATAGCAGATAAAGAACAGGCCGGCATCGTATTCCATTCCCTGGCGCCAGGGCGGCCAGCGCTCGGCGGTGAAATCCACCCCGTCATTGTAGGAATAGGGCCGGCGCAGGATCTGGGCCCCGCCGTTACTCGCGGCGGCGGCGAGCCGGACATGGGCGCTGTCGGGAACGACCGGATTGCCGTCCTCGTCATTGGCGCCGAGGTCGAGCGGGTCGAACTCGCCCTTCCCGCCCAATGGCGCGCCCGAATATTTGTGGCGCCCGAAAGTCTGCTCCTGAAACGCGACCTTCATCCGGTCCCAATGCTCGAGCGCCACCCGGATGCGGCGGGCCACGACGTAGCTGCCGCCGCGCAGCCAGTCCGGGCCTTCGTCGCCGACCCAGACGAATTGCGCCATCGCCTTGGGGTCCGCCGCCGAGGGATTGCTGGTGCCGTCCTTGAACCCCATTAAATTGCGCGCTGTCCCGCCGCCGTCGGGCTGGGTCATAAAACCCGTCTGTGTCCAGCGCACCTGTGCCGCGCCATAGGCGAGCCGCGCCAGTTGGCGCACGGCGTGAAACGCGACCTGCGGATCGTCGGCGCAGGCCTGGATCGACAGATCGCCGCCGGTGCGGGTGTCGGCCAACTGGTCGCCATTGAACCGCGGCAGATCGACCAGCGCCGGCGGCCTGTGCGCCGCCAGCCCGTAGCGGTCCTTGCCGTCCCTGATGAACAGCCCGCCGCCGAATCCGAAGGTCAGCGTCAGCCGTGCTGCCGGCAGGCCGAGCGCCTCGCCGGTGTCGGGGCCGGGTATCGTCACATCCTGCCCGATCGGCGCCGCGGTCTGACCGGCGGCCAGGTGGGCCGCCGCCGCGGTCCATGCCCGCAGCATCCCGATCACATCGTCGCGCTTGTTGGTCTCGAGGTCGAGCGCTGCAAAATAGCTGTGGCCCTGCGCCGGCGTCGTGATGCCGCCCTGATGCTCGCCCCAGAACGGCTCGATCGCGGGCGCGTTCGGGCCGCCTTCCTTTGCCGCCGCCACGGCTTCGGCGGCGCCGCCGACACGAAGCGCGGCACCCGCCGCCGCTAGACCCGCGGCGGCGCGGACCAGGCCGCGGCGCGTCGGGCCCGCTTTGTCTTGCGGTTTCACCGCGTCGCCTCGACCAGCGTGTTCATATCGTCTTCGACGTAATAAAAGCCTTTTCCGTCTGGGGTCAGCGCCATCCCGAACAGATCGCCGTTGCCGGGCGGGGATTGCGCCTGGTTGATGTCGACCCACTGCGCGTAAAGCTGTTGTCCGCTTTTGAGGTCGATTTCGACGACCTGCCCGTTCAGCGCATTGCACGCCAAGAGATGACCATCGGCAGTCAGGATCAAGGCGAGCGGCCGCTGCAACAGCCCGCCCTCGGTCACGGCGCGGCCGGTGCCGGCGCTGGTCGTGCGTGTTGTCGCATCGGAGATGGCGACGATCCGGTTGCCGACCGCGTCCGACACGTACAGCGTGTTATCCGGGGCGAGTGCCAGGCCGGTCGGACCGACGAGAAAGGCGTCCCGGTTCGCCATCTGGCCAAAGCCGTTGGCGACGACCGCCTGATCGCTGATCTGCGGCGGTTGGCCCGGCGGAATGGAGAGCTGGAGGCGCAACACCGTCGCCTTGTTGACGACCGGTGGATATCCGGTCGTCGGGTCGCGCACCTCGGGACCGGGAACCCCGAAGCCGGCCATGCTGACGAACAAGGTGGCGGCGGAGCCGTTGTCGACAGTCGCCATATTGCCCCAGGGCCCGTTGATGTTCGGCCCTGCCCACACCGCGCCGAGCTGGCCTGCGGCATTCAACGCCAAGAGGCAGCCATCGCCCTTGGTGCGGGTCGTGCCATCGATGCTCGGCGTGCTGCCGACAATGATCCAGCCGCTCTTCAGCATCGTCATCGCCGTGGTCAGACCGACGCCGCCCGGACATTGGGCAAGTTTCCGCGGCAATTTGGCGAAGAGGCTCGTCCTTCGCGTCGCCGGGTTGTAGTCGATGATCGTCGTGCCGGTACCCTGTAGATTGCTGAGGTCGTTGAAGTTGTCGACCAGCACGTCGCCCTGCTGGATCTTGCCGGCGGAGACCGGAGCGACGACGACCGCGTAGGGGTTGAGATCGCCGTTTTCGGTCACCGTCGTGGTCCGGGTGATGTGGCGATGGATCGCGCCGAGCATCCCGGCATTTTCCGCCGCCGGCGCCAAGCCGCCCGAGATCAGTACGGTGATCAGCAATCCCGCGGGCGGGGCGATCCTTCGGACCGACAAACCCCGGTTACCAAACGTCATGGACATGGCTCCTTTGGCGGCGGTTCTGGATATGCGAATAAGTCGCAATCCTATTATGCCGCTGCTTGGCTGTCGTCAAGCCCGCACCCGGCAGAACGGTGGCGCGCGATCCAAAGCGAGCCGGGACTTGCCCGCTGCGGCGGTTGCTGCGATTTAAAGGATTGGGTTCAAGCTGGTTGGTCCGATCCGAGAAGATGACATCTCGGAGGACGTACGCAGGTTCGCACTGACATGAATAGCCACGATGAGATAATTTACGGGCGGATGGAACCGCGGGAGGCCGCCGTCTCAGCGGTGCAAAGTTCGGCCCGCCCGGAGGCGATTGTCGTGACTTTGCCCGACGGCGCGCGCCGCGAGTTTCCGGGGCCGGTCACTGGCGCCGAGATCGCCGCTGCGATCGGGCCGGGGTTGGCCAAGGCGGCGATCGCCGTGCGGGTCGGGGGGAAACTGCGCGATCTCGCCACCATGATTGATCACGACGCCGCGCTGGCGATCATCACCCGCGATACCCCCGAGGGGTTGGAGATTTTGCGCCACGACGCGGCGCACGTGATGGCCGAAGCGGTCAAGGAACTCTATCCCGAGACCCAGGTCACCTTCGGTCCCTCAACCGACACCGGGTTCTACTACGATTTCGCCCGCGCCGAGCCGTTTACGCCCGAGGACCTCGAAAGGATCGAGGCGCGGATGCGTGAAATCGTGCGCCGTGACGAGAAGATCACCCGCGAGGTGTGGGACCGCGACGCCGCAGTCGCATTTTTCGCCGGTATCGGCGAGCGCTATAAGGCCGAATACATCGCCGAGATCCCGGGCGGCGAGGAGATCAGCCTCTACCGCCAAGGCGATTTCGTCGATCTCTGCGTCGGCCCGCATCTCCCCTCGACCGGCCATCTCGGCCAGGCGTTCAAGTTGATGAACGTTGCCGGCGCCTATTGGCGCGGCGACGCGAAGAATGCGCAATTGCAGCGCGTCTACGGCACCGCCTGGGCGACCCAGAAAGAGCTCGACCAATACCTTTTCCGCCTCGAAGAAGCCGAGCGCCGCGACCATCGCCGGATTGGCCGCGAACTCGACCTGTTCCATTTGGGCGAGGAAGCGGTCGGCAGCGTGTTCTGGCACCCCAAAGGCTGGACGCTGTTCCGCATTATCGAGAACTACATGCGCGGCCGGCTGGAGGCCGCCGCCTATCAGGAGGTCAAGGCCCCGCAATTGCTCGATCGCAGCCTGTGGGAGGCTTCCGGGCATTGGGAGAACTTCCGCGAGAACATGTTCATTGCCGAAAGCCGCGACGACCGGGTTTTGGCGGTCAAGCCGATGAACTGTCCCGGTCACGTGCTGATCTTCCGCAACCGGTTGCGCAGCTATCGGGAATTGCCGATGCGGCTTGCCGAGTTCGGCAGCTGCCACCGCAACGAACCTTCGGGCGCATTGCATGGGATCATGCGGGTGCGCGCGTTCACCCAGGACGACGCGCACATCTTCTGCGGCGACGAGCACGTGGGAGAGGAGGCGAACGCCTTCTGCCGATTGCTGATGTCGGTCTACCACGATTTCGGCTTTGATGATGTGGCGGTCAAACTCGCCACCCGGCCACCCAAGCGGGTCGGCAGCGACTGGCTATGGGATCTCGCGGAAAAGCGCTTGCAGGACGCGGTAGAGGGTGCCGGCCTCGCCTACACGCTCAACCCCGGCGAGGGCGCTTTCTACGGTCCCAAGCTCGAATTTGTATTACGCGACGCGCTTGGCCGTGACTGGCAGTGCGGTACCCTGCAGCTTGATTACGAGATGCCGCAGCGGCTCGGCGCCTCCTATGTCGGCGAGGATGGCGGGCGCCACGTGCCGGTCATGCTGCATCGCGCGATTTTGGGCTCGGTCGAGCGCTTTATCGGCATATTGATCGAACATTACGCCGGCCGCTTCCCGCTGTGGCTGGCGCCGGTGCAGGTCGTCGTCGCCTCGATCATCTCGGAGGCGGCGGATTATGCCGCCGAGGTCGCCCGCGCCTGCGCCGCCGCCGGCCTGCGCGCCGTGTCCGATATCGGCAATGAGAAAATCGCCTATAAGGTGCGCGAGCACAGCCTCGCCAAGGTCCCGCTCATGCTGGTTGTCGGGCGGCGCGAGGCGGCAAACCGCTCGGTCGCGTTGCGCCGGCTCGGCGGCAACGACCAGGAAGCTCTTGCGCTCGACGAAGCGGTTGCTAGATTGTCGCAGGAGGCCGCGATCCCGTCGTTGCCCTAAAAGGCCTGTCAAGCCGGGACGGCGCGCCCCGACCGACAAAGAGGAGAACATAGATACCCAGACCACCAATGAACCTCGCCCCGACCCGCGAAGGGCCTCGGATCAACGACGAGATCGGCGTGCCGCGGGTACGCCTGGTCGATGATCGCGGCAACATGGTCGGAGTGGTGGGACGCAACGAAGCTCTCGCAATGGCCGCAGATGCCGGTTTCGACCTCGTCGAGATAGCGCCCAATGCCGACCCGCCGGTCTGCAAGATGCTCGACTTCGGTAAATACAAGTATGAAGAACAAAAGAAAAAGAACGAGGCGCGCAAAAAGCAGAAGATTATCGAAGTCAAGGAGATCAAGCTGCGCCCAAGCATCGACGATCACGATTACGACGTCAAGATGCGCAGCATGACCAAATTTCTCGAGGAAGGCGACAAGGTCAAGGTGACGATGCGGTTCCGCGGGCGCGAGCTGGCGCATCAGGAGCTGGGCATGGACGTCTTGGTGCGGGTCCGCGACAATTTGCAGGAAATCGCCAAGGTCGAGCAGATGCCGCGCATGGAAGGCCGGCAGATGACGATGGTCATGTCGCCGAAATAGAGGCTGTGTGTCGTAGCCGGCGCCCGCTTGCTTTGGGTGGAGGGCGCCGCTATAACGCGCGGCTCGAAACGGGCGAAGGCCCGCGCGGGTGCATTATGCCCCGCCGCCGGCTTCCGATCAGGATTGTGGGATGCCCAAGCTTAAAACCAAGAGCGGCGCCAAAAAGCGGTTCGGCCGCACCGGCACCGGCAAGATCAAGCACAATTACGCCTACAAGCGCCATCGGCTGATCAGCAAGCCCATGCAAGGCAAGCGCAAGCGGCGCGGCACAACGACGATGGAAAAGGGCGACAGCAATCTCGTCCTGACCTACATGCCTTATCTGCGGGGTTGAGCCGTGGCGCGCGTCAAACGCGGGGTGACGACCCACGCCCGTCACAAAAAGATCCTCGAACTCGCCAAAGGCTATCGCGGGCGGGGTTCGACCGCTTATCGCATCGCGATCGAAAAGGTCGAAAAGGGGCTGCAATACGCCTATCGCGACCGCCGCAACAAAAAGCGCGATTTTCGTGCGCTGTGGATCCAGCGGATCAACGCCGGCGTGCGCGAGCACGGGCTGACCTATTCGCAATTCATGCACGGGATCAAGCTCGCCGGCCTCGACCTCGATCGCAAGATCCTCTCCGACATCGCGATCCGCGAGCCGGAAGCGTTCGCCGCGATCGTCACGACGGCGCGCTCGGCGCTGGGTTACCGCACCGACCGCAGCGGCGGCCTGAACCCTACGCCGATATGAAGAGATCACCGCAACCACCCTGCTTATCATCCCGACGAAGGTCCGGACCCATTTCGGCCATGGGTACCGGCCTCCGCCGGTATGGCAACAAGGGGCGATTTATCGGCCGGCGAATGTGTTGAGGTTCCGGCGCCGAAGTAGTGTCAGAGCTGCAAAGGGGCCGTGTCGGACGGCCCTTTTTTATTATGCGCGGAGGAAAGAGGAGAACGCGTCAATGCAAGATCCGCGTGAATTGGTGTTGGACGATTTGAATCGCTTGACAGAAGCTGCAACGGCGGAAATCGAGGCGTCGTTATCGCCCGAAGCGCTCGACCTAGTGCGCATCAAATACCTCGGGCGCCGCGGCTCCCTCAGCCTCTTTATGCGTGGCCTCGGGCGGATTGCGCCGGAGGAGCGGCCGCTGTGGGGGAATGCGCTCAATATTGCGAAGGACTGGCTTACGGACGCGATTAGCACGCGTGCCGCCGAACTCGGCCGAGCGGCACTCGAACAGCGGCTCGCCGCCGAGCGTGCCGATGTCACCCTGCCGGTGCCGTTTGCCGGCGAGGGCCGCATCCACCCGATCAGCCAAACCATCGACGAGATCGTCGCGATCTTTGGCGAGATGGGGTTTGTCGTCGCCGAGGGGCCGCATATCGAAGAGGATTTCTATAATTTCACCGCGCTCAACATCCCGCCCGAGCATCCGGCGCGCCAGGAGCATGACACCTTCTATCTTCCCCCGCGGCTCGGACGACAGAGCAATCGCGGGACGACGCTCGGGGCCGCCGCCGACGGCTCCCGCCTCGTTCTGCGCACGCACACCTCGCCGGTGCAGATCCGTACAATGCTGGCGCAGCAGCCGCCGATCCGGATCATCGTGCCGGGGCGCACCTTTCGTGCCGACCATGACGCGACCCACTCGCCGATGTTCCACCAGGTCGAGGGGCTGGTCATCGACCGCTCGACCCATATGGGCCATCTGAAGGGCTGTCTGATCGAATTCTGCCGCGCCTATTTCGGGCTTGACGATCTGCCGGTGCGCTTCCGGCCGAGCTATTTCCCGTTTACCGAGCCTTCGGCAGAGGTCGATATCGGCTGCTCGCGGCAGGGCGGCCGGCTCGAAATCGGCGCCGGCGGCGACTGGCTTGAAATCCTCGGCAGCGGCATGGTGCATCCCAAGGTGCTGCAAAACTGCGGCATCGATCCCGCGCAGTATCAGGGTTTCGCCTTTGGCATGGGGATCGAGCGGGTGGCGATGCTTAAATACGGCATCCCCGATCTGCGGACCTTTTATGATTCCGATCTGCGCTGGCTGCGCCATTACGGCTTCCTGCCGCTCGACATCCCCTCGCTGGTGCGCGGGCCGCTGACCGGGGCGGGCGCTGCATGAGGACGACGCTCGATTGGCTGAGAACCCACCTCGACTGCGATGCGCCGCTCGCCGAGATCGTCGGGCGCCTGGTCATGCTCGGCCACGACGTCGAATCGGTGCAAAACCGGGCTGCGGCACTCGAACCCTTCATCGTTGCCTCGGTCGTCTCGGCCGAGCGCCATCCGAACGCCGATCGCCTTAAGGTTTGCGTCGTCGAAACCGGCCATGACCAGGTCCAGGTGGTGTGCGGCGCGCCCAACGCGCGGGCCGGGATGAAAGGCGTCTTTGCCCCCGCGGGGACGGTCATCCCGCGCACCGGCGCGGTGCTGAAGGAAAGCATCATCCGCGGCGTCGCCTCGCGCGGCATGCTGTGCTCGACAGCCGAGTTGGGGCTCGGCGACGACCACGACGGCATCATCGAGGTGGCGCCGGACGTGCCGGTCGGGGCGAAATATGCCGACCTCCTGGGGCTCGGTGATGCGGTCATCGACATCAAGGTGACGCCAAACCGGGCTGATTGCCTCGGTGTGCGTGGCATCGCCCGCGATCTCGCCGCCTCCGGCCTCGGCCGGTTGAAGCCGCTCGACACGACCCCGGTGCCCGGCCGTTTCCGGTCCGCGATCGGCATCGCGATCGAGGACCGTTCCGCCTGTCCGCTGTTTCTCGGACGCCATCTCCGCCGGCTGCAAAACGGGCCGAGCCCTGATTGGCTGCGGCGTCGGTTGGAGGCGATCGGGCTGCGCCCGATCTCGTCCCTGGTCGACATCACCAATTTTCTGACCTTCGACTTGAACCGGCCATTGCATGTCTTCGATGCCGGGCGACTTCAGGGCGATCTGACCGTGCGCCTGGCGCGCGGCGGCGAAACCCTTCTCGCGCTCGAC
>Ga0210395_10000485_pt1 | contig 31286 bp, 27 predicted proteins | sample IncBWH4OmetaG_FD_150861 | JGI IMG/M metagenome (GOLD analysis project Ga0210395, IMG submission 150861) | Forest soil microbial communities from Barre Woods Harvard Forest LTER site, Petersham, Massachusetts, United States - Inc-BW-H-4-O ... | reverse complement strand
GCGTTCGCCCCAGAGGGCTCGTCACTTGCCTTGACGCTCGGTGATACTGCGAACAGCAGCAGCATTCCGATCAGTACTGGCGCCGCCAGACCTGCAACCAACATATTTCTCTTCGCCATTGCCTTGTTTCCTTTCGATTTGATGTTCTTGCTCGTTTTTCTTATTTCGGACTGGATTTCTTGCCGGCTAGCCAGTTATCGACTCAACCGTCAACGGCGCACCGGCATTTCCTGAGGCCGAAGCGCCCGAGTCCGCGAGTGGTGAATCGACAACTGCGAGGCTGCGGCCGCTCACCAGATAGTTCACATCGGTGATCCCCAACACCCGCTGCAACTGGTCGGCCGGCACCTTCATCGGTCCGGCCGAGGGAGCTGTTCCTGGCGCAGGTTGCGGGAAAGCGGTCGACATCGCAGTGTGAAACGAGACCTTGCCTTCCACCTTCTGCATGATCTGATGAATATGTCCATTCAACACCGTCACGGAACCGAAACGCTTGACATACGACAAGGCTTGCTGGCTGTCGTCGGTTCCCCATCCCCAATCTGGATAAATCGTCCAGAGTGGGATGTGTGCGAACAAAACAATCGGCGTGCTGGCAGAGCGGCCCTTGAGATCTTTCTCCAGCCACTCCAGCTGTTCGCTCCCGAGCGACCCCATGCCTCCAGCTTTAAGATTGGCGACGTTGACGAGACCCACGAAATGCACACCCTTATGGTCGAAGCTTGACCAGCCAGTGCCCTTCGTACCCTTCCCATAGCGCTGGAGATATTCGTCGCCGTTGTCAGTCAGCATGTCGTGCTCACCCGGCACAAAGAAGATCTGTTTCGCGGACGCGCCTTTTAACACCTGGTCCAACGTATCGAACTCACTGGGCTTCGAGAGCTGACTCAGATCGCCGGTGTGAATGATGAAATCTGGCGTGCGCGGCATGGTGTTGATCTTGTTGATTGCCGTTTGCAGAGTCGCCGTGACGTCAGGATTCGCCGGCTTGTTAAAGCCGATGTGGCTGTCGCTGACCTGCACAAATGTGAAGTCCGCGCCTTTACCGGCATCTTTGCCGTAGCCTTTGGCGAAGGCCCGAGATACCGGAACGCCGCCGCTCATGGTCCAGACCAGGCCAGTGCCCGCCCATGCCATGCATTTCAGGAACCCACGACGGTCGACGCCGTCATTATTGAGGTCTTGCAACTTCTGATCGATAAGATCGTGCTTATTCTCGGCCATTTCGCCCCTCCTTGATTTTCCTGCGTTCTGAGGTGATAACTGGCACGAGCCTTTTTTATTCCCGACAAAAGTCGCACGGCGCACATAAATTTGTGAAGAGTAGCGCCAGCTCATTTAGCGGCGGGATAGAACTACGTCACTGTTCACAGTGAAGAAGGTAACCTTAGTGAGGGGTCGCTGTTGTCAGCAAGATGTAACGGCTGTGTAAAGTTCAGTGAAGATTCTTAGCAATCGTCTGTGGTTTGTCGGACCGACTGCAGTAAGACCAAAGGAATAATTCGTCGAGCAATCTTATCGCGCGTCCGCACCACGCGCTCGACTGAGCTCGCTGCCGTCGCCTTGCAACCCACGACCAACAACTTGGGACGTTCTGGCTGTCGCCTCGCAGTTCACTGTCGGGATGCCTAGCCGGGTCCGTTCACGCCGCTCAGGAACCCACCCAAATGCCCGGTCACCGCAACTGCAGCGACCGCCAGAAGCTCAACCGCCAGGCGGTAGCTCGGCAAGAGGACTCTCCGGCGTCGCGCACGGAAATGCACCCACCACACCAACCAGATCATCACCGTCGAAACGCACGCCAGCACGAGGTGCAGTAATAGGATGCCCTTCAGTCTATGTCCCTCGAGTTGGAACTGCCACGCGAGTAGTCCAGTAGCGAGAACCGGAACAGTCGAAATTGCCGCCATGAGAAGGTTGTAGTATGCCGCGTCCGCCAGGCCTTGGCGCTTCGTCCACTGCGCGAGAAGGTCGAACGTTACCGCCGTGATGAACAACGCGATCGGAAAGTGGATCAGCACGACATGTTGCGCGTGCTTGGCCAAGAATACCGTTTTTGGGTCGAAAGGATTTACCATCGCCATACCTCTTCCAGATTTGCAGCGCGCTCATATCGATTTGAATTCGCACGAGCCTAAAAAGTCCTCACCCCAGCGCAAAAGGAGAGAGCAATCGCAGGGGTGAGGCTCGCACACGCTACGGTAAGTAGTAGCGGAACGAAGTAAAGATCATTGCATCCAGTCCGTGCGGCTCTCCGCCCACGCCCGACCAGGTATTGCGGTCGACATAGGAAAACTGCGGCCCCCACTGGATTCGGCCGCGGTTCACCTTCTCTCTGGAGCCGTCATAAGACTTGAACCAGATGCCGAAGGTGCCTTCGATCAGCACGCGGGTGTCGGCCGTGCAGCTCAAAGTGCCGGCAGGAGTGAACCCGTTGTTGACCGTAGGCGCGATTTCAGTGAAGCAGCCGGAGTTGTTGAACATGGGAGATCCGTAGCCGACGTACTTCCCGGAGATGGGATCGAAATCCGATGCCCGGCCGGCGTACTCAGCGCCAGCGTTCATGTAAATATCCAACTTCGGCCCGTGCCACTCGAGAGTTCCCAGGGCCTGGTAACTCTTGATCAGATCGAGCGTTCCATCTGCGTGGATTGAAGCATCGGGAAGGCCGCCGGTACCATAACGGCCCACCCCACTGCCGCCAAAAGCGTGCAAACCGAAGTCGACATGCTTGTTGTCGAACGACCAGCGGGCATTCGCGCCAATGCCGCCGCCGTTTTTCGACGCATTGCTGGCTCCAAGAGCGTTCGGGCCTGCAACCGTGCTGCCGCCACAAAGTGTGGTGCTGCCGGCCACCTCGCCACACGGAAATACGCGGTCGCGGAACCGGCTGTAGACTCCGAACACTTCGTAGTGTCCGAAGCCGGGTTCAAAGGCCAGCTTCGCGATGACATCGGGCGAAGGATTAAACGAGTAGTTGGCGACGTTCGCGCCGGCGCCGGTGGCGGCGGCGTTGAAAAGTCCGCCGCTGGCTCCGGCGGAACCTAACAGAAAGTTGTCACCGTTGTTGTGAGTGGTTAAAGTGGCTTCCGGGTTTTCTACCGACACTGCCAACCACGCCTTGTTCTTGAAGCTCTTGGCGATGCGAAGCCCATATTGCCGCGCCCAACTGAAACCGACGGTGTACTGCGCATCGATTGTCATGGGAATAGCTTCGGAGCGGTTGTCCACACCATGCTTGGTCTCCGTGATCAGGCTCCACATTTGTCCGCCGGTGAAGGTGAGCCCGTTATCTAGTGCGACCTGCCCAAAAGCTTGGCGCTGACGCAGCGAGTAGCTGTTACTCTCGTTATTATTCGAAGTCGCGGCTGCTGACAGGAAATCGGCTTCCACGTATCCGGAAAGAGTCGCACTTTGCAGGCGTCCCTCAGCCAGCATCGAAATACGCGACTGCCGTCCTGAACCAAAGAATTCCGAAAGGCTGCTTTGCGAAGCTCCGGGTACGGTGAGCGAATTGAAGGGAGTGTTCACATCGGCGGCCAGTGCTCTGGATCGCCGCACGAATTCGGCAGCCAGGAAGCCGCCTGGAGTGATGGTTATCCCTTTGTAATGCAGGGCCAGAGGGCTCTCCAGCGCCGCGTTCACATTCTTCTGTGTGTCCTGTAACGCCAGAGCTGTGTTGCTCACTGTGCCTTGGAGGCCGCTGACGTCGTTACGGATCGCCGTAATGTTCTGCTCCTCCTTTGTGTTTTGCGAAGTTGCAGCCTCGGCGGCTTGTTGCGCCTGCGAAGCCGCGCCTCGTACCTGATTCATCTGCTGCTGCAGTTCTTGGATCTGACTGTCGCGGCTTTGCACTTGTTCCACCAAATGCTGAATCTGTTGTTGTTGAACCTCGATTGCCTTCTGCATTTCTGACAAGCGAACTTCCACGGCCTCTGAATTGGACTTCTTGCTTTTCGTGCCGTTCGACGCGTCACTGCCCTGCCCGGCGGCCAAAGTGCTGGCCACCAGGCACGCGGCCAATGCCACTGTTACCTGCCTCATGTGTGTTTTCTCCTTAGTTTTGAGTACATGAACAGGGGCTCCTCACTACAGTCTTCAAGAATTTGTTCAGGCCCCCCGCTTCGTGTGGGTTCCTGTAAACTGCCGCAAGTTTGGCGGCGGGAGTTTCACTGGGATAACTGACTTCCTGATCTTTTATTCCAGGCGGCCGTAAAGAAAGTTCTCCAGCGGGGATTCTCTCAGTGACTCCAGTTCTCTCTTACTCGTGGTGCAGAACCGGTTGCACTCGGTTTTGTTCCGCAGTATTGTTGGTCAGCTAAGGGAATAAAATGCTCGTCGGCTGGTTTTTTTGCAGTGTTCGAGATTGATGCCAGGATGGTGGCCGCCCTGGGCTTTTCGCCTTCCTAATGCGCCGCGGCGTGACGAGACAAGTCTCTCGATAGCGGCGCGCCACGAGTGCTAAGGAGTGACTCGCGAACTGCCTTCCGCGCTCTGGCGAGACGTGACATCACGGTCCCTATCGGGATCGTTAATATTTCCGCGATCTCCTGATACGACATTTCCTCCACTTCACAAAGAAGCAGGGGATCCCTGTAGTGCGCCGGCAGATCTTCGATGGCGCGCTGCACCCGTTTGGAATCGAAGCGATTCATCAGAATCGTTTCCGGAGTTTCCCTATCAACCGCCAGTTCAGGTCCGTCTTCCTCCGAGTCCCTCGCAACGGTCATGCGCCGCTCGAGTTTTGAGCACGAACTTAGAAAGTTGTTCCTCAGGATTCGAAACATCCAGGCCCGGAAATTGGTGCCAGCCTGAAACGATGCAAAGCTGCGCAAGGCCTTAAGATAGGTTTCTTGCACCAGATCCTCCGCATCGTTCGAATCGTGCACCAGCCAGCGCGCGAAGTTGTAAAGGGAATCGAACAGGGGCATGGCTAACTCTTCGAACCCTGCCAACGGCTGATCGCCGCCCTTTGAGGACGGAGCTCCGAATCGGACCATCTCCTGTGAGCCAAGTCCAACAAACCTCATTGGCATTCTCCCGAAATCAGCTCGAACCCCGGTCGCAGCTCACTCTGGCGCACAGTTGTTGCGGCGTCAATTAACTGAGGACTTTTTCCACATATCCAACTCATTGCCTGTCAAGTGATTGATGGCTAATGAGTTGATTCTGCAGATATCCTGAGTCGGGAAGGTTTCCCTGACCGAAGTGCTAGACTTCTGTGCGCGAACCCAAATGCACATGGAATCCCTTGGGCCCAACTCCGTGGTGCGATTCGGAACCTACGAGGTTTCGTTCCAGTCGGGTGAAGTGCGCAAAGCGGGTTTGAGAGTCAAAGTGCAGCAGCAGCCGATGAAATTGCTGGAGATCCTGCTCGAGCATCCGGGGGAAGTCGTCACCCGGGAGGAATTGCGCAGCCGAGTCTGGCCGAACGAAAGTTTTGGTGATTTCGATCAGGCTCTCAATATCTCTATCGGGAAGCTGCGGAGTGCCCTCGGGGACTCGGCTGAGAATCCGCGATTCATCGAGACTCTTCCAAAACGTGGCTATCGCTTTATTGCGGACGTGTCGGTCGTCAATGCAGACGCCCGCCCAAAACGGCAAGAACCTATGGCTGGAGGTCTGTATGAGTCACAAGAAAAGAGGACAGACCCAGGGCAGAATATCCCAGGCGCGGTATCGGCGGGTGCGCCCCAACGCCGACTGTGGCCGACGCGTTGGATCATCGGCGCTTTAGCGCTCGTCATTATTGTTAGTTTGTCGATTCTCTCCGCTTGGCGATTTCGTTCGCAGGCCTCTGCGCTCACCGGCATCCAATCCATAGCGGTGCTTCCGCTGGAGAACCTTTCTGGCGAAGCTTCCCAGAACTACTTCGCTGACGGCATGACCGATGAGTTGATCACTGACTTGGCGCAGATCAGCGCTTTACGCGTAATCTCCCGCACCTCCGTAATGGTATATAAAGGAGCGCGCAAGCCTCTGCCGCAGATCGCTCGCGAACTGAACGTGGATGCCGTGGTAGAAGGCACCGTGCTCCGCTCCGGCGATCGGGTTCGTATCACGGCGCAGTTGATCGAGGCTTCTACGGACAAACACCTATGGTCCCAGAGCTATGAGGGTGAGTTGCGCGATACCTTGGGGCTGCAGAACCGTGTGGCTAGCGCCATTGCAGATCAAATTCGGATCAACCTGACTCCGCAGGAACAAGCCGCACTCAAAAGCATAAGGGTTGTTAATCCGGAAGCTTACGAGTCTTATCTCAAAGGACGCTACTTCTGGAATAAGCGAACGGCAGATGGTTTGAAGGGTGCCCTCGCCTATTTCCAACAGGCAATCGAAGAGGATCCGAAATACGCACAAGCATATTCTGGTTTAGCCGATACGTATGCTCTGTTGGGAGATTGGCAGTACGCAGTGATGACTCCCAAAGAAGCGTTCCCCAAAGCCAAGGCGGCGGCGATCAAAGCTCTGGAGTTGGACAGCACGCTCGGCGAAGCCCACAATTCGCTAGCCTTCGTCCTGGACGGCTTCGACTGGGATTTCGACTCTGCCGGGAAGGAATTTCAGCGCGCCATTGAACTGAATCCAGGCTACGCTACCGCTCACCATTGGTACGCTTGGCACTTGAGTCTATTGGGTCGGTTTGACGATGCGATTGCGGAAATGAGAAAAGCGGAAAATCTCGATCCGCTGTCTCTTATCATTAACGCCGATTTGGCGGAACTCCTTGATCTCGCGCACTCTTATGACGAATCCATACGACAGAGCCGCAAGACGATCGAAATGGACCCTAATTTCGCTCTCGCCCATAATCAACTCGCCCAGGCGTACCTGCAAAAACACATGTACGATGAAGCCGTCGCGGAACTCCAGAAAGCGGTGAAACTTTCCGGGGCGAGCCCGACATGCATAGCCAATCTTGCTCGCGCCTACGTAGCGTCCGGCAAGAGGAGCGAAGCGGAAAAGCTGTTGAGCGATCTGAAGAAGCGCTCAAGCCCAGGTTATTCGAATGCTTCTGAGATCGCCATGATCTATGCGTCTCTGGGAGATGTGGATCAAGCCATGAATTGGCTCGAAAAAGGCTACGAGGAGCGATTTAACCCCGGCGTCCTGATGCGGCCGGGCTTCGATCCTCTCCGCTCCGACTCGCGCTTCCAGAATCTTATGCACCGCATTGGCCTACCAGGGTGAGATAGCTCGCAACTCACAGTCTGTGGGTTAGTTGCGGGATGGACCCAAAGCAAACTCAACCAACTCGTCCGCGTTCATCGACGCCCTATCGGCCGCCGTTCCAAGCTCCTCCGCCGACGGCTAGAAAGAATGTCCCGATTGATTTGCCCAAGGCCGCTTAAACTAACATAGGACGGCATTAAGAATGGCTCCTCAGGTAGGACTCGAACCCCCCGGCCAAACGTAGTTTCATGCACTTAGACCGCGGCAGATGGCGTCTTACGCGGCCAATTCAGCATAGTTAGGGCCTAACGGTACGGGAACGGCACGGAGACCCAGAGTCCCGGAGTCGTTACCCCCGTAGTTGATTTCCACAGCTAATGTTACAAATCCCGCCCTTCGGCGGCTTCGTGAAAAACTGATGCAAATGCCTCGTCACTGGACAACGCCATGCGATGAGTTGGCTCAATATATCAAGGAGAATATTCGCCTCGGCCAACCTGCAAACCCCTCTATTATGAGATTCTTATATCTTCCTTAAGCCCCGTCCGAGTTGGTTTTTTGGGCGGGGCTTGTCCTCTCACCGAAAGTGGATCAAACAGCAAATGACCGGCTGTAACAAGTGACGGTAGACGCTGATCCGCAGCGGTGCTGCAGTGCTCGAATAGGGTCTTCCGATGCTCCGGATTTCGGGTGCCGCGTGCATTTCCGGATCGGCAAGGGTTTCATCATGCCACAGGTCGAGCCTAGCCTTCCACGGCGTCAGGCGAATGACGAAACAGCCCACGGACTAGGGGAAGCAATTCTTGAAGGCCGAGTGACGATCGAGAGGTAGAGAGAAGTGCGCAATAGTCTGGATTTGTTTCTACTCGTATCGCTCGTACTAGTCCTGCTCATGTATCCAATCCTGGATCACGGTGATGCACGGAAGGTGATTCTCGGCGCATCTCTGTTTGTGCCGCTCATTTTGGCCACAGTTAGGATGGCAAAAACGAAGGGTTGGATATGGCCGTCGCTACTGTTGATGTCCGGCGTCTTGATATTTGCGGGAGCTAGTACCCTCTTTCCGAGTCATGCGCTCTTAGCAATCAAATGGGGAATCCTGACTGCATTCTTCGGACTAACGGTTTCATGTTTGTTCTCATCTCTCAAGAATGCCCGCACTATTGACAATTCGCATCTCTTTACGGCAGTCAGCAGCTATGTTTTGCTGGGATTGCTGTTTTTGCTCTTTACAGTGTCGTCAATGTTCTCCACCCCGGCTCGTTCCGACGCAGCACCCCGGCGCCGACAGACCGTCCGAGTGACCTGTTGTACTTCAGCATGATAACGCTCACGACAGTCGGTTACGGAGATGTTGTTCCGGTTTATGGGGAAGCGCGCATGTTAGCGGCTCTCGAGGGAATGATCGGTGTCCTATATGTGGCGATCACGGTAGCGCTATTGGTTAGTGCCTACGGCAGGACAATTCGTGACTAGAGCAGACCTTAAAAAGTTAAGTTGACCTGAACCCCAACAACGGCTGCGTTTGTTCCCTTCACACCCGTCGTGTCCCGGATGAATTGACAGTCAGGAACGACAGTAAGGTAATCCTTTGCTATCCACTGATAGTTCGCTTCAAACAGTTTAGCCGCCGAGGCGTTGGGAATAAAGCGACTTGTTTTCCCATAAATCCAGCCCAAATTGAAGGTGTCGCGCTTCCGTTTCTTAATCAGCCCCTCATAGCTAAGCCCGGCCCCGCCGAATACAGGCATTGAGCTCACCAACTGTTTCGAGCTATATGCCCATGCGCCCCAGATCGTCAGCCCCTGTGACGTCCCTGGACCGTCCGGCCCGTACACCATCTGTTGCCCAAGGAAAAAAACACCGGAGTTGCCATTGCTTTTCGAATTGCCGCTGGGAAGTGTGGCGAATGAGTTGTTGTCCTCAAAGAAGCCAGCCGTGTATTGGCCCTGCTTTCCTCCGTCTTTCGGCCCTTGGCCGCGAAGATAGCTGACCTGGGCCGTAACGAGGATGCCCTTGTTGCCCTGCTGGAAGGCGAAGATGTTCCCGTTCGTCGCGGAATTTGGATTGGTATTGAATGCTCCCGCTGCCACTTGGACAGCCGGAATCAGGTTGTAGATTACCTGCGCTCCCCATTCCAATCCGGGTGGTGGACCCGTGTAGCTGCTGTCATTGGAAACCAAGGACACTGGGGTTGGGTTGATTGCGAGACTCACATAGTTATTGAAAACGGGCAGTTCCGCAAACGTATAACTGGCGGCTAGTCGCCCCCCAGCCACCGTTAGATCATCCTTCAGAAACTTCTGCTGTAGATACATCTCTCCCATGTACGCCCCCACAGCGTAATCAATGTTGACCGGGTAAACGCTGTTAATCGTAGCCGTAAGGTTGCTTCCCGTCCCCCATGTATCGGAAACGTAAAACGACATGCCTGGTATCTTGAACAACTTCGCGAGGTTGAGGTCCAGCGTGGTGGTTAGCTGACCGGTGTATCCCCATGCCTGACGCGGACCGCCGCTTGCATTAGTCTGGAGTGCTGAGAAATATGAACCGCTGAAAGTGATGCCCAGCTTTCTTGCGTCGGCGCGAGGGCCGCTCCAATCCGAGGTTAGCGTCTCTTCCCAATCAAAATCTTCATCTTTGCAGCCGAATCGTCGTCTGGTCGGATTCGCAGGGTGCTGGCAATTAAGCTTTCGCGGTTTGACGACTGTGGTGGCTAGGGTCTGGTTTTGCTGGTTTGAAGGAAGAGGGGCTTGAGTCTGCGCGGAAGTAACGGACCCAGCCTGCGCCGGAAGTGACGGATTCGTATCTGGGTCTCTGGCATTTTGCGCGAGAACCGAGACCGACCAAGCCATAATCAGCACCGCCGAAACACTTGCACTCAACACGAATCGAAAATTGATGTGGCCGAGATGGCTCGTCAGTTCCACGCTCCTTGAACTCAGCACTCTCTCTTGGCATTACGATCATCGTCGCGTGAGGAAGGTGGCACTGCACCTGTCAAAAGCGACAGTTGTCCTCACAGTGAGTATTGCCGTACATGACTAGTTTGTGGGTCCGTGCGAAGCAGCACCGCAGAGCGAGGATGATATCCCTACACTCCTGGATAAGATTCCGGATGAATTTAAACCGCTAGCTGCACTTGGCATCGGCGCGTTCGTTTTGGTTTTCATCGCCCTGTTCCACGGAGCGGGTCTCCATTGGATACAGGTCCAGCAGACGCGCGGCCAACGGCGACTGAGCTTACGGCCACCCCGCCTTATCGCGGCGTTGTTCCTGTTCGGATGGTCGGTCTTCCTCATGCTCGATTTGCACATTGTGGAAGTTTTAATCTGGGCCACCGCTATTAATCGTGTGGGTTTCATCAAGCTCGCCTCCGATGCGTTCTACTTCTGCGCCAACTGCTACACGACGCTTGGCTTGGGGAAGGTTGACGTCGTCGAACACTGGAAGCTCATCAGCCCCATCATTGGCATTTCCGGATTGTTCACTTTCGCGTGGACGACCAGCGCGCTAGTTGACGTTGTCGCTTCAAACAGGCAGCTCATCGATCGAATGGAGGACGAACGGGACAAGGAAATACACATGCGCTTGGCTCTGCAAAAAGAGGAATGGGCCGCCCTGAGAGGAGAAAGAGATGCTGAGCGGGCGGAAAAGGAGAAAGCTGAGATCACTGCCGTTGGGTCCTCGCTCATTCAAAAGCTCAAGATCTGGCGCCGAGTGAGAAAGAGAGTGTCGGAACTCCGGAGAGGCAAGATAGCCGAGATGGAGGATCTACTCAGGCAAGAGCGCTTGAAAGAGAGAGAATCGGCGGCCCATGCCGCTGGTAGCAGTAACGACCAGAAACTGCAGAAATAGGATCGCCGTCCGAGATCGGTTTGAACTGCTGTCACTTTTGACAGGTGCCCGCAACTGCGCCGGTAAATAGCATCCGGTTGACGAATGATCATGGCACAGTTTCTAGCGGGGAGGCGTGCGAATTGTTTGGCCTAATTCGCAGTCTCGTGCTCCCCAACGCATGACGAACTGATGGCCCGGGGCGAACGATCCTCGGAACTTTTTCCAGTACAGTTCGGCACGGCGCCAGCGGCTCCGGGGACTGCGGCCTAACGGTTGAATATTACGGGTGACGGTGTGCGGTGCTTCGCGAAAAGGCATCGGTCACTTCCGAGGTGATGCTGAGGAGGATTTATGTCACGTTCCCTAATTGTGCTACCCGACGATTCTGGAAAGCCGATTCTTGATGCGATCGACAACGCGAGAAAGTCGCTGCGCGTGAAGATGTTCATTTTCTCAGATCCATCGCTGTTGCAGGCCGTCATTGCTGCCAAGCACCGTGGCCTGAAGGTACGCATCATGCTGAATCCCGCTCGCCGCGACGGCGAATCAGAGAACAAGGAGTCACGCAAGACGCTGGAGGCAAGCGGGGTCGACGTCAAGGACAGTAACCCCGAGTACGACGTCACGCACGAGAAGTCGATGGTCGTGGACGACACAACAGCGTTCGTAAAATCCCTCAACTGGGAAACTAAAAATCTGACCGAAACCCGTGACTACGCCATTGTCACTTCGCATGCGCACCAAGTGGCCGAAATCATCGAATGCTTCGAAGCGGACTGGACACGAAAGCCCTTTAAGGGAGGCGAACACTCACATTTGATCTGGTGCTGCGGTAACGGCCGCGAACGACTCGCTCAGTTTATTGACGATGCAAAAGACTCCCTCTTCCTTCAGAATGAACGCTACCAAGATGCGGTTATCATCGAGCGGCTCGTCGGGGCTGCCCGCCGTGGAGTGAAGATCCATATCATGGCCCGCCCTCCTCATAAGCTCAAGAAGGAGAAACTCGTAGAATCCGTTGGTGGAATGCGCACAATGGAAGACGTCGGCATCAAGATTCATAAATTGAAACATCTCAAACTTCACGCGAAGATGCTTCTTGCCGACCACGCCCGCGCAATCGTCGGATCTATCAATCTCGCGCCGGGTAGCTTCGATACCCGCAGAGAGCTCGCCATCGAGGTTCGGGACGATGACGTTGTCAAGCGTCTGGTGCAAATTGCCCATTGCGATTGGGAGAACTCCCACCCCCTCGATTTGACAGACGAAGGCCTGCTCGCAGAATTCACAAAACACAAGTTGGATGCAACAGAAGAATTGGCTCTGAGAAGCGGTCGGGGGAAACACAAGGTAGCGTAGAAACGGAGTTGGCCGATTTGGATGTGAGATTTCTCTTGGATAAACCGTGGCTCGTTTTTCTGACCGTTTCCCTTGCACTCGTCACGTCAGCTGTGCTCGGCTACTGGCTGGCTTTATCTACCCGCATTAATGAAGATAGTCATCACCACGAGCACATCACTGGCTTGCGCGAAGGACTGTTCGTTCTGTTGGCTCTGCTGCTTGGGTTCACCGTAGCAATGGCTCTGCCCCGGTTCGACCAGAGAAATCAGCTTGTCATTGACGAAGCGAATGCCATCGGCACGACCATGTTGCGAGCGGAAATATTGCCGGAACCGCAGCGTAGTAAGAGTCTGGAACTCTTGAACCAATATGCGGACGTGCGGCAGGATTTCGTCAGACAAACACTTCTCAATCGCTCAGCGCTGGATCTTGACACGCAACGCACGAAGGCAATTCAGCGACAACTCTGGCAAGAGATGGTTGCGGCCGCGGAGCAGAAGCCAACCGGGTTTGTCGTGACTTATTTACAGTCGCTCAACACTGTGATTGACGTCGCGGAGATACGGCTGGCTGCGTTTGAAAATCGTATTCCCACAACGGTCTGGCTGATCATATTCCTGATCGCCGCCTTCCAAAGCTTTACGACGGGATTCAGTTTGACGCGGAGGTTCTGGTTCTCCCTGCTAATGACGCCCCTCGTCGTCGCTGTGGTGATGGCATTGGTCGCCGACCTCGATAGTCCCCATACAGGCCTCATCGGCGTCCAACAGAACAGCATGCAGCGTCTCATCCATGATGTAACTGACGCACAACAGCGATAACGAGTCCATCGACTAGTCTAAGGACAGGGACTTCGAACGAGATCAGTTCGGAGGCGTTAGTGGATTCGTTAGCTTCCTCAAAACGATGCCCGTCTTTCCACCTTGGTCTGCGCTCACCGACAGGCCCTTCCGGTCCACCAACTGTTGCAACTCCGAATATGTTTGCCGCTTCACGAGCAACCTTCGTAGAAAGCTCCAGAATATTGCCCGTCGGCCATTCCCAAAGTTCGAGTGTAAGTTTGCGGAATGGTGACTGGGCCGTAGTTTCCCATCCTGTTGCTTTGATGTTGGCAATTCTCTTGACCTGGCTCCAATCGATTGCGGCCCCGGCTTCTCGCAATAGTCGATTTTGGGACGGGCTCAGTAAGTTACTAATTCCGCCGCCTATCTCAGGTACCAGCGGCCCCTTGTACTTGTTGCGCACCGCATAGTCAGTGTCTTCTCCCGCCCCGGTGCGGTTTACCTCGCACGGAAACCGCTCACGAAGCTGGGCAACATCAACTAGAGTGTCGCCAGCAGGAGCGCGCACTTTCACCGTGATGTCGGTATTCGCGCCTTGCCGTACTCGTACAATTACGCCCTGCTTCAGTAGGCCAAGGTCGTCAGTGTCGAAGAAATACACTCGACCTGTCGTTTCTTTTTCAAACTTCAGCGAAGCGATCACAGTATGAGTCGTCTGTGCGGAAAGCAAAACCTTGACTTCGACCGGACACTTTTCTTCCGCATGCAGGGCGAGGCCTAAAGACAGAACAACACCTATAAAGAATGGTCGCTTCCAATCACTGTTCATAGGCTAGCTACACCTCCTCCGGCCCAAGTCCGTGCGAGCTTTTCTCCGTCCGAAGAACCCGCACAGGTAACCCGTCCCAACCCTGGGCGAGCACGATGTTCGAAGGAGCAAAAAGCATCTGCAATCGAGCGTGTCGTTTCACCTTCCCTATGCTAATAAGAATTCGGCGGACTGGAATCTGGAAAAACTAACAGTGGGAAAACCGCGGTCTGCATCGGGCGATTCAATTCAGATTACGAGCAGCAGACCGGTATTTTTGACAGTTACGTTTCCGGAAATGATGGGCGGACAATTCGTTTGCAAGATCCGGAGAATACCAGACGTGGCACGGCGAATCCTGGCTGATACGGCCGCGGAAGAAATCGGCGTTCGCCAGGCTAAGCAGCCCGCACCTGTGGCTTAGGCGAGTTTGCCCAGATCGGCGAGAAATCTGCGGATCGGAGGAACCATGAACGGAACTGCAAGAGTAGCCAGAGCGGCCATTGGTCGCGCACTTCTGTTGGCCTTGTTGTTGACAGTGAACCTTCCCGCTTTCGCGAGAGACAAGACTGAAACGATCGATGCCACCGCATACGGCACGGGCACTCAAATGGGGGCGACCATGGGTGTGACGTTGAATATCTATGAGTTCTCGACGCCGGCGGACAGACAAATTCTCGTCCAGGCATACGAGAAAGGCCAAAACGAGGGGTTAGTAAACGCGTTGCAGCGGATGAAGGCAGTAGGCCACGTCGAAATCACTGGCACACTCGGCTATGACTGTTCGTTTATCAGGATGATCGCGACGCCCACAGGGCGCAAGATTATCTTCTTGACCAATCGCCAAATCAGATTCGGCGAAGCGTTCTTCGACACGCAATCTCAGTCCTTCAACCTCACCGCTGGCATACTCGATATCAACGACCAGGACAAGAGCAAGAGCACAGGTGTTTTGTTTCCTGCGGCGCAGGTTGTCATCAACAACCAGGGGGATCTGCAATGGGATCTGAACCAGAACTCATGGAGACTGGCTGACCTCATCGATTGGAAAGGAACACCCGGCGTCAACTAGTGTGAGCGTCAGGTACCCTAGAACGTTGATTATCATAATCCGGCATTTCGTTTAGTGCGTTGGGAACGCCGAATCGCGAGGTGCACTATGAAAGTTTCTCTATCCTCTGCATTCAGTGGTGCTTCGCTTTGCTTAGCCCTCCTTGTCTCGTTAAATAACGGAACCGCCCAATCGAAGAACAACCAGTATGCCTGCTCGGAGCCCAATCCGGCTCAATTGTGCACTACCGCGAATACCTGCGGATCCGCGTCCAACCCCTGCATGGTGGATGTGAAACGAACCGCAGATTCTGCATCCTCCACACCCAGCATACCGAACGCCAAGGGCAATTCTCTGTTCTGCGTCAAAGTCGGCACGACGGTAACGTGGATCAGCACTGAGAAGGATAACGGCTTCGTTGTAGATGTTGGCCCAGCATCGCCATTTGACCCGGCGAGAGCAATTATCGGCGGCTCTGACCGCTCCGTCTCAGTCGTAGCGAAAAGGACTGGATGTTTTAAATATTCTGCGGGAGCTTGCCGATCGGGAGCAGCGTACGGGATGTGCGGAACAGCCGATGCTGAACTCATCGTCAGCGACGGCAAGTGAACATCGCACCCGACACGTCGATTTGGAGTAGTCATTATGATTGCAAAGAGCGCCAGGAAAATCGTATCGGTAGTTCTAGCCTTCGTCCTGACTATCGTTTCGCCACAGCTATACGCATACCAAACTTCGGCCTCAATTCCAGTGAACAATCCTGGAAATCCAACAGAGCCGGTTCCGTTAAGCGCCGACCAACTCCAGGCATTGGTTGCACCCATCGCACTGTACCCAGATGCCTTGGTGGCCCAGGTGCTTGGGGCATCGACATTTCCGGACCAGGTCGCTGCCGCCGCCAGCTGGCTCCAGCAGAATAGCCAGCTCACTGGCGCCAAAGTGATGCAGGCGGTTGACGCGCAACCCTGGGATCCCAGCGTGAAAGCGCTCACGCAATTTCCTTCCGTGCTCGGCAATTTGGCAAAGAACCTCGGTTGGACGTCCTCATTGGGTGAGGCATATCACAACCAGGCCGCCGACGTCATGTCAGCCATCCAGGTATTGCGTGCGAAAGCACTCGCCGCAGGCAACCTGAAATCGGGCTCGCAGATTGTTGTTTCGCAACAGTCGCCGCAGATCATCGTGATTCAGCCCGCGAATCCCCAAGTCGTGTATGTCCCCGCGTACAACCCAGCAGTAGTTTATGGCTACCCATATGTAACTCCCGGATACAGCGCGGCAGACGTAGCGGCTACAGCAGTGGTTGCATTCGGAGTCGGCGTCGCGGTAGGCGCGATGATGAGCGGTGGTTGCTGCGGCTGGGGGTATAGCAGTTGGAATTGTGGCTGGTATGGCAGTAGTGCGGTGGTGTATCACGGCGGAGCGTATTACGGCAATGCTGCCTGGCACGGCGGCTACTACGGTTAAGGTGGTTCTGCCTACGGTCCGTACGGCTCCGCGCACTACGGCTCCGGCTATAACCCATCCACCGGCACTTATGCGCGGGGCGGCACCATCTCGAATGGCTACGGAAGCCAAAGCGTCGGTCAAGCGTACAACCCAAGAACCGGGGCATACGGCCAAACGGAGCAAGGTTCCAATGCCTATGGAAACTGGGGGAGCTCGACGGTTTCGAAGAACGGCAACACAGCGTATACGCAGCATCAAACGACCTCTCAAGGTACGACGGGATCCCTCCAAACGTCGAATGGGGGCTCAGCTTATGGCGCGTCAGGTAGGTACAACAGCGGAGCAGTGGGCGAGACCGCAAACGGCAACAAGTATGCGGCGGTGAATGGGAACGCCTACAAGAACACTGGAAGCGGTTGGGAGAAGAACAACAACGGGAGTTGGAACAACGTTCAGAAACCCAGCGCTTCAGACTCTTGGGCTCACCATGACAGCGACATGGGAAGATCAAACGCTTTCAGTGGGATGAGCGGGCATTCCGGCGGATTTGGCGGCTTCAGCGGGTGGTCTTCGAGAGCAGATAGCGGTCGCGGCTGGGGGAGCATGGGGTCGAGCGGCTTCGGCGGCGGTCGATTCGGCGGTGGCGGCTTCGGCGGCGGCGGTTTTCGCCGCTGAAGTCTGCGAACATCTGGTCCTCAATGAGCTATGAAATAGCAGGGGAGGAGTGTATGCCGTACTTTGCTGGAGACTACAGGATGAAAGCTGAATGTCCCGCAATATCTTTAGCGTTGACCGCGCTGGTCGTCTTGTTGTTTGTCTCCTGTAACAAGTCAGAAAATTCTCAGGCGACCCAAAAGACGTTTGCGTCACCTGCAGAGGCCGGAGCAGCGTTCCTGGAGGGTGCAAAGTCTGGCGATCAGAGCGCGCTAGTTGCGATCTTCGGTCCCGATGTGAAAGATGTGCTGTTTTCCGGAGATACGGTGAAGGATCAAAACGCACTGCAGGACTTCGTGGCTGCATACGGCCAAATGAATCGCTGGCGAGAGATCAAACCTGGCGGCGAGATTCTATACGTGGGAGCAGACAACTATCCTTTCCCAATTCCTTTGGGGCAGAATTCCTCCAGGAGGTGGTACTTCGACACTGCCGCAGGTAAGGACGAGATCCTGGCGCGTCGTATCGGCAAGGGCGAGTTGACGGCAATTGCCGCATGTGGCGTTCTTGTCGACGCTCAGCAGCAATATTTCAGTCAAAGACACGGAGGCGACAACGTAAGGCAATATGCTCAGAAAATCGGAAGTGACGAGGGCAAGCAAAACGGCCTGTACTGGCCAGCCTCCGAGGGTCAGACCCAAAGTCCACTGAATGACCTCGGCGACTTCGCGAAAACCGTTGGTTACACCAATGCAGGCGACAAGCCGCAGCCGTTCAATGGCTACTACTTCAAGATATTGACGAAGCAAGGCGACAAAGCCCCCCCCCGCGCCAGGTATTACATCGTAGACGGAAAGATGACCGGTGGGTTCGCTATTCTCGCGTATCCAGCCGCTTACAGGAAGTCGGGAATCATGACGTTCATGGTCAGCAAGGACGGTACCGTCTACCAGAAGGACTTGGGCGAAAAGACAGCGGACGTGGCCCTAGCCATGACGGAGTACAACCTTGGGGACGGTTGGAGCGGCGTCAACGGGACGGAGGAAGCAAGGAACTAAGAGCACGCGGTAACTGTCATTTCTTCCAGCTACTAAAGATGAACAACGACAGTAGGCTCGACAGTCGAGACCTGCGAAAAGCCAGAAGGAGGAGCAGACCATGGCGAAAGACGAGCCGAAGCAGTGTGCCCGTGAGCCGTGCCGCTGTCTAGTTCCGCACAATCAAAAGTACTGCAGCGAATCCTGTCGCGATGCTGGGCGTGAAGAGGTAGAGATTGCCTGCGAGTGTGGCCACCCAGATTGCGGGCTCACTTGAGGAGCAGTCCCGACCCAAGCCGCCAAGGACTCGCCGACTAGATACGAACTTATAGGTTTTTTGCTGGCAGAGGCACACCCAGTCACCATGAAGCTCATGCGTACGCCATTACAAGCTGCATCTTGAGGGCAACGGAATGTCGAAAGATAAAGCCAGACCGACCATAGGAACGGACGGACTTGCGCTCCCAATCCTGCCGCCGGAACGCGACGGTCGTGTTTGGGCCAAACTCGTGCGGGTGATGTTTTACACACCCGGCTTTCTGGCTATGCTGCTCCTGAAGGCGGGCGAACCGGAAGCCTTCGGTATTTCGGTGGAGCTGCTGATGTTATCTAGTGCAGCGGCCATTGTCGGTGGCCTGTTCATCGGCACGCAATCATCCGGTGGGGGTGCCGACCGTTCGTCTCAAATCGGCATTTGGAGCGGGTCGCTGGTACTCGAATTACTTGCTGTGGTCCCTTTAATGTGCGCGATTCCATCGTTGTTTCATCAGTTGGCTCACAGCAGGCTACTGCACGCGGTGGCGCCCAACACTGTCGACATCAGCCTGGGGGCTTCAGAATTGCTGCCAATGGTAGCGATCCTACCTTTCATGCTCTATCAGCTAGCCGGTTTCGGCACATTGGACTATCTAGTACCGAAGCGGGTGAACTGGGCCATCAACCTCGGCATTCTGTGCTTGATCATCGCCAGCTACGTGGCTAATCGTGAGGGCGCGTACAGTTGGGAAAAAAGGTTCGCGGCGAGTCTGGTTGTAGCCATGGCACTGACCGTGTTCTACGGTGTGCTCAAGCTTAGGCAAATGCAAATGACCTTCGACGCCATGTGTCCACCGAAAGGCTCCAAGATAGTCAGTAAAACTGCTGCATGAATTTCGTGCCTACAGGCTTGCCTCTGCCTTGCACGATTCCGGTTCTCAAACGTCTTCGCCGATGAGCCTGCCCAGGTCGTCGTAGAGCCAGACCAGCTCCATCTCAATCGTCTTATAAAGGTAGACATCGTCGTCAGCTTTGAAACTCTTCTCTGCGAGTACTTCCTCCACCATTTCGTGAAAAACGTCGCTGGGAAGGGACGGCGAGACAACAGCTTCGCCTGTTTGAGATCCTTTCCTGATGCTTGCTGGTAAGGCGTTACTATGGGGGCGACGGAATAGTACGCTACCACAAATGCTTACGCTGATCGATAAAGTCTTAGAAGATCACCTTCAGCGTGAACTGAGCCGAGCGCGGGCCGCCAACCGCGTACAGGGAGCTTTGGCCGTTTGGGGGCCCCCGCCGTCAATGTTCGTCGTGGACGTACCAGGGCAAATCCTGCCAAAGGTTGTAACAAAACCGCTGACCTGGGGTATCTGGATTGCACTGCGAACCCGCGGTTCCGAACATTGGATGGTTGAACACATTGAAGTATTCTGCGCGCAGATCGAGATTGACCCGCTCGGTCAGGTTGAATCGCCGGCGCAGCGCCAGGTCGGTCTGATCGATGGAGTAAGGGCTGCGCAGCCCGTTTCTGGGAAAGTTTCCTACCTGTCCTTCTGGGAACGTAAACGCATCGGGGTTCAAGGCTCTACCGCTGGGTTGCGTAGGATCCGGAATCCAGACGGCGTGTCCGGGCACAACATCTACCTGAGTCGTGTAGCTGCCGAACGCTGGCGAGAGCTCCCGGACGAACACATTGATGGGTGGCGCGCTCAGCACTCGCACCAGTCCGTCCACCGTCCCTTCGGTTTGTGCAATAGAAAATGCAGAGGCGAGGAGGACAATCAGGACGAGGGCCGGACACTTCATCTCCGTTTTCCTTGGGGCTCGCATACCGCAACTCGTTGCATTGCGGCCTAAAGGCCGTCTGCCACGATACGCTTAACCAGGTGACTGATGTAACTGTGCAAACTGACAGTAGCGCCGCCAGGTAAGCTCCATGGTAGCTACAGAAAACGTATGCCCACTCTCGCAATTCGACAATTCACTCGCACCGCGTCATGGCGTTGTACCCCTTTTCGCCCATTGGCGTCCGGTCTTGTGTCCAATCAGCGGCCCGCTGCAAAACTCGCCGAACCCAAAGAGATTCCATTGAGAATTGAGAAAATGATTTGAGAGCAGGATTCCTGCCGCTGAGAGCGAATCGGGCAGTGTTGCTGGATTTGTCAACTGGTAGTTTTGACAGTGCCCTTGGGATTGCGGGTTTTCGTACGATGGGGCTCAGAGTTGGGGTCCGACTAGGCCGAATCTCTCTCATCCGGTTGCTTGGATCTTCGATTCATCGGTAATAAAGGGTCGAGGATTCACGGCTTGGTATGACGCATCCCATTTCTTTGTTGCTCCTCTATGTTCTGCTGAGTCTGGTCGCGCTGCCCAGCGCCGGACAGAGTGTTTCTTCCGAAATCCTGGGAACGGTCAAAGATCCCAGTGGTGCCTTTGTAGTCAGCGCTGACGTCACCATGACCAATCTAGAAACGGGTTTGGCCAGATCAACCGAGACTGATGGCAATGGTATCTATCATGTCGACGGTTTATCTGCAGGCAGCTACCAATTAAGGATCGAACACGCAGGTTTCAGGGTCAAAAACCTGACTGACATCACCCTACTGGTGAATCAGGCAGCGGTATTGGACGCGACCCTCGAACTTGGCTCTACCCGTGAGGAGCTCACCATTGTAGGAGCGACGCCACTGGTTGAAACTACGACGGCCCAGATGAGCAGCGTGGTCACCGCGAGCGGCTTAAGCGAGCTTCCGCTAAACGGTCGTGACTTGTTCCAATTGACAGAGTTGCAGACCGGCGTTGTGCCCTCGACCAATGGCGGATCAAGTCTCTGGAGCGAAGGCAACATGTCGAAGGCTTCGGCACAGGGCACGCGGCCCACCATGAACAACGTTACGCTCGATGGCGGTGACATCAACGATCCGGGCTACAACGTCCCCCCAGGTGGGCCCGCCGGGGCACAGTTAGGAGTGGAGGCGGTTCGCGAGTTCCGCGTGGTCCTGAACACCTACAGCGCAGAATACGGTCGCAATGGTGGCGCTAACGTCCAATTTGTGACTAAATCGGGAACTAACAATCTGCACGGTTCGGTGTTCGAGTTCTTCCGCAATGCTGCGCTAGACGCCGCCAATTACTTCGATACTCTTGGCAAACCCGCTTACGAGCGCAACCAGTTCGGCACGGCGCTGGGAGGGTCGATCGTCAAGGACCATACGTTCTTCTTCATCAACTACGAAGGGCTGCGCGAACGGAAAGGTATCACGACCAACACTTCCGTACCCGACGATAATGCCCGCCAAGGATTGCTTCCCTCAGTCAACGGCAGCGGCTTGGTGAACGTGGGCGTTAGCCCCACGAGCGCCCTTTTCATTGGTCTATATCCGCGCCCAAACGGGCCCGAACTGATCAGCGATGGCGTCCCCAGCGGCTTGGCGCTTTTTACCGGTTCCGAAGTGCAAACTATACGGGAGGACTACGCGGTACTGCGGATCGATGAAACCATTGGCAACAACAACCAGATCTTTGGCCGGTATGTGTTCGATGACGGCGTGGGCGTTTTTCCTTTTCAAAGTACAGCGATTCCGGGTTTTCCTGGCGAACGCCCCATCCGTAGTCAATATTTAATGCTTAGTTGGCAGAGGGAGATCACAAACCACCTGCTCAACGAAGCGAAGTTCAACTTTAATCGCACTCGTTATCTGGCCGAAGTTGACAATACCTATCCTCTCTCCATCTCGCTGGTCCCAGATCGGGCTCTGGGAGTGATCCTTATTGGAGGATTGCCTGCACTTGGCAACAACCTTGTCTATCCCCTTGGATCCACCTCAAATACCTTCGAGGGTATCGATAATCTGACCTGGGAACATGAACGGCATAGCCTGAAGTTTGGGGTTGACGCGAAGCGGATGCAAATCAACGGTCCTTTCGACTTTGGCACCAATGGGGAATATTCGTTCACGGGCACAGCTGCGAGCGCTACCAGCAATCCAACTCTTGAGGCATTCTTACGGGGGATCCCGGCCTTCTATATCGGAACCGATCCTGCCCTGAGCGATTCTGATCGTGGTTTTCGTCAAACTTATATAGGACTCTATGCGCAGGACGACTGGCGCGCCACTCCCAATCTGACGTTAAACCTGGGACTCCGGTGGGAATACTCAAGCATTCCCACAGAAGCGGAAGGGCGCATCTCAAATTTCCACGATGTATTCACGGACAAAGCCCCGATTGTCGGTCCTCTCTGGTCAGGCGTTCCCTTGGACCTGTGGTCGCCGCGTTTCGGATTCGCCTGGAGCCCGTTTCGTGATAGGAAGACAGTCGTTCGTGGAGGGTTTGGGATCATGCGCGACCAGATCTGGTCGAACTTGTATTTTGACGTACGTTTTTACCGGCCATTTTTTGGAGCGCTGATCTCGGAATCTCCCAATTTCCTTGCACCGCCATCTAGCATTGCCGCTCTGGGAGGATCAACCTCGCCGGTCGGGGTCTTTGGCATTACCTACAATCCCAAGTTTCCTTATTACGAACAGTGGAGCCTCAATATTCAGCGGCAAGTTGGACGCGAGGCTGTGCTGCAGATCGCCTACGTCGGTTCCCACGGTTTGCACCTGCCGCGTGCTGGCGAAGCGAATCCCTTCGAACCAACACTGGGACACAATTTAAATCCCAACTTCGGATCAACCCCTCAAATAGTTACCGATGCGACTTCGAACTACAACTCTTTGCAAGCGAGCGTACAAAGACGGTTCCTAAGAGGATTGTCATTCCAAGGCTCCTACACGTACTCCCACTCGATCGATACCGCGAGTGGCGCGTTCCCGAGCGACTGGGTGTCGGAGCCTGGAGTATCACAGAATTTCTTCGATTTGAACGCGGATCGTGGCAGTTCAGCTTTCGACCGGCGCAATGTCTTTATCGGCAATTTGCTTTATGACTTACCGTTTGGTCCTGGCCAGCGCTGGTGGCGCGGCGAGCAGAATGTCACCGGCAAGTTCGTGGGTGGGTGGCGCGTGGGCATAATTGGCCAACTGTTGTCAGGAGTGCCCTTCACGCCGGTGTTGGGATTCAACAACTCACTTACAGCCTCCTCGTTTCCGGCAGATCGCCCCGATGTCAAATCCCGGGTGAACCCGTGCAACGCTGTGACCGGTGACGTCGACCAGTGGTTTGATCCGACTATCTTTACTTTGCCAAATACTCCGAACTCCGCTGGCAATATCTTTGGCGATGCCGGCAGGAATAGCCTCTGCGGCCCGTCTCTGAAGGCATTCGACTTTTCCCTGATCAAGCACACGCAACTAAGTGAACGCGTGAGCCTGGAATTTCGATCGGAATTCTTTAACATCTTCAACCACCCCAACTTCGATGTTCCTGATAATACTCAAGGGCCTAACGGTACCGGCGGTAATGGGGATGCGATTTTCGTGGGCAAAGCTATGGATTGCAATCCAGCAACTAGCTCTCTCGGATGCGGAATCTTAGCAGGCAATGCTGGCCGTATTTTCAGTACTGTTACGAGTGCGCGGCAGATCCAGTTCGCGCTGAAGCTAATCCTGTGACAAAAAAACCCATGACTTCACGCTCTCGCGGCTTCACACCGAGATTTCCCAATACGGCTTATCGGAGGATCCCACGAATGGAGCAGGCGCAGCAAAACCAGGCTGATTCTCAGTACGTTGGCAGCGATGGAGTGCACCCGATTGTTTTCGGCGAGATGGCTCGACTGATTGACTCATTCGACTGGTCACGATCGCCTCTCGGTCCTTCAGCACAGTGGCCGCAAAGTCTGAAGACGGCTCTGAATATCTGCCTGCGCTCGCGTTTTCAGCTCGCGATTTTTTGGGGGCCGGAACTGGTTTTCCTTTACAACGACGCAGAGCGCGAAGTAATCGGCTCCTTGCATCCCTACGCGCTCGGGAAACCTGCACGCGAAGTTCTCGTGGACATGTGGGAGACGGTTGGACCCATGCTGCGCAAGGTACTCAAGAGTGGCGAAGCTACTTGGTCAGTCGACCAACCACTGATGATCGATCGTTATGGATTGGTGGAAGAAGCGTTTTTCACATGGTCGTATAGTCCCATTCTGGACGACGATGGAGAGATAGGTGGTGTGCTGCTGGTAACAGCCGAAACCACCCAAAGAGTTTTGGCCGAGCGACGGCTGCAAACATTAACAGAAATGACGGCAGAAATCGCTGGTGTGCAGACCACAGAGCAGGCCTGCGTCACTGCGATCGAGATCCTGGGTCAAAATCCGGCAGACATTCCATGCGCGATGCTGTACCTGCTGGATGCAACAGGCTCTGTCAGCCTGTGCGCGTCCACTGGCACCAGTGGTGTCCCCATTCGCGAACGATTCGCCCTGGATGACGTCATGCGGAAGCGAGGAGTTATTCAGCTAGATAACCTCGCTTGCTTTTTCGATACCGAGGTCGCGGAACAGTTGCCAAAATCTGGGATCATTCTCCCTATCCTGGAGTCTGATCTTGAAAATCTGGTTGGCTTTCTGGTTGCCGGCGTCAGCAATCACCGTAGGCTTGATACTGCTTATCGCAACTTCTTCGACTTAGTTGCAGCTCGAATCGGAGCGACCATTGCGTCCACTCGCGCCCGCGAACAGGAGCACGCCCGTCTTAATGCGATTGCGGAACTTGATCACGCAAAGACCGCATTTTTTACTAATATCAGCCACGAATTCCGCACGCCTCTAACTCTGATATTGGGTGTCGTGGACGACATGCTTGCAAAAACGGAACCCGAGTTGCGCGATTCCAGCTTGCGCGATTCCCGGCACGAGGAACTGTCTGTCGTCCGTCGCAATGGTGTACGCCTGTTGAAGCTCGTCAACGCGCTCTTGGACTTCTCCGCCGTAGAGGCAGGGCGCGTCCGCGCAACCTACCGGCCCACCGATCTGGCAGCTTTCACAAAGGAGTTGGCCAGCAGCTTCCGATCAATCATGGAAAAGGCACAACTGACATTCCGGGTCGAATCGCGGACTCTGCCGGAGCCGGTCTATGTGGACTCCGAAATGTGGGAAAGGATCGTTCTCAATCTTCTGTCCAATGCGTTCAAATATACCCTTCAAGGCGAAGTCGTGGTGGAGCTAAGTTGCGTGGAGAATTGTGCTCAATTGACGGTGAAGGATAGTGGGATCGGAATTCAGACGGAGGAACTCCCACGCATCTTTCAACGCTTTCATCGCGTGGAAGATGCACGAGGGCGCACGCATGAAGGGACCGGCATCGGCCTGGCCTTGGTGCAGGAATTGGTCAAGCTGCATGGCGGTTCCATACGAGCGGAAAGCGTCCCGAGCAAAGGTACTACCTTCGTTGTGTCAATTCCTTTCGGCAAGAAACATCTACCCTCAGACCGGGTTCGCGAGGATCGTAGCGAGGATCGCAGCCACGCTTCCGAGGGTCTCGCTACTGGGTACGCCGAGGAAGCGCAACGTTGGCTGGTCGGTATCGAGACTATGGATAATTCCTCGCCCTTCACAACGTCTGTCCCATCGCCTATGGGGGAGCGACCAGTCATTCTAGTAGCGGACGACAACGCCGATATGCGCGATTACTTGCTGTCGCTGCTCAGTGAGCGCTATACGGTTGAAACGGTACCGGACGGTGAGCAAGCGCTGGCTGCGATAGGGCGCAGGAAACCGGCTCTCGTGCTAGCCGATGTGATGATGCCCCGGCTGGACGGATTTAGCCTGCTGCGAAGACTTCGAGCCGATCCAGAGACTCAGTCAATACCCGTCATCATGGTTTCCGCCCGCGCCGGCAAGGATGAAATAGTCGAGGGTATGGAACATAGCGCTGACGATTATCTGGCAAAGCCGTTCAATTCCCGCGAACTGCTCGCCCGGGTACAGTCGCGCATCGCATTAGCTCGCATCCGGCATGAAGCCACAGAGCGTGAGCGGAAGCTGAGAGCGGAAGCCGATTCGCAACGTGCGCTACTGGAAATAGTATTGAACCAGATGCCTGCAGGAGTTGTCATAGCCAAAGCCCCCTCCGGTGAAGTAATGCTCACCAACAATCAGGCAAAGCAGATATTGCAACGGTCCGTTGCAGAGCTCCGCAGTGTTGAAGAATATTCGCAATACCAGCTGTTCCGGCGGGACGGGCGAGCATACCGCACAGAGGAGCAACCTCTTGCGCGTTCGATTCTGCAGGGGGAAGTTGTTATGGGCGAAGAATTAAGGTACCTGCGCCCGGATGGCACATTTCGCGTTTTGTTCACTAACTCAGCCCCTGTCCGGGACGAAGCAGGAGCCATAATTGCGAGTGTCGTTACCTTTCAGGACATTACAGACCTGCGGCTAGCGCAGGAAGAGTTGCTGCGCCAGAGTAATGATGTCATTCATGACTTAGCCGGCAAGCTGATCACCGCCCAAGAAGAGGAACGCAGACGCATCGCTCGCGACCTGCACGACGATGTTGCCCAACGAATCGCCCTGCTCAGCAATAAAATGGAGATGTTGCACCAGAGCCTCCCCACAGGAACCGCCGCGGCGGCAGAATTCTCCGACATCCAGAAGGAAATAGAGCAGGCCTCAGAGAACGTCCGGCTGATTTCTCATCAATTGCACAGTTCCAAGTTGATCCTGGGCCTGCCTCGCGCATTGGCGGGCTATTGTCGCGAGTTTTCGCAACAACGGGGAATCAAAGTGGAATTCACGCAGAAGGGCTCCGTGCCTCCATTCCCCGAGCCTGTCCCTCTAGTCATGTTCCGCGTGTTGCAGGAGGCGCTTCAGAACGTGGCCCGGCACAGCGGAGCAGGTCGGGTTGAGGTGTCTTTACTTACAGAGGGAGATGAAATCAGACTCCACGTTAAAGATCGCGGAAAGGGTTTCGATCCGGTGCAACTCTCCGATGGGCTCGGTCTAGTTAGCATGCGCGAGCGTCTCCGACTTGTGGGCGGAAAGATCAAGATCTCCTCGGCACCGGGGCTGGGCACCGAAATCGAAGCTGCGGTGCCAGTTAGGCCAGATGATTCGAGCGTAAAGATACCTGCTTAGGAAAGGGCGCGTGGGGACGAAAAAATCCCGCCCAGAAGGAGCTTGGGCGGGGCTTAATGAAGCAGCCTACTGTTAGTATTTTGACTATTGCGAATCTCATACACCAAAGTCTTTACGTCTGAAATTCTGAGAAAGACATTCAATGTGCGTACTGACTACTGTTCACTCCTCCTCGGGCGGCTGTCGATTGTTCTACTGCCGACATCTGCATGATTTCGTCGGCAAAGCGTCCTGCTCTTACGAGGCGGGCCATAACCTTCATCGGCCCATCGATATGGGCGAAAAATGCCTTATAGGCCGCGCAAAGATAGTTCAATCCGTCCTCACCATCGGGGGTTTTGATGAAACGATTTTTGGGACACTCGCCGTGACAGGCAAAGCGCACAGAGCACTCTCGGCAGTAACGGGGCAGGGTGTTCTTCTTGTCTTGGCCAAATTTAATCTGTTGAGGGGAGGCAAGTAATTGGATCAAATGAGTTTCACGAATATTCCCCAACTTATATTTGGGCTCTACAAAATGATCACAGGAGTAGAGGTCGCCGTTGTGTTCCAAAGCCAGAGCACTACCGCATGTCTCCGTGAAAATGCAAACCGCCCCGGGAACGCCGACCCAATTGGCCAGGGCGGAATCAAAATGCTGGACATAAATCCTGCCAACGTCGGTTTTGACCCATTCATCAAATATGTCGATGAGGAATTGCCCATACGCCCTTGCTTCCACAGACCGTTCGGTGACCTGGCTGCCTTCAATTGTGTAGAGCGGCCGGTCTCCGCCTGGGCGTTCGCTCCATCCTTCGTTGGCAATCGGCAGCATGGACGCGCTAACGCGCTCGATGATCGGAATGAACTGGATAAATTGCGCTCCCAATTCATCGCGGAAGAAGCGGTAGACCTCCAAAGGGTGGTGCTGATTCGCGGCGTGAACGGTGCAGAGGATATTGAAGTCAACCTCATTCTTCTTTAAGAAATTCAGGCCCCGCATCACCTGATCAAATGAGCCGGCTCCGCCTTTGTTGACGCGGTAGACATCATGGAGGTGCTTGGGCCCATCCATGCTCAAACCGACAAGGAAATGGTTTTGTCGAAAAAAAGCACACCATTTGTCATCAAGAAGCGTCCCATTGGTCTGGATGGTGTATTGGATTTTTTGGCTCGGACGTTTTAGTTTGTTGACTAGATCAACGGACCGTTCAAAGAAGTCCAACCCCATTAATGTCGGCTCACCGCCTTGCCAGGCCACATCCACTTCCGGAGCTCGATGACTTTCCAAAAGTTGTTTGAGATATGTCTCTAAGAGATCGTCGGCCATCGCAAAACGGCTGCGGGGATACAACATTTCCTTCGACAGGAAGAAGCAGTACTTGCAGTCGAGGTTGCAGATTGCGCCCGTCGGTTTGATCAACACGTGGAACGCCGGCGGGGCATCCCTCGGGAATGTAAGGCCACCGTTTTGGCGATCTGCTGAAGAAGCAGTCATAACCTTGCCAAGAGCCGAACGAGCTGATTGAAATCGGCTATGGTGGAGGCCGATGCGAACAGTGCCGTGGGTACGATTCGGGGCACAAGCCGCAGCGTCAAACGACTCGCCAGATTCACCCAGTTCAATTCAGAATTCTCGCGATACGGGCCCCACAGGACAACTGGCAGAAGTAACAGTGGGCGTTGGGAGGATCGGGTTTCCTGAGATGTGGGTCATATTAGCACGCACACATTTCGACACTCCTACCGTATGTGGATTGACGCGGTTGGAACACCCATCGGAGTGCAACAAAAGCTCATGCAGCACGCGGACATCCGTACCACGATGAACATTTACGGGAATGCGGCATCCGCAGACATGCGTGAGGCACACGGCAAAATCGTGCGCTTGGCTCTACCACCGGACTAACGGCACGGGACAGCTCGCACCCTGCTGAAAAATTGGCTCCTCAGGTAGGACTCGAATCCGCGTGAAAACCTAAATTCAACAACATACAGGACCACGGATGGCACCGAAGTACATGAAAAGCAGTCGTAGGACGACAAATGGATCGCAAATGGATCGCGGTTCGAGCGTGACAATTTGAAAATATTCATGCGAATCTGCAGGGCGACGCGACCGGTATCCACCTGGCAAGCGGTGGGGCGGGGGCAGCTGATGCGGTCCTGGCCCGAGACTGGGCCAGCCCCCTTGGTCTCCGGCTGGCCGGGCGCCCCGCGCTCGACTTCATAGACCAGCCGTCGCGCCCACCCGAAGACACCATACGGATGCACACGCGGCGAGGCCGCACCGAAGAGACGGCCTTGTGGCTGCTATTGATTCCAGCTAGGGCCTCCAGTACGAGACTGGAGAAACTGGCTATAAACCCGGACCTCTTAGATATGCCGCGAGAAAGGGAAGCGTCACCGTGGCTATCAACACCGAAATAATCATCCCGTTCAAGAGTGCCATCCAGAGAGTGATTGGAGGAAACAAGCAGAAGAGGAACATCCAGGTCTTCTCACCCGGAACGTTCGGTGACGATGGGACGTGAAGAAAGACCGACGGAGCCAGCATGGAGACAGGCCCGAGGATATATATCCCAGCCAAAACCCAACCCCATTTGGGCATGTGATTGGTGCCTATCCAACTGGCCACGCCCAGTAATGTCACTCCCGCAAGAGGTATAACGTTCAGCGTCCAAAGATTCGATTTCTGATCGAGAGCAGCATTGACAACGATGGCCGGAAGCCAGAACGAAAGCCCGCCCATTGCGATCCAATACAGTTTGTTTCTCATCCCTTTCCTCCATCAGATCAAAGGACCCCAGCAGCGTTCGCAAAGCATACGAGATGGGCACCAGTCCCAGGAACAATGCTGTTGAGATCGAGCGAAACCCCTGGCGACGTCGGTACAAATACCAGGACGGGTATGGGTAAATATCCAGACCCAGAGCTATACAAACTCTGAAGACATCCCCGAATCTGGTTCGAGACCGGACCGTTGGGAAAGACACTGCTGCAAAGCGTATAAAGCGCACCGCCAGCGGCCGAACCATCCTGATACACGGAACACTGTGCCGTGGTCTTTGGCGTTCCTATCGGTTGGGTGCCGTTATTTGTAGCGTTCATCGCGCCAGGGAAACTCTGGTCATCGCAGGGGCCGAACTCGCAGTTGGGGTCTTGCGGTATGGCCCCTACTCCCTCCAACGCTCCCCACAGGTTGCCCGATCGAATTGCCTGCACGATCTGCAGCACGCTTGGCCCCAGCGGGTAGCAATACAGGCAGTCTTGGCCCGAAAAAATCCCCTGCGCGGCATTGTTGACCGGCCCTCCAGGTGGCAGGAGGGGCATTCCTTCCGGGCCGTAACCGTCTCCCCAGCAGTCGCCCCAGAAGTCGCAGCCCCCGTCTCCTGGGCAGTCACCATACTCGTCACAGCCGCCTCCATTCCCGCCGCCGCAACCGCCTTCTACAATGCAGCTGTCCAGGCCAAGGGGGTCGATCTGGCTGTGAGGGTTCGTCGCGTAGGCATACTGGTTCCACCCGGCACCAGCCGGGTCAGGAGAAAGCCATCGTCCCGCGACGCCGGACAACTCTCGGTTCGGCGTATCCCACATAATTGGCGTAGTGGTGCTGCCGGCAAGATCGGCGATGGTGCCAGCAAAGACTTGATACTCAGTATTGTTTGCACCGAATATGTTGTATATCTCGCCATACGGTGTGTAGGCTTGGTCAGCAGCGACGCTATTGCTGCCAATGTTGGAGACGATTCTGGAGTTGCCCAGCCAGTCTTGGTGAAGGTAGTCGAAGCTGGTTGTGCCCACAGTCTCGGCCATTCCGGAACTTGTAGGCCAACGACCGTAAGACAGGGTCGTCCCTGCCATAACCATTTTACCAGCCTGAGTGAACCAGTATTCGTGC
>Ga0210395_10000484_pt1 | contig 31326 bp, 25 predicted proteins | sample IncBWH4OmetaG_FD_150861 | JGI IMG/M metagenome (GOLD analysis project Ga0210395, IMG submission 150861) | Forest soil microbial communities from Barre Woods Harvard Forest LTER site, Petersham, Massachusetts, United States - Inc-BW-H-4-O ... | reverse complement strand
GGGCGACTTTCTCGCCCAGATCGACCCGCGCCCCTATCAGGTGGCGCTCGAACAGGCCCAGGCGCAGCTCGCCAAGGACCAGGCGGCGCTGAAGGACGCCGAACTCGACCTGAAGCGCTACAACACGCTGGTAGCACAGAACTCGATCGCGACCCAAACGCGCGACACGCAGATCGCGACCGTCGGCCAGGATCGGGCGCAGATCATGCTGGACCAGGCCCAGATCGACACGCAAAAGCTCAATCTGACCTACGCCCACATCATTTCGCCGGTCACCGGCCGGGTCGGGCTGCGCCAGGTCGACCCGGGCAATTACGTGCAGACGAGCGACGCCAACGGCATCGTCGTGGTGACCCAGCTGGAGCCGATCTCGGTCATCTTCACGCTGCCCGAGGACAATTTGCCCGAGGTGCAAAAGCAATTTCACGCGGGCGCGACGCTGCCGACCACCGCCTATGACCGCACCGGTGCGACCCAGCTCGCCATCGGCAAGCTCGACACGATCGACAACCAGATCGACACCACGACCGGGACGGTCAAGCTCCGGGCGATTTTCGACAATTCCGACGAGAGCCTGTTTCCCAACCAGTTCGTCAACATCAAGCTGCTGGTCAACACCTTGCGCGACGCCGTCCTGGTGCCGGTTTCGGCGATCCAGCGCGGCGCGCCGGGCACCTTTGTTTACCTCGTCAAGCCGAACAACACGGTTGGCGTGCAAACGGTCAAGCTCGGTCCGGGCGACGGCCAGCAGGTCGCGGTCCTTTCCGGTCTGCAGCCCGGCGCTCGGGTCGTCGACGACGGCGCCGACCGGCTGAAGGACGGCGCCAAGATCACGATCGCCCCGCCCGCCGGCTCGGCGGCCCAGCCGGCGGCCCAGAAACAAGGCGCCGCGCCGCATGCCGGGCATCACCGCAACCAGCAGGGCGGCGCGCGCCAAACCAGCGAATGAACCCGTCGCGCCTTTTCATCCTGCGCCCGGTGGCGACCACGCTGCTGATGGCGGCAATCATGCTGGTCGGCTTGTTCGCCTATCGCTTTTTGCCGCTCGCGGCGCTGCCCGAGGTCGATTATCCGACGATCCAAGTGCAGACCTTTTACCCGGGCGCCAGCCCGGACGTGATGACCTCCTCGGTCACCGCCCCGCTCGAAGTGCAGTTCGGGCAGATGCCCGGCCTCAACCAGATGTCGTCGGTCAGCTCCGCCGGGGCTTCGGTCATCACCTTGCAGTTCAGCCTCGATCTGAGCCTCGACGTCGCCGAGCAGGAAGTCCAGGCGGCGATCAACGCCGCTGGCAATCTGTTGCCCTCCGACCTGCCGGCGCCGCCGATCTATGCCAAGGTCAACCCGGCCGACGCGCCGGTGCTGACCCTGGCGCTGACCTCCAAGACGCTGCCCTTGACCCAGGTCGAGGACCTCGCCGACACGCGCCTCGCGCAAAAGATCTCGCAATTGCCGGGGGTCGGGCTCGTCAGCCTTGCCGGCGGCAATCGCCCGGCGGTGCGGGTCCAGGCGAACAATCTCCAGCTCGCCGCCTACGGCCTCAACATCGACGATCTGCGCACCACGCTCGGCAACGCCAACGTCAACACCCCCAAGGGCAATTTCGACGGACCGAGCCGGTCCTATACCGTCAACGCCAACGACCAGATCCAGAAGGCCAGCGAATACAACGACCTGGTGATCGCATATCGCGACGGGGCCCCGGTCAAGCTGTCCGACGTGGCGGAGGCCAAAGAGGCGCCCGAAAACACCCAGCTCGCCGCCTGGGTCAACACCGACCCGGCGATCGTCATGAATATTCAGCGCCAGCCGGGCGCCAACGTCATTGCGGTCGTCGACAGCATCCAGGCGCTGTTGCCCGAGCTCAAGGCGTCGCTGCCCGCCGGGCTCGACGTCCAGGTCGTCACCGACCGCACCACCACGATTCGCGCGTCTGTCGCCGATGTCGAGTTCGAACTCGGTCTCGCCGTGCTGCTGGTGGTGATCGTCATCTTCCTGTTTTTGCCGAGCCCGTCGGCGACCCTGATCCCGAGCCTGTCGGTGCCGCTGTCCCTGGTCGGCACGCTCGCGGTGATGTATCTCGCCGGGTTCAGCCTGAACAATTTGTCGCTGATGGCGCTGACGATCGCCACCGGCTTTGTCGTCGACGACGCGATCGTCATGATCGAGAACATCTCGCGCTACATCGAGGCCGGCGATCCGCCAATCCAGGCAGCGCTCAAAGGCTCCGCCCAGATCGGCTTTACGATCATCTCGCTGACGGTCTCGCTGATCGCGGTGCTGATCCCGCTGTTGTTCATGCCCGACGTCGTCGGCCGCCTGTTCCGCGAGTTCGCGATCACCCTTGCCGTCACGATCGTCATCTCGGCGGTGGTGGCGCTGACCCTGGTGCCGATGATGTGCGCCCGGATCCTGCGCCATCAGCGGCCCTCCGAGATGTCGCTTGTCGCGCGCAAGAGCCAGGAATGGTTCGACCGGCTGATCGCCGAATATGGCCGGCTGTTGAACTGGGTGCTCGACCATCAGCCGCTGACCTTGCTGGTCGCGGCCGCCACCCTGGTGCTGACGGTGTTTCTCTACGCCGTGATCCCAAAGGGTTTTTTCCCGGTTCAGGACACCGGCCTGATCCAGGGGATTTCGGTGGCCGCGCCATCGGTTTCGTTCGCGGCGATGTCCGAGCGCCAGCAGGCGCTTGCCAACGCCATTCTGCAAGATCCCGACGTCACCAGCCTGACCTCGTTCATCGGCGTCGACGGCACCAACACGACGCTGAACAACGGCCGCTTTCTGATCAACCTCAAACCGCGCGATCAGCGCACTCTGTCGGCGAGCGACATTATCCGCCGGCTCGAAGGTGAGGTCGCCCAGGTCTCCGGCATCACCCTCTACATGCAGCCGGTGCAGGACCTGACGATCGACGCAACGGTCAGCCGATCGCAATACCAGTTTGTGCTCGAAGACGCGAACGCGGCGGAATTCGCGACCTGGGTGCCAAAGCTGTTGCAGCGCCTCGACCAGATCCCGCAGATCGAAAATGTCGCCAGTACCTTTTCCGACAACGGCCTTTCCGCCTATGTCAACATCGACCGCGCGACCGCCGCGCGCTTTGGCATCACCCCGGCGACCGTCGACAATGCGCTCTACGACTCGTTTGGCCAGCGCATCGTCTCGACGATCTTCACCCAATCGAACCAATACCGGGTGATCCTTGAAGCCGACCCGATGATGCAGCAGTCGCCGAGTTCGCTGGGTTCGATCTACCTGCCGTCCTCGACCGCGGTGAACGGCCAGGTGCCGATGTCGGCGATCGCCCAGATCGAGCAGCAGACGGCGCCGCTCGAAGTCGAGCATCTCGGGCAATTCCCGGCGACGACCGTGTCATTCAACCTGGCGTCGGGCGCCTCGCTCGGCGAGGCGGTCGACGCGATCCAGCAGGCCGAGAAAGACATCGGCATGCCGATCAGCATGATCACCGTGTTTCAGGGCGCCGCATTGGCGTTTCAGGCCGCGCTCGGCAACGAGCTGATCCTGATCCTCGCGGCGGTCGTCACGATGTACATCGTGCTGGGCGTGCTCTACGAGAGCTTTATCCACCCGATCACGATCCTGTCGACATTGCCCTCGGCCGGCGTCGGCGCCTTGCTGGCCCTGATGATCGACGGCAGCGATCTCAGCGTGATCGCGATCATCGGCATCATCCTGTTGATCGGCATCGTCAAAAAGAACGCGATCATGATGGTCGACTTTGCTCTCGACGCCGAACGCAACGAGGGCAAGGCGCCGCGCGAGGCGATCTATCAGGCCTGCCTGTTGCGCTTCCGGCCGATCATGATGACGACGATGGCGGCGCTGTTCGCAGCACTGCCGTTGATGCTCGGCACCGGCACCGGCTCGGAGCTGCGCCATCCGCTCGGGGTGACAATCGTCGGCGGGCTGATCTTCAGCCAGCTATTGACCTTGTTCACGACGCCGGTCATCTACCTCGGCTTCGACCGGCTCGGCGCCTGGTTGCGCGGCAGCCCGGGCGGCGGGGCGGCGCCGCAGAGCGCCCTCCAGTGAACCCGTCGGCGCCGTTCATCCGCCGTCCGGTCGCGACGACCCTGCTGACCATCGGTCTCGCCCTCGCCGGCATCTTCGCATACTTCAAGTTGCCGGTGGCGCCACTGCCGCAGGTCGATTTTCCGACGATCTCAGTGCAGGCGACGATGCCCGGCGCCAGCCCCGACACGATGGCGACAACGGTCGCGACGCCGCTCGAACGCCATCTCGGCGTCATCGCCGATGTCAGCGAGATGACCTCGTCGAGCACTGTCGGCTCGACCCGCATCACCCTGCAATTCAATCTCGACCGTAACATCGACGGTGCGGCGCGCGACGTCGAGGCGGCAATCAACGCCGCCCGCGCCGACCTGCCGACCAGCCTCCGCCAGAACCCGACCTATCGCAAGGTCAACCCGGCCGACGCGCCGGTCGTCATTCTGTCGATGACCTCCGACACCTTGACCCGCGGCCAGATCTACGACGCCGCCTCGACGATCATGCAGCAGGCATTGTCGCAGATCGACGGCATCGGCCAGGTCGCGATCAGCGGCAGCTCGCTGCCGGCGGTGCGGGTCGAGCTGACCCCGCAGGCGCTGTTCAAATACGGGATCGGCCTCGAAGACGTGCGCGCCGCGCTTTCCTCGGCCAACGCCCACAGTCCGAAGGGCGCGCTCGAGGACGGCGACCGCCGCTACCAGATCTACACCAACGACCAGGCCAACCACGCCGCCGACTACAAGCCGCTGGTGATCGCCTATCGCAATGGTGCGGCGGTTCATTTGACCGATGTCGGCAAGGTCCTCGATTCGGTCGAGAACTTGCGCAATCAAGGCCTTTCCAACGGCAAGCCGGCGGTCCTCGTCATTCTCTATCGCCAGCCCGGCGCCAACATCATCGACACCGTCGATCGGGTAAAGGCGATCCTGCCGCAATTGCAGGCCTCGATCCCGCACGCGATCAACGTCGAGCTGACGATGGATCGCACGACGACGATCCGCGCCTCGCTGCACGATGTCGAACGCGCGCTGTCGATCGCGATCGTGCTCGTCATCCTGGTCGTCTTCCTGTTTCTGCGCGATCTGCGGGCGACCCTGATCCCGAGCGTCGCGGTGCCGGTTTCGCTTGTCGGCACATTCGGCGCGATGTGGCTGTTGGGCTACAGCCTCGACAATCTGTCGCTGATGGCGCTGACGGTCTCGACCGGCTTTGTCGTCGACGACGCCATCGTCGTCCTGGAAAACATCACGCGCCACATCGAAGCCGGCATGTCGCGAATGGAGGCGGCCCTCCTCGGCGCTCGCGAAGTCGGCTTTACCGTCCTGTCGATGAGCCTGTCGTTGATCGCGGTGTTCGCGCCGATCCTGCTGATGGGCGGCATCGTCGGCCGGCTGTTTCGCGAATTCGCGATGACCTTGTCGATTGCGATCCTGATCTCCCTCGTCGTCTCGCTGACCACGACGCCGATGATGTGCGCCCACCTGCTGACCACCAAACCGGCTGGGGCGCATGGGCGTCTTTACCGCGCCGGCGAGCGCGCCTTTGACGCGGTGCTGGGCGTGTACGACCGCTCGCTGCGCCGCGCGCTGCGCTGGCCGGGGCTGGTCATGCTGAGCCTCGCGGCGACGATCGGGCTTGCCGGCTATCTGTTTACAGTCGTTCCCAAAGGGTTTTTTCCAGAGCAAGACACCGGACGGATGATCGGCGGCATCCAGGCGGATCAGAGCATTTCGTTCCAGCTGATGGAGCAAAAGCTGTCGCGGTTCGTCAACATCATCCGGCATGATCCGGCGGTCGAGAACATCGTCGGCTTCACCGGCGGCGGCCAGACCAATTCCGGGTTTGTCTTTGTGACGCTCAAGCCGTTGTCCGAGCGCAAAATCTCGGTCGTGCAGGTGATCGGCCGATTGCGCCCGAAACTGAACCAGGTCGCGGGCGCGAGGCTGTTTTTGCAAGCGGTGCAGGACATCTGGGTCGGCGGCCGCCAGAGCAACGCGCAATACCAGTACACATTGCAGGGCGACGATTCCAAGGAGATCTATGCGTGGGCCCCCAAGGTCGAAGCAGCGTTGCAAAAAATCCACCTGATCACCGAGGTTAACCTCGACCAGCAGCAAAATGGGCTGGAGAGCGACATCGTCATCGATCGCAATACCGCCGCGCGCCTCGGACTGAACGTCAGCGAAATCGACAACACGCTCTACGACGCCTTTGGTCAGCGCCAGGTCTCGGTGATTTATGCCGCACAGAATCAGTATCACGTGGTGATGGAGGTGGCGCCGCAGTATTGGCAAAACCCCGAGATCTTGAAAGACGTTTATGTCAGCACCAGCGGCGGGACGGTCAGCGGCACGAAATCGACCAATGCCGTGGCGGGAACGGTGGCGGCGGCGGCGACCACCAGCAACGCGGCCAGCACCAGCGCCAACAACGCGGCGACCGCGGTTGCCGACAATGCGGCGACGACCGCCGGCAGCAACGCAGCGACCGCAATCACCAACAATGCGGCGAGCGCCGCCGCCAACAATGCAGCGACCGGCGCCGCGGCGAGCACCAGCGCCAGTGCCATCGCCAGCGACACCGCGCGCAACCAGGCCAACAACTCGCTCGCCAACACCGGCCATGGCGCCGCCTCAACCGGTGCCGCGGTCACCACCGCGGCCGAAACCATGGTGCCGCTCTCGGCAATCGCCCATTACCAGCCGGGCAAAACGCCGCTCGCGGTCAATCACCAGAGCCTGTTCGTCGCCGCGACGATCTCGTTCAACCTGGCGCCTGGCGCGTCGCTGAGCCAGGCGCAGCAGGCGATCGACGAAGCGGTCAGCCGCCTCGACATGCCGGCGACGGTTCACGGCAGCTTTCAGGGCACCGCGCAGGTCTTTGAACAATCCCTCGCCAACGAGCCGATCCTGGTCGCCGCGGCGCTGCTCGCCGTCTACATCGTGCTCGGCGTGCTCTACGAGAGCTACGTCCACCCGATCACGATCCTGTCGACCCTGCCGTCCGCCGGGGTCGGCGCGATATTGGCGCTGATCGTGACCGACACCGAGTTCAGCATCATCGCGCTGATCGGCGTGATCCTGTTGATCGGGATCGTCAAAAAGAATGCGATCATGATGATCGACTTTGCCCTGATGGCCGAGCGCAGCCAGGGCCTCAACTCGCGCGAGGCGATCTACCAGGCGTGCCTGAAGCGGTTCCGGCCGATCATGATGACGACGATGGCGGCGATGCTGGGCGCGGTGCCGCTGGCGATCGGCTTTGGCGAGGGCGCGGAATTGCGCCGGCCGCTCGGCATTTCGATCGTCGGCGGTTTGATGGTGAGCCAGGTGCTGACCCTCTACACGACGCCGGTCATCTATCTCTACCTCGATCGTTTCCGTCTGTGGGCGCAGCGGCGCTGGCATACCGGCGGCCCGCGCCTCGCCACCGGGCATGTCCCTGAACCGGGCGAATGAGAGCCGGCGGGGGGATCGGGCGCCTGTGTCGCACAGGCGCCGCCGCGGCGGCTGCGGTGCTGTCCGCCTGTACGGTCGGCCCTGATTATCAACGCCCGATCGCTCCGCTGCCGGCCAACTACAAGGAGGCGCGTCCGCAACCGGGCTGGAAGCTCGGCCAGCCGAGCGATACGTTCAACCGCGGTGTCTGGTGGGCGATCTACAACGACCCGGTGCTCGACAAGCTGGAGCGGCGGGTCGACCTCTCCAACCAGAACCTCAATGCCGCCGCGGCGGCTTTGCGCCAGGCCGAAGAGATCGTGGCCGAGGCCCGCGCCGGCTTCTTTCCGACCGGCACAGCGAGTTTCCAGGCCGAGCGCTCGCGCAGCAATGGCAGCTCTTCGAGTGGCGTCGGCACGGCGTCCTTTGTCAGCAGCAGTGGAGGCAGGCTCTCAAGCTTTTTCACCGACCAGGTGGGGGCGAGCTGGACTCCCGACCTGTGGGGGAAAATCCGCCGCATGGTCGAGGCCAATGTCGCGATCGCCCAAGCGAGCGCGGCCGATCTTGCCGATGCGCGGCTCTCGGCCCAGGGCTCGCTTGCCGGCGACTATCTGCAATTGCGCATTGCCGACGAATTGAAGCGCCTGCTCGACCAGTCGGCCACCGCCTATGCCGAATCGCTGCGCATCACCCAAAACCAATACCGCAGCGGCACCGCCGACCAATCCGTGGTCTCGCAGGCTCAGGCTCAATTGCAGTCCACCCAGGCGCAGGCGATCGCGACCGGTGTTACCCGCGCCCAATTCGAGCATGCGATTGCCGTGCTGATCGGCGTCCCGCCGGCCGAATTGACGATCGCGCCGAGCGATCAGTTCATCCAGATCCCCGATATTCCGCCCGGGCTGCCGTCGGCCCTGCTCGAACGCCGCCCCGACGTTGCCGCCGCGGAGCGGACGATGGCCTCGGCCAATGCCGAGATCGGGGTCGGAGTCGCGGCGTTTTATCCGACGGTCACGCTCACCGCCGATGCCGGCACGGCCGCCGCGACGTTTGAGCAGCTCGTCGGCAAGACCGGCGAATTCTGGTCGTTCGGCGGCAGTCTCGCGGAAACCGTATTCGAGGGCGGGTTGCGCAATGCCGAGGTGCAGGCCGCGGTCGCGGTCTTCAACGAGGACCTCGCCGACTACCGCCAGACCGTGCTGACCGCGTTTCAGCAGGTCGAGGACCAGCTCGCCGCACTGCGCATCTTTGCCGACGAAGCCACGGTTCAAGATTCGGCGGTCCTCGCGGCGCGCGAGGCGGTGCGAGTGCTCAACAACCAGTACTTGGCGGGCACCGTTGCCTACACCAGCGTCATCGTTGCCGAGCAGACCGCACTCAGCGACGCGGAAACGGCGCTGACGATCCGCGAAGACCGGCTCGTCGCCAGCGCCAGCCTGATCCAGGCGCTGGGTGGGGGCTGGAACGCATCGCAATTGCCGGGCCGCAGCCAGATCGAAGAAGCGGCACCGCTCAACTTCAACCCGCTGCCGCCGATCCTGCCGGTGCAGGGCCAAAGCCGCTGACCGCTCCGAGGCCCTCCCGCCCGACACGGCGGGTCGCGCGCGCGGTGATCAGCCGGCGGGTTTTGCGATCCGATAGCTCGGTCACACTCGGCTGCCCTCCCGTATCGAGAACCTGCGTGCTGCCGGCCCGCTGCGCTTACCGCAGCATGGAGCCAGGATTAAATCCCCGCAATCTAGGAGTTCGCGGGTACGCCGCGATCGGCCGGCGCATAACTCTAGACGAGGGGCAACGGCCCCGTTTCTGCTGAGGACGACAATGACAAGGTTTCGTACGCCATTTTTAGCCGCGGCGTTATTGACCAGTGTCGCGGCAATGGGGCTGACGCCGGCGCTGGCCCAGACCGCACCGGCGCCGGCAAATTCCGCCGCCGCGCAGAGCGAGGCGCATCATCATGGCAAGGTCTGGATGACGCCGGGGCAATTGGTCGACGGCCGGATCGCCTTCCTGAAGACCGAACTCAAGATCACCCCGGCGCAGGACGCGCAATGGCAGCAATACGCGTCGGCGATGCGCCAGAATGCGCAATCGCTCGACCAGACGATCGCCAACGCCCGCCAGCACCGTGGCACGGCGATGAACGCGGTCGAGCGCATGGAGATGCGCGGGGAATTCGCCAAGGTCCGCGCCGAGAACCAGGCGCGTCTGCTGACCGCGCTCCGGCCGCTCTACGCCAGCCTGTCGCCGGACCAGCAGCAGGTGGCGAACGCGCTGATGGCGCCGCATGCCGGCTGGCATCGCGAGTGGCATCACCGCGCCTGAGCCTGCATTTTCGGTTGCGGTTCGACAAGGAGCCGCCGGGATCTCCCGGCGGCTTCGTTCGTCCTGACCCGCGCGACAGGTGAGCCGGTTGACAGCGCCGCCGGCGGCGCGAAACATTCGTCCAGGCGGGTTGGCAAGAGGCATTGGCGGTGGCAGAGGGCGCAAGACTGGGCGTCGACATCGGCGGCACGTTCACCGACGTGGCGCTCGAACGGGGCGACGAGCGGTGGAGCGCCAAGATCCTGACGACGCCCGAGGCCCCCGAGCGCGCGGTCATCGAGGTCATCCACCGGGTGTTGGGCGAAGCCGGCCTCGGCCCGGCCGATCTCTCGATCATGATCCACGGCACGACCTTGGCGACCAATGCGATCATCGAGCGCAAGGGGGCGAAGACCGCGCTTTTGACCACCGAGGGTTTTCGCGACACGATCGAGATCCGCCACGAAAACCGTTTCGAGCAATACGACGTCAACCTCGACCTGCCGCCGCCCCTGGTGCCGCGGCGGCGGCGCTTTCCGGTGCGCGAGCGGGTCGACGCGCAGGGCCGGGTGTTGGTGCCGCTCGACGAGGCGGGTGTCGCCGCCCTCGCCGGCCGTCTCGCGAGCCAAGGCGTCGAGGCGGTCGCGGTCGGCTTTTTGCACAGCTTTACCAACCCGGCGCATGAACGCCGCGCCGGCGAGATCCTCGCCCGCCACCTGCCCGAGGTGCCGGTCACGCTGTCGAGCGACGTGTCGCCCGAGATGCGCGAATACGAGCGGTTTTCGACCGCCTGCGCCAACGCGTATGTCCAGCCATTGATCGGCCGCTATCTCGCCAATCTCGAAACCCTGTTGCGCCGCGCGGGCTTTGCCTGCCCGCTCTATTTGATGCTGTCGGGCGGCGGGCTGACCGCGGTCGAGACCGCGATCCGCTTTCCGGTGCGGCTCGTCGAATCGGGGCCGGCGGGGGGTGCGATCTTCGCCGCCGAGATCGCCCGCCACTGCGCTCTCGACAAGGTCCTGTCCTACGACATGGGCGGCACCACCGCCAAGATCTGCCTGATCGACGAGCTCAAGCCGCAGACCAGCCGCGCCTTTGAGGTCGCCCGCATCTACCGCTTCAAAAAAGGCAGCGGCCTGCCGTTGCGCATCCCGGTCATCGAGATGGTCGAGATCGGCGCCGGCGGCGGCTCGGTCGCGCGGGTCGACCGGCTCCGGCGGATCACCGTCGGGCCGGACAGCGCCGGCGCCGAGCCGGGCCCCGCCTGCTATGGCCGCGGCGGCGAGGCGCCGACGGTGACCGACGCCGACCTCGTGCTCGGCCGCATCGACCCCGCCGGGTTCTCCGGCGGCCGGATGGCGCTCGACGGCAGCGCCGCCGCGGCGGCACTGTCGCATGGCGTGGCCGAGCCGTTGGGGCTGGCGTTGGAATTGGCGGCACTCGGGGTCAGCGAGATCGTCGACGAGAACATGGCGAACGCCGCCCGCGTCCACGCGATCGAGAGCGGCAAGGACGCCCGCGGCCGCACCCTCGTCGCCTTTGGCGGGGCAGCACCGTTGCACGCCGCACGGCTCGCCGAAAAATTGGGCCTCGACCGGGTCGTGGTGCCGCAGCAAGCCGGGGTCGGCTCGGCGGTGGGCTTTCTGCGCGCGCCGATCGCCTACGAGATCGTGCGCTCGAGCCTGCAGCGCCTCGAAACCTTCGACGCCGAGCGCGCCAACGGGCTGTTGGCGGAAATGCATGCCGAGGCCCTGCCGATCATCCGCCGCGGCGCCCCGGACGCACCGTTGAGCGAGACCCGCTCGGCCTTTATGCGCTACCGCGGCCAGGGTCACGAGATCGCCGTGCCGTTGCCGGTCCGCCCCTACCGCGGCGACGACGCCCAGACCCTGCATACCCTGTTCGAGGATGCCTACCGCCGGCTCTATCACCGGGTCATCCCCGGCGTCGAAGTCGAGGTTTTGAGCTGGGTCCTGCTGCTGTCGGCCCCGCCGCCCGCCGAGGCCGCCGCCCCGCCGCCGACGGCCCTCCCCTACCCGCCCGCGCCTACCCGCCGCCGCCCGGTCTTCGACCCCGAGTCGGGAGAATTCGTCACCGTCGCGATCCACGAGCGCCGCGACCTGCGCCCCGGCGCCCGCATCCCCGGCCCCGCCATCATCGTCGAGGACGAGACCTCGACCGTCGTCACCCGCCTCTTTACCGCGACGATCGACCCCTTCGGCTACATCAACCTCAACCGGCGGGAAGGCTGAACTGCGGTATCACGATCGGCGAGGCACGCGCGCAACGCCTTCTTTCGCAAAGCCGGCTCAGCTCTTACTATCGGCCCATGACCGAGCTTTTGGAACAGGCGATCAAGGCCGTCCGCCGGCTGCCCGCGGCTTCTCAGGACGAGATCGCCCGCACCATTCTTCATCTGGCGGCAAGCGAGGGCGAGGGTGAGCCAGTCAATCCGGCCCATTTGGCGGCGGTGCTCGAAGGGCTTGCCCAGGCGAAGCGACGCGAATTTGCCAGGGATGACGAAGTCGAGGCTGCCTTCCGCCGCTTTGATCTGTGAAGCTGCGATACACGCCGCGCGCAACCCGCGACCTGGTCGAGATCGCCGAGTATCTGCGCGCCCGCAACCCGTCCGCGGCGCTCGCCGTGAGAGACGCGATCCTGCGCTCTCTGCAGAACCTGGCTCTGTTTCCGGCGATCGGCCGCCGCCAAAATGTCGAAGGCGTTCGCAAACTCGTGACGCGCAGATATCGCTATCTCATCTACTATACGATCGACCAGGTAGCGGAAGAAGTTGTGAGACTGACAATCCAGCATTCCGCGCGCCGTCGTGCATACCTCGATGTCTAAATTCGTCGCGGGCAACGGCGAGTACAGCCGGCCGGGGGTCATCAGTCGAGGCGTTGGCTCCGGCGCCCATATCCCCGGCCCCGCGATCATCGTCGAGGACGAGACCTCGACCGTCGTCACCCGCCTCTTCACCGCGACGATCGACCCATTCGGCTACATCAACCTCCACCGCCGCGCGAGTTGACCGCCCGCCTGCCGGCCAGACGAATTCCCGGTTCGACGGGAATTTTCCGGGATTTTGCCCCTCCGAGCCTCGAATCGGGGTCAAAAGCTCGCGTTATAACAATAGCTTGCGCGCAGATTCCCGTAGCTGGTCGAAACGGGAATTGTTTTCGCCGAACCGGGAATTGTTTTTGGCTAACCGGGAATTCATTCCGCCGAACGGGAATTCAGCATATCGCCCGCGATCTTCGGCGGACAGCGGGACAATGCGCGTAATCAGGAAAAAGGCGAGCACGGCCATGCCCGCGACGTACCACGCCTTCATGGCATTTCCGGGACGGCGGCTCAGCTGGTCTCGGCGTATGATCCGCATTGACGGAATCCGAGTGGGACGAGACCAAGGACCAGGCAAATCGTAGCAAACATGGCTTTGATTCCAGTGAGAGGTTTTGATGACCATTCGCAAGACGCTGGAGCAAGCGAACGCGGAGAAGGGCTATTCTGACATCGAGAAATACGACAGCCTCGCCGACGCCGATATCGAGCGGATGATCGCCGACGACCCGGACCTGGCGCCCCCCAACCGGGCGGCTCGCGCCGTTGCTGGATGTTCGCGTCATTCGCCGCAAGCTCGGGTTCACCCAGCGGCAATTCGCGGAGAAACTTTGCATCCCGCTCGCGACCCTGCGCGATTGGGAGCACGGCCGCGGCCACACCGATCCCGCAGTGCAGGCGCTTCTACGCATCCTCGACAAAATCCCCGAGCCTGCCCTCCACGCCCTCGACGACCCCGCCCGTAAACCCGATTGAGCAGGGCGGTAGCGGCTTCACAGTCACTGTCAGTGGTTAGGTAGAAGCGCAGACCGGGAATTCGGCATATCGCCTACGATCCCTGGTGAGCAGCGCCACACGCGCGTAATCGGGATAAAACCGAGCACGACGATGCCCGCGACCGAGAAGCCGATGCAGGCGCAACTGCGCCAAGACCAGGTGTTCGGTCGCTGGCAGAAGCTGCGATTCGGCTTGCGCACCATCGACCGAAGGCGTGGATCGACCTCAACGGCGTTATTGCCTCAAGTCGCCCCCCATCTCACTACCATTGCGGTAATTTTGGCCTAAAATCGCACCAGCCCTAATTCGAGCGCAACGGATGTTTGATCGTTTGGTACGACAGATCAGCCCGCCACCGGCGCAAAGAGACAGCGACATTCGGCACCCTTTTTCCGCCTATCTTGAAACGCCGAATATCATTCTCCTGGGCGACCCGGGATCAGGTAAGAGTCATCTGTTCGAAACAACCGTTGAAAGGTCGGGCGGCTCCTTCGTGACCGCGCGTACTTTTTTGAACACGCCGTCCGCTTGCCTCGATACGGTCCTCTTTGTTGATGCGCTTGATGAAAAACGTGCAGGACGAGGTGACAGCAATACTGTTGATAATATCGTCCAGAAGCTCTTCGAATGCGCCCCCAACCAGGTTCGCATTTCGTGCCGCGCCCAAGATTGGCTTGGCGACACGGATTTAGCGGCATTCAAGCCTTATTTCGATCGTCGCGGTGGCGCGGTTGTTGTTGCTCTAGAGCCACTTTCGCGACAAGAAATGGCCGCCATTTTGGCCGATCATGGAGTCGGGAATCCAGCAGAATTTTTGGATCAAGCGTACGAGCGGGATTTGGAAGACTTTTTGCTCAATCCACAGAATTTGCTCATGCTTGCGGATGTCGTTAAGAAAGGAAATTGGCCGAAAACACGTCGCGAATTGTATCATGCCGCGACGGAGTTGCTTCTCCAGGAGCACAGTCCGACCAGGTCACGGTTTGGGGAGGGCGCTTACATTGCTGACGAACTACGCGAATCGGCGGGGTCCATCTGTGCGGCCCGTCTAATCGCCGATGTCGAGGGAATCAGCCTGCGGGAAAACGACGACCGTCCCGAATTCCCAAGCTATCGAACCCTCCCCGAAGTCGAAAAAGTACGCGCGGCGCTCGGCCGTCGGGCCTTCAGGGCGGGGCATGCGGAGGAAACTGTCGATTACAGCCATAGGACCACCGCTGAATATTTGGCGGCCGCCTGGCTGGCAGACAGAGTTCGAGCGGGATTTCCAATCGGACGCGTCCGCGCGTTGATCGGGGTTGATGGCTGCCCTGCCTCGGAGTTACGCGGCATCCACGCTTGGCTCCCAGTCTTCCTTCCAGAGTACGCACATTTCTTTATCGAGGCCGATCCCTTTGGCGTGCTGACCTACGGCGATGCGGCGTCGCTAGAGCCCTCAGGGCGGAGACATGTGGTTGAAGCGCTAGCGCGCTTGGCAGCGGTCGATCCCTGGTTCCGTGCGAATAATTGGTCGGCGAGAGGTTTAGGCGCACTGGCTGGCGCCGACATGGTCGAACCGTTCAGGGTAATCCTCAGTACTAAACCTCCGAATTTCATGCTCAGGTCAGTGGTCTTTGACGCTTTGGCAAACGGCGCACCGCTCCCGGAACTCGAGCCTGATCTGATTGAGACTCTGGCGGACACGAAGTCAAGCTATCTCGAACGGACGGATGCGGCTCAAGCGCTCATAAAATTGGGCGAAGCGGGCAGGAACGCGGCGACCCACCAATATGCCATACTCGGTCAATCCGGCGATGAAGTCCGCCTTCGCGCTAATATTATTGTAGCTCTCTATGGTGAAACCCTTGGGCCAGCGGAAGTAGGAGAACTATTAATTGACGCGCTTCATTGTGATGATGAATTACCTATTGGAACTTTTTGGTCTTTACCTGATCGCATACCGGTGGTTGAAATCACGAAAGTTCTCGACCGGCTGGAGCCAAGACACGCCAACGACAAGGCGGGCGAAAATTTGCGTACCTCCTCTGAAGTATTCTACACTTTCGATCGATTGTTGTTACGAATTCTCAATGAGGTCTCGGGTAAGATCGTACCACAAAGACTCAAGGCATGGTTGGGCTTCCGCATGGCGATGAGCCGTTTCGAGCCCATCGGCCGCACGGATGAAATAAAGAAAAAATTGTCGTTGAGATTCGAAGAACTTTACGAGCTAACAAGAGAATTTCTTGAGGCACTTGAAATTAATGACGACAGGCTAAGGCATTTATACGAATTTGACGGATTGACGCTTGGCGTAATCGATCGTGACGATCTCCTCGATTGGTATTGTGAATATTTGGATGAAGTGCAACCAAGGACTCCTAAGGAGGAGTTTGTCTACTGGATGGCGCTTTCGAGTTCGTATCGCGCGACTTCACGCTCGACGCCGCACTTTGAATGGCTGTGGGAACTCGGCGATGAGCGGGCCAACCTCAAGGTCATTAGGGAGGGCAATTTGTCAGTCCCGATATCGGACTGGCACAGAGAGCAGCGAGAGAAGGTTGCACAACGAGCGGTGGAAAGGGCAGATAGACGGGCCAAAAGCCGACGGGAATTTGAACAGCACCAAGCAGAAATTCGGAGCGGCTCAAGCCTTGGGTGGCTAGCCTGGTTGGCGAATATTTACTTTTGCCTTTTCATCGATGTCGATGGTAAAAAGACCCCCGCGATCGGCTCGTAAGTGAGGTTGGCGAAGCAAACGCAGAGGTTGCCATTGAGGGATTCCGCGCTTTGCTCCGCCGAGATGATTTTCCTCGGTTGGACGCGCAAATCGACCTGAGGGCAGAAAATAAGCACTATACGGTATCTTATCCGATCGAGGCCGGATTTGACGAAGAATGGGGCGTTGGCACCGACCTGAACTCGTTCGGTGATGAACTCCTCAAGAGCGTGCTGGCGATAGATGTATTCTGCCCGGTTCCAGACTACACCAACGATAGGCAAAACAAGCGCGGTTGGAAAATTTGGCTTTTCGCGAATCGTCCAGCATTAGTGAACGAGGTCTATCTGGCGATCACGCGATCCGAGCTATCGAGAGGTCTGCAATATGTTGAGGGGCTCCAGGTACTCTTGACCGGCGAAGCGCTCACGCCGTTTCGGGGAGCTACGACAATTCGATTGCTAACGAAATTTCCAAACGCGGTGATGCCGTCGCTCACAAGCTTGTTGAAAACTGTCCTCGAGTGCCCCGAGGTCCAATGTGAGTTCTTGGCGATTGCCGACAAGGTTTTAGTCGAGCCGAGTGAAATTGGTCGGGAACAGCGCGACGCCTGGCTTGTTACCGCTTATCTCGTTTCGCCCGCCCGCTATTCACAGCGCATTTACGCCGCTGCCAATGACCGTGTCGAGATTGCATGGCAAATTCGCGATTTTGTCGGATATCGTCGATACGGCAACACACCTGCGCGCGCTCTGTCGCTAGATCAAATGGGGGAAATCGTTCACATGTTTGCGGGGCATAACTCGAACAGCTATCCCCCGCTTGGCAGTTCGTCTGGTGATCGAAATCCATCGGATGCGGCCGCTTTCGTGCGTTCGCTGATTGACCAAATCGCAGCGTATCCGACCGAACGAGCAACAAATTTACTCACCCAAATACTGGCCCATGATAATCTGAATTCCTACGGCGAGCATATTAAACACGCGCTCGCGAGCCAGCGGACCCGTCGCAGAGACGCGGAGTACGTGCAGCCTGACTGGCGGCAGACTGTCTCAGCGCTCTTTCGTGATTTTCCCGCGAACGTGGCCGACCTGCACGCTCTTCTTTTAGGCCATTTGCAAGATGTCAAGCAGTATATCGCATCTTCGAACACAGATATTTATAAGCGCTTTTGGAACGAGGACAGCTATGGACGCATCGCTACCCCGAAGCCCGAAGAGAGTTGCCGGGATGTTTTGGTGGACATGTTGCGGCAGCGGCTGCGGCCGCTCGGGGTAAGCGTGGAACCCGAAGGCCACATGGTAGCGAACAAGAGGGCAGACGTATCGGTTGCTCTTCCCGGACAGAAAATCCTTGTGGAACTAAAGCGCGACTATAATGCCGACGTTTGGTCGGCTGCAGAAAGCCAACTTGACCGGTTCTACACGCGCGACCCCGAGGCATCGGGTTTCGGAATCTACGGCGTGGTTTGGTTTGGAACGAAGCGAGTGGGCGTAATTCCAAAGCCGCCGAATGAGCTTCCGCGGCCCGAAACCACGGACCAGATGGAAGCGCTGCTTCGTACAATCTTGCCCGAGGAAAAAAGGGCAAAGATCGCGATCGTGGTGATCGACGTGAGCGACCCGTTGCCAAAGCGCTGATGGGTCCCGTCAGAGGGGGACTGCCAGGGTCGATATGGAAAACACCATGACATGAATGGTAGCGAGCGGCGGCCGGGCCTAGTGTTGAGAGACGGGCGGGAAATAGCGCTCCTTGGCCGGACTTCGTGATTCCATCCATAAAAATTGGCCATTTCTCATCGCACAGGCAGCGTGTCGGAGCCGGCTGGCGGTCAAAATGGCGGGCAGTGGAGGGAGTCGTTCAACTATACGGCGACATCTGCTTTAAATTCGCTGTATTTTCAGCGACGGAGATTTAGCGGTTTAGCTGTTCGCGGCGACCCGCGCCGGCGACGCTCGGACCGGGGGGCTCGATCGGAGTCGGGCGAGAAGTGCGGGATGGCAACGGGCGGATTCCGGTGGTCGGTGCGCCGCTTTGCGGCGGGGGCCAACCTCACCCCGACCCTCTCCCCCCGCGAGCGGGGGGAGAGAGAGGAATTGCGGCGGCGCAGACTCGCGCGGCGCTGGGGGGAGGGTCAAGGGGCGCGGCGGGTGAGGTTGGGGTAGGGGGTGCCGTCGCGGCGGGTGTAGAGGGCGGGTTTGCCGCCCGCGGGCGCGGTCATGTCTATGTCGCTGTAATGGGCGGTGTCGTCGGCGGCGCGGGTGCCGATTTCGAGCACTTGCGCGTCGGTCGCGGAGCGGTTTTGCAGGCAATGGCCGTTGCTGTCGTTGGCCGGAAATCCGGCGGCGTCGCCGGCGCGGAGGACTTCCTCGCCGCCATCGGTCACCAGCACGACCTCGCCCGAGAGGACATAGACGAACTCGTCGCCGGCGGTGTGCCAGTGGCGCTGGCTCGACCACGCGCCCGGCGGCAGGCGCAACAGGTTGACGCCGAACTGGGTCAGCCCGGCCGGGTCGCCGAGCCGGGTGCGGGCGCGCGCCCGGCACGGCTCGTCGAAGGGCGGCGGATAGAGCGTGCCGACGGCCGATGTCAGGGCGGCGATGTCGATGCGCTTTGTCATGGGTGCGGTCCTTCGGCGGCTTTCGTCGTGCGTTTGCGGGCTGGGTTCGCGGCCTGGCCCTCACCCGGTCCTCGCCCCGCATGGGGGCAACGGAGCGATCCGCGCGCGCCGGCGAGAACCGGATTGCCGAGTTTGCCACCGATGATGCTGACGATCGCTCGGCAGGTTGACTATCGCTTGGCGACAGAACGAATTCAAGCCGCCGAACGATCGTGCTAGGATCGGCCGCAACCAGGTAGAGAGGGAGACCGGCGCTTGAGCGGGCGCGCAGCATCGCCGCCATCCGATTGGCGCGACGAGATTTTCAGGGTTCTGAAGCAGAGTGCGATCGCGCAGGTCGGCTATGTGCCCGATGCCGGCCATGCGCGGCTGATCGACCTGGTCCGCGCCGACCCCGAGATCGACGCGATCGCGCTGACGACCGAGGAGGAGGGGGTCGCGGTCGCCGCCGGCGCCTGGCTCGGCGGCCAGCGCTCGGCATTGTTGATGCAGTCGAGCGGGGTCGGCAACTGCGTCAACATGCTGTCGCTCGCCAAGAACTGCCGCTTTCCGCTGGTCATGCTGGTGACGATGCGCGGCGAGTGGGCCGAGTTCAACCCGTGGCAGGTGCCGATGGGAACCAAGACCGCGGCGGCGCTCGAACTGATGGATGTGCTGGTGTACCGCGTCGAGCACGCGGACGTCGCCGCCGAGACCGTCGCCGCCGCGATCGACATCGCCTACAACGGCGATCTCGCGGTCGCGGTGCTGCTGTCGCAGCGGCTGATTGGCGCCAAACGGTGGTTGAAATGATCGCGAACGACCGCCGCCTCGACCGCCGCGCCGCGATCCGCATCCTGCTCGACAACCGCGACGACCTGTTGCTGGTGACCGGGCTCGGCTCGACCAGCTGGGACGCCGCCTCGGCCGGCGACGACCCGCGCAATTTCTACTTGTGGGGGGCGATGGGATCGGCGGCATTGGTCGGGCTTGGGCTGGCGATCGCCCAGCCCAAGCACCGGGTGCTGGTCGTCACCGGCGATGGCGAGATGCTGATGGGGCTGGGCGGGCTCGCCACGATCGGCGTCCAGCGGCCGCCGAACCTGGCGGTCGCGGTGTTCGACAACGGCCGTTACGGCGAGACCGGGATGCAGCCGAGCCATACCGAGGCCGGGGTCGAGCTGGTCGGCGTGGCGCGCGCCTGCGGCATCAAGGAGACTTTCGAGGTCAGCGACGAGATGGGATTGCGCGAGTTCGCCGGCCGCGTCCACAAATCGGCGACGACACTCTTTGCCCGCGTCGCGATCCGCGCCGACGAGCCGGCGCGGGTGCTGCCGCCGCGCGACGGGGTGTATCTGAAGAACCGGTTCCGCAGGGCGATCGGGGTCGAGTAGCCCCGGCTACGCCTCGGCCGGCGGAAGCGCTGGAATTAAGTCCGTCGCCGCGAAGTCGTTGCCGATGAACAGCAACGGCGCACCGAGCGTCTTGGCGAGAGCATAGGAGAAGGCGTCGCCGAAATTGAGCGTACCGCCGCGGCCCATGCCGCGCCCGTAGCGGATGCGGGCAGCAAGTGCTAGTCGCCCTTGCGCCACGTCGACAGCTTTGAGGTCAATCCCGGTTTCCGTCAGGAAAGCATCGAGGTCGTCGATTGCTTTCGGGCGATCGTGCCGTCGGCGGCCGGCGAGCACGGTTCCCGCCTCCAAATACGACGCGACCGACATCACCCGTTCGGAATCGACGGCGAGCCGCGCGGCTAAAACATCCGACGAAGGCTCGCGGAACAGCATTGCAATTACGGCCGAGGAATCGACGACGATCATTCCTCGTCACCCGATGCGGCATCCCACTCGGCCTTGGTGACCGGCCGCGTATCGTAACCGTCGCGTATGCGGCGAGAGAATGCGGCGATCCGGGTAGGAAGGTCGGCTGCCGCCTGTCGTCTTGCCCGCTCGCGGGCCAAACGCTCGCGAAGCGCCACCGTCACCGCTTCCGTCATGGTCTCGCCAGTCAGTCTTGCGAGCGTGCGGGCAAGCCGATCGGCTTCGTCGGTTTTTATGCTAAGCGCCATGGCGCTCACCCATGATCTAGATCATGTTTCTAGATAATCCGCGAGACCGACTACCGCAAGTGGGAATGACTGGTCAACCCTGGCACATAGCTTGACCTCGACGCGCCGGACGGGCGAGAGTTGTCGCCGAACCCAGCCGTTGCGCTATTCACGGACCAGACAACGTCAGATCCGTGTCGGTAGGGCCGGTGGATGTCTCGAACCAAGAAAGGGCCGCATTCGTGAGCATCGGAACCCTGCCGCTGGCAAAATTCACCGTCCTCGACCTGACCCATGCCCGCGCCGGGCCGACCGCGGTGCGCCAGCTCGCCGATTGGGGCGCCAATGTCATCAAGATCGAGCGGCGCGGCGACGACGGCCGCGACGTGACCGGCGCGCGCCGCGACGGGTTCGATTTCCAGAATTTGCATCGCAACAAGCGCAGCCTGACGCTCGACCTGAAGACCACGGACGGCCTCGCGATCTTCTTTGAGTTGGCCAAGAATGCCGATGTCGTCGTCGAGAATTTCCGCTCGACCGTAAAACACCGGCTCGGCGTCGATTACGAGAGCGTCAAAAAGATCAACCCGCGCATCGTTTATGGCAGCATCTCGGGGTTTGGCCAGACCGGGCCCTATGCCAAACGGCCGGGCGTCGACCAGATCGCCCAGGGGATGGGCGGGTTGATGTCGATCACCGGAATGCCGGGCCAGGGGCCGGTGCGGGTCGGCATCCCGATCGACGACCTCTGCGCCGGGTTGTTGCTGGCTCAGGGGATCATCATGGCGCTGATCGAGCGCGAAAATTCGGGCGAGGGGCAGTGGGTGCACACCTCGTTGCTCGAAGCGCAGATCTTTATGCTCGATTTCCAAGGGTCGCGCTGGCTGATGGCGGGCGAGGTCGCCAAGCAAGCCGGCAACGACCACCCGACCGGGATCCCGACCGGTGTGTTCCCAACCGCGGACGGGCAGATCAACATCGCCGCGTCGGGCGACCATATGTTCCGCCGCTTTTGCGAGGCGGCCGAGGCGACGGCGTTGCTGGACGATCCCGATTACGCGACGGGTGCGGCGCGCTCGAAGAATCGGAAGGCGCTGAATGAGCGGCTCGGCGAGATCACCAAAAAGCGCCCGGCGGCGTACTGGATCGAATTGATGAACGAGGTCGGCGTGCCGTGCGGGCCGATCTACACGATCGACCAGACCTTTGCCGACCCGCAGGTGCAGCATCTCGAAATGGCGCGGCCGATCGACCACCCCAAGCTCGGCCCGCTCAAGGCCGTCGGCCAGGCGATCAACATGACCCGCACCCCCGAGCCCGACAAGCTGCGCCCGACCCCCGGCCTCGGCGAGCACACCGATACGATCCTGCACGGCCTCGGCTACAGCGACGCCAAGATCGCCGACCTGCGCGCCCGCGCCGTGATCTGATTTCTCGGCGAGAGGATCGTTGCAGACGGGAGTGCGGTCATTGCGAGCGTGAGCGGAGCCATTCCGGGGTCGGCTTGCGAACCGCGGGATTGCCGCGTCGCTGCGCGCCTCGAAGGGCCCCGTCATTGCGAGCGTAAGCGAAGCAATCCCGGGGTCGCCTGGTGAACTGCTGGATTGCCGCGTCGCTGCGCTCCTCGCAATGACAACTTTACGGGTTGTTGGGGTGCGGCGCGGGATTGCGGTCACTCCTCGGGCATGCCGGCACGGCGCAGACCGGCGAAGATGGTCTTATCCTGGAGTGCCACGGGCCGAGGAACGTCGATCACGCCGCCAATGGGGACGGCACGCACTCGGGCGATAGAGTTGACCTCGGGTTGGAGTTTGAGCGCCTCGTCCAGGGTGGCTCTTGCCTCGTCGAGATCGCCCCTCAGACCGAGCGCCGCCGCAAGCAGCACAAGCATCCCAGGATAACGCTGCGTCATTGCGGCAATGGTCTTCCTGAAAAAGTCTATCGCCTCGTCGGTGTGCGCCAGAAGCAGGTGGCAATAGCCCGACCAGAAATAGCGATAGAACACATTCTGGTACGACGGATTGAGCTGGAGCACTTCCTCAAGATGAGGAAGCGCTGCTTCCGGGCGACCCAGCAACATGAGCGTAATGCCAGACTGGAGAATGGCGCGCGTGTTGTTGGGGTCCCGCGCGATCGCCTTTTCGAATTCGATTTGCGCTTCGGTCAAGCGCCCTTGAAACCGCCGCAGCCGCCCTAACTCGGAGAGCGCCCAGGAGTCATTTCGATTGCGTTCGAAAGCTTCGCGGAGCAGTTGCTCGGAGCGCGCCATATCTTGTTCACGCGATTGGCTCCATCCAAGGGGGATGCGTTCGTTCAAGATCGTTGCGATGCCGACATGCGCTTCGAACGATCCCGGATCGATCTCCAGCGCCTGCTCGAAAGCCCGCTGAGCCGCATCCAGGTTTGCGGGCGACAATGGCCGGTAAAACAGAAACCAGCCGCGCATCACCAAATCGCTCGCGGCGAGGTTTACAGGTTCGTCTTGTTCGATCCGGCGGCCGACGGCTTCCAGCAGCTCCAGCTTGAGAGTTCTTGCCAGACGCGAGGTGATGTCGCTCTGCGCTTTTGTGAGATTGGAGCGGTCGGTCTCGAACCGATCGGCCCAAATGTGGCTGCCGCTCTCGGCGTCGATCAGCTGGACGTTGACCTGAACTTGCTCGCCCAGCCGCCGCACGCTCCCCCTCCAGGGCATAACGAACGCCGAGTTCGCTGCCGATCTGCCTGACGTCCACCCCCTTGCCCTTGTAGGTAAAAGCAGTGGTGCGCGAGATCACGAAGCTGTTCACGATGCGCGAGAGATCGGTGGTCAATGCGTCGGTGATGGCGTCGACAAAATATTCCTGCTCGGGGTCGCTCGACATATTGGCAAAGGGCAGCACGACGATCGACAGACGTGGCGTCGAGGCACCAAGGCGCCGGATCGGGCGGGACTGGTCAGGGTCGGGCGGTGCCTGCACCGGGACGAGCGGGATCGATGCTGCGATAGCCGCGCTCATGGCATACGCGGGTACCGGGCGCGCGATGTTTTTGACGCTTTGCTCTCCAATGTCATCAAAGGCGTAGGGAAGCCGGTCACCGATATGATCGTGCACCGAGCCCGAGATGCAGATGCCGCCTGGCGCGGCCAGCGCTTCGAGCCGCGCGGCGATGTTGACGCCGTCGCCAAAGATGTCGTCGTCCTCGACAATGATGTCGCCGAGATTGATCCCGACACGAAACAGGATACGCCGATCTTCGGCAATCTCGGCGTTGCGATCGACCATTGCGCGCTGGATCTCGATGGCGCAGCGCACCGCGTTCACCACGCTGGGAAATTCCACCAGCAACCCGTCGCCGGTATTTTTAACGGTGCGGCGCCCATGCTCCTTGATCTTCGGATCGACGAGCTGCCCGAGATGCGCCTTGAGGCGCGCGTGCGTTCCCTCCTCGTCCGCGCCCATCAGACGCGAGTAGCCGGCGACATCGGCGGCCAGGATCGCCGCAAGTCGGCGCTCTACGCGATCTCTACGCCGGTCGTCCATTTGCGCTAATCCGAATGGGCGCCGTGCCTTGTCGCTCGCACGCCCGTCCCAGTCACGAGCATAGCCGGGTGCGGTTGCATTAGGAAGCGAGCCCGACCGCTTTCGAGGAAGAGACTACCGCGTCGTTGTCGCCCGCGCCGAGGCAAGCTCCGCGCTCCCGATAGTCGCCTTACGCTCCGTTCACTTGGCTCGACCAATCAGGCGGTCTTGTTTGCGCGGGGTGCGCAGGCCCGCGCGATCTGCCAGACTGGTGTCGGCTTAGGGAGGAGGCTACGACATGCTGTTCGCCTTCAACGGACGCGCCACCCGGAATTTCCTGCTCCTTCTGGTTGTGATGCAGTTCATCCTGTTTGTCGACCGCGTCAACCTCGCGGCGGCGGCGGGCTCGATCCAAAAGGATCTGCTGCTGACCAATATCCAGCTCGGCATCGCGTTCTCGGCCTTCAACTATGCCTATGCGCCGTTTCAGCTGGTCGGGGGCTGGTTTGCCGACCGTTTCGGCGCGCGCCGCACGCTGACCGTTTGCGGGCTCGCGTGGTCGATCACGACCATCGCGACCGCGGCGATAACGGGGCTGGGTTCGCTGTTTGCCGTGCGTTTCGTGCTCGGCATGGGCGAGGGCGCGACCTTGCCGGCGGCGACCCGCGCGCTGTCGAAATGGACCTCGCTCGAAGCGCGCGGCACCGCGGTCGGCATCACTCATGCCGCCGGGCGTCTGGGCGCCGGAGCGTCGGCGCCGATCGTCGCGTTGCTGATCACCTGGTTCTCCTGGCGTTTCTCGTTCGTCGCGCTCGGCATCGTGTCGGCTTTCTGGGCGGCGCTGTGGTGGTGGTATTTCCACGAGGATCCGCGCCGGCATCCGGACATCACCAGCGCCGAGCTGGCGGCACTGCCGACCGCCGTTTCCCCAGGCCAGAGCGGTTCCGGCCCGGTGCCGTGGCGGCGCCTCGTGCCCCGCGTGGCGCCGTTGATGATCATCTACTTTTGTCAGGGCTGGACGGGCTGGCTGTATGTGACCTGGATGCCGTCCCTGTTCCAAAAAAACTACGGCCTCGATCTGAAAAAATCTTCGCTGTTTTACGCAGCGATGCTGTTGAGCGCGATGTTCGCGGAGTTTCTCGGCGGCGTCGCCACCGATTATGTGCTGCGCCGCACCCGCAGCCTGCCGATTGCTCGGTCATTGCTGATCGCCGTCAGCTGGATCCTCGCCGTCGCGGGGCTGATCCCGGCGATACTCGTCCACGACCTGGTCGTCGGCTTGGCCGGCTTTACGATCGCGTTGTTCTTTCTCGGCTTTGCGATTTCGCCGCTGTGGACCGCGACGATGGACATAGCACCCAATTACGCCGGTTCTTCGAGTGCCTTAATGAATGCCGCGGGTGCGGTCGCCGGGATATTTTCGCCGGTAGCATTCGGCTGGATCCTGACGCGGACCGGCAGCTGGACGACGCCGTTCGCCTTCTCCGTCGGCCTGTTGCTGTTTGCGATTGTGATGACCTACTGGATCCGGCCGGAACGCCCGATCAGCGACTTGCCGCGGGTCGGCCGGCTGGCGGTGGCCGGCGGTTAGGCGGCGGCGCGAATGGGCGGATGCGCAGCGGCCCGCCTTCTGCCAAAATCGCGTGAGCGACCGGCGATAAACCCCGCCATCAACAACAAGGAGCGATCCCGCCATGCTCGACCAGCCTTTGACCAGCAAGATGATCGCCGAGAAAGACGGGGCGATCGGCCATCTGATCTTCAACAACCCGGCGCGCCACAACGCGGTCTCGCTCGAAATGTGGGAGGGGGTGGCGCACATCCTCGATGATTTCGAGCATGACGACGCGATCAGGGTCATCGTCGTGTCAGGTGCGGGCGGGCGCGCCTTTGTCTCCGGCGCCGACATTTCCGAATTCAAGGAGAGGCGCGCCTCCGAAGAAGCCACCGCCGCCTACTCCAAGATATCCGAGGGCGCGCGGCTGCGACTGCAGGAAACGCTAAAGCCGACAATCGCGATGATCCGCGGCTACTGCATCGGCGGCGGCGTCGGCACCGCACTCGCCTGCGACATGCGGATCGCCGCCGAGGGCTCGAAATTCGGCATTCCGGCGGCCAAGCTCGGGCTCGGCTACGCCTATGACGGGATCAAAAAGCTGATCGACCTGGTCGGCCCGGCCTATGCTCGCGAGATTTTTTTCACCGCGCGCCAGTTCACCGCCGCGGAGGCATTGCGCATGGGCCTGGTCAACCAGGTGGTGCCGGAGGCGGAGTTGGAGGGTTACGTCAAGAACCATTGCGAGATGATCGCGGCCAACGCGCCGCTGACGGTGCGTTCGGCCAAGGTCGCCATCCGCGAGGCGCTGAAAGACGAGAGCGCGCGCGACCTGGCATTGTGCAAGCGTCTGGTCGACGAATGCTTTGCCAGCGCCGACTACGCAGAAGGCCGCACCGCCTTTATGGAAAAGCGCAAACCGGTGTTCCAGGGGAAGTGAAACTGGGTCGTCTGCTTCCCTCGATCGGGATTGCCGCGTCGCTGCGCTCCTCGCAATGACACCCCCCTCTCGTGATTGCGCGTTTCTGTGTCATTGCGAGCGAAGCGAAGCAATCCCGAAGTCGCGTTGTGGACCGCGGGATTGCCGCGTCGCTGCGCTCCTCGCAATCACAGTCCCAGATGGCTGACCAGTATTGCGTCTATATCTTGACTAACCAGCGGCATACAGTGCTCTACACTGGGGTGACCAGCGATCTGAAGCGCCGCGTTCATCAACACCGCGAGAAGCTTCTGCCGGGTTTTACCCATCGGTACAATGTGTCGAAGCTGGTTTATTATGAATGTACGGAAGATGTTTCTGCTGCGATTGCCAGAGAAAAGCAGATCAAGGCGGGTTCGCGCCGAAAAAAGATCGAGCTTATCAACCGCTGTAATCCCAAATGGCAAGACCTCTACGATGTTATCTAATTGAAATGAATTGTCATTGCGAGCGGAGCGAAGCAATCTCGGGGGCCCTGTGAACCGCGGGATTGCGGCGTCGCTGCGCTCCTCGCCATGACACGTTTTAGCAGAGTGAACCGATGAAACTGCCCGCGCATAGCCGGTACGATTACGTCCCGATCCACAAGCGGCCGCGATACGACTGGCCCGAAGGCAAGCGGCTCGCCGTCACCTTCAACAACAATATCGAGCATTTCGCGTTTGGCGCCGGCCTCGGCAGCGATTCGACCGGGGCCGTGGCGGCGCAGAGCCAGCGCAACTACGCCTGGCGCGACTACGGCAACCGCGTCGGGCTGTGGTATTACCTCGACCTGCTCGACGAGTTCGCGCTGCCCGGCGCGCACAACGTCAATTCCGCGGTGCTCGAAGCCTGCCCCGACATAGCCGAGCGGCTCAAGGCGCGGGGCGACGAATTCGTCGGCCACGGCCGCACCAATTCCGAGCGCCAGGACATGCTGTGGGAGGAGGACGAGCGCCGCCTGATCGCCGAGTGCACCGAAATCCTCACCCGTCTCTCCGGCCGCCCGCCCGAAGGCTGGCTCGGCCCCTATATCGCCGAGAGTGCGGTGACGCTCGACCTGTTGCAGGAGGCCGGCTACCGCTATGTCATGGATTGGGCGATGGACGACCAGCCCATTTGGATGCGCACCCGCTCGGGGCCGATCCTGTCGGTGCCCTACCCGCTCGAACTCAACGATTCGCCGTCGATGGTTTTTCGCCGCCACACCGGGCGGCAGTTCGCCGAGATGATCGTCGACCAGTTCGACGAGATGCTGTTTCAGTCAAAGAAATACCCGCTGGTGTTCGCGGTCTCGGCGCATCCGTTTGTCGTCGGCCAGCCGTTTCGCTTGCACGCCTTTCGCGACGCCGTCCGCCACATCCTCGAACACCGCGACGAATTGTGGATCACCACCCCCGGCGAGATCGCCCGTTATTGCGCGGGCCTGCCCAGGGGGGTCATCCCCGGCTCCGAATGATTGCCGGCGCCGTGGGTCAGCCGCCCTTTCCAGCGTAGCTGACGGCGAGGCCGGCGCGGGCGTCCTGCTGGATGCCGTATTGCGGGAACGGGTAGCGCAGGCCGTTCTTTGAGAGCGCCTCCATACCGGCGATCGCCTTGTCGAGATCGTCGGGCGGCAACGCCATCAGCATCTCGTCGTCGAGCACGCCGCCGTAGCGGCGCTCGGCAAAGCACGGGATCGACAGGCTCGGCTCGCGCGTTTTCAGCGCCCGACCCCAGGAATCGGCGCAGGCCGATTCGCCGACCACGCTCCAATCGAAGCGCTTGTAGCCGGCCCATTGCAATCCGTTGATGAAATAGATCATCGCCCCCGGCGTCGCATAGAACAGCGCGATGTCGGGCGGGTCGAGCCGGCCCGAGGCGAGCGGCGCCACCGCCAAGGCCTGGTAGCGGCCGTCGGGCACGCATTCCATCGCCGCCTGGTGGGCGCCGGCGTCCTCGGGCGAGCTGTACCATACGCCAACCATGTGCTGGCCCGAGCGCCACGCCTCGTCCTTGGCGCCACCGAGCCCGACCACCGCGCGGCATTGCGCGCCGACGAGGTCCTCGGCGGTGAGCCCGACGGTCCAGCCGAGGCGCGCCGCCTGCGCCACGATCTGGTCGAGTGTATGGATCGATTTCGGCCGGCGGATGCGCGCGATCGCCTCCATTTCCTCGCGGCGCTCGAACAATTTCATACCGAACGGGATCGAGCGCAATTTCAGCAGGTGCTCGAGATCGGCGGCGAGCTTGCTCCAGTCTTGGTCCATGACGGGCGTTTCCAGCAAAGAAGGGACGGCGAAAGCAACACGACGGCGAACCGGCGCTCGATCGCGGTGCGGCACTATTTATCATATCCGACGGAACCGGTAGGAGTTCGCGGGGTTCGGCCTCACAGTTGCCGGGACAGCCGTTCGCCCCGGCCGAGGGCCGGACGCGCGTGGCGAATGGAGGGGAAGCTGCAATGCGGGTGTTCTGCGTCCATCCCGGCCCATTGACCTATGCGCAGATCTTTTTGCGGCTCGAACCGATCGGGCTCGAACTCGTCGCCGCGGCGGCGAGGCAAGCCGGCCACTCGGTGCGCCTGCTCGACCTCCAGGTCGAAAGCGAGCGCGCCTATTTCCGCGCGCTGGCGCGCTGGCGCCCGGATGTCGTCGCGTTTGGCTGCAATTACCTGGCGAACGTGCCCGAGCTCGTCGATCTCGCCAAGGCGACCAAGGCGCGCTTCCCCGAGGTTTTTGTCTGCGTCGGCGGGCACAGCGCGTCGTTCACCGCCGAGGCGATGATCGAACACAGCGCGGGTGCGATCGACTGTGTGCTGAAGGGCGAGGGCGAGGCAACGATGCCGCTCTTGCTCGCCGCGCTCGAAGCCGGCGCCGCGATCGCCACGGTTCCCGGCGCGGTCACCCGCGCCGGTGCGGGACCGCAGCCGGTCTTTGTCCATTCGCTCGACGAGGTGATGCCGGCGCGCGACCTGTTGCGTCATCGCCGCAAATACTTTGTCGGCATTCTCGACCCGTGCGCGTCGGTCGAGTTTTCCCGCGGCTGCCCGTGGGATTGCTCGTTTTGTAGCGCCTGGACGTTTTACGGCCGCAGCTATCGCCTGGTCAGCCCCGAGCATGTCGTCGAGGATTTGCGGCGGATCCGCGAGCCCGGGATTTTTGTCGTCGACGACGTCGCCTTTGTCCATCAGAGCCATGCGATGGAACTGGGCGAGGCGGTCGCCCGCGCCGAGATCAAAAAGCGCTATTACCTCGAAACCCGCGGCGACGTGCTGCTGCGCAACAAAGAGGTGTTCCGTTTCTGGAAGACCCTCGGGCTGCAGTACATCTTTATCGGCCTCGAAGCGATCGACGAGGACGGCCTCAAGCGCTACCGCAAGCGAACCTCACCCGGCCGCAACTTCGAGGCGCTCGAATTCGCCCGCTCGCTCGGACTGATCGTCGCGATCAACCTGATTGCCGACCCCGATTGGGACCACGAGCGCTTTCGTGTCGTGCGCGAATGGGGGCTCGACATCCCCGAAGTCGTCAATATCAGCATCAACACGCCTTATCCGGGGACCGAAAGCTGGCTGACCGAGGAGCGGGTTCTGACCAGCCGCGACTATCGGCTTTACGACATTCAGCACGCGGTGATGCCGACCCGCTTGCCGCTCGCCGAATTTTACGAGGAGATGGTGACGACGCAGCGCGCGTTTTACCGCAAATTCGCCGGCTGGCGGGCGGCCTATGCGACGGCCGGCATCGTCGCCCGGCAATTGCTGCGCGGCCACCCGAATTTTCTCAAAAGCCTTTATCTGCTCGACAAGCTCTATCGGCCGGAATTGCTGCTTGCCGATCACGGGATGCCGACCGCTTACGAGATCCCGCTGCCGGCTGGGCATGCCGCGAGCCGCGAGCCGAGTGCCGCGCAACTCTACATTCACCCGCCGCGCGGCCGCAAAGGCCGGGCGATCGACGCCGCGACCGAGAACTTTGTCGAGGCGACGCGGGCCGGCGGCACGCCTTGAGCCGCGTTTTGCCGCGCAGGCGCGCCAAAATCTCGCGGATCGCCCGCTTGCCGCTGAGCCGCTCGGACGCTTTATGATATGCCGCGGCGTTGGTGAGTTGGGAGTATCCGATGCGGTTTCTCGGGGTCCATCCGGGCCCTTTGCTTTATACCAAAGTATTCCTGCGGCTGGAGCCGCTCGGTCTCGAACTCGTGGCGCAAGCCGTCCGCCAGGCCGGCCACGCCGTCCGGCTGATCGACCTGCAGGTCGAGGACCACCGCGCTTACTTCCGGACGGTCGAGCGCTGGCGTCCCGATGTCGTCGCGTTTTCCTGCAACTACCTGGCGAACGTGCCCGAGATCGTCGATCTCGCCAAGGCG
>Ga0210395_10000481_pt1 | contig 31443 bp, 34 predicted proteins | sample IncBWH4OmetaG_FD_150861 | JGI IMG/M metagenome (GOLD analysis project Ga0210395, IMG submission 150861) | Forest soil microbial communities from Barre Woods Harvard Forest LTER site, Petersham, Massachusetts, United States - Inc-BW-H-4-O ... | reverse complement strand
CGGATTGGGAGGAGTTGGCGGAATCTATACGGACTCGAATTTCGTGTTTCACGGCTTTTTACTGAGCGCCAGCAGCGTCTTCACGAGCATTGATGTGCCGGGCGCAAGCACGACAGGTGGTGCGTTTCGAGGAACGCTGCTGACGAACATGGACGGGTTCGGAGATGTCACCGGAGCCTATAGCGACGCAAACGGAGTCGAACACGGCTTTGCGATAGCGGGCGGCACGACCACGATAAACGCTCCGCTCGATGTGCCGGGGGCAAGCACGACGGGGTTGTTTGCGGGAACCGTCCCCCTTAGCATCAACGGGACAGGGGAACTGGCAGGAACTTACGCCGATGCAAGCGGAATTTTCCACGGCTTTATGGCCACCGCGTCAGCAGTCGCGACGCCAAGTTTTAGTCCGCCGGGAGGCACTTACTCATCGGCGCAGTCCGTGACCATCTCCGACGCCACGCCGAATTCAGGGATCTTCTACACGACCGACGGGACGTCGCCGGCCACCAGCCCGACTGCGATTCAGTACAGTGGGCCGATCGCGGTCGGTTCCACGGAAACAATTGAAGCGATCGCGGGAGCCAGCGGTTTTGCCAACAGCGCTACGGTCACGGCAATTTACAACATCAACACCACCGCGCCTCCAGCGGCGACGCCAACATTTTCTCCAGCGCCAGCAACGTACACCTCGGCCCAAACGGTAACGATCTCTGACGCGACCGCCGGGGCCACGATCTACTACACGACAAACAATACAGCACCCACCACGGCGTCCACTGTGTTCACCGTCCCGATTACAGTTAATTCCACGGAAACGATTCAGGCCATTGCAGCAGCTACCGGCTTCTCCAACAGCGCGGTGGCAACCGCGGCCTACACCATCACCTCGCCCGCTCCCGATTTCCAAGTGACGGTAAATCCGACCACGCTCAACATCGTTGCGGGGCAAAGCGGAACGGCGACGTTTACCGTCACGCCGGTAAACGGATTCAACTCGCAGGTGAGCTTTGCGTGCAGTGGCTTGCCTTCAGAAGCGGCCTGCAATTTTAGTCAGGCTTCCGTCACCCCGAATGGCTCCCCGATCAGCAGTACACTCACGGTCACTACGACCGCCAAGAGTGCGGCAATGCTGCCTATGCCGTCTTCACAGCCGGCGAGCTACGCCTTTGTATTCCCCGTTTTGGCCATGCTCTTGGGTATAGCGACTCGCCGAAGACGAGAGCAACGCACCTTGCGATTCTTGAGCCTGCTACTCCTTATGGTCGCCGCATCGGCGCTGGTTTCATGCAATGGCGGGAGCAAAGTCGTTGGGAATCCCGGGACGCCGATCGGAACCACCAGCGTTTCCGTGTCCGCGTCAACAAGCGGAGCCGGCAGCATCAGCCACTCAGCCACCCTTACGATCACCATCGCTCAGTAATGAGCCAACTCACAAGGAAGACATCGGTCGGCAGCTTTTGCCTTATCGTTGACTCTCCAAATCCTAACGAGTATCTTGCCTCCGTAGTAGAAATCCATCTCCGGAGGTACAAAAAATGCACGCCATATCACGGAGGAAATTCTTCGGATTCGGACTTGGAGCAGCCGCAGCAGTAGGAGTAGCTCCCCTTAGCCTCGCGCCGCCTGCGCATGCAGCCCCAAGCGAACCCGTCACCCAGCCCGAGAATGCCAGCGTCTTTTTTGCATCCATCGACAAGGCGCTCGACTTCCAGAACACCATGATGGACGCCTACGCCACAGGCGACACCGTGCGCCTTACCCAGAGTTACGCCGACCAGTCCGGCCTCGAATCGACAGCCTTCACCTACGATAACGCCGTCTCCATCCACGCCTACCTGCTGAATGGAAGCCGCGACTCTCTCGCTCGCGCTGAGGTTCTGGGTCAGGGCCTTATCTACGCGCAAGAAACCAATTTCCCCTTCAACGACGGCCGCTTTGCGCAAGCCTATTTCGTCAATCAACCCTCACCCAGCGGCGCATTCATTACTCCCGCGGCCTTTCCTTTCTTTTTCTACACTAGCGCCGTCGGTGACCAGTCGTGGGCAGGCGTGGCGCTGGCGCAGCTCTATCGCCGCACCCGCAACACCAGCTATCTCACCGCGGCTCTCAACATCGCAAACTGGATCGTCACCAACACCTTCAACACACTCGGACCCGGCGGCTACTCTTTCGGCACCAACATCAACCAGTTCAACCAGTCCGTTCCCTCCACCAACGGCAAGTCCACGGAACACAACATCGACACCTACGCGTTCTTCACCATGCTCCACGAGCTCACCCATCACGGCGCCGCCAATAATGGCACGCCCTGGAAGGACCTCGCCGAGCACGCCCTCAGCTTCGTGGCCGCCATGTACAACTCCGCGGGCGGCTTCTTCTTCACCGGCACGCTCGGCGATCAGATCACCATCAACCCCTCTCCCATTCCGGAGGATTGTCAGACCTGGTCCTATCTCGCCCTGCTCGACAATCGCTTCAAGCACACCATCGACTGGGCGATCGCCAATCTCCAGGCCACCGATACCGCTGCGTCTCCCCACACCAGCCTCACCGGAAGCGAATCCTTCACCGGCATGGTCTTCGACACCGCCAGCCTCGCACCCACTATCCCTGGCTCCGATCCCAATGCCGTCTGGCTCGAAGGAACCTCGCACACCATCGCCGCGCTTATCGCCCGCTCCGTTGCCGGCGCGGACAGCGTGCGTGACCGCGTGCAGGACTTGCAAGCAGCGGTAAAGTTTGTGGATACCTGCGAGACCGCGCAAGCCCAATTGGGCGCAGGACAAACCGTCAACGGCGCAGCCATTCCGCTCGGCGAAGGGCTCGTCGCCTCCACCAGCCAAATGGACACCGGCTTCGGCTTCACCTACGGCCCCTCAAAACACATCGGCGCCACCGGCTGGTACCTCATCGCCGCCCGCGGCGGCAACCCCTTCCAACTCAGCGACCGAACTTTTGGTGTTTAGAAAGTAGGAGCGCGCCGCAGCTCTTTACCCTTATGCGGCCCTTGACAAAATATTACTCCTCGCGTATAGTAGGTGCTGGATATAACTGGGTATCGCCCCGACAGCGCCAGCCTCTTGCTGGCGTTTTTGCTTTCTGAACCCGTGGGCCAGCCTAAGTCGTTTATTCACAACACCTGAAGGAAAGCCCGGATCTTGTACAATTTCGGTGCGAACAAGTCTTTTGGAATCAACATCTCCGCAACCTCCCGTAAACGTTGATTCTAATCGACTTACAGGAATACTAAGTTATTTAGAATCAACACTTACAGAAAACTCGGGGAGGGGGTCCGGTTATGGTTAACCAAATCGCGTAACGACTTCCCCTTCGGTCGGGTGCCGGGCTCCAACCGTCCCTCTCTCCCAAACACCTCAACCTCGCCAGGGGATACGATGTGACAGGGCTACTCCATCGTCTCAACTCGTTTGACAAAGACCCATCCCTCGTTTAACGTTAAATGTTTGAGCGATACCTAAAAGGAGCAATAGATGGCCCAGGGACAGGCTACTAAAGTCAAGAAGAAGAAAAAGTCGGTTTTAAAGCGTGCGGCGCAATCTCGTCAACGCGCCGATGTCAATCGCGCCAATCGCACCCGGGTCCGCACACTGATGCGCCGCCTGCGCACCGCGATCACCGCCGCTGACCCCACCGCCGCGGGCAATCTGCTTCACCCGACGATGTCCGCGATCGACCAGGCCATCACCAAGGGCGTGCTTCACGAAAACACCGGCAACCGTTACAAGTCGCGTCTCACCCTCGCCTTCAACGGTCTCACCGCCAAGTCCGCGAAATAGCATTCCGCGGATTGCATTGATTTTTCTTGTAGGGGCGGGCCTCGGCCCGCCCTTCTTGCTTTCTATCCCGTTCCAGGTTCCTGAACTACCGGTATCACCTTCATTTCACTCTTCTCTCACTCGAATGCAACCTCCCATTAATGCGCGCGGTTCACGCTCTCGACGCCCATTCGGGCGCGTACCTTATCCGTTTGAAAGAGGAGAATGCATGTCATTGAAGAAAACGGCCTCGAAATGCTTTCAAGCACTTCGAGCAGCATTGTTTGCGGTAACCGTAGTTCAATTCAGCTTGGGAGGGCCGCTCGAAGGCTCGCTCCAGGCGCACGAGCCCGACCATGACAAAGGGGGCACCGAAAGCCCCATCAAACACGTCATCGTCCTCATTGGCGAAAACCGCACGTTTGATCACCTCTTCGCAACGTACGTCCCCAAGCACGGCGAATCCGTCAAGAATTTGCTGTCCGAGGGAATCATCAACGCCGACGGCACGCCCGGCCCGCATTTCAAAAAGGCCCAACAATTCCAAGCCGTCGCGCCTTTTAAGACGAGTTACTACGTCAGCCTAGATAGCGCCGACAAAGCGCCTTACACCACGCTGCCATCGCCCACGCTGAACTTCTCGCCCAGCCCGTCCGCCGGAGAGCCTTTTTCTTTCGGTGTGCCGACGGCTCAACTGGGCGCAATTGAGCCGTCGTTAGAAGCTACTGATCTACCCTTGCTGCAGACCGGCTCGTCGGGTCAGGCCAACACTATCGTACTGAGTGTGCCAAGCGATCCCAGTGTCGCCCCGGATTTCGATACGCGGGTCACGAATTCTAACAACTTGCCGAATGGACCATTTCCACTGGAAGGCGCGAATCTTCCCTATGACTCCTACACCGGCGATACCACGCACCGGCTATTCGAGATGTGGCAACAATCCGACTGCAACCTCAGAAACGCCACACGGAGCAACCCCTCGGGATGCTTGAGCGACCTCTACCCGTTCGTCATTACGAACTACACGAACCAGATTGACGACATCTTCGATAATCCCCCGGCGATCGACGACAACGGCGGCGGCAATTCCATGGCTTTCTATAACATGCATAAGGGAGACGTCCCGGTTCTGAAGCAACTCGCCGATCAATACTCGATGAGCGACAATTTCCACCAATCGTTTATGGGTGGCACCGGCGCTAACCACGTCATGCTCGGCACCGGTGACGCGATCTTCTGGACCGATAGCAATGGTAATCCCAGTGTTCCGCCAGCGGTCGTCCTCGCGGATCCTAATCCACTACCGGGCACAAATGATGTCTACACGGTTGACCTTCTATTCAACGGAAACTTCAGCGAGTGCGCCGACTCCTCCCAGCCTGGTGTCGACCCGATTCGGGACTATCTTGCCTCGCTTCCCTATCATCCGAATCCGAACTGTGAGAAGGACCATTTCTATATGGTGAACAACAACAATCCAGGCTTCTTGCCTGACGGGACGGTGGACACGGCGGGGATCAAGGGCGGTGGATCCATTCCGCCGAGCAATCTCCGCACGATCGGCGAAGCGCTGAACGAAAAGGGCATCTCCTGGGCGTACTACGGCGGCGCGTACACCGCAGCGGTGAATCGTCAGCACGATCCGAAGAGCACGGATCCGACGGTTCAGGTTGGGCAAACGTACTGCAACATCTGCAACTTCGAGTCCTACAGCAACGCGATTATGGGCGATCCTGCGCAACGGACCGCACATATCAAGGACGCCATCGACTTCTTCAGTGCCGTCGATAACAGCACCTTGCCGGCGGTCTCTTTCGTGAAGCCAGATGGCTTGCTCGATGGCCATCCTGCATCATCGAAGGAAGACCTGTTTGAGGGCATGGTCAAGAAAATCATGGACCATCTCACCGCCAACAAGGAACTGTTTGCTTCCACCGTTTTGTTCATCACCATGGATGAGGGCGGCGGCTACTACGACTCCGGGTACATTCAACCGCTCGACTTCTTCGGCGACGGCCCGCGCATTCCGCTCATCGCTGTTTCACCGTTCACCCGCGGCGGCCATATCAGCCACACCTACACCGATCACGTTTCGATCCTGAAGTTCATCGAGCGCAATTGGGATCTGAAACCACTCACTGGCCGCAGCCGCGACAACTTCCCGAATCCTAAGTCGGATGAGGACAATGCCTACGTGCCGAAGAACAGCCCTGCCATCGGCGATCTATTCGATCTCTTCGATTTCGATCACCACGATGGCGACCACAACTAACGCGACGAAAATGTAGTCTCACACAATGCAAAAAGGGCGGCTCTCGAGCCGCCCTTTTTATTTGAACTGAATCCTAGCTTTGAGGCGCAGACTTGTTGCGTTTACCGCCCTGCTGCGTTTGCCGCGCCCGTTGACGACAGCTCGGTCACCAGAAATTCCATGACGGCACGCTCATCCTCTGCTCCGCCCTTGAGGCGGTCGTCCGCTTTTTGCAGCGCGCGCAGACCATCCAGCAATTGTGCCTTGGGGATTTTGCGCGCTGCTTGGAGCGCAAGCTCCGCCTGCTCGGGGCGCATTCCCAGCACCCGCGCTGCTTGGAACCCGTTCGAGATGCCTTTCAGTTCGCTGGCCTCGATCAGTTTGCGATACATCCAAGCCATCGCGCCGACCATCGAAAGCGGCTCTTCGCCGTCGCGCAGCAGCCGGTCGAGAAACTCCAGCGCCTTCGCGGATTTTCTCGCCGCCAGCAGGTCCGCCAGTTCCCAGACCGTCGTCGTCTTTTCGGAGATCACCATGACGCTGACATCATTTCTGGTGATTAATTTCTTTTCGCCCGCGTGCGTCGCTAACTTTTCGATCTCCGTTTTCAGCCGCATCAAATCTGCCGCCACGTATTCCGCGAGATCCTCGGCCGCGCCTTTCTCAAACGCCACGCCTTCTTCATCGGCAATGGCTCTCGCGAAAGCCACTGCCGCCGAGTGGCGTTGCCCTGCGTCATCGCCAAGTTCGCAGGCCACCACCAGCGTCTTCTCCGCCAGCAGCTTTCCCAGTTTCATTCGCTGGTCAAGCCCCGTCGCCTCGACCACCAGCACCGTGAACGGCGCGGGATTATCCAGGTACGCACCGAGCTGCGCCACAGCTTCTTCCCGGTTTTTCTCGCCGAGTTTTTCAATCGCTTCCGCATCTTCGAGGAAAACCACTTGCTGCGGCGAAAGCATCGCCATCGTTTGCGCCTGGTCCAGCGCCGCCTGCGTTTCCCCGCGGCCCGCGGAGTATCGCGAAACCGCCCAAGTCCGCGCCGCCTCCGCCACGAACTTTTCGATCAACCGCTTGCGGCATTCATCCCGCAGATACGGCTCTTCGCCAAGCAGCAACAACGCAGGAATCGCCTTCCCGCGTTCCAGCCGTTCCAACAACTCTTCTGTAGAAACCTGCGGCATCCCTATACTCCCAATACTCTTAATAGTTCTCTATGATCGCCGCTACCAGCCGCTGCGCAAAATCCTGTGCCAGGCGGTCCAGCGCCGGGTCTTGCTCTTCGAAAAAACTCTTTAAGGCGGCGGGATCGGAAGTGTCCGCTGAAATCTCATACTGGTTGCGGAAAATAAAATTATCCGTGTGATACAGCACCTTCTGCGTCGAGCGTTCGGTGAACGTCACTTCGCATTTCACGGTCACAAGCATGGTCGTCGCCCGTCCCGTCGTTGTATCGAACAGCAGCGGCACCGCCTCCAGGCTCAAGACCTTGCCCCTCAGCACTGCATCGCCGTCTTCCGGATTCGACACTACCCGGTACGACGTTTTCGCCAAAAACTCGTGCACAGTCGCCGCGGTCAACTTTTGCTCCAGCCTGTAGCTCGTCGTTTTGTTTTCCAGCGCCGGAATCGCAATCACATGAATGCTTTTCGGCAAAGTCGCGCTGTGGCCTGCAACATGATACCCGCAGCCGGAAAACATCAATGCGGCCCCAAACCATGCATACAACAATCGGCTCAGCCATCGACTCGCGATCATGGCAGCATCTCCGCGAGCTTTACCGCGTTCGCCGCAGGCATCCGAATGTTATCCGCCGCTCCCCAGAACCACCACGCTCCCGGCCTCGCCGGGTCTTCCTCGGGTTTCGCCAGGTGCGCCACCTTTTCACCGGCGACGCTCACGTTACTGGGACCAGGCTCTCCGTCCGAGGGAATCACGAATCCGGCCTCTTCGCACGCCGCGACGACCTGCTCAACTTTTGTCCCGGGCACAAGCTCCGCGCACGCCGAAAACGCAGTCCCGTAAAATACCGGAGCATGGATCACTTGCAACGCTGGCATGACCGATGCCTTTCCTACACACGCCTTCGTCTCGGCGCGCAACCGTTCTCGCACAGCGCTGAGCTTGTGTTTGCTGCCCGGGCCAAACCGGTCCAGGAGATTAAACGCCACTTGCGTGTCAAACACAGGCTGCCCCATCCCCTGAAAAGACAACAATTGCCCCGTCTGGCTTTCCAGTTCTTCGATTCCCGCGCGGCCGGCTTCGGAAACGGACTGGAAGCAAATCACTTCCAAGCGCGACACGCCAATCTTGAAAAGACCCAACGCCAAGGATGCTGCAACGGTTCCTGCCGCCGAAGGAATCGCATACACCGCGCCATCATCCGGAAACTTTCTGCCCTGCAGCGCATCCAGCTTCGGAAACCAGCTCACTGTGCCGCTGTTGGCCGCAGTAGCTCCCGATAAATCGATGATCTTCGCCTTCGCAGCGCGTGCCGCCCCCAGGTTCGCGTGCGTGAACTCCGCCGAGCCCGTGAAAAACACTTTTGCCGCCCGCTCAAAGGTACCCTCTTCCACAGGCTGAATCACCGCCGGTTCGCCGCCAGCCTCGGTCAAAGTGCCTGCGGCAATCTCTTCGTCCACCAGCCGAATGTCCGATCCCGCAAACCGGCTCTCTTCGAGCAGCGAACGCAGTTCCGCACCCAGCAGCGACGAAGCCCCCGCAATGACAATTCGGTTGGATCCCCGTTCAAGCGATGGCATGAATCACACGGTCCGGGAAACGAGGCGATGCCGGAAGAAGCGGACGAGGTGCAGGACGACGCCCGCAGCCGCGTAAGTGCAGGCGAAAATCACCAAGGCATATTCTGAAAACCTCCAAACAACCCCCACCAGGAGGACGACCATGACGACGGTCAGTGACGGTTGTTTTCGCGTCCAAGGAATGTCTTTGAAACTGTAGTAGCGAATCGTGCTGGTCATGAGTGTGCCCAGGATGCCGGCGAGACCAAACCATGCCACCGACCAGCGCCAGTCATGCAAGGGAAACTTAAATCCATGGACGAGCGCGGCAATAACTCCCGCCGCTGCCGGCGTGGGCATGCCAACAAAATTCTTGGAGCTTCCTGGTGCCATGCCCTGTACGTTGAATCGCGCGAGCCGCCATGCGCAGCAAATCAAGAACGCCAGGCAGAAAACCCAGCCCAACTGGCTGATCAGCTCGAACCGCTGCGAGCCTTGGTCGGGCAAGCTGCGCACGCCCCAGGCATACGCCATCACTGCAGGAGCGATTCCGAAACTGACGACATCCGCCAACGAGTCGAATTGCACGCCAAATTCCGTATTCGTTCCGGTCATGCGGGCGACGCGTCCATCGAGCGAATCAAACAGAATCGCCAAGCCGATGGCCCTCGCCGCATGGTCGAAATCTTCCCAGCTACCCGCGAGCGACGCCACGACGGCGTAGTATCCGCAAAGCAGGTTCGCTCCGGTGAACAAGCTCGGGAGCAAGAAAATTCCTCGCCTAAATCGCGGATTGCGAATCCGCCGCCCTACAAACGGCATCTCGTGCTGTTCGATTGGGCCCATGGCTTAGTTATGCTTCCCAACCGCGGATACGTGTGCTTCCGCATCCGAAGTTTGTTGATCGCTGATATTGATGCTTGTCGTTTTCGCCGGCCAGCGCGCGAGCACGCTTGACCCGCCTTTCACATTTTCGCCCACTTTGATCAGTATCTCCGCGTCCTTTGGCAGCCAGACATCGACTCGTGAGCCAAATCTGACCAAGCCGATTCTTTCGCCTCGCGCGACACGCTCGCCTTCTTGCTTCCAACTCACCACACGACGCGCAATCAATCCGGCGATTTGTTTGAACACCATCTCTCCCGCATCGGTCGAAAGCGTAAACACATTTTGCTCGTTTTCCGTGGAAGCCCGCTCGCGCATCGCCGCCAGGAACTTCCCGGGCCGGTATTCCAGCTTGGTGATAACGCCAGCGGCCGGCGCACGATTGACGTGCACGTTCCATACTGCCAGAAAAATGCTGATTCGTTTTCCGGGCCGCCCTTCATATTCCTCATCGGTTACGACCACAACTCGGCCGTCGCCCGGCGACACAATCGCTCCGGGCTCGGACGGAATCACGCGCTCCGGGTCACGGAAGAACGAAAAAACAAAAAGCGCCACGCACACCAATGCAATGGCGGCTATCGTCCACTGCACCATGTACGCCGCGCCGCCCAGCAGCAGAAGCGGCAACCCGAAGTAATAGCCCTCTTTGACCATGCTCCAGAGAATATACCTCATCAGCCTCGCCCGCAGTGTTAACGCAGCGGGCAAACAGGGCCATTCTACGACAGAATTTTCGGGGTCGCGGGCTTATTGCGTGTACTGTGCCCGCGCACGTTGGATACGCAGGGCAATCCGCTCCATCTCATCTTTACAGTGGAGCTTCATCTTCTTTAGCTTGATTTCTTCCAGGAGGTCTTCTGAACTGAGGTAAGTAGCGGTGGAGATTCGGTGCAGTTCTGCTTCGTATTTCGAGTGCTGCTCGGCCAGACGCTGATACTCGGCGTCTGTGTCGAGGAGTATGTCCCGAGGTGCCCGCTGAGCGGTTGCCATGCGTCCTCCTCATACTGCGCGAATTGAATTGTGAATACTACATGAACGCAACGATAGCACTGGGGTTGGCGGCGTCAAGTGGGAACTATTAGGAATTTGGTTCTAGCCTATCGAGCCTGTGAGCTTTCTCTCCATGGTCACGGCGGGCTCATCAGGGTGCCGGTAGTACCCCTTTCGCAGGCCCGTTTTGGCAAAACCATGCCTCTCGTAGAACGCGATCGCGCCCGTATTTGATTCTCGCACCTCAAGATAGACGCTTTTCCCGCCTCCTGATCCAAACTCCTCAAGCGCTGCCCCTAGCAATGCAGTGCCTTCTCCTTTACGCCTGCGCTTCGTCGCCACAGCCAGGTTTAGTACCTCGGCCTGGTCCCCAACCCGCCTCCCAATCAAAAACCCACTTATTTCCCCATCCGTCTCGATCACCAGCGCCAGTGATCCGTTCTCTTCCGAAAACTTCTGGTAGCTCTCTTTTAACCAAATCGCTGCTGCCGGTGACTCCTCAACAATTGCCATCACGGCATCGGCGTCTTCGGCTCGAGACCTTCTCACACTCATAGCACCACGTTCTATTCTGATCTCAACTCCCACGGCCGGGCCCGCCCTTCCAGAAAACCTCCGCATCCGGCCGCCGCACGTATTCCGCGTCCAACCCAAGCGCATCCGTCAAACGTCCCTGAAGCGCGCGCGCGCGCGCGATCCTTGCAATCGCCGGCGCAAGCACGCTCGTGCTTACCTCAACACTCTCACCAGCCTCCGCGCGCGCGCGCCAGCCCTCCTGCATCGTCACTTTCTCCGGATCGATCGAAATCCAGTCCACCCGCATGTTCGCTGACCGCTGCCTCACCCAATCCAAGAACTCTGCAGGCGCAGCAACCATCTCGGATTCCACGGGGATCAACGCCGCGCCTTCCCTCCGAAACAGCGCTCCGAACACCTGATCCCGATGCGCATCAGCGAAGGCCGCCACGTACGCCCCAGCGCCGGAGGCCTGTGCAGCCATCGCCTCCAGCCTTGAAACACCCGCGATGCCTCTCCCATAGGCCTCGCTCCACGCCTTTACCGTGGTCAACGCGATTCGTACTCCAGTAAACGATCCAGGACCCGAAGCGGCTGCAAACACCTCGACGTCACGAATCCCCAACCCGGCAGCCCTCAGGGCCTCGTCCGCGGCAGGCAAAACCCAAGACGAATAGTCAGACGTTCCCTCATGCGCGATCACCTTTAATACCTCGAGGTCTCGCAATACGGCCAAACTTCCCCGCGAATCGCATGTATCCAGAGCCAGTAGAATCACGGGCGCATTCTACCGCACGTCAGCGGCAGTTTTCGAAGGTACCGGCGAGGAGTCTTAATAAGCAATGGCTGAAACACCTGTTGCAGAGTTGGAAGTCATGATGCAAATCGCCCACTTGCAATTCGACTGCCAAATGCAAATTTAATTTTCCCTAACTCCATGATTCCACTGGATATATCTTGACTCTTGCAACACATACATTTAGACTCTGTAAGTATCTCAGGGGGCATCTCAATTCATGGACTACAAAATCGGTGACAAGGTCGTATACCCGAACCACGGCGTCGGCCTTGTAGAACAGATTAGTTACGGTGTCTTGAATGGCAGAACTGAGCGTTACTTCATGATTCGCATCGTTTCCAGCGGATTGCGCGTCATGGTTCCACAATCAAACGCAGAAACCGTTGGCCTTCGTTCCGTGATTCGTTCCACGGAATCCACCAAAGTCCTTGGCTTCCTCGAAAAGGGAAAGCTCAATTCGCATCACGACTGGAAACACCGCTTCAAGGAAAATTCCGAGCGCATGCGCACCGGCTCCCTCCTCGAAGTCGCCGTCGTCCTGAAGAGCCTGGTTTCCCTCAGCCGCAGCAAGCCCCTCTCCTTCCGGGAAAAGAAAATGCTGGAACGCGCGAAGTATCTTCTCGTCAGCGAAATGGCCACCGCCCGTAACACCACTTCTGAGAGCGCGGAAGCGATCGTCGTAAAGTCTCTCGCCAAAGCCAAGCTCCAGTTCCCGGTAATGACCGAAAAATTCGAATAGCCTACGCGCCGCACACAGGGCGCGTTTTTAATTTCCGGCGGGCAACTACGGTTGCCCGCTTTTTCTTTTCTAAACGCTGTTCGAGCCGCCCTATCCTCTAATCGCCCTGGATGTCTCTACGTCTAGTTCCCTCCTCACCCTTCACCCTCAACCAGTTGCGAGTCTATGTGCACAAAATGAATGAAACCTCGCATTTCGCAATTTCGTCGTATGTTCAGAGGCGATAGCAGAGTCCCCCCGCTGCCCCTTCACGGATTCTCAGCGAGCTCTCCTTTGTATACTATGGGGGGCAAGCTCGGGAGTTAGCCATGAAACCCAGTCTCCTCCTCGCCGTTCTTCTGTTCTTCGCCACTTCCGCGCAAGCGCAGCATTCTCACATGCCCTTAATGGGGGGCAGGAGCAGTGGTGGCTTAGGGTACGGCCAAGGTGGATGGGGCGGTGAATTGGGATCGAGCAGTTTCGGCTACAGCGGCAGGCCTGTTCGCTACGAAGATCCGCGAAGCTTTTCCGTCGGGTATACGCAAAACGACGGGCCTTTCGTTCCTTCAACCTATATGAATTATGACGATGCCGTAAGACTGGGCCAGCAACAACTTGCGGCCGCTGAAAGGGCCGAGCATGACGGCGCTACTCCACCTCTCGGGGACGTCGCCCGCTCCTACAGAGCTGTTAAGTTTCCCACGCTGAAGCTGCAATACCGCGTTCTGCAAGACGAGTTTGGAAAGCTGGTGATTTGCAACTTGAACGGGAACGATTGCCGTCGGCCTTGAGGCCATTCCGCCAGTAAGGTCTTCAACCTCGGCTAACCGCCAGAGCTCTCCGCGTGTCACGTTCAACTTTTCTCTTTTTCGTTATTCTTCGGACTCTCTCTAACTTCCGGCCAGCTTGACGAGCGTCACGCCCTTTTCGCGCAGAGTGCGCGCTACTTCGGCGGCAATCGTGCTTGCCCCCGGCGTATCTCCATGGATGCAAATCGTCTGCGCGGCCACCGCGACCCCGCTACCATCGCTCGCTGTGACGACCCCTCGTTCGACCATTCCCAATGCCTGCCGTGCGGCTTCTTTAGGATCGCGAATAAGGGCATCCTTTAATTTCCTCGCGCGCAAAGTTCCATCTGGCTCATATCGCCGGTCCGCAAAGGCCTCCGCGGCCACGGTAAATCCGGCCTCGCGAAACACCTCCAGCATCGGCGACCCCGCAAGCCCGACAAGTACCACGTCGCCTCTCCATCGGGCGACACCCTCTGCGATCGCGCTCGCGAGCTCGCGGTTTCGCACCGCTTGGTTGTAGAGCGCCCCGTGCGGTTTCACGTGCATTACCGGAGCTCCGCAACTATCCGCAACTTGCGCCAGCGCTCGCACCTGCTGGAATACGGACTCGGCAACTTCCTTGGGCGCCATCTTCAACTCCAGCCTGCCGAAGTTTTCGCGGTCCGGGTAGCCGGGATGCGCTCCGATTGCCACGCCAGCTCGCAGCGCCTGCTGAATCGTCGCGCGCATCGTCTGTTCATCGCCAGCGTGGCCGCCGCACGCGACGTTCGCCGAGGTAATCGATCGCATCAGTGCTTCCTGCGTGCCATCGGCGATCGCTTCGGGGATCTCGCCCATGTCACAATTCAAATCGATCTGTAACGGACGGCTCTTCATTCCAGAATCAACTCCTTCGATGCGAGCAATTTTTCCTGCTCCGCCAAGAGAGCCCGCGCCGTTTCGATTTCCACTAATTCGAATCGGACTTCATCGCGCGGCCGGAGCTGTCCCAAGCTGCTCAAATCCACGGAAATCACATTCGCAATTTTCGGATAGCCGCCGGTGGTCTGTTGTTCCACAAACAAAATAATCGGCAACCCGGATGACGGAATTTGCACCGCTCCCAGGCAAACCCCTTCGGAAAGCATCTCGCCTCCGGCCGCCGATGTAATTGCCGGTCCCTCCAGGCGCAACCCCATGCGGTTCGATTCTTCCGACACGCGATACGTCTCCGTATAAAATATTTTCCGCGCCTCTTCCGAAAACCAATCGGCCTGCGGCCCGGCAGACACCCGCAAAACTTTTCGAGGTTGCAGCTGCGCGACTGCTTTTGCAGCGACCCTCCTTTTTCGAAAAGTCCGAAAACTCCCGGACGCTGTTCCAATCCGCAACACATCTCCCTTACGCAATGCGCGGCCTTCAAAACCGCCAAGGCCGCTCAACAAATGTGTCGACGCACTTCCCAAAAATAATTTCACATCGATCCCGCCGCGCACGCACAAATAACATCGCGCACCAGCCCGCGTCGGCCCCGTTCGCAAAATCTGCCCCGGGCGAACCTCGAGGGAGCTCCACATCTCGACACTGTGATCGTCGAGCGTTGCGCCGAAGTCAGCTCCCATCAAGGTGATCTCGGCCCGTTCCGGAAACACAAACGTCCCACCGAGCAGAGTCATTTCCAAGCCCGCCGCGCCTTCCGGATTCCCGACCAATCGATTACCGATTCGCAAAGCAACCGCATCCGCTGCTCCCGAAGGCGAAACGCCCATAGGCCCATAACCCTCTCGCCCCAAATCCTGCACTGTCGTTAACAATCCAGGAGCCCGCACCTCAATGAGGCTCATGCGTTCTCCAACTGAAGCTTTGAGAATTGCTCCTGCGAAATCGGTACAAACCGAACGCGATCACCAATCGAGAGCAAACTCATTTCGGACCGATCCGGCTGGAACATCTTCAGCGGCGTACGCCCGAGTAGTCTCCACCCGCCAGGTGTGGCGATCGGATACACACCCGTCTGGCTGCCCGCGATTCCCACGCTCCCCGCTGGCACGCTACGCCGAGGCGTCGCCAAACGCGGCGTTACCAGCGCTTCCGGCAGTTCCCCGAGATAGGCAAAGCCCGGCGCGAATCCCAAAAAATAAACAATGTAATCCGTCGAAGTGTGCAGCTCGATGGCCTGCGCAGCCGTGAGGCCGTGCGTTTCCGCAACATCCTTCAGGTCAGGGCCATACTCCCCGCCATAACACACTGGTATTTCCACGCGACGCGGCTCGGGCAGTGCCAGCTTCTCCATCCGCGCGAGGTAGCCGCGCAAAACCTCTTGCAACTCGGAGTGCCCCAGCTTCAGAGGGTCAAACTTGAGCAGCAAAGAACAATACGCTGGATGCAGATTCCGCACTCCCGCAACCGGCTCCAACTCCAGCAACCGCAGGAGTCTCCGCAGCTGGTCGTGACTCTCCAACGTGATTTGATTTTGAAGCGGCGGGGCTTTGGCCCCGCTCTTCTTGGCCGGCGCGTCGAAATAAACGATAAGCGCTTGATCGCTGGCGACCTGAAAACGCACCGCGCGGCTTGCAGAAGCTCCCATCGCGGCAGAAGTATACCGCACGCACTCTGAGTCCGTGTTCCGCTCAGCCGGATGTATAATGGTGCCGTGACCGAACAGGCCTCCAACCTACTGCAAAAGGCGCTGACGCTGTCCGAGGAGGAGCGAGCCGAGCTGGCATGCTCCTTGATTGACAGCCTCGACCCAACCGTGGACGAAGGCGCCGCGAGCGCTTGGGACCAAGAGATCGCCCGACGCATTTCCGATCTGGACTCTGGACGAGCAAAAACCGTTCCGTGGGAAGAGGTGCGCGGCCGGCTCGCATCCAAGCTTTCCAATGGCAAACAAGAAAGTTGAGTTCCACGAAGCAGCTAGTCTCGAACTCGATGCTGCCTTCGATTGGTACTTGGAGCGGACCGAAACGGCCGCCGCGAAATTCTTATCAGATCTCGGCAGCGCCTTCGCGAGAATCGCCGAGGCCCCGCATCGCTGGCCTGCAGGCGATCACGGCACTCGCAAATTCGTTCTGCGAGGATTCCCATTTGCCGTTGTCTATCGAGAACTTCCTTTTTCTATCCAAGTCCTTGCTGTGGCACATGGGCATCGGCGTCCCGGGTACTGGAGAAATCGTCTCTGAGGAACGGTCTCTGAAATGATTCACATTCACCGGCCTATGTGAACCTAGAAACATGGCGTTCCCGAATCATTCTCTCGCGCCGTGCTCTCGCAAAAATGTAACTGTCTTAAGCTCATTCTTGTGCTCATGCCCCGGAAACTGCATCGCGTAGCCAAGCGGCGTGCATTCGACAACTTCGCCCGGGCGCTCGTAGTGGCCGGGGAGTTTCACGCGCAGCGACAAGTCCGCACCACGCTCCACTAAGAACTGCGTCATCGGCAGTCCGCCATCATAGAACTGTGTCACCGCGTGGAAGATGGGCGTCTGTCCGCCGACGCTAGCCTCATCCACAGCCGCGCGCGCATTAACGTCCGCCCCCCGCTCCAACAGTAGCTTCGCAGCCTCCAGATTGCCGTACTCCGCCGCCACATGCAGCAGCATCGCTCCCCGCAACATGAGGAGTCGAGCTCCTGTACTGCCGAAATCCAGCTCAGGGAATCGTTGATGCACCAGGTTGGGCTCCGCATCAAGGTGTTCCGCTAGAAGATCGAGGCGCCCACGGAGCAAGTCCAGCACGGGCGGCACCTTGTACTTCGTGACGCCGCCCGCCTGGATGAGGAGGTCCATGCACTCGCCGAGCTCCGCCGAACGCCCGTACGTGCCGATGACACAGTCCAGCGCCGTCCCCGGATACTTTCGCTCCGCTCGCGCGCAATTCGGATTCGCTCCGTGCTCCAGCAGCCACTTGATTGCCTCAGGCTGCACCGTCTCGCACGGCGCGAAAATAATCGGGAAGTATCCGTTCCATTCCGCATTCACGTTCGCTCCGCGCGCAAGAAGCAATTCCATCATCGGAATGCGGTGCCCAAACAGGGCCGCTCTCATCAACGGCCCGTCGCCGCCCTGATGCACGTCCGAGCCGTGCGCGATCATCCATTCGGCCATCGCCAATCTCGCTGGACCAGGTGGCTCCCACGGCACGCGGCACTCTGCAACCCAGGTGAGCGGCCCATTCTTGTTATATCCAAGCGGCGCTCGATGCAATTCAGGATTGCGCGTCATGAGGCTATTCACTCGCTCGAAGTCATTGCTATCAATCGCTAACTTAAGCTGCCCAATTTTCTCGAGCGAATCCACGTGCTCCTTCAACTTTGGCCAGTTCGCAAAACCATAAAGCCTCGCGATTTTGAACTGCGCGGCGGTGAGCGATTCAGCTTCGCCGGCCTTTAGCAGATCCTTGGCTTGATCTTTCAAATGGCGGAGATTGGGACGTTCAGGGAGCGGACGCGAGGCGTCCTCGGAATGGGTCGGCATAGCGACCTCCTTTCATCAAATCGCCCGCGGTCCGCACATCGGGCCGAAAGAAGGTTCGCAACACTCGATTCAAATCAGGTGGGCTTCTACCCTTTCCGCGGACCGGATGCGTCCTTAACGCAGAGGCATCCTACCATACAGCTCGCAAAGCGTGGGCGAGCCCCAACAGCTTTCACGTTCTCATCCGGCAAAACCTCAGGCCAGAATCAAGCTCGGATCTGCATTGAGCGATGCGTCGCCAAATACTCCTGCTCGAAAGCGCTCGTACGCCGCGGCGGCGATCATCGCGGCGTTGTCCGTCGAAAGCGCGCGGCTCGGAAAGAACACGTCAATTCCCTTGGCCTTTCCACGCTCTTCGAACGCCGCCCGCAACTGGCTGTTCGCAGCCACTCCGCCGGAGACCAGCACGCTTCCCACGGCCAACTCTTCCGCGGCCATCATTGTGCGCTCCACTAAGTCGCGCACTACCGCGTTTTGGAACTCGCGGACTAGCGCCAGCGTCCGCGGTGAACAGAGCGGCAACAATTGCTCGAATTTCCGCTCCCCGCGCAACAGGGCTTCTTCGCGGGTTCGAGTCTCCGCAGAATATTCTGGATGCTCACGCACGTGATACAGAACAGCAGTCTTCAGACCGCTGAAACTGAAATCCAGCGGGTTCCCACGGGTCTTCGTCGGACCAAATTTCACCGGCGCAGGCGCTCCATTCGAAACCGCCGCCAAGCGATCGAGAATCGGCCCACCCGGGTAACCCAACCCCAGCAGCTTCGCGACTTTGTCGTACGCTTCGCCCGCCGCATCATCGCGCGTCTGACCAATTTTTCGATAGCGCAAGAGTTCGCTGGAATCTGACCCGTTCGAATCGCCAGCCTTCACTTCATACAAAACCGTATGTCCGCCAGAAACAATCAAGCAGACCGCAGGCAATTCCGCAGTGCGTCCCGACTTGAACGCTTCCAAGAAAACCGCGTGCACATGCCCCGCCAAATGGTTCACCGGCACGAGGGGCTTTCCTAGCGCCGCCGCCAAAGTTTTGCCATACGTGATGCCAACGAGCAGCGCTCCCACAAGCCCCGGCCCCTGCGTCACTCCAATCGCATCGACATCGGCAAGCTTCATCCCAGCCTGCGCCAGCGCTTCGCGCACAACAGGCACGATCTGCCGCAAATGCTCGCGCGACGCCAACTCTGGCACCACGCCGCCATACTTGCGATGAATATCGATCTGCGACGCCACCACGCTGGACAAAATCTCACGCCCGTCAGCCACCACGGCTGCCGCAGTCTCATCGCACGAAGATTCAATACCCAAAATGCGCGTCATTTTCAGGCACTCACTGAACAAAACTAAAGTTTCAAATTCTTCAAGTATTCGCGGAAGGGGACGCCCAACTCCGCGTTCAGCAAAGCGATTTCGACGGTCGCTTTCAGAAATCCAAGTTTATCGCCCGCATCGTACGATACGCCTTCATAAATGAAGGCCCATAGTCCTTGCTCGTGCGCCAGGATACGGAGTGCGTCGGTTAACTGAATTTCGTTTCCGGCTCCTGGTTTGGTGCGTTCCAGGCAATCGAAAATCTGCGGCGGCAAAACATAGCGTCCTGTGATCGCCAGGTTGGATGGAGCGTTCTCTGGTTTCGGCTTTTCCACGAGGTCGCGAATCCTCAAAAGCCGCGCGCCGAACGGCGCTTCCGGAGCGGCCTCTCCATCAACGATGCCGTAAAGATGCGTTTTCTCCCGCGGAACTTCTTCCACCGCAATCGCGCCAACGCCAGTCGCCGCAAACACTTCGATGAGTTGTTTCGTAGCGGGATTTTCTCCCGGAATCAACACATCTCCCAGCAAAACCGCGAAGGGCTCGTCGCCCACGAGATCCTTTGCGACCAGCACGGCATGTCCGAGGCCAAGCGGCTCCTTTTGCCGCGTGTAACTCACCTGGACCATGTCGCTAATTCGCCTGACCATTGCGGCTTGATCCTTCTTCCCTTTTTCTTCCAGGAAGCGCTCAAGCGTTGGCGCATGGTCGAAGTGATCTTCAATCGAGTTCTTTCCCTTCCCCGTCACAATGATGATGTGTTCGATTCCCGAGGCCACGCACTCTTCCACCACGTACTGAATCTGCGGCTTATCCACAACCGTCAACATCTCTTTGGGTTGCGCTTTGGTTGCGGGCAAAAAGCGCGTGCCAAGTCCCGCCGCCGGCAGAACGGCCTTGCGAACTCTGCGTATCGAGTTCGTTGGTTGTGGTGTATCAGCCATGCATTTCCTCGCTCGGCTTATTTTTTCTTCGCGGGCTTCTTTTCTTTTGAGGAACTTTCCTTGGAACTCGTTTCCTTCGTCGACGAATCTTTGCCTGCGGCTTCCTGGTTTCCGCCCTCTTTCGAATCTTTCGCGCCAGCATCCTTGCCGCCGCTCTCTTTACCTTCCGTCGCGGGCTTACTTTCTTTACTTCCGCCGTCCGGGGATTTTCCCGCGTAGTCCGTGACGTACCAGCCCGAGCCTTTGAATTTAATCGCGGGCGCGGTGATCACCGATTCCACTTTCCCGCCGCAATGCGGACACTTCTTCAGATGCGGGCCGGCAACCGGCTCGATTTTGTCCGTGTGGCGCCCGCACTTCAGGCACTCATATTCATACAGTGGCACAGCTACTCCCTCCGCTCTATCTCCAAACAAAAAAGTATAGCATGCAGCACAATTTGTCTCCGCAGCGCGTGCTAGACTCAGATGCATGAGCGCAGCCCCAGCAAGCAAGACGCAGACAGCACTGGGCTGCTTATACCTCGTCGGCACGCCTATCGGCAATCTGGAAGACATGACCCTGCGCGCCCTGCGCATCCTGAAAGAGGTCGACCAGATCGCCTGCGAAGACACGCGCCACACGCAGAAGCTCCTCAACCACTACGAAATTCGCAAGCCCCTCATCAGCTACCACGAGCACAACGAAATGACGCGCGCGCCCGAACTGCTAATCTCTCTCGAACAAGGCGCAAAAATCGCGCTCGTTAGCGACGCCGGCATGCCTCTGGTTTCCGATCCCGGCCATCGCCTGGTCACGCTCTGTCTGCGCCATCACGTCCCTGTCGTTCCCGTCCCAGGACCATCGGCGCTTCTAGCTTCGCTGGCCGCTAGTGGCCTGCCCAATGAAGAATTTCTCTTCGTCGGCTTTCTCCCCAACCGAAGCGGCGAACGGCGCCGTGCCCTCGAACGTCTACGCATCGAGGATCGCACGATCATTCTTTACGAAGCACCGCATCGCATAGCCGAGTGCGTTGCCGACGCCCGCGAAGTTCTCGGCAACCGCACCGCCTGCATCGCCCGCGAAGTCACCAAGCTCCACGAAGAATTTCGCCGCGGCAAACTCTCCGAACTTTTTGCGTCCCTCAAAGACCGGCCAGCCAAAGGCGAGATCACTCTCCTCATCGGCGCCGAAGATCCCGCCGACGCGCGTACTCCCGCCAACTCCATGCAGAGCCTCGCCGAGCGCGTCGAAGAACTCATTCACCAAGCCAAACTCGACCGCAAGGAAGCCCTCAAACTCGCAGCCAAAGAACGCGGCCTCACACGCCGCGAGGCCTACGACAAACTGGTCACCGCGCGTGAACCCGAAAATAGTGACTCGTGACCGGCGCAAGCATTGATTAACCTTGATTGATCTTGAGCCGTCTTCTAGACTGAAAGCCATGGCTCGAATCGTACGCCGCATCCCTATTACTAAGGCTCGCATCAATCTGGGGCAAGTGGCCCGCCGCGCGCACGTGAACAGGGAATATTTCATTCTGGAGAAGGATGGAATTCCCGTTGCCGGCATCCTGAGCGCAGACGAACTGGAAGACTACCTGGAAATACAGGAGCCGGGACTGAAAGCCGAAATTCGCAAGAGCAATCAGGAATACCGTCAGGGAAAGAGCCGGAGCGCCAAAGCATTCCTAGCAGTGTTACGAAAAAAGGGTTCCCGACCGAAAAAGTGAGCCTGGCGAATGAAGGGCACTTTTCGTGTAGTCACCACGCCATCGTTTGAACGTGAGTTTCGAAAGCTATCCCAAAGAAACGCCAAACTACTTGAAGCCCTCGAGGAATTGATTGCCATCCTCGTGGAAGACCCGCACGGGCGAACTGGACAACATCCCATCAAAAAACTCGAAGGCCTGAAACCCGGCGAAGGACAGTGGCGCGTCCGGTGGCGAGAATATCGCTTGCGCTACGATGTGTTCGGAAACGAAGTTGTGCTCCACTCTTTCCGTCACAGAAGAGACGCCTATTGAGCCGAGCGGGCCTTGCGTGGTGCAGCCGTCCGAATTATGAACGACCGGAAGCATCCGCGTTAGCGAAGTCTCAAAGCTTCCAGGCCGTAACTTTGTGCGCCATATCCCAAACCATGTTGTCGAGAGCGAGCCCGATGTCCGGCTGGCCGGTCCTACGAGTGTTCGTGAGCGCAGCCCAGCAAAAGCCAGAAGCCGTGTGGACCATGATGGTCGTCGTTCCGGGAAGACTGCCGCTATGCCACCAATTATTCGCGCTGTTGACGGCCCAGCCCCGCGCGTAGCCGGAGTTGACGGAACTCGGAGTGGTCATCGATTTAATCGTTTCAGGCTTGAGAATATTGGGCGTGGATTTGAAGCCGTCGACGTGATTCAAAAAAAGTACGAGATCGCTCGGAGTCGCCAGCCAGCCGCCGTGCGAGTCCATGCGCGTGACGTTCATGTCGTAGGGATTCTCGCCGTTTTGACCGTAATAGGTCACTTCTTCCGGCGCACGCTCCTCGAGCGTACTGCCGGAGATGCGCATGTCGCCTACGCCGCAGCGGCCAAGAATCTCCTCGTGAACGAAATCGCGGTAAGGCTGGCCAGTGATTTGCTCGATCACGCGACCTAGAACGCAGTAGCCGAAGTTCGAGTATGCGAAATGCGTGCCTGGAGGATTTTTGAGCGGCTTGGTGTTGAGCGTCCAGGTAATGAGCTGGGCGTGGTCCATCCCGGGATTCTCGAACATGGGATCATCGATCGAGTTCTCCCAACCGCCGCAGGTGTGCGTAAGAAGATGGTCGATGGTGATTTCTTCGACCCATTTTTTATAAGGAGGTTTGCCAAATTTTGTGCCGAGAACCGCGCCGGGGCCAAACACCTGGTCGTGCTGGCGAACTTTATCGCGCTCAATGAGCGTGAAGATCGCCGTCGCGGTAATTGGTTTACTGACGCTGGCAATGCGGAAGAGGTTTGAGACGGTCAAACGTTCGTGAGCCCGACGGTTGGACTCTCCGAAGGGGTTTTCATACACGATGCGGCCATCACGAGCGATCGCGACGGAGAGGCCGGGTACATCGAACTTGCTCATGAAAGCAGTGGCCACATCGGCCATCTGCTGGCGCTCGGACGGAGAGATTTCTTCCGCTCCCAAAGGCCGAGCGAGGGAGTGGCAGCCGGAGAATGGCATGGCGAGAGCTGAGGCGGAGAGCAGGCGCTTTATGGCAAGTCTTCTGGTGATGGGCTGCACGAATTTCGTTCCAGATAAAGAAAGGCCAATTGTCAAATTTACAGCGCCAAAGTATACGCGGGAATATAGCAATGGGGTTTGGGTGCGTCAAACCTGACCGGCCGCGTTGCGGCCCGTTACGGTTGGGTGTAGGGTAACCGGGCTGGGAACGGTGTACGGGACCCGGCCAAACTCGATGAAGGTGAGGAATATGGCTCGCGAAACGGGGAAAGACGTATTGAGCAGGCGCGGATTTTTGGGAGTGAGCTCGGCGGCACTTGCGGCGGCCAGTGTGCTAGGGCCAGACCGCGCTGGGGGACAGGAGCAGACTTCGGCGCAGTACCCCAAGGGAGACCGAAGCGCGAGCGATCCGGGGCCGACCAACGCCGCGCTCGACGCCGCGAATCCGGATTCGAACCATCCCCTCCCAACGGACGCCGGCGGAGTGCAAACGTTCAAGTACCCGTTCTCGTTTGCGCACAAACGCTTTCAAGAAGGCGGGTGGTCGCGCGAGGTGACGATACGCGAGTTGGCCGTTTCCAAGTCGCTCGCCGGCGTGGACATGCGGCTGACTGCCGGCGGCGTCCGCGAACTCCACTGGCACACCGCGGCCGAGTGGGCCTACATGCTTTACGGAAGCGCACGGATCACATGCGTCGACTTTGACGGTAAGAGCTTCGTGGCGGACGTTGAGGACGGCGATCTGTGGTACTTCCCTCCGGGAATTCCGCATTCGATACAGGGACTGGCGCCAGACGGAGCGGAGTTCATGCTGGTATTCGATGACGGAAACTTTTCCGAGTACGAGACCGTGCTGCTGACCGACTGGATGGCGCATACTCCCCCCGACGTGGTGGCCAAAAACTTCGGCGTGGCGCAGGCGGCTTTGGCAAGGATGCCAAAGAGAGAAAAGTTTATTTTCCAGGCTGATGTTCCCCGCCCCCTTGCGGAGGATCAGCGCATTGCGGCCGGAGCGCTTGGTCCTTCGCCGATCGATTTTGCGTTTCGAACGACGCAGCACCCCGCGCCGACCAAGCTCAAGAATGGCGAAGTGCGCGTGATCGATTCCAGCAGCTTCAAGATTTCGACTACGGTCGCCGCGGCCATCGTCACCGTGCGGCCCGGCGGGATGCGCGAATTGCACTGGCATCCGAACGCGGACGAGTGGCAGTTCTACATCAGCGGAAAGGCGCGCATGACGGTTTTCGCGACAGGCGCACGCGCCAGAACGATGGACTTCGAAATGGGCGACGTCGGCTACATCCAAAAAACCCTGCCGCATTACGTCGAGAACACTGGCACCACGGACCTGAAATTCCTGGAAATGTTCAAGAGCAGCTACTACCAGGACCTGGCGCTGTCCGAATGGCTGTCGCACACCCCGCCGGAACTGGTTGCAGCGCATTTGAATCTGGACAAAGCCACACTCGACGCAATGCCAAAAGACAAACCGGTCATCGTACCGTAGCGCCGGCGTCGATCCAATTTCACTAAATAGTGGCTCTTGCTACGCCTAGCGCCTCAACTCGTTCCTTCAGTCGAGCGTGGGTATAGCTCCAACCCGACGACACTTGTCTGTCATCCTCTCGAATCAACCCGAGAGCGGTGTGACGGAATTTGATTAACGTTCCGCCTTCCACCTCGCTTAAGCGGTATTGGATATTGTTAGCGACCGGGTAAGACATTATAAGCGGCCCGCATATTTCCAGCAGTGTCGGCCGCTTGATCGCTTGCACGTGTCCCCAGAAGTGGCCATTGCTATTGCCGAGGTCGCGGTACCATCTTCCACCGGGCCACGGCTCGAGCTTCATCGGCAACGGCCTGTCTTCGGCCACTTCATTGTAAGGACCGAGCTGTTCGAGCAGTGCAGCAAACGTTACCTCCAGCGGCGCGCGCACATGGATTTCCTCGGTAATGCTCAGAGTCAAATCCTCAATTCTTGTTGCCGTTGAAATCATGATTCCTCCTTGAATTTACGTCAGGCTTAACCCTGTCCAACTTTTCCTCTGCGCTTTCTTTGATGCGTCGCAACTGATTCTTCCAAAAACGTTCGAATGTGCGCGCCCAATCGTGGAGCGGCCGAATCCCGTCCGCGTTCGTGCGATACAGCATCCGCCGCCCGTCTCGGCGCACATGGACGAGGCCAACATCTCGCAGCAGGCGCAGATGCTTCGAAACCGAGGGCTGCTCCAGGCCCAAGCTCGCCACGATCTCCCCCACCGGGCACTCCTGCAACGCCAGATAGTTCAGGATGTCTCGACGGAGCGGTTCCGCGACGGCATTGAAGGCATCGGAAGTTGTGGCGGCTCGTGGCATGGCCCTAACAATACATTCCTATATGGGAATATGTCAAGCGGATTTTTTCCATTGGCAGTAGAGTCCCCTTCCGTGGAACCGTTAAATATGCCTTGACACGTATATGCTTCGTGGAGTATATCAAGAGCATGGAATCTTTCGAAATTATTGCGGAGCCGAACCGCCGCGCCATACTAAGCCTCCTGGTCTCGTCACAACAGTCGGTTGGCGAGATCGAGCGTCAGCTTCGTATGACGCAGCCGACCGTGTCAAAGCACCTGCGCGTGCTGCGCGAGGCCGGTTTCGTGGAATCCACCGTGGACGCACAGCGCCGTCTCTACCGGCTGAAACCGGAGCCCTTTCAGGAGCTGGATGACTGGCTGGCTCAGTTCCGCCGGTTCTGGTCGGAGCATGTGGATGCTCTCGAACGCCATCTCGACCGCATGGATCCTTTGACACCAGCGGGAGCTACACCGGCGAAAAAGAAGGCAAAGAGAAATCGCCGCGGCGCAAACCGCGGAAATAACAAAGGAGAGACGAAATGAAAATCAAAGTGACCACCTTATATGTAGACAACCAGGATAAAGCCTTGCGCTTTTATACGGAGACACTAGGCTTCACCAAGAAAAACGACTTCAGCCAGGGCCCCTATCGCTGGCTGACGGTGGCTTCGGCCGAGGATCCGAACGGTGTTGAACTGCAGCTGGCGCTGAACAACAATCCCGCCGCCAAAGCCTATCAGCAGGCGATCTTTCAACAGAATCAGCCCGCGATCATGTTCTTCACCGACGACATCAAGGGCGACTGCGAGAAAATCAAGGGCCGCGGCGCCGAGTTCACGATGCCGCCTACCGACGTGACCGGTTCGACCATTGCGATGCTGAAGGACACTTGCGGCAACCTTATTCAGCTCACCCAGCTGGCCCGCTATTCAGGCTAAGGATATTCACGCTAAGGAGTGCGCAATCACGTTTTGCTGCGGAACGAATTGTATTCTGCGCAGGAAATCTAAAATGGACTTGCACTCGAGACTTATAGGAACGGGTTATCTGGGGCTGGATTTGCTGCGACAAAAGTGAAAGAGTCGCCAGAAGAGACCGGAGTAGAAGATGACCAATCTCGAGCAGTACACACCGGGTCCGGCCAGCGGCGCGCAGATAATAAAGGACGGGGAGAAGTGGACGCTCGTTCTCGTCAGAGAACTGCGCCACCCGCCGGAAAAAGTCTGGCAGGCGCTTACCGACCCAGCGCATCTGCGTGAGTGGGCGCCCTTCGACGCCGATGCGAGCCTCGGTACAGTTGGCGCCACGGTGAAGCTCACCACGGTGGGTGCGCCCGCGCCGCGTGTCACCGAAACAACCGTGACGCGAGCCGACCCTCCCAAGGCGCTTGAGTACAACTGGGGTGGCTTCGAGATGCGGTGGGAACTCGAAGCCGTTGGTGGCGGCACGCGCCTGACGCTGTGGACCAACATCGGTCACCGCTTCATCGCCATGGGCGCTGCGGGCTGGCACATTTGTTTTGATGTTCTGGATCGCCTTCTCAGCGGAACACCGATTGGACGCATGGTGGGCCCCGATGCGATGAAGTTCGGCGGCTGGCAGCGGCTGAACACGGAGTACGCCAAGCAGTTCGGAATCGAATCGCCCAACTGGCCGCCTCAGGCAGCTCAAAAGTCGTAAGTAAATGGAGGACAAATCATGAAAGAAGCCACCAAACGGTCGATTTTTCGCTGGATTCATATCATCTGTGGCATTCCGATGATCGGTTACATATATGATTCACCTTCGGACACTCCATACTATGCCTCCACTGTTCGGTTTGTTTTCGTTCCTGTACTCGTCCTTTCGGGATTATGGATGTGGAAAGGCCACGTCGTTCGACGGCTTATTTCGAAGAGATCGCTCTACTCGCAGGAAAACGGAGGCATAAAAGCCCAATGAATCCTTCGGAACGTATTGACCTACTGATTGAATCACTCAGAGACTGGCGTGGCAAAACGCTCGCTACCGTCCGCAAGACCATCCTTGAGGCCGACCGGGAGATCATCGAGGAATGGAAATGGATGGGAAGCCCCGTGTGGTCTCGCGACGGAATGATCGCGGTCGGCAACGCCCACAAAGACAAGGTGAAGCTCACCTTTTCCCACGGGGCGAGCCTCCCGGATCCTGACAAACTCTTCAACGCGGGCCTCGCCGGCAACCAGTGGCGAGCCATCGATCTTTTCGAGGGCGATAAGATTAATGAGCGTGCGCTAAAAAATCTCATCCGTGCCGCCATTGAATACAATCAGCTCAAATTGAAGAGCAAGGCGCCTGCGCGCACTCGAGCGAGAGTCAGTAAGAGCAAGAAGTGATGAAACTAGAGCTTTTTCTCGCTAACTCTCTTTGTGGAACTGTCTAACAAAACAGTTAACATCCCGTCTGCCCCGCGTTCCCCAATGTCCAAAGCGACCGATTCTGTCGGTAAGATGAGTGCATATGCGCCTTTCTCGCTTACAACCAACCGAAACCAGTCGGTCCCTACCTCGCTTTGATACCGTGTGCGCTGCGTTCTCTTTCAGAATGCTGAATTTGTTACTTCATATCGTCTCTTTGTCGATTTGCATGGGAGTTGCGTTCCTGCCAGCAGCGGGCCAGTCGGCAAGCCCAGCAGCGGAAACTAAGGATACCGATCTGGTCGTGCATGCGTTGTGCGGCAAGAGTGTCGCACTGCTCGGGGAATCGCCGGTGCACGGTTTCGGAAAGACACTGGAGTTCAAAGTCGAACTCGTTCGCCGACTCATTGACGAGTGCCATTACAACGCGTTCTTCATCGAGAGTGGAATCTACGATTTCCTGAACATTCAGAAAAAGCTCAACTCCGGCCAGGAAGTAACCGAACCGATGATCTCGGCGGCTATCGGCGGGCTCTGGGCCACTCACGAAGTGCAACCGTTGATTCCGTTTTTGCTGGACCGGGCGAAGGCAGGCCGCGTTATCCTCGGAGGCCTTGATGACCAGCTCCAGAGGGGAACCTACGCACAACGTGAAATGGCATCCGACCTCGTGGAATATCTGCAGGGCGACGAGAAAGCGCGATGCTTTGCAATTCTCCAAAGGCACGCCTTGTGGCGGTACACTGACGATTCCCCGTACGGTCCCAAAGACAAAGCCCTGATTCTAGGCTGCCTGGACAGTATTGAAACCGGCCTGACGAAAGCACCCTCTAGCGCAGCTCCCTTTCGCGAATACTACATGGAGATGGTCGAAAGTCTCAAAAGGCGTCTTGCATGGGACTTCCGGCAGGTCGTCCCGAAGGGTGTGGATGAAAGCATTCTTGATCGCAACGACCGGGATCATTGGATGTATGTGAACTTTCAGTGGCTCCTGTCGCGGCTCCCGGCTCATAGCAAGGTGATCGTTTGGGCTGCGAACGTTCACGTAGCAAAGGGTTTGAGCGGCGTGCCCGGAGAAGAGGGCCTGGTTCCGTTTGGTTTCTACGTACGACGGGAATTCAAGAGCCGCGCGTTCGCTCTGGGGTTCTCGGCATATTCCGGTAGCTATGCCATGACGGGCCAACCTGCCCAGCAGTTAAGCGTCGCGCCGGACGATTCGTTGGAGGCACAAGCTTTGGCGGATCGCGACTCCGATACCATCTATATCTCTCTCAACCAGCTTCGGAAGTTAGGATCGGTAGTAGCTCGCCCGCTGGGAACCAGCTTCAGTACGGCCCGGTGGAATGAGGTATTAGACGGGCTAGTCGTTTTTCGTGAAGAGCGGGCTCCCGTGTATCTTCATCGCTAAAGACCTACCGCATAAAAACCGGGGACAGACGGGACGTTATCTACTACATTATACGCGCTTGAGCCGCAGCGATGATTTTCTCCAGAAACCGGCCGGCACCCGAAATTCACTCGTAACGCAGAGCTACCAAGGGATCGACGCGGGCGGCGCGGCGGGCGGGGATCCAACACGCGACCAAGCCGGTTATGAGAAGCAGCAGCGGAACGGCGATGAGAGTCGCGGGATCGTACGGCGAGACTCCCCAAAGCTGCGTGGCGATGACGCGCGCGACGCCAAGGCTGGCCGCCAAGCCAATCGCGACGCCCAATATCACGAGCTTGAGCCCCATGTTTATGACGAGTTTGAGGACATCGCCACGCTCCGCGCCGAGAGCCATGCGAATCCCGATTTCGTGCGTCCGCCGCGCGGCGGTGTAAGCAAGCACGCTGTAAACCCCGATAGTCACAAGAATCAAGCCAATACTGGCGAAAATTCCCAGTAAGAAGAATCCGAATCGCGGGCCCGCGTAAGAGAACTGGCTGATGTAGCCCTCGAGCGTGCCAGTAAGTGTCAGCGCAACGCTGCGATCCGTCGCCCAGATCTCCTGCCGCACCGCGTTCAGCATCGCCAAAGGCTCGCCCGCAGTCCGCACGAGAATCCCCCGGCTGAAAGATCCAGTGATCGTATAAGGAACCCAAACCTCAGGCTCGGGAGGATCCTGCAAGCCGCGGTTCTTTGCGTCCGTCACGACGCCGATAATTTCAAACCAGGAATCATGAACCGGATCAGGGGCCGTCTCGAGATGGACCAGATGAACGCGCTGCCCAATGGGATTTTCCGCGCCAAGATATTTGTGCGCGAAAGTCTGGTTAATGACTGCGAATTTCTTCGCACCGTTCACTTCCGCCTCCGTGAACGGCCTCCCCATCAGGAATTGCAGCTTCAGCACGGGGAAATAACCCTCGCTACATAGCTGATATAGCGCGGTCCATTTTTCCTCGTGCGTCTTTCCCGGGATTTCGATGTCCGAAGGGATTCCTCCGTATGGCGGTAGGGTGCTCGTCTCCGTCGCCTCCGCAATTCCCGGCATAGCTTTCAGCCGCAGAAGAAGTGGACGGAAAAAGCCTGCAACTTGTTCGGCGGTTTTGTAGCGGTCCTGAGGCAGCGGAAGCCGGGCCACAAGAATGTGATCCGGTTGCAAACCTAGATGAACTTCGCGTAATGCTACAAAGCTTCGCATCAGAAGCCCCGCTCCGACCAAAAGTGTGAGCGATAGTGCGACTTCGAGCACAACGACGGCGTCGCGCAAGCGTCCGTGCCGAAAGCCGCCGCTGACTCCTTTGCCACTGTCTCGGAGTGGGTCGTTTAGATCGCGCCGCGCCGCCTGCAGGGCCGGCACGAGGCCGAAAACTAAAGCAGTCGCCATCGAGATTCCCAACGTAAAGAGCAAAACAGTGAGATTCAGCCGAATCGCCGCTTCAGCGGGGATGATTTCCTGGGGTATGAGCGCGATTAGCGATTTGAGACCACCCCACGCCAGAAGCGCTCCAAATGCTGCACCGCCAACCGCAAGAATGAGGCTTTCGACCAGCAGTTGCCGCACTAGTCTCCACCGGCCGGCCCCCAGCGCCGCGCGAATGGCAAACTCCTTTTCACGTGTGGTGGCCCGCGCCAGCAACAAATTGGCGACATTGCCGCAGCCGATCAGCAAGAGCAGTCCGACCGCAGCTAGAACGATAAAGAGAGTCGTGCGGAACCGTCCAACGACGAGGTCCGTGAGCGATTGCACTTCCACGCTAAAGTGTTTTGGGTAGTCCTTCGGATAAACGGTCGAAAGATGCTGTGCGAGGATGGCGAGGTCGGCTTGAGCCGCGCCCTCAGTCACACCAGGCTTCAGGTGGCCCATAAAAAACCAGTAGCGATTGTATCCGATGAGCGTCGTGGTATTCGCGCGGCTGGGTTTCTCCGGCAGCCAAAGGTCAGCGTCCCCCCAAGC
>Ga0210395_10000479_pt1 | contig 31510 bp, 29 predicted proteins | sample IncBWH4OmetaG_FD_150861 | JGI IMG/M metagenome (GOLD analysis project Ga0210395, IMG submission 150861) | Forest soil microbial communities from Barre Woods Harvard Forest LTER site, Petersham, Massachusetts, United States - Inc-BW-H-4-O ... | reverse complement strand
CACCTGCGCCGCGAGCGCGCGCAACTGGAAGGCCTTCGGCGGCAAGAACGCCACCATCAAGCCGTTCCTCCCGCAGTCCAACTCCGGCACCAGGTCGCAGTTCCTCAAGGACATCAACGTCACCAACCCGGGCAGCTGCGTCAGCGACGGCACCGGGGCGACCGGCTCGATCGAGGAGAACGAGGGCACCAACAAGCTGCTGGACAGCGCGGCGGCGATCTTCCCGTTCTCCGTCGGTTCCTACGTGCAGCAGGCCTTCCACTCCTCCGGCAAGGACAAGAACAAGTTCGGCACCGACCAAATCGGCGTGCTCGGCCTGGACAAGGTCAACGGCATCGCGCCGCTGAGCGGCAAGGTCATCAACCACGCCATCGCCGTCTCCCCCTTCGGGCGCACGCTGTACAACGTCGTCCGCTCGATCTCCAAGACCAAGATCCTGCCGATCCTGGTGCCGATCTTCGGCACAAAGGCGCAGCACGGCTTCCTGTGCTCGAGCAAGGTCGCGGCCGCGGACATCACCGACTACGGCTTCCTGAGCTGGCCGACCTGCGGCAGCATCTCGTAAGGCTGGCCCCGCTGAACTACTAAGAACTATGACGCGTCCCGCGCCTTCGGGTGGGGACGCGTCATACTGTTCCTAGATACATCTAACAAGATCGCATATATAGGTATTTTTAACTCTCTGTTCACCTCCAGTTTGCGGTTTGTGCACCATCAGGCATGACCCTTGTCCAGCCCATCACCGAATATTGACGGACGCCGTTTCCACGGCGGGCCACGGAAAGTAAGGAACCGGGGGGAGCAATCGCGATGCCCGCTGAGGCGAACACCCGCATAATGCCGCCCGCTCTTCCTGAGGACACCCCGCGCGCGATCGTCGCCCATCACTCCACGGGAGACAGGATCTTCCGCGGCACCCTGCGCGCGTCAGGATGGTCGGTGTTCGTCATCACCGGGCTGATCCTGGCTTTCCTGATCGCTCGCGCCGCTAAGGCGTTCCGTTTCATGGGCGTGCGGTTCCTCACTACCTCGTCCTGGGTCACGCTCAGCCCGCAGCATTTCGGCATCGCGGCGATCCTGCCGTTCGGCATCATGATCGCGCTGATCGCGCTGATCATCGCGGTCCCGACGGGGATCGCGATCGCGCTGTACATCTCCGAGTACGCGCCGCCGCGGCTCAAGCGCTCGCTGATCGCGGTGATCGACTTGATGGCCGCGATCCCGAGCATCATCTTCGGGCTGTGGGGGCTGCTCTTCCTCGAGCCGCGGATCATCGGCTTCGACAGCTGGCTCGGCCGCCACCTCGGCTGGATCCCGGTCTTCAACTTCCGGCAGAACACCTCGGTAGCCGCGGACTACGCGGGCTCGACGTTCATCGCCGGTGTCGTCGTGTCGCTGATGGTCATCCCGATCGTCACGTCCCTGTCCAGGCAGGTGTTCTCCCAGGCGCCGCAGGGCGAGCGGGAGGGCGCCTACGCCCTCGGCGCGACCCGCTGGGGGATGGTGCGAACGGTCGTGCTGCCATTCGGCCGGGCCGGGGTGATCGGTGCCACGATGCTGGGACTCGGCCGGGCACTCGGCGAGACGATCGCCGTGACGCTCATCATCACGCCGGCCTGGGACTTCAACTTCCGTGTCCTGCAGGCAGGCAGCAACTCCATCGCGTCAAGGATCGCGGTGGATTTCCCGTCCTTTCCCCAAGGCGGGTCCATGGGGCTGTCCGCGCTCATGGCGGCCGGGCTCGTGTTGTTCGCGATGACCCTGATCGTCAACACCATAGGAGCGATCGTGATCGGCCGATCCCGGTCAGGACTGGCGACGGCCGACTGATGGCCGCTGACACCGAGACCACGCAGACCGCGGCCCCTGAACCCGCGGCCGACACCCCCCTGCGCCTCCGCACGGTCACCGCGGAGGGCGTGCTGACCCTCGCGGGGGCCGCCGCGGGCGCGCTGGGGCTCGACTGGGTGCTGTACGAGCGGGTGCTGCCGTTCAGCGGGGTGCTGGGCTTCTGGGTGAGCTGGTACGCGCTGTTCCTCGTCCTCTACACGGCCGTCGCCGCCTTGCAGTGGGACAAGCTGTCGGTCAGGGACAAGTTCTGCTCTGTCGCTTTTACCACCGGCGGTCTCCTCGCCACGGCGATCGTCATCGATCAGGTCGCCTACACGCTGGTGCGCGGCTGGGCGGCGGTCAAGTTCCCGCGCTTCTTCACCCAGACGATGGCGGATGAGGGACCGCTCAGCCCGATCCAGGTCGGCGGCGTGGCGCACGCGCTTGTCGGCACCCTGGAGCAGATCCTGCTCGGGACCGCGCTGGCCGTCCCGCTTGGCCTGCTCGCGGCGTTGTACCTGGCTGAGGTCGGGGGGCGCGCGGCGCGTCCAGTGCGCACGCTGGTCGATGCGATGACCGCGCTGCCTGACATCATCGCCGGCCTGTTCATCCTGGCATTCTGCGTGCTCACGCTGGGCCTGCCCAAGAGCGGTTTCGCCGCCTCGCTCGCGCTCGCGATCACCATGCTGCCGATCGTGACCAGGGCCTCGGAAGCCGTGCTGCGGATCGTGCCAGGCACGCTCCGCGAAGCGTCCTACGCGCTCGGCGGCAGCCAGTGGCGCACCGTGCTGAACGTCGTGCTGCCGACCGCCCGGTCGGGCCTGGCGACCGCCGTGGTGCTCGCCATGGCGCGCGGCATCGGCGAGACGGCGCCGGTGCTGCTCGTGGCCGGTTACGCCAGGGGCATGAACACGAACCCGTTCCACGGCTGGCAGACCAGCCTGCCGCTGTACATCTACTACGAGGTCACGAGCCCGGTGCCGGACGACAAGATCCGCGCGTTCGGCGGCGGCTTCGCGCTGGTCCTCCTGGTGCTCGTGCTGTTCACCATCGCGCGCCGCATCGGCGGCGGCGCGCCGGGAGAGCTGACCAGGCGCCAGCGCCGCCGCCTGGAGAAGCAGGACGCCGCGCGGCAGATCGAAGCGGGACAGCGCCTCACGAACTCAGGCGCCGCGGAAGGTGCGGAAGCATGAAGAGACTCCTCGCCCTGGGAGTAGCCGCCGGCCTGGCGGCCGTCCTCGCGCTGCCCGGCGCCGCATTCGCCACGGGCAGCCCGTCACCGTCGACGTCAGCGTCTGCGACGGCGAGTTCGGCACCGTCCCCCACCCCGTCCCCCACCCCGTCCCCCACCCCGGCCAAGACCCAGGGGACGGCGAAGAAACCGTCCAAAAAGCCCGTTAAGCCCAGCGGTACGACCGTCGCCGGACCGCGCATGTGCAAGTGCACGACGAACCCGAATACCGGCGCCGTCGACGGTTCTGATTTCCGGTATCGGAGCACTGTGACCGTCAGCCAGACCAGCAACCTGGTCAACCAGATGGTGACCGTGAGCTGGACCGGGTTCACGCCGAGCGCCAACCCTCCGTACAACGCGGACACCACCGACTACCCGGTGATGATCGCGCAGTGCTCGGGGACCGACCCGACACCCAGCCAGTGTTTCGGCGCCACCCACAACGGCGTGGATGAGACAAGCGGGCCCGACGGTCCCGACAACGCGGCGTACGCGGTTACCGACCCCAACGGCACCGGCCAGGCCGAGATCCTGCTGTACACCACCGTGCAGAACCAGGCCCTCGGCTGTGACGCGACTCATGCCTGCTCGCTCGTCGTCTGGCCCAGCCAGGGTGGTGACAGCCTCGACTACGGTGGCGTTAAGGCCCAGGACTATGGCTGCAATGATCACGAAGACGACGCGGCCGACCTAGATACCGCGCAGTACGCGTTCTCGTCCATAACATCTTCGCCGGGGAGCGCGAACGGATACTGCTCATGGCAGAAGCGGATCGTCATCCCGCTGCACTTCGCACCCACTCCGAACGGCTGCCCGCAGCGCGCCTATGATTTCACTTCCGGCGGCTCGCCGATGGTCGCGCGCGCGATGCTCGAATGGGAGTCGGCCCTGTGCTTCGGCGCAAGCCCGATCACGCTGCAGTACAACTCCTCGGTCAACGAGAGCGAGGCGCGGCAGGACTTCGCCACCGGGCTGGACGACGTGGCATTCACCACTCAGCCGCTCACTGGGCACACTACGCGCCCCTACACATACGCGCCCGTCGCGGTGTCGGCCGTCTCGCTCGCCTACTGGGTGGACAATATGGGCACCGGTCAGCCGTACGTGAGCATGAAGATGGACCCGCGGCTCGTAGCCAAGCTGCTGACGACCTCCTATGACTTCACCGAGGAGGGGTGCCCGCTATCGTCGAGCTCGACCACCTATCAATTCGGGTGCGACAGCGGCGTCGATAAAAATCCTGAGAACCTGTTCGCCGACCCGGAATTCATCAAACTCAACCCGAATATTACGAACCCGGCCGACCCGACCGGTTTCCAGATACCGACCGTGGTCGCCGGAAACAGCGACATGACGTGGGTCACCACGGGCTGGATCGCCGCCAACAAGGACGCCTCGAACTTCCTGGCGGGCCAGTTCGACCCGTGGGGCATGCATGTCGACACGTATTACCTGGGGGAACAGTACCCAACCGACCAGTTCGTAGCGGCGGACCCGTACTTCCCGCTGGCGCAGCAGTACAGCCCGACCTTCCCGCTTTCCCAGGTGGCGACGTACCAGGCATTGAACTGGATGCCCGGCGACACAGACACCAGGGACTCGTCCAACAACGGCAATTACGACGCGCTGTCCCCCGAGACGGTGGGCGACCGGGACCTGTTCGCGCTCACCGATCAAGCGGACGCGGCGGCGGACCTGTTCCCGACCGTCGCGCTGGAGAACACCGCCGGCAAGTACGTGGAGCCGACCGACGCCGCGATGGCCGCCGCGGTCAACGACATGGCCGTCAACCCGGACGGGATCACACGGTCGATGGACTTCGCCAAGGATGATCCCGCCGCGTACCCGCTCACGATGATCGTCTACGCGGTCGTGCCCACCGGCGGGATCTCCGCGGCCAAGGCAGCCAAGATCGCCCAGTTCCTCGACTTCGTCGCGAACCAGGGCCAGGTGCCCGGCACAGCGGCCGGCGACCTGCCGCAGGGCTTCCTGCCGCTGCCAAGCTTCCTGCGCCAGGAGACGCTCACCGCCGCTGACAAGGTGCTGAACCAGACCGGCGACCCCAAGCCGGCCGACCAGCATTCCGCGTCGCCGACGCCCTCGCCGTCCTCGTCCAAGACACCATCCGCGTCGGCATCGCCATCGCCGTCCCCGTCACCGTCCGCGTCGCGTACCCCGACAGCGCACTCGATCGCGGTGTCGTTCAGTCGCCCGGACGTCACCGGGATGTCCTGGGTCGTCCTGGCGCTGCTCATCGCCGGGATGGCGTTGATTGTCGCCGGGCCGGCCGCGCTGATCTACGGCAGTCCCGCGGCACGCGCGGCCATCGTCACGGGCACCCGGCGCGTCCGGCGGCTCCGGATGAAACGTTGGCAACCCCGCTCGATCTGGCGGAGGCAGTCATGATCAGGTATCGCCGCCGGCGACGCGGACCGCTATCCGCGGTCGCCACAATAATCCTCGCCGTGCTCGCGTTGGCATCAATGTCCTCGCCCGCCGCCGCGACCAACTGGACGACGCTGTCCGGTTCCGGTTCGTCCTGGGCCTCTGTCGCCCTCAACCAATGGGCGCAGGACCTGCAACCGAACGGGCTGACGGTCAACTTCAACGCGGACGGGTCCGCGTCCGGCCGCGGCGACTACATGCAGGGCAGCCAGGTGGACTTCGCGGCATCGGACCCGCCGTTCCGCAACGGCGCGGACGAACTGGCCGGCACCGGCGCGGAGACCCCCGAGTGGGGCTACTCCTACGTGCCCGACGTGGGCGGCGGCACCGCGTTCATGTACCACGTGACGGTAGGCGGGCACCTGATCACCAACCTGCGGCTGTCCGGGCTGACGCTGACCAAGATCTTCACCGGTCAGATCACCAACTGGGACGACCCTGAAATCACCCACGACTACGGCGCCCAGCTGCCCAACGAGCCGATCATCCCGGTGGTTCGCTCCGACGGCTCGGGCGCCACCTATTTCCTCACCCGGTGGATGTCGCACGAATACCCGTCGATCTGGGACGCCTTCTGCCAGCAAGTACACCCGGGGATCCAGCAGCCCTGCCCGCAGACGGAGTTCTACCCGGAGAGCTGGGGCAACGTGCGCGCGGAGAACGGGTCCAACGCCGTCTCGACCTTTATCACGTCGAGCTACGGCGAGGGCTCCATCGGGTACGACGAGTACGCCTACGCGCTCAACGCGCACTGGCCGGTCGTCGCGATGCTCAATCCCGGCGGCTACTACGTGCTGCCCAGCGCGTCCAACGTCGCCGTAGCGCTCACCCAGGCCCAAATCAACGAGGACCCGAACAGCCCGAACTTCCTGCAGCAGAACCTGGACAACGTCTACACCTACACCGATCCCCGTAGCTATCCGCTGTCCAGCTACAGCTACCTCATCGTGCCCAAGGCAGGAACAGCGATCCCGCCGATCTTCAACAACTCCGTGGGCGCGTCGCTCAGCTATTACATCGACTTCTACCTGTGCGCAGGCCAACAACAGGCCGCCGCACTCGGCTACTCTCCGCTACCGCTCAACCTCGTTGAGGGCGGCCTGCACCAGGCCAACCTCATCCCGGGACACATCGCGGGACCGAATCCGACCACGCTGGCGGGATGTGACAACCCGACGTTCACCAATGGGGTGCTGACGCTCCTCAAGAACGCGCCTTACCCGAACGCCTGCCAGAAGGTCACCGCGGCGCTGAACTGTGACCCCAGCGCCGCCACGACCACGACCGCCACCAAGACGGGCTCAAAGAAGACCAAAGACGGCAGGAGCTCGTCGACGGGAACCACGTCCAACGACCCGGCTACGGGCAGCGGGACAGGCGCCACGACCAGTACCGGGAACAGTAGCGGCGGCAACGGGAGCGTGGCGCAGAACGCCAACATCACCGGTTCGGTGGTCAACGTGCCTGGCAACGGGGCGGATCGCGTCCTGCTGGCCGTGCTCACCGCGATCGGGGTGGCAGTGGCGGTCGCCGCGCCGCCCTCTGTGGCGGCTTACCTGCGCCGCAGGCGGGGCAACGTCCGGTGACGCCGGCAGACGGGATGGGTCCCGGCCAGGATGTGGTGACGTTCGCCCCGCAGAAACCGCCTACGGCCAAGGCCAGTGCCAAGCCGCGTGGCTCCGACAGCACTGTCCGTTCCGTCGGCGTGACGCTCACCCTGCTCGCGGTGGCCATCCTCGGCTTCGTCGGTTACCTCTACTATCTGTCCGGCGTGCAGGAAGCCCGCGCGCAGACAACGCTGTACGCGCGGCTGCAAGGCGAGCTCGGAGGGGCCACCGCGCCGACCGGACCGGCGATCCCCGGCCACCCGGTGTCACCGTCGAGCGATGCGGCGGTCCCCGGCGACCCCATCGCGCTGCTGGACATCCCCGCCATCGGCATCAGCGACATGGTGATCGTTGAGGGCACCAGCCCGGAGAACCTCACGCTCGGGCCCGGCCACCTGCGGGACACCCCGTTCCCCGGGCAGGCGGGGATCTCGGTGGTGTTCGGCCGACGGGCGACGTTCGGCAGCCCGTTCAGCGACCTGCCGCTGCTGCGCACGGGCGACGTACTCACCACGACCACCAGCCAGGGGCTGGCCCGTTACCAGGTGATAGCCCTCTCGAATAGCAGTAAGCCCGTTCCGTTCAGTGAAATACCTAATCAAATCCTGCTCGTGACAGCGGATTCGCGGATCGCGCCCGCCCACTACATCGAGGTCGAGGCCAGGTTGCTCGGCACCCCCTTCCCCGAGTCGGGCTATCTGCCCACCGTGGGCTCGTCCGAGGTCGCGCTCGGCCGCGACTCCTTCGCGCTGATCCCCGCGATGGCGTGGGCGATCGCGCTGGCCGCCGCGGCGCTGACCGGTAGCTTCCTGGCCGGCCGCTGGGCCCGCTGGCCCGCCTGGATCGTCACGATCCCCGTGCTGCTCGCCATCATCTGGAACCTGTACGAGTGCCTGTCGGCGCTCCTGCCCAACCTGTACTGAGGATCCTTCGTCATGACTGAAATCGCACTGCCGCAGACCCAGCCGATCGGTGCTCCGCTGGCCGGGCTCGAGGCACGGCAGGTATCGGCCTGGTTCGGCAAGCACAAAGTACTCGAACGGGTCTCGATCGATATGGCGCCGGCCACGGTGACCGCGCTGATCGGCCCGTCTGGCTGCGGCAAGTCGACGTTCCTGCGGATCCTCAACCGGATGCACGAAATGATCCCCGGCGCGGCGCTGGCCGGCGAGGTGCTGCTCGCCGGCCAGGACATCTACCATCCCAGCCAGCGCCCGCAGCACGTGCGCAGCAGGATCGGGATGGTCTTCCAGAAGCCCAACCCGTTCCCCACGATGTCCGTCTACGACAACGTCATCAGCGGGCTCAAGCTGTCCGGCATGCGGGTCCGCGACAAGGACGGCCTGGTCGAGTCCTGCCTGCGCCGGGCCGGCCTGTGGGAAGAGGTCCGGCGCCGCCTGTCCACCCCCGGCGGGTCGCTGTCCGGCGGCCAGCAACAGCGGCTATGCATCGCGCGGTCGCTGGCGGTCTCGCCGGACGTGCTCCTGATGGACGAGCCCTGTTCGGCCTTGGACCCGACCTCCACTCGTCGCGTCGAGGAGACGATCGCCGACATCTCCTCCGAGGTCACGATCGTGATCGTCACCCACAACATGCAGCAGGCTCAGCGGGTATCGCACTATTGCGCGTTCTTCCTCGCCGCGGAGGGCGCGCCAGGCGGCATCGTCGAGGCCGGCCAGACGCGGCAGCTATTCGAGGACCCGCAGGACCCCCGCACCGCCGACTACGTGCACGGCCGCTTCGGCTGATCGGTCAGATACATTCGGGTCATGGAACCAGTGCTGGCCTGGCTGGACGGGCAGATCATCGCCATCGACCAGACCGCCCTGCCGCACGACCTGCGCAGGCTACGGCTTACCACGGTGAGCGAGCTCGTCGATGCGATCACCCGGCTAGCCATCCGGGGCGCCCCGCTGCTCGGCGCGGCCGGCGCGCTCGGGGTCGCGCTCGCGGTCGGGCAGGCCGAGCGCGAGGGGTGGGACTCCGCGAGGCTCGCCGCCGAGCTGAAGCGACTCGCCGACGCCAGACCGACCGCGGTCAACCTGCGCCGGGAGGTCGACGCCAGCTCCGCCGAGATCCCTCGCGGATTCGCTGCCGTGGAGGCCGCCGCGCTGGCGAAACTGGCCACGACCGAGGCAGAAACGATCAGCATGAGCAAGCGGGGTGCCGCCTTCCTGCGCGAGCAATGCGGGCCAGGCCGGTTGCGCGTGCACACGCACTGCAACACCGGCGCGCTCGCCTGCCTGGGCTGGGGCACGGCGCTCGGCGTCATCCGCGCGTTGCACGCCGACGGTGCGGTCCGGCACGTGATCGTGGACGAGACCCGCCCGCTGCTCCAAGGTGCCCGGCTGACGTGCTGGGAACTCGACCAGCTCGGCATCGAGCACTACCTGGCCTGTGACGGCGCCGGGCCGTTCCTGATCAGCCAGGGCCTGTCTGATGCGGTCGTGGTGCACGGCGACAGGATCGCCGCCAACGGGGACGTCGCGAACAAGATCGGTACGTACTCCCTCGCGCTCGCCGCGAAGAACAAAGGCATCCCGTTCATCGTCGCGGCGCCGGAGACGACGATCGACGCGGCCACCCCCGGTGGCTGGGCCATCCCGCTTGAGGAACGTGATCCCGACGAGATCACCGTCCCCGCGGCGCCCGCGGGCACCAAGGCCATCAACTATGCCTTCGACGTCACCCCGGCCGAGCTGGTCACCGCGGTAATCACGGAAGAGCGAATTATCCGGAACGGACAGTGGAAGCCCGCGGTCAGATCGCATCTTCGTCCATATCGGTACCACAATCGCCGCAGCTGCGGCGAGAAATCCGGAACCGTTCGGTATATCCGGAAACATTGGCTGACGCGGCGCGAAAGCAGTTTAGCGGCGTATGCCCAGTGCAACATCGAGCCTGTGGCCCGCGGGGCTGGTGAAAGACACTTCGGCGGTCTTACGGTGGTCCTCTAGCGCATCTGCGACGGCGAGGAGGCCGCGTATGAAGATGAGCGTTACTGTCGACGGCGTACGTTACGACGACGACGTCGAACCGCGCCTGCTGCTGGTGCATTACCTGAGAGAACAAGCCGGGCGGACCGGCACGCCGATCGGCTGCGACAGCTCCAACTGCGGCGCTTGCACCGTGCTGATGAGCGGGGTTTCTGTGAAAAGCTGCGCGGTGCTCGCCGTGCAGGCCGACGGGGCGGAGATAACCACCATTCAGGGGCTGGCGAACGGAGAGCTGCATCCGCTGCAGCGAGCGTTCCACGAAGAGCACGCGCTGCAGTGCGGCTACTGCACGCCCGGGATGATTCTGGCGGCTGCCGACCTGCTGCGGGACAACCCGAACCCCAGCGAGGAAGAGGTCAGGCACGGGCTCGAGGGGAACCTGTGCCGCTGCACCGGGTACCAGAACATCGTCAGGGCAGTCCTGAAGGCCGCCGGGAGCGCGGGGGTGACGGCATGACAACGGAGACCGCCGCGGCCGAGGTCGGCAAGGCCCGCGCCCGCAAGGAAGACGCCCGCCTGATCACCGGCCAGACCAACTGGACCGACAACATCACGCTGCCTGGCCTGGGATATATCGCCTTCCTGCGCAGCCCGAACGCGCACGCCCGGATCACGAGCATCGACGTGCAGGCGGCGCGGCGCTCCCCCGGCGTGATCGCCGCGTTCTCCGGTGCCGACGTGGCCGGCGAGCAGGGCAGCCTGCCCTGCGCCTGGCCGGTCACCCCGGACATCGTGATGCCAGACCATCCGGCGATGGCCGTCGACACCGTCCGCTACGGCGGGGAAATCGTCGCCGCGGTGGTGGCCAGGGACAGGTACTCCGCGGTGGACGCGCTCGAGCTCATCGACGTGAACTACGAGCCGCTCGAGCCGGTCCTCGACATGGAGGCCGCGCTGCGGCCGGATTCGCCGAAGGTACACGAGGCGGGCAACAAGTCGTACACCTGGACGTTCGAGAACGGCGACCTCGAGGCGGCCTTCCGCGACGCGCCCATCGTGCTGGAGCGCACGTACCGGCAGCAGCGGCTGATCCCGTCGGCGATGGAACCGCGCGCCGTGGTCTGCGCGCCGGTCGGCGACGAGTACACGATGTGGTCGGCCACGCAGATCCCGCACATCCTACGGGTAATGCTCGCCCTCGTCACCGGCATCCCCGAGCAGAACATCCGGGTAATCGCGCCGGACGTCGGCGGCGGCTTCGGATCCAAGCTCCAGGTCACCGCCGAAGAGGTGCTCTCGCTGCTGATCGCCAGGCGACTCGGCCGGCCGGTGAAGTGGACTGAGTCCCGTTCTGAGGGCAACGTGGCCGTACACCACGGCCGCGACCAGATCCAGCGGATCCGGCTGGCCGCCAACGCCGACGGGAAGATCCGCGGGCTGTCCGTGGACCTCCTCGCGGACATGGGGGCATACCTGATGCTGGTAACCCCGGGTGTTCCGCTGCTCGGGGCGTTCATGTTCAACGCGATCTACAAGATGGACGCGTACCGGTTCAACTGCACCGGGGTGTTCACGACCAAGACACCCACCGACGCCTACCGCGGCGCCGGCCGGCCCGAGGCGACGTACGCCATCGAGCACATCGTGAGCGACCTGGCCGCCGAGCTCAGGGTCGATCCGCTGGAACTGCGCGAGCGGAACTGGATCAAGCACGAGGAGTTCCCGTTCACCACGATCTCCGGGCTGACCTACGACTCGGGGAACTACGAGGCCGCGACGGCCGAGGCGCGATCGCTTTTCCGCTATGACGAACTGCGGGCCGAGCAGGCCAGCCGCGCCGCGGCCGGCGACAAAGTACGCCTCGGCATCGGGGTCTCCACGTTCACCGAGATGTGCGGGCTGGCGCCGTCCCGGGTCCTCGGCTCGCTCGCCTACGCGGCGGGTGGCTGGGAGAACGCCTCGATCAGGATGCTGCCCACCGGCAAGGTCGAGGTCGTCACCGGGTCGAGCGCGCACGGCCAGGGCCACGAGACCGCCTGGTCGCAGATCGTCGCCGACGAGCTGGGCGTGCCGTTCGAGGACATCCGCGTACTCCACGGAGACACGCAGGTGTCGCCACGCGGCATGGACACCTACGGGTCGCGGTCCCTCGTGGTCGGCGGGACAGCGCTGGTGATGGCCTGCGGCAAGGTACGGGAGAAGGCCCGGATCATCGCGGCGGGCATGCTCGAGGTCGCGCCGGAGGACCTGGAGTGGGACGCCGGCCGGTGGTCGGTCCGCGGCGACCCGGACCAGGGCAAGGCGATCGGGGAGATCGCGTTCGCCGCGTTCGCCGCGCACGCGCTGCCGGAAGGGGTCGAACCGTCGCTGGACTCCGACGCGACCTACGACCCGGACAACTTCTCCTTCCCGCACGGCACGCACCTGTGCGCGGTCGAGGTGGACACCGAGACCGGGGCAGTCCGGATCCGGTCGTACGTCGCGGTCGACGATGTCGGCGTCGTGGTCAACCCGCTGATCGTCGAGGGGCAGGTGCACGGCGGCATCGCGCAGGGCATCGCCCAGGCGCTGTACGAAGAGGCCGCCTACGACTCCTCGGGCAACCTGGAGACGGCGACGCTCGCCGACTACCTGGTGCCGTCCGCGGTCGACCTGCCGTCGTTCGTGACGGCGCGGACGACCACGCCGTCCACGGGCAACCCGCTGGGCGTGAAGGGCGTGGGCGAGGCGGGCACGATCGCGTCCACGCCGGCCGTGGTGAACGCGGTGATCGACGCGCTGCGACCGTTCGGGGTGCGCGACGTGCAGATGCCGTGCACTCCCGAGCGGGTCTGGCGCGCTCTGCAAGAGGCCGGCTCGGCCGGTGGTGCGGCTGGCGGCTCGGCCGGCGGTGCGGCCGGCGGCTCGGAAGGAGCGGCGCGATGATCTCCGCGAAGTTCGACTACATGCGGCCAGACTCGCTCGACGAGGCGATCAGGGCGCTTGCTTCCGGCGGTGACGACACCAAAGTGATCGCTGGCGGACAGTCGCTGATGCCGCTGCTGCGGATGCGGCTCGCGTTCCCCGACAAGCTCGTCGACATCCGCGGGCTAGCCGACCTGCGCGGCGTCAGGGACGTCGGGTCCGACCTCGAGATCGGCGCGCTGACCACGCACTACGAGGTCACCCGCGACCCCCTGATCAGGCAGCACTGCGGCCTGCTCGCGCAGGCGGCCGGGCTGATCGCGGACCCGGCGGTGCGGCACCGCGGCACGATCGGCGGCGGGCTCGCGCACGCCGACCCGGCGGGCGACTTGCCCGCTGTCATCACGGCGCTCGACGCGATTCTGGTCGTCCGCGGGCCGTCCGGGGTGCGGGAGATCAAGCCTGCCGACTTCTTCTCCGATTACCTCACGACGACGCTTGAGCCCGGCGAGATCCTCACCACCGTGCGGGTACCCAAGCTTTCCGGCTGGGGCTACCGGTACGAGAAGTTCAACGTCACGGCCCAGGCGTGGGCTGTCGTCGGAGTGGCCGCCGTAGCGCGGCGGGCTGACGGGCACGTCGAGCAGGCCCGCGTCGCCCTGACGAACATGGGCTCGGTGCCCATCAGGGCGCGGGCGGTCGAGGAGGCGGCGGCAGGTGCGCAGGCGACGGCCGCTGGCTTGGCGGCCGCGGCGGCGCACGCCGACGAGGGTACCAGCCCGCCGAGCGACCTGCGGGCGGCGGCGGACTACCGGCGGCACCTGGCCAGGATCCTCACCGGCCGGGCACTGGCAGCGGCGGCGGGCACATCCTGATCGCTTGCCGCGCGGCGAACCGGGCCGGGAGTCTTGCGGGGCGCAGACTCCCGGCCCGTCGCTTGTTTGACCTGTCGCGGACGCGGAAGAGGCATGCGCATACAATTTCCAGCTAGCAACGAACCACGGAGAAAGTAGTGACGTATGGCTATCGAGCTTGATAATTCGTTCACCGTTCCCGTGCCTCCCGAGCAAGCGTGGGACGTTCTGCTCGACGTGGAACGGATCGCTCCGTGCATGCCAGGCGCCAGCGTCACCTCGGTCGAGGGAGACGAGGTCACGGGCCAGGTCAAGGTGAAGCTGGGCCCGCTCTCGCTGACTTACAAGGGAACCGCCAAGTTCACCGAGAAGGACCAGGAAAACCACACGATGGCGCTCGAGGCTTCCGGCAAGGAGACCCGCGGCTCCGGCACGGCATCCGCGATCGTGCATGCCGGGCTGAAGCCGGCCGACGCCGAAGGCCAGACCACGGTGTCCATCCACACCTCGCTGAACGTCACCGGCCGTCCCGCGCAGTTCGGCCGCAGCCTGCTGCCCGAAGTGAGCGGCAAGCTGATCGCACAGTTCGCCGCGAACCTGGAAGCCCTGATCACCGCGGACGGCACCGCGGCAGGCGGGGCGGCCGCGCCGGCGGAAGACGCTTCCGAGGCGGGCGCAGCCGAGGCGGGTTCCCCCGAGGCGGGCGCAGGCGAGGCGGGCGCAGGCGAGGCGGGCGCAGGCACAGATTCCGCCGAGTCGGGCTCGGGCTCCGGTTCAGCCACCGCGGTGGCCACGGCGACCCCGCCCGCGGTGGCGCTGCCGCAGCAGGAAGACTCGCTCAACGTGATCAAGCTGGTCGGCGGCCCCCTCCTCAAGCGCGTTCTCCCTGTCGCCGCGGCCGGCGCCGTCCTAGCCCTCCTAGCCCGCCGCTTCCGCCACCTCCTCCGCCGCAACAAGTCCTAACTTGCCTCGGTGCGTACCTGGGCGCGAATAGCGCACCTAAGTACGCTCAGCGCCGGGGTCGCATCTAGCCCGCGGGCAACCTCAGCCCCGCTGGTTACACCACTGGCTGGTTCTTCCTGCGCCGAAAACACGATAGAACGTAGTGCTGAAGATCGGACCGGCTATGACCGGTCAACCCTTCAGCACAATCGGAAATCACACCTGGACACGCCATAGCCCCTCCTCGTCGGACGATCGTCGACGTAGCTGGCACACGCCTATGACGAGTCGTAACGGGGGTGGCTGGTGTGCCGGTTACCGGCCGCACCCGTCGCGGTGAGCCGGCGGGGACGGGGCTAGTGGACTAGGACGTCGGTTACCGGGAGGGATGAGTCGGCGGGGAGGCCCAGGGAGGACGGCGGGCGGCCGGTCGCGACGATTTCGGCGCCGAGCGCGGCGACCATCGCGCCGTTGTCGGTGCACAGGCCAGGACGCGGGACGCGCAGCCGGATGCCGGCCTGCTCGCAGCGTGCCTGGGCCAGGGCGCGCAACCGGGAGTTGGCGGCCACGCCTCCGCCGATCACCAGGTCGGACACGCCGTGCTGACGGCAGGCGTCGATGGCCTTTCTGGTCAGCACGTCGGCGACGGCCTCCTGGAACGACGCCGCGACGTCCGCGACGGGCACCGGCTCCCCGGCGTCGGCGCGGGCTTCCACCCAGCGGGCCACCGCGGTCTTCAGGCCGGCGAATGAGAAGTCCAGCGTGCCGTCGTGGTACTTGGCGCGCGGGAACCTGATCGCCGCGGGGTCGCCGGAAGCGGCGGCCCTGTCGATCGGCGGCCCGCCAGGGAACGGCATGCCGAGCACGCGGGCCACCTTGTCGTATGCCTCGCCCGCCGCGTCGTCGATCGTCGCGCCAAGCGGGTGCACGGATCCGGTCACGTCAGGCACGAGCAGCAGCGAGGAGTGCCCGCCCGACACCAGCAGCGCCACGCACGGCGACGGCAGCGGGCCGTGCTCGAGCTGGTCGACAGCGACGTGGGCGGCTAGGTGGTTCACGCCGTAAAGCGGCTTGCCGAGCGCGTAAGCGTAGGCCTTCGCGGCCGCCACGCCCACCATCAGCGCCCCGGCCAGCCCCGGTCCCGCGGTGACCGCCACCGCGTCGAGGTCGGCCGGACGGACACCCGCCTTGGCGAGCGCCCCCTCGAGCACCGGGATCATCGCCTCCAGATGGGCTCGGCTCGCCACCTCGGGCACCACGCCGCCGAATCGTGCGTGCTGGTCCATGCTCGACGCCACCTCGTCGGCGAGCAGGTCCCGGCCCCGCACGATGCCCACCCCGGTCTCGTCGCAGGACGTCTCGATGCCGAGCACCAACGGTCCGTCGATCAACGCAGCAGGTCCTTCCGCATCACGATCGCGTCCACCCCGGACGGCTGGTAGTACCCCCGGCGCACCCCGATCTCCTCGAAACCGCGCCGCTGGTACAGCCCCCGCGCCCGCGGGTTGTCCTCGCGGACCTCGAGAAAAACCTCGGCGCAGCCACGCTCCCGCGCTGCCTGCAGCAGCTCGCCAAGCAGCGCCGACCCGATACCTCTGCCCCAGTATGTCCGGGCGACCGCGATCGTCAGCACGTCCGCCTGGGTGCCGCCAGGGACGAACATCATCCCCGCGTATCCGGCCATCTCATGGCCGCCCTGGTCGGCGGCTTGTGTCTCGGCCACGAGGTACAGCCGGCTGGTCTTCGGCTGGACGACCTCCTCGGCGAACATCTCAGCCGTCCAGGGGTCGTCGGGAAACAGCTCGTGCTCCAGCGCCAGCACGTTCGTCAGGTCGGCCGGCTCCATCGGCCGCAGCCGCGTGGCATCGGGAGCGCGCCGTGCGCGCCATCCGGTCATCACTGCGACACCCGCTTCGGGGCGCCAGGCTCGCGAGCGTCCGGCCGCCGCAGGTACAGGGGATCGGCGGGCAGCAGCACGCCACCGGCCGCACCGTATCGGTCCGCACCGGCGGCATCGGCCGCACCCGGTGCGGCGAGGGCGTCAGTAACCACCCGGCAAACAGTCGCGGCCGCGGGATAGGTTGGCCCGTGGCCGTTCGGAAGAAAAGAGGGGTAGAGCAGACTGCCCTCGCCGACAGTCAGCAGCCCGCGGTCCGGCGCGGGGATGTCGGCGGGCGCGCTGACCTGGGGGGCGGTCATCCGGCGGCCGACGGCGTCGTAGCGGGCCCAGTAGACCTCGCGGCGGCGCGCGTCCGTCGCCACGAGAAAGTCGCGGCCGCCTTCGACGTCGGCGGCGATCACGTCGAGGGTGCAGACCCCGTACACGGGTATGCCGAGCGCCTCACCCAGCATCTTGGCGGTCATGATCCCCACGCGCAGGCCTGTGTACGGCCCGGGGCCGACGCCGACCGCGACGCCGGTGAGGTCGCCGCGTTCGGCTCCGGCGTCGGCGATCACCTTGGCGATCGCGGGCGCGAGCAACTCCGCGTGGCGGTGCGCGTCGACGGTGACGAGCTGGGCGAGCGGCTGTCTCCCGTCATGCAGCGCTACCGTCACCGCGGGCGTGGCGGTATCCAAACCGAGCAGCAGCACGACGTAAAAGGGTAGTCGACGCTGAGCTGCTTCTGCGCACGCTCAGTGCACCAGTTTGCCGGCGGCTTCCTGGGCAACCGTCTGGGCGGCCGTGGCGAGGTCGCTCATCGCGACCGGGCCGTAATTGCCGACGCCGGAGTGGTCGAGACCGTTCATCACCACGGTGACGATGACGTTGCGGTACCGGACGACGACCGTCGCCACGTCGGTGGTGGCGCCGTTCACGTTGAAGACCTGCGTGGCCTGGAACGCCACCGTGTCGTTGCCGCCTGGCATGCTCGACAGGTCGGTAACCGCCGCCTTCGGCTGGCCGCTGTGCGCTCCCGGATCCTGCTTGAGCTGCTGGTCCTCGGCGTACGCGTCGATCGCGGCAAACGTGGCGCTGCCGTCGCCCGAGGCTAGCCCGCTCGGCGTGTACGCCTCGATGTTCACCTCGAGCACGCGGTAGAGCGGCGCCTTGTCCAGTGTCCAGGTGCACTGGGTGTTGAGGCCGGAGTTCAGCGGCGGTACCGCGACCCTGGTCTGGCCGGGCAGGTACTGGCCGAGGGTAGCGCTGGACACGGTGTCACAAGCGTTCGGCACCTGCTGGATCTCGCCGGGCAGGAACGAGGTGATGAGCGAGTTGAGACCGACCCCCGCTGGATTGCCGCCGCCACCGGTGACGGAGATCACGATGTAAACCACGACCGCGATGACCACGGCCGCCGCACCGCCGCCGATCAAAAAGTGCCGCCTGCGCTTGCGGCGATCCGCGCGCCTTTCCTCGCGTGACTCGCTGCCGCGTCGGCGCCAGCGCTCGGAGAACGCCCCCATCGGGTCGTTGTCGGTCGGACCGGCCCAGTCTGAGTCCGGCCGCTCCGACTGAGGCTGGACCGGCGAGACACGCGAGACCGGCGAGCGCCGAGCCTGCGGCTGCGGCTGCAGCGACGACTGCGGCGGCTCCGGCTGCAGCGCCGACTGCGGGATCTCCTGAGGCACGGACGAGGGCGCGGACGAAGGCGCGGAGGCGGGCCAGGGCTGGTCGTCCCACGGAGCCTTCGCCCGCTGATCCCGCGGCACAGCGTCATATCCCGCCCAGTCAGGCACGTCGTCTGGCACGTCATTGTCGCGACGTGCCCGACGGCCACGCGGCCGGTCAGGGAATGACCCATGCTGAGTCACGATGTGCCTCCGGTGAGGGGTTGGCGGTGCGGGTTCGTGACCTATAGACCAGGTAGACCCAAGAAGCCTGATACGTACAGGCCGAACTATAGACGATCGCCGACTTCCGCGGGTGGCAACTCAATGTCCTGCCAGCGCCCGCCAACACCGCGAATCCGCACGGTGCGGGGTGTGCTCTCAGGTTCTTCTCCCGAGCTGTCCGCGGGCATCCCCCGGGGCAAATCACCAAGGCCGACATCCCCGCTTGGGCCCGGGACGATGGTGATCTCGAGGCGGTCATCGGCCAGCCCTTCCGCTAGCCCTTCACCCCATTCCACGACGGTGACCGAGCTCGCGGTATCGGCGTCCAAGTCCAGATCGTCCAGTTCAAGGGCACTGCCCAGGCGGTACGCGTCCGCGTGCACCAGAGCCGGCCGGGGCCCGTCGTGCCCGCTGACGCGCCCGCCCGGGTGCCCGCCGACGTACCGGCCGTCGCGCCAGCCGGAGCCAGCGCCAGACCGCAGCGCGCCCGCCAGCGGCGGGTGGACTCGCGCGATGACGAAGGTCGGCGACGTCACAGGTCCGCGTATCCCGAGCCCGTCCCCAATCCCCTGGGTCAGCGTGGTCTTGCCCGCGCCGAGCGGACCGCTCAAGATCACCAGGTCCCCGGAAGTCAGCACGGCGGCGAGCCGCCGCCCAAGCACGCGCATGTCCGCCGCCGTCGCGATGGTCACTTCCACGTTCACGCGTACGACCTTGGCACACGGCCGCCTATTCCGGTAACGATCTCGTAGGAGATGGTGCCGAGCAGTTCGCCCCACTCCTGTGCCGTAGCCTCACCGCTATCCCCCGGCCCGAACAGCACAACCTCATCCCCCACCGCCACCGGCTCATCGCCGAAGTCGATGACAAGCTGGTCCATGCAGACCGTCCCGGCAATCGGCCAGCGCCGCCCGCGCGCGAACAGCAGCGGCAGGCCCGAGGCCGAACGCGGCACTCCGTCGGCGTACCCAAGCGGCAGCAGGCCAAGAGTGGTCTCGCGGGCGGTGACGTACCGGTGGTTGTACGACACGCCGCTCCCGGCCGGAACCCGTTTCACCATCGCCAGCCTGGCCCGCAGCGTCATCGCTGGCCGCAGCCACGGCGGTGCCCCACCGGGCAGCGTGGACAGGCCGTAGACGCCGCCGCCGATCCGGACCAGGTCATAGCGCGCCTCGGGCACGAGCAGCGCTCCCGCCGTGTTCGCGATGTGCCTGACCTCGGGGGTGACTCCGGCCTTTTCCGCGACGGCGACCGCCTCGCCGAACGCGGCCAGCTGCCCCGCCACGGACTGGTTGCCAGGTTCGTCGGCGGACGCGAAGTGCGACCAGAGCCCGACGACGCTCACCCGCCCCGCGGCCTGGGCTGCCAGCGCCTCGTCGAGCACGGCCGGCCAGTCGGCGACGGTCGCGCCGCCCCGGTTCAGCCCGGTGTCGGCCTTCAGGTGCAGCCGGGCGGGGCGCCGGGGCCGCCCCGCCGCCTCGGCGGCCGCGGCGATCCGCCGTACCATGTCCACCGAACCGGCGGTCAGGTCGACGCGGGCCTCGATCGCCGCGCGGTGCGCGTCAGAATCGATCGCCATCAGGCACAGCATGGGGCTGTCGATGCCCGCCGCGCGCAGTTCGAGCGCCTCGGCCACGTGCACTACGCCAAGCCAGTGCGCGCCGCCATCGATCGCCGCGCGGGCCGCGGGCACCGACCCGTGCCCGTAACCGCCGGCCTTGACGACCGCCATGACCGCACTGGGCGCGACGTGCTCGCGCAACGCGGCGACGTTGCCCGCGATCGCATCGAGGTCGATCAGGGCTTGCGCGTGACTATCCATGACCGTCTATGTTAAAGCGTGCGGAAAGCCATCGGCAGCGCCCTGACCACGTCGGACGCGCCTATCGGCGCCTCGCCGCCGGCACCGGCGGCACTGGCGGCACCGGCGTCCGCCGCCGCGAGTCGCCCGGCGATCCCGTGCAGGTAGGCGGCCGCTATCGCGGCTTCTGGCGGCAGCAGGCCCTGCGCGAGCAGCGCGCCGGCCAGCCCCGACAGCACGTCGCCTGAGCCGGCGGTGGCGAGCCACGATGTTCCGGTGGTGTTGACGAGCACCGGATCCGTTCCGTCTGGCGGCGCGATCACCGTCGTCGACCCCTTAAGCAGCACGCACGCGCCGACGGCCGTCGCGGCCCGCCTGGCATGCTCGAGCCGCCGCGCTTCGACGTCCGCGGGGTCGGCGTCGAGCAGCCGCGCGAGTTCTCCCGCGTGCGGGGTGAGCAGCGTCGGTGCCGGGCGCGGCAGCAGGTCCCGCCGCCGGGCCAGCAGCGACAGCCCGTCCGCGTCGACCAGCACCGGCAGGCTGGTCCCGAGGACGGCGGCCAGCCGCCGCTCCGCTTCCTGCGTCACACCCATTCCAGGGCCGGCGACCCACGCCTGCACCCGTCCCACGTTGTCAGGGAACTCGCCTGCTGGCGAAGATCCTTTATTTTCTTCTGAACGATCGGGGCTTTCTCTCCCGAGTTCAGTTATCACGACTTCGGGCCAGACCTGGCGGACGGCCGCCGCCGCGGCTGGCGCGGTAACGAGCCGGACCATGCCGGCGCCGCCGTGCACCGCGCCACCGGTAGAGAGCAGCGCGGCGCCGGTAAACCTGTCGCTGCCGGCCAGCAGCCCGAGGACGCCGCGCCGGTACTTATCCGACTCAGGACCAGGGCGCGGGATCATCGCGCTGATGTCGCCGCGCTGCGGCGCCGACGCGTCGGGAGGCTCGAGAAGGTGCGGTTCGAGCCCGATATCAACGAGTTCGACGACCCCCGCGTGCCTGGCGCCCGGGTCGATCAGGAGACCGGGCTTGACCGTGCCGAACGTCACGGTGATGTCTGCCCGCACGGCGGGTCCATCGACCGCCCCGGTGTCCGCGTCGATACCGCTCGGCAGGTCGACCGCGACGGTCGTCCCGGCGGCATTCGCCGCCAGCTGCGCCAGCGTGGCGTACGGGTCGCGGAGGCCGCCCTTGCCGCCGATGCCGAGCATCCCGTCGATGATGACATCGGCATGCCCGATCGCCTGCTGTATCTCGCGCCCGGCGTCATAGCCGTCAGCCAGGTCTGGCCTGGTGTCATCGACGGCTCGGGGTGCCGCGACAGCGGTGAGCCAGCCGCCGGCGGCCCGCAGGGCAGCGGCGCCGCCCGGGTGAATGCGCGGCCCCGCCTGGATCGCGGTCACGGCGGCACCGCGGCCGGCGAGCAGCGCCGCCGCGTACAGCGCGTCCCCGCCGTTGTCGCCGGTGCCCGCGAGCACCACGACCCGCGATCCGTACACCCCGCCCGGCTTCGCACGCAGCACCGTCACGCACACAGAAGCCAGCCCCGCCGCGGCCCGCTGCATCAGCGCGCCGTCTGGGACCAGCCTCATCAGGGCGGCTTCCGCCACCCGAACCTTGGCTACCTGGTAAGCGTCACGCACGTTGGATAGTCTGCCCTATCCCGCACGTGTTCACCCTCGGTGAACACCGGGCGGCCGATCAGTGCATCGCCAGGCGGACGGCGTCCGCGAGCTGGCCCGCGAGGTCTTCGGCCAAGACGGTCTCGCGCGCCTCGACCATCACGCGGATGGCGGGTTCGGTGCCGCTTGGCCGCAGCAGGATCCGCCCGGCGGCGCCGAGCTGTTCTCGCGCGGTCCTGACCGCCTGGTCGAGCGAGGGGTCGGCCATCGCACGGTTCTTGTCGCCGCGGACGTTGATCAGGACCTGCGGGTACCTCGTCATCATCTTGGCCGCGGCGGACACCGGAATGCCGCTGCGGTTCACCGCGGCCAGCAGGTGCAGGCCGGTCAGCACGCCGTCGCCGGTGGTGGCGTGGCCCATCTGGATGATGTGACCCGACTGCTCTCCGCCGAGCACGTACCCGCCGTCCCGCATGGCGGCGTAGACGTGCTTGTCACCGACCGGGGTCTGGACCACGGTGATGCCGGCGGCGCGCATGGCGTCGTGGAAGCCGAGGTTGGACATCACCGTCACCACGACGGCGTCGCCCGAGAGCTTCCCGGCGGCCTTGAGTTCGGAGGCGAGGACGGTCAGGATCTGATCGCCATCAAGCGGGGCGCCGTCCGCGTCCACCGCGAGGCACCGGTCGGCGTCGCCGTCGAACGCGAGGCCGCCGTCCGCACCGTGCTCCACGACGGCCGCGGCAATGGTCTCCAGGTGCGTGGACCCGCAGCCGGCGTTGATGTTCAGCCCGTCGGGAGCGGCCCCGATGGCGATGACCTCCGCGCCGGCCCGGCGCAGGGCGCGGGGCCCGATGCTGTAAGCGGCGCCGTGCGCGCAGTCCACGACGATCCGCAGTCCGTGCAGCGCGGGTCGTCCGCCTTCTGCTAGCTGGAGGCTGCCAAGCAGATGGTCAAGGTAGTCCTCGTGCTTGGAGTAAGCGTCCGTGACCCGGCCGAACCCGGCCGCCGGCTCCTCCCCGGCGCCGGCTTCGGCGGCGGGCAGTCGCGCCTCTATCTCGTCCTCGACGTCGTCGGGCAGCTTGACCCCGCCGCGGCCGAAGAACTTGATCCCGTTGTCCTGAGCCGGGTTGTGGCTGGCGGAGAGCACCACGCCGAAATCCGCGCCAAGCGCCCCCGTGAGGTAGGCAACACCTGGCGTCGGGATTACCCCCAGCCTGAACACGTCCACGCCCGAACTGGCGAGACCCGCGACGACGGCGGCCTCGAGGAAGTCGCCGGACGCGCGAGAATCGCGTCCGATCACCGCTGTCGGTCGTCCCGGTCGTCCCGGGCGTCCCGGATGCGCGGACGGAATGGCGGTCGGTGCGAGGACCGGCACCGCCGCCAGGGCTAGATCCATCGCGAGCCGCGCGGTCAGATCTCGCCCAGCGACTCCTCGAACACCGTCAGTACCGAAGATTCGGCCCATGTCGGCTTGCAGGCGTGCCGGCCGACGGCTAGCGCTTGGAGTACTGAGGAGCCTTGCGGGCCTTCTTGAGGCCGTACTTCTTCCGTTCCTTCACCCGGGCGTCCCTGGTGAGGAACCCTGCCTTCTTCAGCGACGGGCGGTTCTCCGGGTCGACGAGGATCAGCGCGCGAGCCAGCCCGAGCCGCAGCGCGCCGGCCTGGCCGGTCACGCCGCCGCCACCGATGAGCGCGATCACGTCGAACTTGTCCTCCGCGCCGAGCGTCACGAACGGCTCGCTGACGATCTGCTGGTGCACCTTGTTGGGGAAGTACCCGTCGAGGGTGCGGCCGTTGATCTTCCACTGGCCGGTGCCCGGCACGATCCTGACGCGAGCGACGGCCTCCTTGCGGCGGCCCGTGCCAGAGGCGTGCCCGGTGATTACCGGCCGGCGCGCGGCCGCGCGCGGCGCCGCGGCTTCTGCCGACTCGGTGGTGTACTCGGACGGGGCTTGCTCGCTGTCGACACTTTCGCCTTCGCCTTCGCCGGCGCCGACGACCTGGTCGTTGAAGTAAGCCACTTCGTCTGCGGGCGTCTGTTCGCCAGTGGACTCGGACACGTTGCTGTTCCTCACGCTTCCTTGCGGCACTTACTGGGAAATCTGCCTGATCTCGTACGGCTGCGGCTGCTGGGCCTGGTGCGGGTGATGCGGACCCGCGTAGACCTTCAGCTTGCTCAGCGTCTTGCGGCCGAGGGAGTTCTTCGGCAGCATGCCCCTGACCGCCTTCTCCACCACGCGCTCCGGGTGCTTGGCCATCAGGTCGGCGTAGCTGACGGCGCGCAGGCCGCCCGGGTAACCTGAGTGGCTGTATGCCTGCTTCTGCTGCAGCTTCTCGCCGCTGATAGCGACCTTGTCCGCGTTGACGACGATGACGAAGTCACCGGTATCGACGTGCGGAGCGAAAATGGGTTTGTGCTTGCCTCGCAGCAGCACTGCCACATGGCTGGCCAGGCGGCCGAGCACCACGTCAGTGGCGTCGATGACATGCCACTGCCGCGTGATGTCACTGTCTTTCGGGCTGAAAGTGCGCACAGTCGTTAAGCCTTCGCATGTGGTTCGTGATCCGGGAGACCCTGCCGCCGGGCCGCATCAGCCTGAACATCTACCGATGACTTATCCGCCGGCGGAGTCTGTCGCTCCACCCGCATCCGCGATCGGGGCAGCGGGCGAAACACCCGGTGCTGCTCATCGCGGATAGCGCCAATGCAGCATACTCCGAATCCGTGCCTAGTGCCAAAGCACACGGATCCGTTGCCGCAGGAACGTCTCAGTGTAGCGCCTCCAGCCACAAACAGCATCACGCTGGCACCGGGGGGCCCAAAGTTCTGCTACCAGCCGTGTCAGGCTTGCATCGACGCTACGCTCGTTGATATGGGATACCGGGGTGACGACGCCTCCCGTACCCGAGCGGACTCACGGCGCCAGCCCCGGCAGTCGTCGTCGCGCACGGGACCGGGGGCTCTGGGGTCATGGGACGACGGTTCGGCGGGTTATAGCCAGGACGACGAGTACGCGACCCCTGGCGGCGAATACGGCGGCTACACACCGGACGACTCATACGCGGGGTACGAGAACTACGGGCAGCCCGGCGGCCACGCCGCCCCCGGCCCCGGCCCCGGTCCCGGCGCTTACGGGGACACTGACGGGTACGCGAGCGGGAACCGTTACGCGGACAGCGGCGGATATGCCACCAGCGATGGCTACGCCGACAGCGGCGGGTACCCGACCAACGGCGGGTACGCGGACAACAGCGGCTACGCGGACAACGGCGGCTACGCGGACAACGGCGGCTACGCGGACAGCGGCGGCTATCCCGCCAGCGGCGGCTACGCGGACAACAGCGGCTATCCCGCCGGCGGCGGCTACGCCGACAGCGGCGGCTATGCCGACAGCGGTGGTTACGCCGACAGCGGCGGCTACGCGGACAGCGGCGGCTACGCCGCCGACGGCCGTTATGGCACCCAGTACGACCAGCACTCTGGCTACGGCCAGCAAGGCGGCTATGGCGGCTATCCGACCCCCGGCTACGGCGGCTCGGGCGGCTATCCAGCCCTTGGCGCTGGTTCCGGCGACCAGGAGCCGGGGCGGTATAGCGGCGCGGGCAACGACTGGTACAACGCCCAGCCGGCGGCCGCGTCGGGTTCGGGCTTCGCCGATACCGGCACCCTCGACACGCGCGCCGTCGGCGCCTACGGCACCGGCCCTCGCCCGGCCGCTCCCGACCTCGGCGGATATGACGAGACGGGATACGACGGATACCAGGACGACGACGCCTCGTCCCAGCTCTCGGCGCACGATCCGGCCCGTGGCTTCCCGCCCTCGCGAACCGGGCCGCGGGCCCAGTTGGACGCGGCCCCGCAGGACCTGGGGCACTCTGGTCAGCAGGAGCGCTATGACGACGGTCAGTACGACTCGTACACCGGTTACGACGGTCAGGGCGAATACGACCAGACCCAGGGCTACAGTCAGGTCGGCGGATACCAGGCGACCCGCGGGTACGACCAGTATGGCGAGCCATCGGCCTTCGATACGCGCCGCTACGACCTCGATTCTGACTACGACGCAGGACCGGCGCTTGACCTCGTTACCGGTTACGACGACGACGACCCGTATCAGGAGCGCTACGGCGACAGCGGCACGGGTCCCCGGCCCCACGGCGGGAAGAAGCAGAAGAAGAGAGGCGGCAAGCGCGTCAAGCTGCTGCTGCTTTCTGCTGCGGCGGTCGTCGTCGTGGGGATCGCGGGCGCGGCCGTCGACACCTTCGCCCTCAAGCACAAACCGGCGGCCAGTAACTCGTCGCTGGCCGGCCCGCTGCCCAGCGCAGGCTCGACCTCGGCCGCGACCGCCGCCTGCGTGAAGCAACTTGGCCCGTATTGCCATATCCAGCTGCGCACAGAGGACCCCGTGCCGCTGACGCTGACCGAGCTGTATCCGCCGGCCTTCACGAACGAGACCGACCACGCCTCTTTCACCCGGCTCGCCACCAAGCTGGACAAGACATGCTCCAACGCGGTGATCGGCCAGGACCTGATCAGCGCGCTGAAGTCCGATAAGTGCACGCAGGTGCTGCGAGCAAGCTACGCGTCCGGCGACAACACGATCCTGGGCACGATCGGCGTCCTCAACCTGGAGTCCACCAACGACGCGCACCACGCGGGCAAGCTCGTAGGCCAGAACGACTTCATCGCGCCACTCAGCACGTCGAAAGGCGTCGGCAGCAAGCTCGGCTCGGGAACAGGGGTCGTGGAGGCCGAGTACAAGGGCCACTACCTGATCCTTATCTGGGCGGAGTTCGCCACGGGGAAAGCTCCCAAGACCCCCGCGCAGGATCACCTGCTCGAGCAGTTCGAATCGGACCTGGTGGCCGGCACGGCCAACCCGGCCCTCAGCGAGCGCATGGTCAACGGCTCCCCGTCGACCACCGTCGGGTAACCGGGGCTCAGTCGCGGAGCCGGCGAGTCTCGGCCGCCCGCTCCGCGAGCCGGTGCGGGTCCGGATAGCAGACTTCCTCTAGGCACAAGCCGTGCGGCGGGACAACCCGGACCGCCGGGTCCCGGACCGCGGTCGCCAGCACGGAGGACGGCCAGGAAGCCGGGCGGCTGCCCTGGCCGACCGGCAGCAGCGCGCCGACCAGCGCCCTGACCATGTTGTGGCAGAACGCGTCGGCCACCACGCAGCCCACCGCCACGCCTTCGGCGTCCCGCTGCCAGTCCAGCCGCCGCAGCGCGCGCACCGTCGTGGCGCCCTCGCGGCGCCGGCAGAAGGCCGCGAAGTCATGCTCGCCAACCAGTTCGGCCGCGGCCGCGTTCATGGCGGCAAGGTCGAGGCGGCGGGGGTGCCAGAGCGTGTCGTACCGGCGCAGCGGATCGGCGGTGGCGGGGTCGTCGCAGATCCGGTAGGAGTAGCGGCGCCACAGCGCGGAAAACCTGGCGTCGAACCCGTTCGGGGCCGACCCTATCGCGTGCACCCGGACGTCGGGCGGCAGCGCCCGCGCCAGGCGCCGCAGCGCCTCCCCGGCACCGGCGGCCCAGGCGTCCTCGGGCAGATCCGCGTGCGCCGCCTGGCCACGCGCGTGCACTCCCGCGTCGGTACGGCCGGCGACGGTGAGCCGCGGCGCTTCCGGGAGCCTTAGCACCCGTTCAAGACCCTGTGCCAGCACGCTTTCCACGGTGCGGCGGCCAGGCTGCGCCGCCCACCCGGAAAATCCCGTCCCGTCATAGGAAAGATCAATTTTTACCCGAACGGACAGCGCTTCCTCCCCAGGGTCCGCTCCGGACGCCCGGCGGGCACGGCCACCGGAGGCTGACATGATTGTGGGCCGAAGAGTTCCCGCTGGGGATCCCTCCGGCCCACGATCGTCGTTGCTTGCCCACGCAAGCCAGGGCGCTGTCAGGCCCTGGTGTCGTCCTCGACGGCGGCGTCCGCGTCGGTCTCGTCGCCGGCCGCCGCGGTCACCTCCGCCTCGGGCTCGTCTTCGGCCTCGTCGTCGTCCTCGTCGGCCTCTTCAGCTTCGGCGGCTTCCGCATCGAGGGCCTCGGCGTCGGTCGCCTCATCCTCCGCAACCTCAGCCTCGGCGGCCTCATCAGGCGCGGTGGTCTCCCCGACCGTGGCGGCCGAGGAGCCCGCGGCCGCCACGGTCGCCGTGGCGCGGCGGGCGCGGCGGCGCGGCCTGGCCGCGGTGACCTCGTCGCTGACAAGCTCGATGACCGCCATCGGGGCGGCGTCGCCCTTGCGCGGACCGAGCTTCGTGATGCGGGTGTAGCCACCGTCGCGGTCGGCGAAACCGGGACCGATCTCGGTGAACAGCGAGTGCACGACGCTCTTGTCAGGAACCACGGTCATCACCTGGCGACGCGCGTGCAGGTCACCTCGCTTCGCGAAGGTGATCAGCTTCTCCGCGTACGGGCGCAGCCTGCGCGCCCGTGCCTCGGTCGTGGTGATCTTCCCGTGCTCGAACAGTGCGGCGGCCAGGTTCGCCAGCATGTGCTTCTGGTGAGCCGGGCTGCCCCCCATCCGGGCACCCTTGGTAGGCGTGGGCATTGGAACCCTTTCTATTGCGCCGTACCGGGCCAGTACCGCTTAGTACTGCTCGGTCTCGACGTAGCTCTCTTCTTCATCGCCGGCGAAGGCGTCCACGGCACTGCTCGGGTCGAACCCGGGCGGGGAGTCCTTGAGCGCCAGGCCCATGTCGACCAGCTTCTGCTTCACTTCCTCGATCGACTTCGCGCCGAAGTTCCTGATGTCGAGGAGGTCCTGCTCGCTGCGCGCGACCAGTTCGCCCACGGTGTGGATGCCCTCGCGCTTGAGGCAGTTGTAAGACCGGACGGTGAGGTTCAGGTCCTCGATCGGCAGCGCCAGGTCCGCCGCGAGCGCGGCGTCCGTCGGCGACGGGCCGATGTCGATGCCCTCGGCGTCGACGTTGAGCTCCCTCGCGAGGCCGAACAGTTCCGTCAGCGTCTTGCCAGCGCTCGCCACCGCGTCGCGGGGACGCATGCACGGCTTGGTCTCGACGTCCAGGATCAGCCGGTCGAAGTCGGTGCGCTGCTCGACGCGGGTGGCCTCCACCTTGTAGGTCACGCGGAGCACCGGCGAGTAGATGGAGTCGACCGGAATCCGGCCGATCTCCTGGCCCGGCTGCTTGTTCTGGGTAGCGGAGACGTAGCCGCGGCCGCGCTCGACCGTGAGCTCCATCTCGAGCTTGCCCTTGCTGTTGAGCGTGGCGATGTGCAGTTCGGGATTGTGCACCTCGACACCGGCCGGCGGCGCGATGTCGGCCGCGGTGACCGCCCCAGGGCCCTGCTTGCGCAGGTACATGACCACGGGCTCGTCGTGCTCGGAAGAGACCACAAGCTGCTTGAGGTTCAGGATGAGGTCGGTGACGTCTTCCTTTACCCCGGGAACCGTGGTGAACTCGTGCAGCACGCCCTCGATGCGGATCGAGGTGACCGCAGCCCCCGGAATGGAGGACAGCAGGGTCCGCCGAATGGAGTTCCCGATCGTGTAACCGAACCCGGGCTCCAGCGGCTCGATCGTGAACTTCGACCGGTAATCGCCGACTTGTTCTTCACCAAGCGATGGACGCTGTGCGATGAGCATGTGACTTTCCTTTCCCGACGACCGCTATATGACGCCGGAACGGCGACGAGCGCTTGTCGCTCGTCGTTTCTTACTTCGAGTAATACTCGACGATGAGCTGCTCCTGGACCTGGGTGTCGATCTGCGCCCGGGCCGGGAGCTGGTGCACCATGATGCGCATCTGGTCAGGCAGCACCTCGAGCCAGGCGGGCACGATCCGCTCGCCGGCCTCGGCGCGGGCGATCACCATCGGGGTCAGCTCGAGAGACTTGGGCGTGACCTCAACGACGTCGTTGTCGCTTACCCGGAAGGACGGGATGTCGACGCGCCTGCCGTTGACCAGGAAGTGGCCGTGCCTCACGAGCTGGCGGGCCATGTCGCGGCTCTTGGCGAACCCGGCACGGTACACCACGTTGTCCAGGCGGCTCTCCAGGATCTGCAGCAGGGTCTCGCCGGTCCGGCCGGACTTGCCGGCCGCCTCGGTGTAGTAGCCACGGAACTGCTTCTCCAGCACACCGTAGATCCGCCGAGCCTTCTGCTTCTCGCGGATCTGCAGCAGGTACTCGCTGTCCTTCTGGCGGATCCTGCCGTGCTCACCCGGCGGGTACGGCCGGATCTCGATCGGGCACTTCGGCGAATCGCACTTCGAGCCCTTAAGGAACAGCTTTACCTTTTCGCGGCGGCACAGCTTGCAGTCCGCCCCTGTGTATCGAGCCATCAGTCTCTCCTCAGACCCTGCGCCGCTTGGGCGGACGGCAGCCATTGTGCGGAACGGGGGTGACGTCCTGGATGGAACCCACCTCAAGACCGGTCGCCTGCAGCGACCTGATCGCGGTCTCACGACCGGAGCCCGGTCCCTTCACGAAGACATCTACCTTGCGCATCCCGTGCTCCATGGCACGCCGCGCCGCGGCCTCCGCAGCCTGCTGGGCGGCATACGGGGTGGACTTGCGCGAGCCCTTGAACCCGACCTGGCCCGAGGACGCCCACGAGATCACGTTCCCGGTCGGGTCCGTGATCGAGACGATGGTGTTGTTGAACGTGGACCGGATGTGGGCGTGTCCGTGAGCTACGTTCTTCCGCTCCTTGCGGCGCACCTTCTTCGGCGCGCCCTGGCTGCTCTTACGAGGCGGCATCTGCTTCCTGACTCCTGAGGTGATCGGTCCGCTGGGGGACTACTACTTCTTGCCGGCCTTCTTCTTGCCGGCGACGGTCTTCTTCTTGCCCTTGCGGGTGCGTGCGTTGGTCTGCGTTCGCTGACCGTGCACCGGTAGCCCCCGGCGGTGCCTGATGCCCTGGTAGGAGCCGATCTCAATCTTACGGCGGATGTCGGCCTGCACCTCGCGGCGCAGGTCACCTTCGACCTGGTAGTTTGCGTCGATCCAGTCGCGCAGCTTGAGTAGGTCGTCGTCTGACAGGGAGTGGACCCGGGTGTCGGCACTAACGCCAGTCGCGGCGATGGTCTCGAGAGCCCGGGTGTGGCCGATGCCGTAGATGTAGGTAAGCGCGACCTCGAGCCGCTTGTCACGCGGCAGGTCAACGCCGGAAAGACGTGCCATGGGCGGGCAGTTCTCCTTCGTGTGGTGGAGGTCCTTCGCACCGCTCCCCGTCCCTGCCCAGGACCGGGCCCCGGCCTCCAACCGGGGGATGCGGGCCACTGCCCGCCCGCGATGCGCGTACTACGTCGCGTATTCGGTTATATGCGTATTCAGCTTATGCGGCCGGGCTACCCGTATTACCCTTGACGCTGCTTGTGCCGAGGGTCCGAGCAGATGACCATGACGCGGCCGTGGCGACGGATGATCCTGCACTTGCTGCAGATCTTCTTCACGCTCGGCTTGACCTTCACGGCAAACTCTCCTCTAGCCCGCCTCGCGGGCCGGTTGGCCTCCGGCGCCTGGACGCCGGGACTTTGTTACTTGTACCGGTAGACGATGCGACCGCGGCTAAGGTCATACGGGCTCAGTTCCACGAC
>Ga0210395_10000478_pt1 | contig 31526 bp, 26 predicted proteins | sample IncBWH4OmetaG_FD_150861 | JGI IMG/M metagenome (GOLD analysis project Ga0210395, IMG submission 150861) | Forest soil microbial communities from Barre Woods Harvard Forest LTER site, Petersham, Massachusetts, United States - Inc-BW-H-4-O ... | reverse complement strand
CTCAAGAAGGCCGCGGCGACGGTCAATCACGACCTCGGGAAGCTCAACGAAGAAAACACGCGGCTGATCGTCGCAGCGGCCGACGAGGTGATCGCCGGTAAGCTCGACGCGCAGTTTCCGCTGCGCGTATGGCAGACGGGCTCCGGAACGCAGACGAACATGAACGTGAACGAGGTCATCTCGAACCGGGCGATCGAGCTTGCCGGGGGCGAGATGGGATCGAAAAAGCCGATCCATCCCAACGATCACGTCAATATGTCGCAGTCGTCGAACGATACGTTTCCGACGGCGATGCACGTCGCCGCGGCGCAGGCGATGTCGCAGATGCTGCCGGCCGTGCAAGCGCTGCGCGACGCGCTGCACGCGAAGGCCCAGGAATGGTCCCACGTCGTCAAAGTGGGTCGAACGCACTTGCAAGATGCGACGCCTCTGACGCTGGGCCAAGAGTTTTCCGGCTACGTTACCCAGCTCGATCGTGCGATGCGCGCATGCAAGGAGGCGTTGGACCCGCTCTTCGATCTCGCGATTGGTGGAACGGCGGTCGGCACCGGTCTCAACGCGCATCCAGAGTTCGGCGAGCGCACCGCGCGTAAGATCGCGGAGCTGACTGGGCTGCCTTTCCGCTCGCATCCGAACAAGTTCACCGCCCTGGCCTCACACGACGATTTCGTCTTCGCTTCGGGCGCGCTCAAGATGCTGGCCGCCGCCCTCATGAAGATCGCCAACGACATCCGCTGGCTAGCCTCCGGACCCCGCGCGGGAATCGGCGAGCTCGTTCTACCCGAAAACGAACCCGGCAGCTCGATCATGCCGGGCAAAGTAAATCCGACGCAATCCGAGGCGATGACGATGGTCTGCGTGCAAGTCTTCGGTAACGACCTGGCGATCAGCTTCGGGGCGTCGCAGGGCAACTTCGAACTCAACGTCTTCAATCCGGTGATGATCTATAACTTCTTGCACTCGACGACGCTCCTGCGCGATGCGTGCACGATGTTCCGCGAACACGCCGTCGAAGGGCTGCAAGCCAACGAGGAGCAGATCAAGAAGTATTTAGATGAATCATTGATGGTGGTAACGGCGCTCAACCCACACATCGGCTACGACAAATCGGCCGAAATCGCCAAGAAGGCACACCACGACAAGACGACCCTCAAGAAAGCCGCCCTCGCGCTCGGCCACGTCTCCGAGGAAGAGTACGACCGCATCGTCGTGCCCAAAGATATGACGTCGCCGCGTTAGCGCGGGAGCGTTACGTTTTCGAGCCGCTAAAGCTGCTCTTCGTCCCTTTGATGGTGACGCTGCCTTGTATCGTCGTCCGCGCCTTGTTGACCTGAGCCGTCCCCTTGCCGGTTCCCAAGCCTTTCGCGGTGACTACTAGGGTGAGTTTACTCTTGCGGATGGTGCCTTTGATGGTCCCTTTGGTCGTGACCGATTCTATCGTAATCGCAACCGCGCCGGAGAATTTCTTGCCCTTTTGCGTGAGGTGCATCGTGAAGGTGCCTGAGGCGCTAAGCGTATCCCATTTGCCTTTCCAGTTTCCGGTCAGCCTCGGCTTTGCCAGCTCGAGCGCTCCGGTCGCGGGGGCGTCAGCGGTGGTGGACGGGAGGCTCCTGACCGAACACGACGAGAGCATCGGCGCAACGGCGAGCGCGAGCACGAAACAAATGGATTGTGCACGTGTCATAGCCCGCTGATTCTACTCCCGAACGCGGGTCTTGGCTAGAGATGGCGCTAAAGTTGGCGCCAAACCAGCGTGCCGGCGGCGATGACCAGCGCGATCGCCACGACGATCAGGAGCTGCGGCGACTTGAGCCGCAGCGAGAGGCGCGCGCCGATGGGGCCGCCCAGCAGCCCGCCGGCTACGAGCGGCACGACGTCGCGCGCGACGATGTCGTGCTGCAATGCGTGAACCGCGAGGCCGACCGGTGAGGTAAGGAGGATTGCGAAATGCGACGTCGCGCTGATCGCGTGCGCCGGCAGCTCCGAGAAGTAAAGGAACGTCGGCACCAACACGATGCCGCCCCCCAAACCGAAGAGGCTCGAGAAAATCCCCACGACGAATCCCAAACCAAGCGCGCCGCGATACGACATGCCCTTGAGTTTCGCGACGCGATCGTGCTCGATTCGCCCCGCCATGCGACGCTCTGCATTCCACGCCATGTCGATCGCCACCGCAACGAGCAGTACTGCGAGGATCGTGTCGAAGAGCCGCGCCGAGATGTGAACCGACGCGATCGCTCCGAGAATGCTGCCCGGCAAGCCCCCGGCAGCGATCAGCAGGCCGATCTTTAGGTGGACGCGTTTTTGCAGCAGATAGGTGAAGGCCCCGCTCGCGCTGTTGGCGACGATGAGGACGAGCGACGTGCCCGCCGCATAGGCCGGCGAAAATCCTAAGAAGAGACGCAGTATGGGAACGAGGATAAAACCGCCGCCGAGCCCTACCATCGAGCCGAAGATGCTCGCGACGAAGGCGGCGGCGAAGAGCTCTAGCGCAAAACGCAGATCGTCAGGCCACTAACTCGAGCGGCCGATGTAGCGACGATCCCGCGTATCGATCTTAATGACGTCGCCCTCTCCGACAAAGAGCGGAACGTTGACCGTGGCACCCGTCTCCAGTTTGGCCGGCTTCTGCACGTTCGTCGCGCTGTCGCCTTTGAAGCCTGGATCCGTCTCGACAATCCGCAGCTCGACGTGGGCGGGAAGGTCGACGCCGATCGCCACTCCGTCGTGAAACTGCATGTCGACGACCATGCCGTCTTTCAAGAAGTCCGCTGGATCGCCGATGAGATCGCGCTGCAGGGTAACGTTTTCGAAGCTTTCCTGATCCATGAAGTGGTAGCCGTCGGCATCGTTGTAAAGCATCTGCATTTGTCGGTTGTCGACGGTCGCGCGCTCCAGCTTTTCGCCCGCGCGAAAGGTACGTTCCAAGGTCGTTCCGGTCTTGACGTTTTTCATGCGGGTGCGAACGAAGGCCGATCCTTTTCCCGGTTTGACGTGCAGAAACTCGATGACGGTCCAGAGTTGGCCGTCCACGATGATGGTCACGCCGTTGCGAAGATCGTTTGACGAAATCATGAGCTAGGCTTCGAAAGGCGAATCGGACTCTCCGCTCCGGCTCGCAAGCGCGCAATATTTTCGCGGTGCTTGAATAAGATCAGCACGGCCGCGAAAACGCCGTAGGCCGTCTCGGGGAGCGACCCCGTGAAAATCCAGAGCGCTACGGGCGCCAGGACGCTTCCCAGCATGGAACCGACCGACGAATAGCGAGTTATTGCGGCACCGGCCACCCAACCGCCGGCCGCAACCAATCCCGCGGGCCAGCAGAGCGCAAAAATGGCTCCGAAGGACGTCGCGACGCCTTTCCCTCCGCGAAATCGTAACCATGGCGAGTAGCAGTGGCCGAGTACGGTGCCGGTCGCGACGAGCGAGGCGATGATCTCTCCTCCCGGCGGGAAGCCCGGGGTATCCAAGAATCCGTTGAAAACCTTGAGCGCCCAGAGCGTCGGAACGAATCCCTTGAGCGCGTCGAGCAGCAGCACGAGTGCGGCGCCGCGCATTCCCAGCGCTCGCAGCGCATTCATCGCGCCGATGTTGCCCGAGCCCTGCCTGCGGATATCCGTGTGGAAGAAGAGGCGGCCCACGAGATATCCAAACGGAATCGAGCCCACGAGATACGCAACGAGGAAGACGCCGATCACCATCGCGATGACGATTATCAGCATGCCGATCGCCGTCGACTCGGGAATGCCTACGTCCACTACTCCAACTCCTCTCGTTCCCGGCGCGGACGAAACTCGAGCGTGAGCGGAATCCCTTCAAACTTAAAATGTTGGCGGATGACGTTCTCCAGGAATCGCTTATAGTGCCCTTGCACGAGATCGGGGTCGTTGCAGTGAAAGACGAAGACCGGCGGATGGGTTCCGGGCTGCGATACGTAATAAATTCGCAGCACTCTACCCGAGGAGACGGCCGGCGGATGCGTCAGGATGGCATTGCGGACGACGACGTTGAGCTGCGGGGTTGGAATGCGCCGGTCGAGATTCTCGGCAAGCTCGATCACGATCGGCATGAGGCTTCCTAAGCGCCGCTCCGTCTTCGCCGAGAGAAACGTGATCGGAGCGAAGGGCGCAAACGGAATCTGTTCTCGAACGGCGCCTGTCAGATCGCTGCGGGTATAGTCGCCGCCTTGTTCGCGAACGAGGTCCCATTTATTGCCCACGACGATTAGGCCTTTGCGCTCCTCGATGGCAATGCCGGCCAAGCGGCGCTCCTGCGTCATGATCCCGACCATGGCATCGAAGACGAGTATCGCGATGTCGCATCGAGCGATTGCGCCCAGCGAGCGGAGTGCGGCGTAATATTCAATCGCGCCATGAGCGTGCTGTTTCTTGTGCACGCCCGCGGTGTCTACCAGCCGATAGGCTCGGTCGCCCCAGCGGAACGGCGTGTCGATGGCATCACGGGTCGTTCCGGGCGTCTGAGAAACGAGCGTGCGTTCTTCTCCGAGTAGGGCGTTGACCAGCGAGCTCTTTCCGACATTGGGACGCCCGATTACGGCCAGGGCGAGTTCCCCGTCGGCCGGAGCTTCCTCCGTTCGAGCCGGCAGGAGGTCGACGATCCGATCGAGCAGGTCGCCCGTCCCCTCACCATGGATCGCCGAAACGGCGACCGGCTCCCCGAATCCGAGCCTCGCAAACTCTGCATGAACCGCTGCCGCGGCGCTGGGCGATTCGGCCTTGTTTGCAACCAGAACCATCGGGCGCCGCTTGCGCCGAAGGATCGCCGCCACGTCGTCGTCGAGCGGATGAAGGCCAGTCTGGGCGTCGACGACCATGACGACGACGTCGGCTGCATCGGCCGCAGCCTCGGCCTGGCGGCGGGTCGCATCGGCGAGTTCGAGGCCGTGCGCCACATCGGCGCCGGGGTCGATCCCCGCCGTATCGACGAGGCTGAAGGTTCGTCCGCGCCAGTCGGCGAGTGCGTAGAGGCGATCCCGCGTGACGCCGGGCGTGTCCTCGACGATCGCCAGCCGGCGGCCGATCAGGCGGTTGAAGAGGGCGCTCTTGCCGACGTTCGGACGTCCGACGATCGCAACGGTGGCTGGGTTTAGCACGGCACCTCATTTCTCAATGCGACCGAGCGACACCCACAGGGGCCGGAATGCCCCAGGCGCCACGCGAAGTGCGAAAAGACGGATGCCTAGTATTTACATCGAGACTTTCGGCTGTCAGATGAATGAAGCCGACTCCCGGTATATCGCAGAACGCGCGACTTCGGCGGGCTATAGCGTCGCTTCGGCCGCCGAGGAAGCGAACGTTATCGTGCTCAACACCTGCACGGTTCGCGATAATGCGGAGCGCCGCGCGTACGGCCGTATGAACCATCTCAACGCGCTCAAACGTGTCGACCCCAGCTTGCGTCTGGTCGTCACGGGGTGTTTGGCCGAACAGGATCGCGACCGCATGAAGAGGCTTGCACCGCACGTTGACGCGATCTTCGGAACGCGAGAGCTCGCCGAGCTCGGCGACCAGCTCGCTGCGTGGCAGCCTAACTTCGACGACGTGGACTTCAGCGACGATCGCGCCCTCCTTACGTCGCTCGGCGGCACCGGCGACGCGGTAAGCGACGCATTTTCGCACCTGCGCGCCTTCGTCACGGTGCAGCGCGGTTGTTCGTACTACTGCACGTTCTGCATCGTGCCGCACGTTCGAGGCCGCTTCGATCACCGGCCCCCAAATGCGATCCTCGACGAGACGCGAGAACGGATTGCGCAGGGCGCGCGCGAAATCGTTTTAGTCGGCCAAACGGTCAACGCATGGAACGATCCGGCGAGCGGCGAGGATTTTGGCGACCTCTGCCGGTCGATCGCAGCGCTGCCCGGCCTCGAGCGGCTCGCCTTCATTTCCCCGCATCCCAAGGATTTCACGGAGAAGATTCTCGACGATCTCTGCGCTCTCGAGCAGCTCAATCCGCGCATTCACCTTCCGCTGCAGTCCGGCAGCGACGCGCTTCTGCGGCGCATGAATCGAAAGTACACGCTGGCGCAGTTTGACGCGATCGTGCAATCGATCCGGCGCCGTCTTCCGGAGTGCGCGATCACAACCGATTTAATCGTCGGCTTTCCGGGTGAAACGGCGACCGACTTCCAGGCGACGCTCGACTACGTGCGTTCGGGCGTCTTCGCCAACGCCTTTAGCTTTATCTATTCGATTCGGCATGGAACGCCGGCCGCGCGCTGGCCGCAAATTCCCAGAGCGCTTGCACTGGAGCGCTTTGCGGAGCTTCTCGAAGCGCAGAACGCGGTTACGCGTGCTTACCACGACCGTCATGTCGGACGAACGGTGCGCGTTTTGAGCGGTGGCGACTCGAAGAAAGACGCGAGCCGGTTGACCTCGAAGGCGCTCGACAACGTGACGGTCGTCGCGCCAAAACCGGCGGATTATCCGTACCCGCAAACGCCATGGCTCGACGTTGCGATCGAAACTGCGCACGTTTGGGGCTGCACCGGCACGGTGGTCGGGCGTGCCGCGCGTTTTGCCGACGCGGGAATACCGGTCATGCGGCCGCTGCTCGATCTGATCGCTTCGGCGTAACGCGTGCGTCACTCCCGATGCCGGTCTCTTCGCTCGCAACTTAACTGCGTACGTCAAGGCGAATCGCAAGCTCTACGACGGTTTCGATTTCGGGCGGCCGCCGGTTACGGTAGCGACGTCGAACGCTTGGGCTATCGAGGAATCATGATTTGGGATCTCGATCTGGGATCTCGATCTCGACAATCCCCAATCGCCGCCGAACGGTACAGGACATCCCAAGGGCAGCTACGTGCGGGCCATTTCGAAGGCGCTGGGGACGTAGTGTTCGGGGCAGGGCCCTAACGCTGGCCAAGTACTCGCCGATGCTCGAGCAGTACTTTGGGATGAAGACCAAGCATCCCGAAGCGATTCTGCTCTCCCGCGTCGGCGATTTCTACGAAGCGTACGGCGACGATGCCGAAACCATCGCGCGAGCGCTGCAGATCGCATTGACGAGCAAAGAGGCCGGTGCCGGCCAGCGTGTGGCAATGGCCGGCGTGCCCCACCACGCGCTCGCGGGTTATCTCGCCAAGCTCGTGAAGCAGCGCTTTATCGTCGCGCTCGCCGAACAGCTGGAGGTTCCGCAACCGAACCGGCTCGTGCGCCGGGATGTCGTGCGTCTGGTAACGCCCGGAACGTTGATCGAGGACCAGTTACTCGACGGCAAAGAGAACAACTATCTGGCCGCGATGGCGACGGCGGGCGAAACCTTCGCAATCGCCTACGCCGACGTCTCGACGTGTTACTGCGCCGCCACCGCACTCGCCGGCGAGAATGCGTACGACGAGCTGCTCGCGGAGCTGGCGCGCATAGCACCGGCGGAGATCGTCGCCGACGTTCCCTCCGAGATGCGTTCTGCCGTCGCGATGGCCGTCGAGGCGGCCGGCGCGCGTTTGGCTACACCCGCGTTGGGATTGGTCGAAGCGCGCGATCGCGCGAACCTCGACGGCTTCTCGATGGAGGAGTCGCTGGCGATTCATCGAGCGATCGACGCGCTCGGCGCGTTCGTCAAGCGAACCGGAGTCACCAACGGCGAACGGGGTCTCGGCGAGCCGGAGCTCTATCGGCGTCAAGAGTTTCTCGTCCTCGATCCGGCGACGCGCAAACACCTCGAGCTGACCCGCGCGCAAGGTCTCAATCCCAGAGCAACGCTGCTCGCGACGCTCGACTTGTGCGCGACCGCGATGGGATCGCGCATGCTCAACCGCTGGATTCTCGCGCCCCTGATCGAACCTGAGGAAATCGCGCGCCGCCAAGATGCGGTTGCCGCCTTGGTGGCCGAGCACGAGCGCCGTCAATCGCTGCGTGAGATTCTCAGGGGGATCTTCGATCTCGAGCGGATCGCGCAGAAGGTGCGGTTTCGGCGTGCGACGCCGCGCGATTTGGGCTCGTTGCGGCGCACGCTGGCGATGTTCGGACCCTTGAGAGAGGCTGCGGTGCCGGCGATCGCGCCGTTGCTCCGGCACGTCGGAGATTTTGAGTCGATGCGCGACGATCTCAATGCAACGCTCGTGGACGACCCGCCCGCGCAGATGAGCGACGGCGGAGTCATTCGTCCCGAGTCCGATCCCGAGCTATCGGAGTGCGTCGCGCTGCGAACCGACGCCCGTTCGAGGCTCTCGGCCCTCGAACAACGCGAACGCGAGCGTACGGGAATCAAGACGCTCAAGGTAAAGTACGCGAGCACCTTCGGCTATGCAATCGAGATCGGCAAGAGTTACACCGGCTCCGTTCCCGAGGATTACGTCCGGAAGCAAACGCTGACGACCGGGGAACGCTACGTTACGCCGGAGCTCAAAGATCTCGAACTTGCAATTTCCACGGCACAAGCGCGGCAGGAGCGGCTGGAACAGCGGCTCTTTAACGCCATCCTGGAGCGGATTGCCGCGCGCGCCGACGAGCTGTCGAGTGCGGCCGGCGCGGTCGCGCGGGTGGACGTGCTCTCGAGCCTTGCGCAGTGTGCTGCCGAACGCGGATACGTGCGTCCGGCATTCGTGGAAGAGAGCATCGTCGCTATCGAAGACGGCCGCCACCCGGTGATGGAAGCGGTGCTGCATGCGAACTTCGTGCCGAACGACCTTCATCTCCGCGCGGTCGATCATCGCTTCATTTTACTGACGGGACCGAATATGGGCGGCAAATCCACCTACCTGCGACAGGCCGGCCTGTTGACGATCATGGCGCAAATCGGCTCGTTCGTCCCGGCCAAATCGATGAAGCTCGGCGTCGTCGACCGGATCTTTACGCGAATCGGCGCGGGCGACGATCTGGCATCGGGCCAATCGACATTTTACATGGAGATGGCCGAGGCAGCGAACATCTTGCGGCGAAGCACCTTGCGTTCCCTACTCTTGATCGACGAGGTGGGCCGCGGAACGGGGACGCTCGATGGCCTAGCGATCGCACAAGCGATCTGCGAGTTCTTAGTCGGACTCGAAGAGCAGTCGCCGCTCGTGCTTTTTGCGACGCACTTCCACGAGCTTTGCGCGCTGGCGGAACACTGGGACGTCGTTGCCAACTATCACATCACGGCGGTCGAGAACCGCGCGCGTGGCGGCGCGCCGGTCTTTTCGCATCGCGTGCAGCCGGGCAGCTCGTCGCGCTCGTTCGGCATCGAGGTCGCGCGCATGGCGGGCTTACCCGACGCCGTGATCGAGCGCGCGCAAGAGATCGCCGACGGGCTATCGGGCGAAGCGGATATCGAAACCCGCATTCCCTTGCGGAAGAAGATGCCGAAGCGGCAGCCCGCAGAGAGGCAACTTACGTTATTGCCGCCGGGGTAAGGTCACCATCACGGGGTCAAAGCGAAGACGGTTGAGACCCCGCCTCCCCGAAGCAGATGGTTGGCCGTCGTGCCGTACAGCGTGCCGTTCACGTCGACCAGGCTTGCTACGGGATTGCCGCCGTCGGCCTCGCCGGCGAAGCTGTGCAGCACCCGTTCAACGCCGGACTTGCTAACGCTGAAGACGGTACCACAACCGCTGTGGTGGCCGTAGACGCAGCCAGTGCCGCTGCCGCCGCGCCTTGTCGTGCCGTATAGCGTGCCGTTGGCAAGGATCAAACCAGCGTGGGGCTTGGCACCATCCGAGCGCCCGAAGTAGTGCAGCACCTTCTCCGTGCCTTGGATCGTTACGCTGTAGACCGTTCCACAGCTTTTGTTGCAGACCGATGAACCACCCGAATATGTCGTGCCGTACAGCGCACCCTTGACCGCAATCAAACCACCGATCGGAAAGGCTCCGTCCGAGGAGCCGCCGTGAAAGCGATAGAGCACATGCTCTTTCCCGCTGGGGCTGATGCTGTAGACCGTCCCACACCCCGGCCCAAAACAGTTGCCACCGAACTCAGTCGTACCGTACAGCGTACCGCTCACGTCGACAAGGCCAGCAAACGGCCTCTGTCCATCTTTATTGTGGCGACTGAAGCGGTACAGCACTTTCTCGATGCCTTCCGTGCTAATGCTGAAAACGGTCCCGTTGTCGTGCCCACCGGCAAGCGTCGTGCCGTACAGCGTGCCGCTAACGTCGATCAACGGCGCCCAGGGGCTGCATCCGTCGAAGCCGCGTTCGGCGCCGCGAAAGCTGTAGAGTACTTTCTCTTTGCCGCTCGGGCTGATGCTGTAGACCGTCCCGCAGTTGTTGCTGCCACCCTGCGTCGTGGTGCCGAACAACGTGCCGTTCACGTCGAGAAGCCCGGCGACCGGGTCCCGTCCGTCAGCGGAGCCATCGCCGAAGCTATGGAGGACCTTCTCCGCGCCGTCCGTGGTAATGCTATAGACGACCCCGTCGCTATTGGCACCGCCGTATCTCGTCGTGCCGTACAGCGTTCCGTCCACGTCGAGCAATTGCGCGGCGGGGAAATCACCGGTCGAGCCATCGAACTGATAGAGCACCTGGTAAGCCGGCGACGATGCGCGCCCAGCCACGTTCTGCATTTGGGGTACTGCAGCCGGCGTGCCACAGCCGGCAATTAGCACGGTTGCGCCGATGCTAAGGAAGAAGCGAGCGAAGGTCCTCATGTGCGATGCCTCCCAAAACCTGGACACCCGGTGAGGGCGTTCGGCGTGTCGCGGGTTAGTCCCGGCGGCCGATTACGTGGTTTTTTTGCTAACAGGTACGATCCCACGAAAGAGGCCGCCTCGCTTGGTAGAGGGCTGAACTTCGGGCGGTTGGAAGTGTTGACGGCTTGAATCGTACCTCGCTTCGGCTCGGATTCTGCGCCGCGGTCGCCGTCATTGCGGCGGCGCTCGCCGATCCAATCGTGGAGTTCGCATCTAACGCCGGTTGCTTTGGCGCGGGCAGGTTTACCGATCGCAGCAACGTTGATGTCGCGCCGGCGATCGCCGTCGGCTTCGCGCTGCTGGTTTGGTATCTCGTCGCGAAAGCGCAGGCGGTACTGGCGGGGCGCGCACTCCCGCCGCGGATCGCGACTCTCTTACCGCTCATTTTCAGCTTGCAGATGATTACGCTCTGGACGATGGAGACCGCCGAACAACTGACGGTCTACGGGCACGTCATCGCTCCGGGGCTTTGGCTGGGCGGTCCACCCGAATGCAGCCTCGCGATCCACGCGCTCTTCTGCGTCGCAGTCACGTTCATCGTCGCGCGCTCGCTGCGCCGGCTTGCCGCAACCACGCTGCGCGTCATCGCGCTGATCCGTGCCATGGTCTCGCGGCGCGGATGCAACGTGGAATGGCGTCCGGCTCGTCGCCTTCAAGGGCGCTCTTTCAAAGAACAGATCCCCGTGCTTTGCCGTATCGGCGAGCGCGCGCCCCCGTCGTTGCAGACGTAGAGGTTCTTCACTGCAACGACTTCAGGGGGTTTTATGTTTCGCAACACGCCCATTCGCCTTACCATTTTCGTGGTCGCCGCGCTCGCGTCGGCGGCGATCGGCTTCTTCGTCTTTCGAGGTCCGATCCACCAGCAGATCGTAACCCAGACCGCAAAGCGCTCGTTCGGCCAACTCAAGTTGAATCTCTTGATTCTTGGCTACCAGGCTGACGAAGCGACGACCGATACGATCATCCTCGCGCATCTCGACGTGGGCCGCCGAACCGTTACGCTCGTGTCGATTCCGCGCGATACCTGGGTGCCCGTTCCCAAGCAGGGCCCCATGAAGATCAATGCCGCGTACGCATTTGGCGGCGCTCATATGACCGCCCGCGTCGCAAGCCGTTTGTTAGGAGGCGCGCCGGTCGATGCCATCGTGGCATTGCAGCCGGAAGGCGCGGCCGCGATCGTGGATGCCATGGGCGGACTCGACGTCAATGTCGACGAGAACATGAACTACGACGACGACAACGGCGACCTCCACATCCACCTGCAAAAAGGAGAGCAGCACCTCAACGGGTCACAGGTCGCAGGGTACGTGCGGTTCCGGCACGATCCCGCTTCCGACTTCGGACGCGTCAAGCGGCAGCAAGCGGTGCTCAAACTCCTGATCGATCAGTTGAGCCAACCGCAGAACTGGACAAAGCTGCCGAGTATCATGCAGCTCGCGCGAAAAGACATCAACACGACGCTCAACAATCAGCAGCTCATCTCGCTTTTGACGATCTACCGCAACGTCCCCGACGAAAACATTCGATCCTTCACGCTTCCCAGCAAGGCTGGGTGGGTGGGGGATGCGTCGGTGGTCTTTGCGGACCAGCGCTGGGCCAAACTGATCGGCGCGGTACTCTTCGGTAAAGGCGATCCACCACAAGACGAAGTCTTGGTCGCCAACGCGACCGGCAACGCGGCGTTCGACCGAACGCTGATTGGTGCGCTACGCGGCGCCGGCTGGAACGTGCCGACCTTCGTCGACGAGAAGACCAAACCAGCGAGCCTCGTGATCGGTGCAACGCCCGCGGCTGCGAGCCTGGCGCGCGTGTTTGCGACGACGATTCATCCCGGAAGTAAGACGGCTCTGGTTATCGGCGCCGATCTTGCACCCGACACCGAGTGATTGTTATCATCCTGACCCTTCGACACGGCGCTTCGTGCCTGCTCAGGGCTGCGCTTCGCGCAGGCGCTAAGGAATTTGGACTGTGTCATCCTGAGCCTGTCGGTTGTCATCCTGAGCCTGTCGGTTGTCATCCTGAGCCTGTCGAAGGATGTCAGAGGCACTGAGGTTCGAAAGTCGGCCTTGTTGTCCCGTCATGGTTCGACAGGCTCACCATGACATTGGGGAGTTACTAGCTGCCGAGTGCCGGGAAGACGATCTGTACCGTCGATATTAAAGTGAGCGCGCCCACGATAATGACGGTGGCCCAAGCGATGATGTTAAAGAGCGGCGAATTGGTCCAGCGCCCCATTAGCCGCTTGTTATTGATCAGCAGAAGCATGAGGACCAAGACGATCGGCAGCAGCACGCCGTTGAGTACCTGGGAGTAGAAGATGATTCCCAACAGCGGCGCGCCGGGAATGATTACGGTTCCGGCGCCGATGACGATGAGCGCGAGATAGAAACTATAGAAGACCGGAGCTTCAAAGAAACGATTGTCGACGCCGCGCTCGAAGCCGAAGGCTTCACATACGTAATAAGCGGTCGAAAGCGGCAGGATCGAGGCCGTGAAGACCGCCGCATTGAGCAGCCCCAACGCAAAGAGCAACGCGGCGAATTTTCCGGCGAGCGGTGCGAGCGCTACCGCGACGTCGCCGACGTCGTTCACGACGATCGGATGAGCGGCGTGGATATTGTGAATGTAGATGGTTGCCGCGCACGACACGATGATGAAGTACGCAATTACGTCGGTCCATATGCCGCCCGTTACGACGTCGAGACGTGAATAGCCGTAGTCTCCTTCGCGAATGCCTTTTTCGACGACCGCGGCCTGTATGTAGAACTGCATCCAAGGCGAGATCGTCGTTCCGATAACCGCGATAACCATCAAGACGTAGGCCTTCGACGCTTGAATATGGGGTACGAAGCTCTGGTGCAGGACGTCGTGCCAGGCCGGATGGACGACGAACGCGCTGACGATGTATGCAACGTAGACGAAGCAGAAAAAGAAGAAGACCCGTTCGAGCAGTTTTGCGCTTCCGCGGGTTACCGTCATGAAAACGAAGATTGCCGCGGCGGCCACGAGCGCGATCTTGAAGGCCTCGGCATTGGGAACGTGCAGGTAGCCGCCGAAAATCGGCGCCGAGGACGCGACGCCGGCGAACTCCGTGGCGGTATTGCCAATGTCGCCAAGGACGAAGAGGAGAAGGCACCAGAAGGTAACCTTCACCCCGAAGTTCTCGCGAATCAGGTCGGCCAGGCCTTTGCCCGTGACCGCGCCCATCCGCGCGCACATCTCCTGTACCACGACCAGTGCCACCGTGATGGGCACCAGCAGCCACAGCATCGAGTAGCCGAACTGCGCGCCGGCTTGCGAGTAGGTGAGGATGCCGCCGACGTCGTTGTCGGCATTGGCCGTGATGATGCCGGGCCCGACGATCGAAAGGAACATGATGACGGACCGAAAGACGTTCGGTCTCACAAAGCGGCCGGCGACCGTTTCGGTGCTCATAAGCTGATCTTCTGATCGACGATGAAGGCGGTACCCCGCATCGTCGGGGGCGGTCCATAGGGAATCGAAGGGAGCCCCGTCAGCGCGTACCGTCTTCCTTCGACGAGCAGCGCCGTGTTCGTTCCCGTCGCGAGCTGGACGCCGGCAAAGCCGACGCCGTAGATTGCGTCGACGGGCGTGATCGCCCATCTTCCGATCGTCTCGTAGCGGCCGTAGCCGCCGACTGCGAGCAGCTTGCCACCAAAGTGATGCGCCCAGCTCACGACGACTTGCGGCGAACGCGTATCAACAACATCCAGCGGCTGGCCGGGATCGGCATCGCGATCGAGATAGTCCTCGACGCCGTCGAAGGCAAGGTCGTCATTGGGAAGATGCCAGGCCACGTAGAGTCCGAGCTGGCGGTCGTGGCCGATCGTGCCGAATCCATTCTGCTGTAAGAGGAAGAAACCGTCGACGAAACCCACTTGGGATGCGTTCGCCTCGGTTTCGGGTACGAGCTGCCGCCAGTCGCCGTAGCTCGCGTGCATCTCCAGGTACTTGCTGTCGTGATCGTACTTGAAATGAAAGCCGGCCCGGTTGGCCCCGATGACACTGTTATCCACCAGCTGATACGTTGACTTCAGCCACACGCCTGGCCACGACCAGGCCACGCTCCAGATGTTCTCGGGAATGCCGTACGGCAAGATCATCGTTGCGTAGGTCGGGTCGAAACGATGAAATTCCAGTGTTGCCAGATCGCTGCCGATATGGCGCGCTAGACTAAAGTGCTCGTAGTTCCCAAAATGCGACGTGCCGGGTTCGGTCACCAACCCAGCGTCGTACCAGGCGCGCCCGAGCTCCGCCAGCGCGTCCCAACCTTTGAGAGGATGAAAGAAGGCGCGGGCGCCCGAGATGGTCTGCTCTTGATTTGCCAACTCGCTCGTATAAAGACGCCCCTGGGTGCCGTAATGGATGTCCTGGTCTACGCCGAAGAAGGTCGTGGTCAAGATGGGGTCGCCGGTCGTCCAGAGATGCGCGACTTGAACGGAAAATCGTCCGAAGTCTCCACGATCTAAGACGAGCGAGCCCATCGTCAAACGGACGTTCGTATTTGAGAGCGACGGCAGCAACGCGTCGGTCAACTCCAGCGAGAGACTCCCTCGGCGCCAGTATCCGTCGGCGCCGAGCAACGGCAAAGATGACGGTGCGGCCGTCCAGTCTTTGATTGACGGCATTCCTGGCCCGAGCGTCTCCGCGGTTTGCACGCCGAGACTCGGTACGGCATCGGTTAGCGGAGGTGGTGCGAAGACGAACCGGTCGCTCTGCATCAAATCGAAATAGCCGCCGCGGACCTTCCAACTGGAATCCGCTGCGCCAACCGAAGCGCCGAGCAAACTCGCGCTCGCGATGCTCGCATCGTCCTGGCCTGCGTGGGTCGGAAAGAGAATCGCATACGGAACGACTCGGGAGAGGCCGTGATCGTTCAGATTGGGGATCAACGGCTCGCCCCAGTACAATGCATTGGTCGTGCTGCCGCTCAAGCCGCCGATTCCGAACGTCGCACCGAAATCCAGACCCGTTGCGTGATAGGTGCCGGAGATTTCGTACTGCGCGATGCCCGCGACTCCCGGCGTCACCGGCGCACCGGTGAACCAGTCGTACGGCGACATCGGCGAGATCGGCGAGCCATTCGCAAACCCGGGCCCCTCCGGGGGTGTTATGCCGCGGCCGCCGGTCGCCTGGTCGACGAAGACGTTGGAGCCGCTAGCCTTCAGATCGAAACGCGGAGTCGGCGCCGGCGAAGGCGACGGCGATGTAGCCGGCATCGCCACGATTTGGATCGTTGCAACCAAGATAGCAGCAACCACGGCAAGTCACCTTTGCCCGTCTAATCGACGAGAGAGCGCCAGTAGCTAAAGGTATAGGCGGAATTGCTACCCTGGTTCGCCCGCAACGTATCGTCGTGGAACCCAGTCTTTCCGCGCGGCGCCCGATGGCTCGCAAAATCGAGCAGAAATGCCAGAACTCTTTTCATGACACATACCTCCTATTCTATTCTGTTACGGTTTGCCGCTCCGATCGAACGGATCGGCTACTAGGTCCGTCGTCCATCGCGACGCATCACCCCCTCTCCGAGATAAAAAAACTGTCGCTGCTCCTCGCAGGCGACAGTTAGAGAAATCCGTGCGGCGTCGGCCGCGCATTCTCCCTCACTGTCGAGCTTTAGCACTGCACGCCATAGTCCGACTTCCCAAGCCGGGTCGAAGGACCAGCCGCATTAGATTCCGCCTTGATTCGGCGGGATCTGGTCACCCGTTGGGGTCTCTCGACCTTTCCGGGCAGCGGCATCTCTTCGTGCAGACGCCTCACCTAACGAGGAATCCTCAACCAGAATACTCACCTGGGCGGGTTTGTGTCAACCCTTGGGTCCCGGAGCCGGAAGCACGTATACCGATACCCCCGTAGGGTATAAGGGTGGCCCGTGCGAAAGGGCTCCCCGCATGAGCCATACGATTGCGAAGAAAGCTAAGCTGCTCAACCGCGTTGCGCGAATTCGAGGCCAGGTCGAAGCGATCGAGCGCGCACTCGGGACCGAAGAGGGTTGCGGCGCCGTGCTCCAGCGTATCGCGGCCGCGAGAGGAGCGATGAACGCGCTCATGTCCGAAGTGCTCGAAGATCACGTGAGAACTCACGTTCTTTCCTCCAAGGCGCGCGCCAACGTCGTCGCCGCCGACGAGTTGATCGAGGTCGTGAGGACATACTTGAAGTGATCCTCGCGCCTGAGCTCGTGCTGCTCGGGGCCGTCATTTCGGTGGGCGTCCTGCACACACTCGTTCCGGATCATTGGGTGCCGATCGCGGTTCTAGCGCGAAACTTTCGCTGGACGCGGGCTCAAACCGCGTGGGCCGCCGCCATCGCAGGACTCGGCCATACGCTCTCAACGCTTGCCGTCGGCATCGTGGTCTGGCTCGCCGGCCTCGCGTTGGCGGTGCGCTTCGGTAATCTCGTGTCGATTCTGGCCGGGATCGCCCTCGTCGCTTTTGGTTTGTGGATCGCCGGCGCCTCTCTCCTGGAGATGCATGCGAACTCCAAGCTAGACCATTTGGACAAAATCGACGAGAGCTCGCAGCGCAGCCTGCGCATGACGATGCTCTTGATCCTCGGCTCCTCACCGATGGTTGAGGGAATTCCCGCGTTTTTTGCGGCGGCTCGCTTCGGCGCCGGCTTGCTCGCCGCGATGGCGCTGTGCTTTGCGATTAGCACGATTGCCACGTACGTCGCGATGTGCCTCGGTTCGCACGCGGCGTTACAAAGCCTATCCTTCGGGCCTCTGGAGCGTTACGGCGAGGTGCTCAGCGGGACGATCATAGCCATCGTGGGTTTCGTCTTTCTGGTCTGGTCGTCGGTTTAGGGCCGGGACGGCAACTGGCCGTTGGGGAATCCAGCAGACGTGGCTACCATTCGCGAGCTCGATGCGATAACGATCGGTCAGATTGCCGCTGGGGAGATCATCGAACGTCCCGCGTCGATCGTCAAAGAGCTGGTCGAGAACGCCGTCGACGCGGGGGCGACTCGCATCGCCGTCAACATCGAACGAGGCGGTCTCGATCTCATCGAGGTAATCGACGATGGAACGGGCATCGCGAGCGCAGACTTAGCGTTGGCGATTCGTCGCCATGCTACCAGCAAACTCAACGTCGCGACCGAGCTGGAATCCATTGCGACGCTGGGCTTTCGCGGCGAAGGTTTGGCCTCGATTGCCGCCGTTTCGGATCTCGAAATCGTTTCGCGCGAACCCGGCCTCCCGATCGGAGCGCGCGTTGGCGCGCACGGCGAGAAAGTGCGTGCGGTCGAACCGGCGGCGGCGCCGGCCGGCACGCAGGTTCGAGTTCGTTCGCTCTTTGAAAGGCTGCCGGTCAGGCGTGAGTATCTTCGGGCGCCGAGCGCGGAGTTCAATCGCAGCTCCTCGTGGCTCTCGAGCTTCGCGCTTGCCTATCCGCAGATCACCTTCACGCTGCGCCACGACGGAAAAGACGTTTGGGTCATGCCGGCGACCGAACAAGAACACGAGCGTCTTGCCATGGTCTTCGGAGCGCAAGCTGCAAAAACTCTGCTGCCGCTCGATGGAGCGCCGGCCCGGATGCTCGACGGCACACTGCGCGGCTTCGTCAGCGAGCCGGGACACGATCGCCCCGATCGGAGAATGCAGCTGCTTTTCGTCAACGGACGCCTCGTGCGCGGAGTGCCCCTGGCCGCCGCCTGGACGAGCGGCTATTCCACGTTTACCATGATAGGGCGGCATCCGTACGGCGTGCTCTTTCTGGATTTGCCGGCGAGCCACGTCGATTCCAACGTCCATCCGACGAAGTACGACGTTCGCTTGCGTTACGCGTCGCAAGTCTTCGACGCCGTCCGGCGAAGCATCGCCGCAACGTTGAAAGAGCACGCGCGCGGCCGGTTTGCCGAGCAGACCGGCAGTGCGGCGAGCGGGAGTATATCCGCGGGCACGGCGAGCGCGGCCATCTCGCTCTTTGCTCCGGCCCCGGATGACGGCAGTCAACAGGAAGGCGATCGCCTTCGCATTCTCGCGCAGCTCCATCGCACGTTCATCCTCGCTAGCGACGGCGAAGCGTTGTTGCTGGTCGATCAACATGCAGCGCACGAACGTATCGCGTATGAAGCCATCGTTTCGGCTGCCGCGCAGCGGACTCCAAGCGAACCGCTGCTGGTGCCGCAGATCGTCGAGCTCGATGCGGCGCGAAGCGCGGCACTCGACCGGGCGCTCGAAGCACTGCGCGAGGGTGGCCTCGAGATCGAAGCCTTCGGCGAGCGAACCTATCGCATCGTCGCGACTCCGGCAGGCTATGCGTCCCGCAACTTCGATCTAGGCGGAATGCTCGACGATCTGAGTGAGGATCCAAAGCAACGCGACGTTCGCGAGCGGGTTTGGGCCTCGCTCGCGTGCCACAGCGTTACGGTGGCCGGCGAACCCCTCGCGCCGCAGGAGATGACCACGCTCGTCGAGCGCTTGCAGCGCTGCGCGAATCCCATGCATTGCCCGCACGGTCGCCCGACGATGGTACGTTTGAGCCCCGATGAGATTGCGCGCATGTTCAAGCGTGTCTGACGGCGTCTTGATTCTAGCGGGCGCGACGGCGAGTGGAAAGACGGATATCGCGCTCGAGCTCGCGACGACGTACGGTGCGGAGATCGTCGGAGCCGATTCTCGACAGATCTATCGCGGGATGCCCGTCGGCACGGCCGCGCCCTCGACCGAGCAGATGGCGCGTGTCCCGCACCATCTCGTCGCCTTTCTCGATCCGACCCAACGCTACTCGGCGGCTCGCTACGCAAGCGACGCGATTGCGGCGATTCGCGATATCGTAAAGCGCGGAAAGCGCGCGATCGTCGTCGGCGGAACCGGTTTTTATATGCGCGCGCTGCTCGGAGGGGTCGACCTCGCGCCGCAGTACGACGAAGCGCTGCGAGAACGGCTCGCGCGGGAAGCACAGCTTCACCCGGCGGAGTTTCTGTACGGATGGCTCGAAAAGCGCGACGCATCGCGCGCGAGAGCGCTTTATCCCGGAGATGGCTATCGGGTGCTTCGGGCGCTCGAGATCGCGCTTGCGCAAGCCTCGGCGCCCTCCTTTCCGGAGCCGGCGCGTACGTTGCGCAGCGAGGGACTCGCATCGCTGCTCGTCTTTCTCGATCTGCCACAGGCCGAAATCGACCGGCGCATCGCGGCGCGTACGGAGCGAATGTTGGCTGGAGGATTGCTGGACGAGGCCGAGCGCATTGGCGAAGCTGCCGTTGCCGGCAGCGCAGTTGGTTACCCGCAGGCCCTTGCGTATCTGCGCGGCTGGAGCACGTTCGCCGAGCTACGCGCATCGCTCGAGCGAGCGACGCGACGCTACGCTCGGCGCCAGCGCGCGTGGTTTCGCGGCGAGCCTGATACGTTCTGGTGCGCGCCGGACGCGCTGCACGAGCAGGTACGGGAAAAGCTCGGCTGGTCTGCGAAGCGCGCTTGAAATGAAGGTGACCAAGATGCACGGTGCGCGAAACGATTTCGTGATCGTCGATCGGCGCAGCGACGGGCGCGCTGACCTCGTACGCTTCGCGAGGTGGGCTTGCGATCGCCGAGCGGGCATCGGTGCCGATGGCGTGATAGCGATCGAGTCCTCGAGCGTCGCCGATGCTCGCATGCGAACGATCAATGCCGACGGAAGCGAAGCCGAGATGTGCGGCAACGGCATCCGCTGCGCGGCACGCTGGCTCGACGAAGCGGGAGAAGGAGCGGGAATCACATTCGAGACGGAGGCAGGCCTAATTCCGACCGAGATCGTGTCGCGCGGCGCCGAATATGCGGTGCGCGTGGCGATGGGCCGCCCGCGCGTTACGCCATTAGATGACCGCGGTGGGTGGTTCGTCGATCTTGGGAATCCGCACGTGGTGCTCGTGCGGTCGAGCGTTGAGGGCGTGGATCTCGAAAGCATTGCCGAGCAGTTTCAAGCGGACTCGCGATTTCCCGACGGCACGAACGTGCACGTCGTCGCGTTGCAGGACCAGCGAACGATTCGCGTAGCGCATTGGGAACGCGGGGTCGGCTCGACGATGGCGTGCGGCACCGGCGCCGTTGCGTGCGCAGCCGTGGCGATCGCAAGCGGAACGGCGACTTCGCCGGTTGAGGTTTTCGTGCCGGGCGGACGGCTGGTGGTCGAGTGGGACGGCACCGGCAATGCCTATCTCACTGGGCCGGCCGTTCGCGTTTTCGATACGGAAGTCGACCTCGGCGATGAACTTGCGTCGTGAACTCTCCGACGTCGCGCTCGCGTCGTGCGATGCGGGGGGCCGGATCTCGTACGATCCAAGCGTCGTGCCGTTGGCCGACGCCGGCATCGTTCGCGAGGTCCTCCGCGACGAGCTAATTCCGGCGCCGCAGAGCACGCTGGAGATGCTGCTTCCCGGCCGCCGTCCGCTGACGACGATCGGCCCCATCTCCGGCCGCAATGCGCTCGCGGTGGCGCTGCCGGCCGGCTACACGCGGCTGCTCGTTCCGGCCTACGCAACGCAGCGCAACGCGCCGGCGTTGCCGCTCTTTGGTTATACGTTCGCCTGTGCCGTGGACGACCGTTTGCACGTGGCCGCGATGAAGACCGACGAGAGCGACGATTGGAAACCGCGCCGCTTTAAGAAGGGCGAACTGGAATGCCTGATCGAGGGGCGTCTCGGGAGCGGGCCTCGGAACGGCGTGCTCGAACAAGTGGCGCTCTGCTCGCGTGAGTACGGCTGCTTTACCGCGCAGAACGTCTTCCTCGAACGGGGCGAAGCCGCGTTGCCGGTCTCGCCGAAATGTAATGCCCGCTGCATCGGCTGCATCTCCGAGCAAGAGGCGGAGACCGGCGTACCGTCTCCGCAGACTCGCATTGCCGAAGAAGTCGTGGCCGAGGAGCTCGCGGACGTGGCCATTCACCATTTGAAACGGGTGGAGGTGGGAATCGTCTCCTTCGGCCAAGGATGCGAAGGTGAGCCGCTGCTGCGCTCGATCGCCATCGCGCGCGCCATCGAGCGTATCCGCGCGCGGTGCGAGAACGGAACGATCAACTTGAACACGAACGGAAGTCAGCCTGCGTCGCTGGCGCGCTGCATCGATGCGGGTTTGCAGGCGGTTCGGATCAGCCTCAACTCGTTTCGCCGCGACGTCTACGCCTCTTATTACCGCCCCCAAGGCTACGGACTCGACGACGTTTTCGACTCGATCCGATTGGCCGTGGAACGCGGGCTCGCCGTTAGCCTCAACCTGTTGACGCACCCCGGCGTCACCGACGACGAAGAAGAGGTTGCCGCCGCAGATGCGTTCTTGCGCGCGACGCCGGTCGCGATGGTCCAGACCCGAACGCTCAACATCGATCCGGCGCTCTACTTCGAGACCGTCGGGCGTCCGCGCGCGCCGTTAGGCATGCGCCGCGCAATCGAGGCGATTCGAGCGGTCACGCGCGTCGGAAACTTCACGCACACCCACTAGGCCGCTGAACGGCTAGGTCGCCCGAGCACTCCATCGGTCTCCGGGCGCCTTGACGTAGGTTTCAAAGACGTAGCGCCACGGAATCGTGAATGGGAAGATTACCCAAACCAACGCGCAGGCTTTGATGGTCTCCCAGGTATCGGGATCGACTTGATGCGCCGTCCACAGCGGCAGGGCGAAGAAGAGGAGCCAGATCGTCTTCCACGCCAGCTCGAAGAAGAGCACCGGCAGCATCTTGAGCGGATAGCGAAGGCCCATCAGCATGAGCGGCGCCATCGCGGCCAACAGGCTGCGCGCGACGCCGTGCATTAGAGCCAGCCTGTCGTGGTGAATCACGCCGGGCCAGATGCTCGTCACTAAGAAGGCCAAGATCAGCGCATACGTTCCGCGCAGCAAATATAACTGGAGCGTCGAGAGTCCAGACGTCCCCGGTACCGCCGGAGCTGTGATTGCGGTCATTGCCAAACTCCTCGAAGTATCGTTAATCTAGATACTGTCCGATGTGGGTTCGATGTTTCAACGCCAAGAATGCCTAGTTCGTGAAGCTGTGGCAGATCCTCGCCGTCGTCGGGCTCGGCGTTCTCTACGGGCTGATCGCGCCGGGGAGGCTCGCGTACGCGCTCGGCCACGCCACGCTGTATGTTTTTCTGCCGCCGCTGCTCTTCGAGGCGGCGTGGAACTTGAACTTTCGCGCGATGCGGCGCCAATGGATCGCAATCGCCGTACTCGCCGGACCAGGCGTACTGCTTACGGCGGCAATCGTCGCGGGGGCGCTTTCGATCGTTCGCGTGCCGTTTGCGCCCGCGCTCTTAGCCGGCGCCATTCTCAGCGCCACCGACCCGATCGCGGTAGTAGCGGTCTTTCGCCGGTTGAAAGTTCCGCGCACGCTGGCCACGATCGTCGAATGCGAGTCGCTCTTCAACGATGCCGTTGCGGTGGCACTCTATCGCGGCGTGTTGGTCGCTGTGGGCTTTGGCGCCGCCAGCGCCGGCGCGCTTGCGATCGTAACGCTCGATACCGTGGCCGGCGCCGCGGGTGGCGTGGCTCTCGGGGTTGCCGTCGCCTTCGTAACGGCTCGCGTGCTGCGCTATCGCCGGCGCGTCAGGTTCCAAATCGCGGCAACGGTGCTGTGCGCGTACGGCGCCTACTTCGCGGCCGATTACCTTGCGCTTTCGGGCATTTTCGCGACGATCGCGTATGGCATTGCGTTGCGATACTACGAGCGTTCGTGGATCACGCTGAGCATCGCCGAAGACGTGAACCGCTTCTGGGACGTCGGCGCAGTGGTGGCTAACGTGCTGGTTTTTTTTATGGTAGGCGCCGCATTGGAGATCGGGCGCGTCGCGCAAGCGCCGGTCTTCACCATCGCTTGTATCGTCGGCATCGCCGTGGCACGCGCCGCCGTTGGCGGCTTGCTGCTGCTGGGACCCTATCCGCGAGAATGGATCGACGTCGTGCGCGTCGGCGGAATGCGCGGTGCGCTCTGCCTCGCGCTCGCCCTGGCCATCCCCGCCTCGATTGGGTATCGCGAGGCGATCATCGACGCGACGTTTGCGGTCTCGCTCGCGACGCTGGCAATCGGCAGCTTCGCGATCGAGCCGGTCGTGCGCCGCGCTACGGCGCGTCAGATACCCAGCGGATAGGCTTCCTCACCATGTAGTGCCACGTCGAGGCCGCGTTCTTCGGCGGCTTCGTCGACCTTGACGGGCGTTACGAGGTTGATCAGCGCGAGCATCGCGTACGTGAAGACGAAGGCCCAGGCGCTGCAGACCGTCGCCGCGACGAACTGCTTGCCTAAGAACGCGGGGTTGCCGCGCAGCAGGCCGTCGGCGCCATTGGGGTTCCAGAGCGTCGACGCAAAGACGCCCAGCAAACAGATGCCCAAGAATCCTCCAACTCCGTGGACGCCCCAGACGTCGAGCGCGTCGTCCCAACCGAGTTGATTCTTCAGCGTGACGGCAAAATAGCAGACGACGCCCGCCGCAAGGCCGATGATCACTGCCGTCATCGGCGAGACGTAGCCGGCCGCCGGGGTGATCGTTGCGAGCCCCGCGACCGCACCGGTAAGAAGGCCGACGAACTTGGGCTGTCGCCCGCGAGCCCACTCGACGAAGAGCCACGCGACGGCGGCGAACGATGCGGCGATGTCGGTGTTAAGAAACGCCGAGGCGGTTACCGCGTCGACGCGCAGTTCGGATCCGGCGTTGAAGCCGTACCAGCCGAACCACAGCAGCCCGGTTCCCAGCGCGATGAGCGGAACGTTATGCGGCTTGTTGTCGATGATGTGGCGTCGTCCGACGTAGAGCACCGATGCCAACGCCGCAAAGCCGGCCGAGGCGTGGACTACGATGCCGCCGGCGAAATCGAGACATCCCCACTTTGCCAAGATGCCGTCCGGGCTCCAGAGCATATGCACGAACGGGAAGTAGACGAAGATCAGCCACGCCGTCAGAAATAAGAAGTAGGCCTTGAACGTCACTCGATTGGCAAATGCGCCGGTGATCAACGCGGGCGTGATGATGGCGAACATCATTTGGTAGGCGATGTGCACGACGAGCGGGATGTTGGCGGTGCTGGCAAACATCGTTTGCAGCGTTACGCCGTGCAGGAATGCATACGTCGCGGGATTACCGATGATCCCGTGCCAATCGGGTCCAAAACTCTCCGAGTAGCCGAAGGCGAACCACAAGACCGTCGTCCATCCCAGCGACATGAAGCTCTGCATCATAATGGTTAAGACGTTCTTGCGCTGCACCAGTCCGCCGTAAAAGAAAGCGAGCCCGGGCGTCATCAGCATGACGAGGCTCGCGCAGAGCAGCATAAAGCCGGTATTTCCGATATTTATGGGCGTCGCTGCGGTTCCCATCGGCATTCCCTCCGTTCGGATTCGAGGAAAAAGGCGTTTGGCGGGCGGTTAGGCAGGCCGCCGATTTTTCCCGCCTCGGCGGGCCGGCCTAATACACGACGTGCTGCTGCAGTTCGAAGTGCTCGACGATCGGACCGAGCAAGTCGGCCGGCAAGAACGTCAACGCGCCGACCAGCAGGATGACACCGATGAGGAGCCCGATAAAGAGCGCGTTGTCGGTACGAAACGTACCCGCGTGTGAGAGCTCGTTGGTCGGCCGCGCCGCCAGGCACGACGCGAGCGCCAGCGTCGGGATCATCACCAGGAAACGGCCTCCCAGCATAACGAGGCCGGTTGCGACGTCGTAAAAAGTATTCGGTCCAAGGCCGGCAAATGCCGAACCGTTGTTGGCTGCGCCGGAGGCAAATGCATAGAGTATCTCCGTGAAGCCGTGCGGGCCCGCGTTTCCTAACGTCGCTCGCCCCGCAGGCGTCACGGCGGCGATCGCCGTCGTGAAGAGAATGATGCTCGGAAAGATCAGCACGGCGAGCATCGCATACTGCACTTCACGCCGTTCGATCTTCTTCCCGAGATACTCCGGCGTCCGGCCGACCATCAAGCCCGCCAAGAAAACCGTTACGACGGCGAAAACGAGGATGCCGTAGAGGCCGCTGCCCACTCCCCCAAAGATGATCTCCGCCAGTTCGAGATTGAGCAACGCGAAGAAACCGCCAAGCGGCGTCAGCGAATCGTAGGCGAAGTTTGAGGAGCCGGTTCCCGAATCGGTCGCGACTGCGAGGGAAAGGCCCGCATTTGCGACCCCGAAGCGAACTTCTTTGCCTTCCATGTTTCCGCCATGAACGCCCATCGCGTGCACGATTGGGTTTCCCGCCTGTTCGGCCAACTGTGCTCCAACAAAGGAGCCGATGCCGACAATCAGCATCGCAACCAATAGCGCCTGCCCGGCGCGCTGGTTCCCGATCATCCTTCCAAAGAGCAGCGGGAAGGCCGCCGGAATGAGCCAGATGGCGAGCAGCTCGAGCAAGTTTGTAAGACCATTTGGATTTTCATTGGGCGATGCGGAGTTCGCCCCGACGAAGCCGCCGCCGTTTCCGCCCAGCAGTTTAGGAGCTTCCTGCGAGGCGATCGGACCGCCGGTGATGTTTTGCACGAAGCCCGCAGCGTTCGTCGCTGTGATGTAGTGCGAGAAGTTCTGCGGAATGCCTTGCGCTTCAAAGAGCAGCGCGAAGACGATGCAGAGCGGCAGCAGCACGTAGATGAGACCGCGCACGCAGTCGACCCAGAAGTTTCCGAGCGTGCCGGAGCTCTTTCTCGCAAAGCCGCGGATGACGGCAACTCCCGCGGCCAGGCCAACGGCACCTGCGATAAAGTTCAGCCACGCCAGCCCGGCCATCTGCGAAAAATAGCTCATCGTATTTTCGCCCGAGTAGAACTGCCAATCCGTCGTGGTGACGAAGCTCACGGCCGTGTTCCAAGCGATCCACGGATCGACGTTACCAAAGCCCTGCGGATTGAAAAAATGTCCGTGCCACTGCTGCGTGCGCATGATCGCGTATGCGGCCAGCGTGGCAACGAGCGAGAGCGCGAGTGCGGCGAGGACATACTCGACCCAACCCATCTCGCGAGCGGCGTCGATGCCGGACCAGCGGTAGATTGCCGCCTCGCCTCGCCAACGGAGGCGTCCCTCGAAGACCGCGTGCATGTATCGGGCCAGCGCTGAGGCTGCGAGCAAGAGCAGTGCGAGGAAGACCGCCGCGTTCAACCAGGGCATCGGTTTGCAATTATATGATAAAACTCAGGCGCCGGGGAGCATCCTAACGGATCATCCGTCCGGAGGCTGCCGCCGGCACGCGCAACGGCGTACTCTATACGTGTTACACCATGACTGGAAGTCGGAGTTATCGGGCTCGCATCGCCGGGTTCGTGCTGGCAACTGGTTGCGCTTTGCTGCTGCAACCCGCCGCGGCAACGGCGGCGACTTCGTCGACTCCCGTAGATATCGACGAGTGTCGCATCGTCGGGAACCGCGCCGACGTATCGGCTTATAAACCGATCGTGCTCTCGTTTACAAACCGGCGGCCGACGGCTGCAAACGTCGTCGCGTTCACGATCGATTACGCCGGCCGGAGCGAGCGAATCATCGATCGGGGAAGCTTTATGCAAAACGTTCGGATCGATCACGCGTTCGCCGGCTTTTATAACGCACGATATCGCGGACCGTCGCCGAGTCTCTGTCGCGTCGACTACGTTGGCTTCGCGGACGGCACCGCGTGGCCGACGCCTTCGGCGGCTCCGGCACCCTCCTAAGCGATCGCGCGTCGAGCGTTCCATCGCCATAACGCTACGAATCCCCAGGCGAGTTCGACGACGCCGAAGGGCCAGGTTCCGGCGAGCCATCCATAGGCGGACGCTGCGAAACAGGCAAAGGCAAACAAGAGCGTAAAGATGGCGCCCCGCTGCTCGAAAGCGTAACAGAGCATCATGATCGTTACGGAGCCGGCTCCAAATGCGGTTAGCACTGCTAGCCCTTTGGAGATCGCTCCGATCGCCCCTCCAACCGGATAGTCCGTTCGAAGGATTGCACGGCGCCGAGCGCGCGCGTATCGTTAGCGCGAAAGTGAAGACGTCGTCCCTCGAGAGGCTGCTTTCCATTTTCGCTATCGTCGCATGGTGCGGCTTGCCGTGGTTCCTGGTTAAGCCTGGTCACGTAGGCCTGAAGCTACTGTGGATGTTCATCAACCTGTTCGTTGGGTTGGCGTTCTATTTTGCGAGGCCGAGAACGGATCAATCATCGTAAGTCCAAACGGATCATCCGTTCGGCGGCTGGCGTTCGTTGGATTGCGGGGCGTAATCTGTAGGCGATATGTCGAACTTCTTGCTGCGTCTCGTTCTCGTGGCTTACGCATTCGCCGAGCTCGCGCTCGTCGCACGTCCGGCGAGCGCCCAGAGCGTTCCCACCGCTTCCCCTTCAGCGTCGCCTCCAGACGTCGCGCAGACGACGCCGCTAACCGTCGCAAGCCCGGCCGCGTCGAGTGCGCCGGAACTCCGGCGCGCGCTCCCAGCGCCGTTCGATCCCCTTTTCACCGGAGGCGGCGGCGCCGAGTTCAACGGGCCGACAATCGGCGTTCCAACCGATCCCGGCGTACGCGCCTACGGCTGGCTGGATCCCGGCGTCGAACTGAGCACGTCGAAGTATTCGAACTATCCGCTGACCTACGACGATGTTCCGAACCGAGTCCAAATGGACCAGGCCGTTCAGCGTTTCGAACTGCAGCCCGACACGGTGCAGACCGATCACGACGATTGGGGCTTTCGCATTACCGGTTTGTACGGCGTGGATTACCGTTGGACTACCCAACAGGGCATTCTGAGCGATCAGCTGCTGCTGCGCAACCAAACCAACGGATTCGACCCGGTCGAGGCCTACGGGATTCTGTACTTTCCGAAGATGGGGCAGGGAACGTCCATCGAGATCGGGCGCTACATCTCACCGCCGGACATCGAGGCGCAACTGGCGCCGAATAACTTCCTTTATACGCACTCGCTGATGTTCGATTTCGACTCGTATACGCAGACGGGAGTGCTCTCCGCGACCAAGCTCAGCAACTATTGGACGATCGAGTACGCTTTGGACTGGGGCGAAGACATCGCGCCGTGGGACGGGTCCGCCCATTTCCCAACGGGCATGATGCTGGCGAGGTACGTGTCGCACTCCAATCGCAACTCGGTGCTCTTCGGCATCAATTCGATCAGCCTGGGTTCGCGCAACGGTCAGAATTTTACGACGTACACCAAGGGAACGTACTTCGACCCGGCGACCGGGCAGGTCAAGCCGATGATCTGGGGGCACGATAACCTCCAGCAGCAAAACGTCACGTGGACGCACGTGTTTAATTCAGGATTCCAGAATCAGTTCGAGGCGTACTACCTCTACGAGTACAACGCCTACGTCGGCGGTACCGTCAATAACTACAACGTCGCAACGGGAGGCCCACTCTACCTCGGTGCGGGTGGCGGCATCGGAGCCTTTCTTCCCGGCCTCTCGACGGCGACCGGTTTTGTCGACTACCTCGAGTACATCTTTTCGAAGCACGATTTCGTATCGTTCCGAACCGATTACATCAACGATCCGCGCGGCGAGCGCTCGGGGTTCCCGACGGCTTACGGCAGCTTGACGCTCGGCGTAACACACCGTTTTTCAAACGTGTTCATGATTCGGCCGGAGATTCGGACCGAAAAGGCATTTCGGCCAGGCATCACGCCCTACGACAACGGGACGAAGGCATATCAGAACACCTTCGGAATGGACGCGATCCTCAACTACGGCAATCCATAAACGCTCGAGTTTACAACATGAGCGAGGCACCCGCCCCGATGTAGTGCTCCTTCTGCCCGTCGAGCAGCGTTGGTGAGAGGCCGTACTCAACGTCGAGCTGGACGTGCGCTCCAAAATCGCGGACATACCCGAAGTCGAGGAGGCTTTTGCCGCCGGGCTCGGCACCGGCTTGGCTAAAGTAGGCGTACTCGCCGAAGAACTCCGCCGGCCCGGGCAGCGACGCCGTTACCTCGAGACTGGGGACGAACGCAAAGTATGACCGAGCATTATGCGCCGCGTCGAAGCCGGAGAACGAATTGAAACTCAGGCTTCCGTCGAGTCCGATAATCGAGTTCACCGTATAGCCCCAGTTAAAGTTGCCCGTGAACTGCGCACCTCCGGCGGTGAAGGCTTGCGCGCCGGTAGGGAACGTTGCCACGCCATTGACGCCGTACAGCCACCGAGTGCTATATCCGAGCTCGTACTTGGCGCCCATATTGACGTCGCTGCTTCCCGTCACCCTTGGGCTCCCCGCCGTGGACGTTTGAAGGCTCGGCGGACCGAACTCCAAGTCGAAGTGAGGATCGGCCGTGCCGATGCGGATCAGCGATTGCGGGTAGTTCACGCCGCTGCCGCCGCCAAGGCCGGTTGTGGTCGTGTTCGTGTAGCCGTTTTCGAGGTCGAAGTTTCCCGTGCGCACGGTGCACGTGCCGGTCGTCACCGTTGGCCGGTTTACGATCGACAAGATCGAGCCGCACGGGTCGCTGAGGCCGGGAGTTGGGGAAGGCGAAGGTTGGACCACCGCGGGCGGCGTCTGGGCCTCGGCGACGGCGCCGGAGAGCGCAAAGGCCGCGGCAAAGGCGACAAGCCTAAAGAGGCGCGCGGCGGTCATTCCCTTGAGCTACTTGGCGGCGACGACAGAAGCCTGTCCGAACGGATCATCCGTTTGGCGGCTGGCAACGGCTGCCAGTCGGGGTATCCTAGGAAGAGATGTTGCTCGAAATCGGGATCGTTCTCTTATCGGTCGTCTGCTTCGCGCTGCTGGACCTGTACGTCATCGGTTGCGAGAAAGTATAGGCAATGCCGTTTGATGATGTCTTGGGCCTTATCCTGACCATCGCAGGCTTAGTGTATCTCGTCTTCGCGATGCTTCGCCCTGAGAAGTTCTAGGAAGGCTCATGACTGCGATCGGATGGCTGCAGGCCATTATCTTCTTCCTGCTCGTTCTGGCGGTCACGAAGCCCCTTGGGACGTATATGGCCCGCGTCTTCGAGGGGGAACGCACCTGGCTGACGCCCGTCTTCGCGCCGCTCGAGAAGGTCATCTACCGTCTCTGCGGCGTTCGAGAAGACGAGGAGATGCCGTGGTACGCCTACGCGCTCTCATTGCTCGCCTTCTCGCTCGTCGGTCTTGCTTATCTTTACGTGCTGCTGCGCACGCAGAGGTGGCTCCCGTTCAATCCGCAGCACATCGACAACATGGCGCCGGACTTGGCCTGGAACACCGCGGTCAGCTTTACGACCAACACCAACTGGCAGTTCTACTCCGGCGAAACCGCGATGAGCTACCTCTCGCAGATGGCCGGCTTAGCTTGGCACAACTTCGTCTCGGCGGCGGCCGGCATTGCAATCGCCGTCGCGGTCGTGCGCGGCTTGGTGCGGACGAACGTGACGACGCTTGGAAACTTCTGGGTCGATTTGACGCGCTGCTCGCTCTACGTGCTGCTGCCGATCTCGATCGTCGTCGGGCTCTTGTTCGTGTCTCAAGGAGTTCCTCAGAACTTGCATGCATATCAGGCGGCGAAGTCGATCGAGGGTTTCTCGCAGTCCATCACCGGCGGACCAATGGCCTCGCAAGAGGTCATCAAAGAGCTTGGGACCAACGGCGGCGGATTCGTCAACGCGAACTCGGCGTCGCCCAATGAGAATCCGACGCCGTTCACCAACCTCGTCGAGCTCCTCTTGATCTTCGCGCTCGGCGCCGGCCTGACGTACATGTACGGCAAGATGGTAAAAGATACGCGCCAGGGCTGGGCGATCTTCACCGCGATGGCGATCCTATTTTTCGCCGGATTTACGCTGGCGTATTGGGCCGAAGCCGGCGGAAACCCGATCGTGCATCATCTCGGCGTGGCCGGCGGCAATCTGGAGGGCAAAGAGTGCCGCTTTGGCGTTTCGGGCTCGGCACTTTTCGCGACGGTGACCACCGACACGTCCTGCGGCGCGGTCAACTCGATGCACGATTCGTTCATGCCGCTGGGAGGCCTCGTTCCGCTC
>Ga0210395_10000475_pt1 | contig 31601 bp, 28 predicted proteins | sample IncBWH4OmetaG_FD_150861 | JGI IMG/M metagenome (GOLD analysis project Ga0210395, IMG submission 150861) | Forest soil microbial communities from Barre Woods Harvard Forest LTER site, Petersham, Massachusetts, United States - Inc-BW-H-4-O ... | reverse complement strand
TAACCTCGGCAGCAGCAGCCAGTGCTGTTGCGATGGCAGGATAGCCAACGTATGGCAGCGCCTGGATGAGAACTTCCTCGATTTCTTTCAATGTGAGGCCGTTATTGAGCCCGGCCCCCATGTGGATACCGAATTCGTGGGGCTGACGCATGGCAATCATGACGGACATCGCAACCAGGCTGCGGGAGCGCCTGTCCAGACCGGGACGAGTCCAGATATCCGCAAAGACCTGGTCGACCGCATAGGCAGCGATCGGGGCACCGAAGGTGTTTGAGTCAGCGGAAGAGCTGAGTTTTGCGGCCGCCTGGTCGCCCATCATTTCGCGGACTACATTGATTCCAGCTTCTCTATTCGTCATGATTGAGTCCTCTTGTAAAGCTCAAGTAACTTCTCTACCCCAAGACTACCCGAACAGCTCGAGGACACATAAGTACGGGGCCGCACTTCCAGGCGGGCGGGACCAGTCTTCTCTCGACACAATAAGATAAAAATGGTACAACATAATAGAATAATAACAGAACAGCGCAATAGTATAAATACAGCGCAACACAATCCGATAGGCGGAGTGTCACTATGAATGATTTCACGACAAGAGAGCCGGCCAACGATCCCCAGGATTTGGAGCGATTGTTGGTAGAGAGAGAGAACGCGGGAGATGTTACTGGCATGACGGCGCTGTTCGAGCCAGACGCGGTAGTCGACATTGGCGGTGGAACGTTCCTGCGTGGCAAAGAGGCCATTCACGAGTTTTTTACTAAACTCCAGGTTACGGGGTTTGGACCGGAAAAACGAAAGTTCGAGTTCGGAGAACAACGACCAGCGCTCATTTGCGGTGATCTGGCCCTCACCTCGACGCGCAGCCGTAATGGTACCGTGACCTCGGAAGTTGCGCGGCGCCAGAAGGATGGAACGTGGCTATGGGTGATTGACAGGTATTCCGTCTCTTGGTGATTGGCAGGTATGCCGTCACCTAAGCGCTCTCTTGCGCGGGCGCTTACGACTCAGCCTACGACGCAGACTAATAGAAAAACAAAGACTGAAGGAAAATCGCCATGGCCAGACCCCCTGAAAAACTCGCGCAGTCCCTCGAAGTCCTGCGGAAACTCCAGACCGCGGAAGGGGCGGGGGCGATCCGAGCGCGCAACCTGTCACGCACGTACCGGGAGCGCCTCCTGCGCAACGGCTTCCTGCAGGAAGTCATCAAGGGCTGGTATATCCCGAGCCGCCCGGACGAAGTGAAGGGCGATAGTACTGCCTGGTACGCATCGTTCTGGCGTTTCTGCGGCGCGTATTTGGAAGCGCGTTTCGGCGTTCGGTGGTGCGTTTCACCGGAACAATCGCTTTCGCTTCATGCCGGTAACTGGACCGTGCCCGGCCAGCTCGCGGTGCGGTCGCCGCGTGCGGGCAACAAGGTGACCAAACTCCCGCATGGCACGTCCCTGCTGGAGCTTCGCATCGCGCTGCCGGGTGTGGCGGACCGGAAGGAAGAGGAGGGCCTGCGGCTGTTCTCGGTGGAATCCGCACTGATCGCATGCTCGCCCAATTATTTTTCGAACAACACAACGGATGTCCGCGCGGTGTTGCCGATGATCCGGGACGCCTCCGGCATTCTCGCCCGGCTCCTTGAGGGCGGTCACACGGTCATCGCAGGACGCTTGGCCGGGGCCTTCCGCAACACCGGACGCGACCGCATCGCGGACGATATCATGAAAACAATGACGGCAGCCGGCTACGCCGTCCGGGAAAACGATCCCTTCACCGACAAGCCGTCCCTGGTCATCGGAGCTCGCGAAACCTCTCCTTGCGTAAACAGGCTGCGGCTGCTCTGGCAGAAAATGCGCGAGCCGGTCATCGAACGCTTCCCGAAAGCGCCGGGCCCACCGCGCAATATCGACGCATACCTCAAACGCGTCAACGGCGCCTACGTCACGGACGCCTATCATTCGCTGTCGATCGAGGGCTACCGCGTCACGCCGGTTCTCATCGAGCGCGTCCGCGGGGGGCAGAGGAACGAAGGCGATCGCGAGCAGCGGAACGCCATGGCGGCGCGCGGCTACTGGCAGGCCTTTCAGTCCGTGCAGAAAAGCCTCGGCAAAATTCTGAAGGGAGAATATCCGTGATAGGTCGCGGACGCCGACCACGGCACGTGGTATCGAGAGCTGTTCGCGCCGAGCGTCACCATAGGCCTGCTGAAGCCCGCCGATCTCGCGGGCTATCGCAACGGCCAGGTCTATATCCGCAAGTCGATGCATGTGCCGCTAAACCGGGATGCGGTGAGGGACGCCATGCCGGCGTTCTTCGATCTGCTGCGGGAAGAGCCACATCCGGCCGTCCGTGTGGTGCTCGGGCACTTCATCTTCGTCTACATCCATCCTTACATGGATGGCAACGGCCGCGTCGGGCGCTTCCTAATGAACACGATGATGGCGTCGGGCGGATACCCGTGGACGGTCATTCCGGTAACCGACCGCAACGTTTATGTGAACGCTCTCGAAAAAGCGAGTGTCGGCGAGGATATCGCGCCCTTCGTGGACTTCCTCGCCGGGCTGGTGAAAAAACGACTGGCGGGCAAGCCGTTGCCGGCGGTGCCGAAAGTTTCGCCCGTAGACGAACGGTAAGACAATTCTCGCTCTGCCGGGAATGGGCATTACGAGTTGTCGAGAACGATTCCAGACGTGTTAAAAACTTGCACCGCCTTCGCTTCTTAACTTACCCGGGATATCACTTTCGACCTCATTCTCGAATCGGCAGATCTACAATTCCGCGGGAGTTAGAGCCTGGGTGCGCACTAACTCGAACTCGGATTCGATTGCCGGGCCGAGAGTGGTAATGCCACGCTGAATGTCGCTCCACCCTCGGGACCGTTCTCGGCCCAAAGCCGGCCACCATGTGCTTCAACGATCGAGCGTGAGATTGCAAGCCCGATTCCCATACCTGTTTTCTTTGTAGTGACAAAAGCATCAAAGATTCTTTCAGGGTCTTCGACTCCCGGGCCGTTATCTATCACCTGAATTAATAGCTCGTTCGAGTCCGTCTTCGCAGCCCGAATCTTTATATAGGGGAGAACCGGCCGTCCTTCCATCGCGTCGATTGCGTTCGAAATCAGGTTCACGAAAACTTGCTGGATTTGGATAAAGTCAACAAAGACATGGGGAAGATCTTCATCGAAGAGCCAGTCGATTGCAACATCAAGTTTCTTGGGGTCCTCATGGACGAAGCGAACTGCCCAGATCGGGTTGCTTGTCACGTTATATCGTGTTACGATACATGTGACATTTAATGTGAGGGCATTTCGCGCTGATGCTGCACGCTGGTTTCTTCGTTAGATGTGAAGGAGATGGGCAAAATGGTGGGCTTGAAATTAGTACGGCTGATTGAAGGGCGCTCTGAAAGGCTGGCACAAGGGCTAATGGAGCAGATCCGCAAAGTCGGAACGTACTTCTGATTTCTGCAAGATCCCGTCTCAGGACTTGCAGCTAGCGGCGGCTGAAGTCTATCGCAACCTGGGAGAATGGCTGTTGCAAAAGACTGAGGGTGATATCGAGAACCGGTTTAGAGCGATCGGTTCACGTCGAGCCGCCGAGGGAGTCGGCTTGCATCAGTTCGTATGGGCTTTGATGCTGACCCGTGATCATCTGTGGCGCTTCCTCAAGCAGGAAGGTTTTGCCGACAATATTGTGGCACTCCATGGTCAGCAGGAGTTACGCCAGATGCTGAACCAGTTCTTCGATCGCGCCGTCTACTACGGGATCATAGGATATGAGGAGGCAAGAAAAAATGCCGGCCCAAAGAGCGATTTGGAAAAAGTCGAAGAACTGGCTCGATCAATCGGCTTGATCTCCGAGCGAAAGACGACCCCTTGTAGTTTGTAGGCCTGATCGTTTCCTCAAAAATAACGTGTTCGTCAATTCAACGATGACTCGGCGGTTAATCGCCGGCTAAGCGCGCTGCTTGCGTCATGAGGTAATTCCGTTCCGGGATGCTCGTGGTCCGCGCAGCCGCAACTCGGTAGTGTTCGATGGCAGCTTCATAGTCTCCGATCTTTTCCAGTAAATGGGCGCGAACCGCATCGAGACGATAGTGACTGGCAATGCGCGGGTCGGTATCGAGCGCTTTCAGCAGCTGGAGGCCTTGGGCAGGGCCCTGCACCATAGCGGCTGCAATTGCGTGATTGAGAGTGACCATCGGACTCGGTGAGACTCGTTTCAGTAATTCATAGAGAGCCAGAATCTGTGGCCAGTCGGTGTCCTCGGCTCGTTCGGCTTCGTCGTGAACGGCGGCGATCGCTGCCTGAAGCTGATACAGTCCGACCGACCCTTTCGCCAGCGCGGCCGTGAGAAGTTCAATGCCTTCGGAAATCTCCCCGCGGTCCCATAAACATCGATCTTGTTTATCCAACGGAATGAGTTCTTCATCCGGCCCGGTTCGGGCTGCGCGGCGCGCGTCGGTTAACAGCATCAGCGCCAGAAGTCCTGCAATTTCGGCATTGTCGGGGAGCAGCGTTTTCGTGTTGCGCGCCAAGCGGATCGCTTCCCGCGCCAGGTCGAGTCGTTGCAAATGCGATCCGATGCTGCTGGCGTATCCCTCGCTGAAGATCAGATAGAGCACGTGCAGAACTGCGGGCAGGTGTTCGGTGCGCTCGTGCGGAGAAGGCAGACGGAACGGCGCGCCCGAAGCCTTGATGGTTTGCTTCGCGCGACTGATCCTCTGTGCCATCGTGGCCTCGGGAACCAGAAAGGCATTGGCGATTTCAGCCGTGGTCAAACCGCCCACCGCGCGTAACGTCAGCGCGATCGCCGAGGACGGAGTGAGCGCGGGATGGCAGCACATGAACAGCAAAACCAGAGTGTCGTCTGGATCCATGTCGGCCTCGATCTCGTGGAGAGATGCCAAGTTTTCCGTTTCCGCAGCCACTGCCGTTTCTCTCTCGCGGCGGGCAATTTCGCTGCGCACGTGGTCCGTCATGCGGCGGCACGCCACCTGAATCAGCCAGCCTCGGGGATTCTCCGGAACACCCTCCTGCGGCCATTGGGTGAAAGCGGCAATCATGGCCTCCTGCGCTGCATCTTCAGCCGAAGAGAAATCCCGGAAACGGCGAGCGACCGCGCCGAGCACCTGCGGCGCAAGTTCGCGCAACAGATGCTCGATCGGAGCGTCGTATGGATGGTCAGCCATCTCAGTTTCTTTCGCCGCAGCTTCTCTCCGCCACAGCGCTCAGAGGCCCAAATCTGCGTGGCCACTCAGAACGGGCCGCACTTCGATGGGCATGTTTGCAAGGTTTCCTCCAGCGCCCGGCGCTTGCGAGGCCCGCGCAGCAATCTTGTACGCCTGCTCCGGGCTCTCCACGTCGATGATCCAGTATCCGGCGAGAAACTCCTTCGATTCCGGAAATACGCCGTCGGTGATCGGTTCTCCGTTTTTTCCGGCCCGAACGAGCTTGGCCTCACTCGGCCACCCCAGGCCTTCGGTCGAGACGAATACGCCCGAATCCTTTAGTTCTTTGCTGAATGCGCGCATGAAAGCTACGTTCGCCTGAAGATCCTCCTTCGACCACCTGGCATATCCTTCGAAGTCGGACTTCTTGCCGGTCATCATCAAAATGTATTTCATTTTTCTTCTCCTGAGTTCAGCGCGGCTTCTTGCGCTATCGTCACCGAGTCGGAACCAAGGTAGCGTTCTCGACATTATGTTTATCGGGATTTGTCTTAATGGATTGCGAACTGCCGCACCTCAATCGGCATGTTTAAGGATGCGGCGGAAATCCGTCCCGCTATGGCGTAAGCGCGCTCGGCGTTCGGAACTTCAACGATCCAGTAGCCCAACAGAAACTCCTTCGATTCGGGGAAGATGCCGTCGGTGACGGGGACGCCGTTTTTCTCGCCGCGCACGACCTTGGCTTCCCCCGGACCGGTTAAGCCCTGTGTGGCGACAAATTCTCCCGACTCCGTGAGATCCTTATTGATGCGATGGAGAACCGCCATATGCGCCTCGATATCCTGTTTCGGCCAGGCGTGATACCCCTCAACGCCTGCCTTCGTGCCCGACATCAGCAAAATGTATTTCATGGTTTTTGCTCCTATCTTTCTGGTTTGTAGCGCCTGCGATCTGCGCTTTTCATCGTGTAGTCGGAGCCGTGCGGCCGTTCTCTACATCCCCTTCAGAAATATTTCATGGGCAAAAAGTCACCATCCGATGTCGATTCAGGAGCGCCGGAAACGACAAACAAGTGGAGGCGAGAACATGACGATCGACGGAACGGTTGTGGACGTTAGCCAGGACTGGGCACTGGCCTGCGATGTACAACAGGGCTTTATGCAGGCGCCGTGCACGGCCAGCGATTCCTTCGACTATAGCGCCCGCTGCCGTCAGGTTCGGGCGCTCGGCGGCGATTGCTACAATTTCATCCCACTGAAGAATGACCGCCTGGCATTGGTCGTTGGAGATGCGTCGGGCAAAGGTCTGGCAGCCGCACTCATGATCGCGAATGTGCAGTCCTCTCTTCGGACGGCGGCATTGTTCACGGGAGATGACTTGGCCGCGCTGCTCAAGGTGGTGAATCATCAGGCGTACGCTTCGTCGTCCGAGGACCGATATGCAACCTTATTCTACGGGGTGTTCGACGGGTCGACCCGCACTCTGCGCTACGTAAATGCTGGACATAATCCGCCGGTCCTCACTCGGCAAGATGGTTCAATGCACTGGCTAGAAACGGGTGGCGCGCCGGTAGGACTTTTCGCTGATTCGAAATATGAGGAGGGCATGGCAAAGCTCGACACCGGTGATTTGCTGATCGCTTTCACTGACGGACTCATCGAAGCGACGAATCAGGACGGGGAGGAATGGGGAGTTCAGGGCTTATTGAAGGTATCCGCCTGCGGAGCGCAACGCTCTCAGGACGCCGCAGATCTCGTTAATTCAATCTTCAATACTATGGATGACTTCTCCAAAGGACACCAAACTGACGACGCAACGTTGGCAGTTGTACGGGCAGATTTTAGGTTGCCGGTGTTCTGAACGCCAGCCACTTCAATCGGCCGGGCCGGCAAAGAGAATGAGATTTCCATCGGGATCCATGACAGTAAAGGTTCTTGCACCCCAAGGCTCCTTCTTGAGTGTTTGATGAAAGCACACTCCCGTGGCCTGATAACTCAGAAACAGTTGTTTGATTTCGTTCGCGGTGGCAACCGTGATGGTAGCGGAGAGCAGATGTTCGCGCTCGCGAATGTCGCCGGCGAACACAGGTTCGCAGACCAGCCGCAAGTTGAGTCGTGCATTGTCGCGGATGACCTGGCCGTAGTATGGCGGATCGCCATACACGAATGCGACCGCGAAGCCGAGCTTGTTTGTATAGAAATCGCAGGAACTCTTGATGTTGGCAACGAAGAGTTGCGCCTCAATTGAATTCAGAATCGGTGAATTGCGAATCGGCGAATTGCGAATGGGTGAATTGCGAACGCGCGAATCGAGAATGCGACGTTGTGTCGTTTGTTTGGGTTCATCGGTCATGGCTTCTGCTCCTGATTTGAGCGCCTGCCATCCCTCGAAACCCATCTGCCGAGCCACTAGCTCCTGTGCATCGGCGAGCTTAAAATTCGCGTCCAATATCTGCTCATCGCTGAAATGGCGAAACCGGGGTAGTGCAGCTCTGATTTGGGCTGCGACTGGATAATACCGTTCACTGTGCCAACGCAGATATTGTTTGGCTTGCTTCTTGAGGTTTTCGAGGTTCGGCATAGGCGCAACTGTGTCTCTATGTAGGCGGGCGTTGCCCTTTCGCATGCCGATGCGCCCTACGCCGCATTAGAATGGTGCCTTCGGCCGAGCGCAGTTGTCAATGGATCGCTGGTGGGTTGTGGCTCAGTTTTGAACTTTCAAGCGTGGCGTCATCGCGAGCGGAGCGGCTTCATTTCCGGCTTCATTTTAAAAGCCCAGGCGGGCGTGGGATCTCCCTGAAATCGTGCCTTGGGAGATCCCTCCCGCGGCTGAACTACGCCGCGGTTCGGGATGATGCAAGGGTGGAATTGAAGGGTCAGCAAAAGGTAACACTCCTTCCCTTTTCGGTCTGAAACCCGCAGCCGGGGCCGATTTTGATGGTATTCATTCCGAACTGATTTACTTGACAATCCTTCCCGGGTATGGAAAAATCCAGCGATTAGTTTTTCGCTGTTGGCAGTGCGCCGCTGAGCCCCCAGACCGAAAATCTTTACAGGAAAAGGTGTGCCCGTATGACAAATCCCCCTATGATCGCCCGCGGCAAGCGTATGTTCGCGTTTGCCATTCTGCTTAGCCTGGGAGTGCTCTCAGCTCCTCTCGCGCAGGCCCAGACCTTCAGCGTGATTCACAACTTCACAGGCGGGAGCGATGGAGCAAATCCGCTTTCCGGCTTCCTGATGGTTGATGGGTATCTCATTGGCACCGCCAGTGCCGGCGGAAGCTCTGGACTGGGCGTAGTGTTTCGGTTAAGTCCTACGGGCGAGGAGACGGTTCTGCACGAATTTACCGGCGGGTCCGACGGAGCAACTCCCGAAGGACGTTTGGTTAAGGATAAAGACGGCAACTTCTACGGCACCACCTGGGCCGGCGGCACTTCCAACACAGGAACGGTCTTCAAGGTTACTGGCAAAGGCGTGGAGACGGTGTTGTACAGCTTTCCCACCTCCGCAGACGGTGCGAACCCCGTGGCGGGTTTAGCGATTGATGCGGCGGGAAATCTTTACGGCACAACGTCGGCGGGCGGCGCATACACGAATGGAAGCGTCTTCGAGCTGTCTCCCCCCGTCGCCGGCGGGGCGTGGACGGAAAAAGTTTTGTACAGTTTCGGTACAGGGACTGACGGCACGAATCCCGACGCGGGCGTCACCTTCGATTCCGCCGGCAACCTCTATGGCACAACTTCTGCCGGAGGCACCTACGGTTACGGCACGATCTTCGAGCTAGCCAAATCCGGGTCTGGTTGGACGGAGACCATTCTCCATGACTTCGCATTGGGAACCGACGGAGGCGTTCCGTATGCTGGTCTGGTTGCCGACAGTAAGGGCAACTTCTATGGCGCGGCCACCGAGGGCGGGGAAGGTGGTACGAGTGGAGGCGGCACAATTTTCGAGTTGACGAAAGTGAATGGCAGCTGGACGTTCACTGAACTTTACGGGCTGTCTGGGTGGGGCATCTCGGGGAGTTGGCGCAACCTTCTCCCGTTAGGTGGCAAGATTTACGCTACGACACATTGCGACGGCGCGAATGACGCCGGTACAGTTTTCGAGCTGACTCAGTCAGGGGACACATGGACCTACAATTCACTCTACGTATTTACGGGCGGCAGCGACGGCCTGTACTCGATCAGTAATCTGGTTGCCGACAGCAAAGGGAATCTCTACGGCGTGACGCTCGAGGGCGGGGCGAATGGCGACGGAGTCGCCTTTAAGGTGACACCATAACCGAATACCCTGCGGACGTTGCCGGCCGAAAGTTCCCATGCAGTTTTCTCCGAAGCAGGCGCCAGGATGACTGGCGCCTGCTGGAGAATTGTCTTGCCTCTGCCCACGCGTCTTCTCAGTAAAGTTCACCTGCGGTGCAATCAGGATAATCTTTGGATCGAACCCTGGATCGAAGAGCTGGATCGACTTCGGCTGGGAGTCCGGCCGCATCAAAATGCCAGACTCCGCGAAGTTGATATCCTTTTGTAATGGCTCCCCACCAAAGACGCATTTTAACGATGAACCGAGGGTCTTCGACTTTGAAGTCTGCCCTCTATGACGCGGGAAGTCGCGAAGAACTTCTGCTTTCGATGACGGTCGATCAGACCGGCGATTACGACGGTCGTTTGAAGATTGCGGATCCGAATGGGACCACATTGTTCGAGTCCGCCGGCAATTGTGGGGACGCAAATGCTGCGCTGGACGCAATGTTTGCGTGGCTGGGCGAGCACGACTTTCTTTCAGGACTGGCGGCTGCGGGTCACCGCGTTGTCCAAGGAGGACCCCGACACAAAGACCCAGTGCAGATCACTCCGGAAATTCTGGATGAACTCGAACAATTGATTCCGCTCGACCCGGATCACCTGCCGGCGGCAATCCAAGGAATTAAGTTCATCGCCGGGAAGTTTCCGGAACTTCCGCAAGTGGCCTGTTTCGATACGGCGTTTCACAGTTCCATTCCAAAGGTTGCGAGCATGTATGCGCTGCCGCGTCGCCTCTACGACCAAGGCATTCTGCGCTACGGCTTTCACGGCCTTTCCTACGAATATGTCATGGGCGAACTGCGCACTCTGGAAGGCAGCCTCGCCAACGGACGCGTGATCATTGCGCATCTCGGCAGCGGCGCCAGCATGGTGGCGGTTCGAGACGGAAAAAGCATCGACACCTCAATGGGTTTCACTGCCCTCGAAGGACTGGTGATGGCGACGCGTTCTGGGGATGTCGATCCTAGCGTGCTGCTCTACCTTTTCGAGCGCAACAATATGTCAGCGAACGAGATCAGCGCACTCTTGAATAAGCAATCGGGATTGCTGGGTGTTTCAGAGACATCCTCGGACATGAAGGTCTTGCTAGAAAAGGTTCCCCGGGATGCGCGGGCTCGGGAGGCGGTGGATTTGTTCTGCTACCGGGCAAAGAAGTATGTGGGCGCGTACGCCGCAGTTCTAGGTGGGCTGGATGTGCTTGCGTTTGCCGGAGGAATTGGAGAGCACGCACCGGCCGTTCGCAAACAGATTTGCGATGGCCTGGATTTTCTAGGCATACGCCTGGATGCGAGTTGCAATGATGCAAACGCAGCATTGATCTCTTCTTCCGAAAGCCGCGTAAGAGTACGGGTGGTAAAGACTAATGAAGATCTAATGATCGCGCGGCACGTCATCTCTACTCTGAGATGGACAAATGCGTAAGCTCTATCCCGACCCTATTTTTTCTTAACTGTTTTTTCTTAATTACTTTCTTAACATTTTCCTAGCTATCGCTGAACAACGCTTTGCGAGGATGTCCCTTGGCCAGCGGCGGGGGAGCGGTCGGCTCGCTGAAATCAGTTGTCCATTGCCAGTTCCTGATCTCCGGCATGTCTTCCAAATGTTGCCGAATGTAGTCGTGGTGTTCGTACAGCTTCCGGTTGAACATTTCGACCACATCCGAAACCTGTGAACGCAGCCTTGAGACATACTTCAGGGCGTCGATCGCCAAATGAAAGCGGCTCATCTTGTTCACCACGACCATGTCGAATGGCGTTGTGGTCGTGCCCTGATCCATAAAACCGCGCACATGGAAGCGAGCCTCATTGGAGCGGCCATGAACCATGCTGTGAATGAGCCAGCGATTGTTGTGGAACGCGAAGATGACATGCACATCCTTGGTGAAGAGCGAGTCGAATGACATGTTGTCCATGCCGTGCGGATGATCGTCCGCGCTCATAAGGGCGGTCAAGTCCACTACATTGACGACTCGCACCTTGATGCCGGGAACATATTTCTGCAGAAGCCAGGAAGCCGCGCATGTCTCTATGGTGGGCACATCGCCTGTGCAAGCCAGCACGACGTCGGGATCTTCGCCTCCGTCGTTGGTGGCAAACTTCCAGATCGATGCTCCACGCGAGCAATGTTCGAGAGCTTCGTCCTTGTTCAACCACTGCAGTTGCGGCTGCTTTCCGCAGGTCACGAGATTGACGTAGTTGCGGCTGCGCAGGCAATGGTCGAAGACGCTCAACAGACAATTGCTGTCCGGCGGATAGTAGACACGGATGATTTCACTCCTGCGCGCCAGCGCGTTGGTCACAAATCCGGTGGACTGGTGGCTGAAACCGTTGTGATCATTTCGCCAGGCGTGACTGGTCAGCAGAACATTTAAGGAGGCGAGCGGCCTGCGCCAGGAAAAATCGCGGCATTGCTCCATCCATTTCGCATGTTGCGTCAGCATTGAATCCACGACTTGCGCAAAGGCTTCATACGACGACCACATGCCGTGCCGCCCAGTCAGCAGGTAGCCTTCGAGCCATCCCTCGCAGCAATGTTCGCTCAAGACTTCCATGACGCGGCCATCGGGGCTGAGTCCGTCATCGATCGAAACTGTCTCCGCCATAAAGCAACGCTGTGTAGCTTCGAGGACGGAGTTTAAGCGATTGGAGTCCGTCTCATCGGGGCAGAACACGCGGAAGTTTTTTGGATTCTGTTTGAGGATGTCTCCGAAAAAGTCTCCTAGCTTTCGCGGAGCTTCAGCGACCACTTGACCTGGTCCCGGAATCTCGAGCGCATAATTCGTGAAGTCTGGCATATCGAGCGCGATAAGCAGTCGTCCGCCATTGACATGAGGATTTCCGCCCATCCGGCGATCGCCTTTCGGCGCAAGTTTCGCCAGCTCATCAATGAACTTGCCATTCTTGTCGAAGAGTTCCTCGGGCCGGTAACTTCGCATCCAGGCCTCGAAAATCCTGAGATGTTCGGGGTTTTCGCGGACCGTGGTGAGGGGCACCTGGTGAGCGCGGAAGGTGCCTTCAATCGGGATTCCATCCACTTCTTTTGGGCAGGTCCATCCCTTCGGCGTGCGCAGGATGATCATGGGCCAGACTGGTTGTTTCTTGAAACCGTTCCGGCGCGCATCCTGCTGTATGGCTTGAATATCGGCATAGCAACTGTCCAGCGTTCCGGCGAGCAACTGATGGACAAATTCGGGATCGTCGCCTTCGACAAAGTAGGGCTTGTAGCCACGTCCCGTGTACAAAGCTTTTAGATCCTCGTCGGAGGTTCGTGCCTGAACGGTTGGTCCGGAGATTTTGTAGCCGTTGAGATGCAGAATCGGAAGGACTGCGCCGTCCCGCACCGGATTGAGAAAGTTCACCGACTTCCAGCTTCCTTCGAGTGGACAAGTTTCGGATTCTCCATCCCCGATGACGCAGGCAACAATCAGATCGGGATTGTCGAAAGCGGCTCCGAAGGCATGCACCATCGAGTAGCCGAGCTCTCCACCTTCGTGCATGGAATTCGGGACATGCGGTCCGCAATGGCTGGGCACACCGCCTGGCGTCGAGAACTTTCTAAAAAAAAGGCGTAGACCATTTTCATCTGGCGTGATCTCGGGATGGACTTCGGTATAGCTACCTTCCAGATAAGAGCCCGCATTGAGCGAAGGACCACCATGTCCCGGCCCGGAAATATAAATAATGTTTGCATCATGCTCTTTGATCAGACGATTCAGATGAATGTAAATGAAGTTTTGTCCCGGCGAAGTCCCCCAGTGCCCAAGAAGCCTGGGTTTGATTTGTTCCGCCCTGAGCGGTTCGCGCAACAATGGATTTTCAAAAAGGTAAATCTGCCCGATGCACAGATAGTTCATGGCTCGCCAGTAGCGATTCATCTTGTCGAGCATGTCCGGCGCCAGCGGACCGTCGGGCTTCTGCGCTTTGGCTGCACCTTGACCGTTGGCGGCGACGGCGCTCGACAGCGGCGCATCGAAAACGAACTCAGCGGACTTGACTGTCTGGTCCGGGTTCTGGGCGCGCGTGGTTGTGTCGTCGCGATCGACACTGATTGGTGGTTCAGGCATACTTATTTTTCCTCTCGAACACTTCGTGTGAGTTCGCCGGTTGCTTCTGGATGGATTGCGATTGCTGCGGACGCTTTTCCTGCTTCTCTCCGTGGTCTTTCTCTGTGATCTCTAGGATATGCCATCTTCGGAGCCTTGAGAACATCGAGGACGATTCGGGAGAAAAATTAACCGGGCGTTCTTATTCGTCGCGGGATCAGATCGTGCTTAAGCTTTCGGCAAGTGTGGTGGCGCCGGTTACGAGGAGTTCGGATTCTCTGGTCTGAAATGATCCAATATGAAATGATCCAATCAGTTGAAGCACAAGAAAGCCGTAAGGGATACGGCCCTTTTTCTTTTCAACGTTTAGAGCGGCCGGCGCCGCCGAAAGCCCATGGGAGTAACCTGCGCAGGCTTTCCATATTGCGGACTCGGCGCTTCCAGCCTAGCCGCATTTTAGGGCGCCCTCGTTGTGCCGAAGGCGCCCTCGCCAAAAATGGTCCTTGGCTATTGCTGCGGGGTGGAGTCAGGGGCGCTGCCCTGCCCACCCTGGTGATGTCCCTGCCATTGACCTTGTTTGCTTTGCATCGCATCGAATTTCTGTTGCTGGTTGGAATCGAGAAGGGCCCGAATCTGGTCATCAGACGCCTTGTGAATCTCCATCATCTTCGATCGGCGATCCTCTTGCGGGACCGAGGAATCCGAACGCAGATCCTGCATTTTTGACTGCGCCGATTTCAAGATGTCCAGCACCTTCGTTTGCTGATCGGAGGTGAGATTCAGTTCCTTCGTCAGCCTTTTCGTCCGCATCGCCGGATCCATATGGCCGCGCCCGTGTTCCGGCGGCGCGCCCTCGGGAGCCGACTGTTGGGGAGCAGTGCCGCTGTCTTGTGCCACGGCAAAGGGTGCGGCAGTGTAAACAACTCCTGCCAGCATGAGCGCGAGCAAACTGTGTTTGAGCATAGTGTCTCCTTGGAATTGGGTTGGTCTGTTGGTATGAACCACATTATGAGCTTGGAGTTCTGTAAGAAGCGCAACTTTTACGAATCTTTACTCGATATTTGGCCGGAACGAACGGACAAAACTTTACCCTATGTAATCGAGAGTATCCGATTATGATCGCATCAGATCATCATCGCATCGAAGTGACAGGGCGCCGACTGGGAGGGGATGGTTAATGATCGCATCGCGCAGGCTGGTTTGCCGGCCACTGCTGCTGGGCCTGACGCTGTGGCTCGCCTTCGATTGCGCGCGCGCTCAAAACCAGCCTGCGCCAACTCCGTCTACCCCAACCCAGTCTACCCCTGCCCCTTCTTCCCCAGGAACGGGCGGAACGATTCACGGCGTCGTTCGGTCCGGCAACATGCCGATTCCGGGGGCGGCGGTCTCCATCTCTTTGGAATCCTCAGACCAGAAGATTCCAGTCCAGAAGATCTCCATCTGGACTGATGTGGACGGCAGCTATTCCGCGGCGGTTCCGGCGTATGGTTCCTACACCGTGCGGGTGCAGATGACTGCATTTGCCAACGCGACGCGCAAAGTCGAGATCGACGGTTCCCACCCGGATGCGCAGGAGAATTTTGTGCTGACGCTGCAATCGCGCGCACAAGAGGCGAGCGCTCAGCCTCGAAGGCCCGGTGCACCGGCTGCGGCCCAGCGCGGATTCCAGAGCCTCTCTGCGTTGCAGGGTACCGGTGGCCAGGATGCCGGCGGGGGCGCAATCAGCGATGTCGTGCCCTCGGGCATGCCGGTTCCGGGGATTGATCCGAACGGTGCAACGGAATCCATCGCGGTTTCGGGTAATAGTTCTAATTCTCTCAACTCGATGAGCGGAGACGAATTGCAGCAGCGCATCAATGACGCCCGCCAGCAAGGCGGCGGGTTTGGAGGCGGCGGATTCGGCGGCGGCGGGTTTGGAGGCGGTGGCGCAGGACGCCCCATGACCATCACCGGACGGCGCGGTTTTGACATCAATCATCCCCATGGGTCGATCTATTATGGGATCGGCGATTCGGCGCTCAATGCCGCGCCTTACGCGCTTGCCGGCGAACCCGCGACAAAACCGGGATATTTGCAGAACAGTTTCGGTGGCTCTATTGGCGGGCCGCTCAACATCCCCAAGATCTATCACGGAGGCACCAAGACGTTTTTCTTTGTCAATTACAACGGCAAGCGTGGGGAGAATCCTTTCGATCAGTTTTCGACCGTGCCTACGCTGTTGGAGCGGCAGGGAAACTTCTCGCAGACGACTTACACTTCAGGCACGGAAGCAGGACAACCGGTTGAGATTTTCAATCCCGCGACCAGCACTCCTTTCGCTTGTAATCCGACTTGCAATACGATTCCGCAGATTAGCCCAGTTGCGGCGGGATTGCTGGCATATATTCCGATGCCGAATCTGCCGGGAAACTATCAGAATTTTCATTTTGTGACTTCCACGACCAGTGACAGCGACGACCTGAACGTGCGCATCAATCACACCTTTGGCGCTGCGCCCACACCGGGACGCCGCGGGGGCGGACGGGGCGCTCCGCGCAACAATTTCACGTTCGGCTTTCACTATCATGGATCGGATTCCAATATCACGAATCCATTTCCGAGCGTCGGCGGCAACACCAACGGTCGTAGTTTTGACGTGCCCATCGCTTACGTGAAGAGCGTCGGTAAACTGACCAACAGCCTGCGCTTCGATTTCAATCGCAGCCGGACGCGCACCCAGAATCTCTACGCGTTCAACGATGACATCGACAATGCGCTGGGAATCAATGGAGTCTCAACGAATCCGTTTGACTGGGGATTGCCCAGTCTTTCGTTCACCAATTTCGGCAGCCTTCAGGACGTCAATCCCCAACTTCTGCGCAACCAGACCTACACCCTCTCGGACTATGTAGTGTGGACTCATGGCAAGCACAGTTGGCGGTGGGGCGCCGACTTCCGGCGCGTCCAGCTCAATACTGAAGCCAGCAGCAATGCTCGCGGCTCATTCATTTTCACCGGCCTCAATACGTCGCAGATTGTTGCAGGGCAACCCGTCGCCGGCTCGGGATATGACTTTGCCGATTTCCTGCTGGGACTGCCACAGTCGACTTCCGTTGAGTTTGGCGAAGATAGCTACCATTTCCACGGCAACTATTGGGACCTGTATGCGCAGGATGAATGGAAACTGCGCGGAAACCTGACCCTGAACCTCGGCGTCCGTTACGAATATGTCTCGCCGCTCGAGGAAGAGAATAATCTGATCGCGAACCTGGATCTTTCGCCAGGCGTGCTGAATCCGGCGCTGGGCGCACCCGCGGCCGCCGTGGTTTTGCCAGGACATGCGGGGCCCTACAGCGGAGATCTGCCCGACAGCCTGGTGCGACCGGACCGTAAAGCTTTCGCACCACGCGTCGGGTTTGCCTGGAAACCATTTTCCAAAATGGTGGTGCGGGGCGGATACGGCATCAACTACAACACCGGCGCATATTCTGGAATCGTGCAGCAGTTGGCTTTTCAGCCTCCGTTTTCGACGGCCGAGACTAACATCCAAACCGCTCCTGGAGATCTCACGCTGGGAAACGGCTTTCCGACACCGGTTCAGGGTTCCATCACCAACAGTTACGCGGTCGACCCTAACTATCGATTTGGTTATGTACAGATCCGCAATCTGGATATTCAGCAGCAAATTCGTCCGACGTTGTTGCTCAACCTCGATTACACGGGGACGAAGGGAACCAATCTCGACATTCTTGAAGCTCCCAATCGCACCCCAACCGGAATTTTGATTGCGAACGCGCAGGCATTCACCTACGAGAATTCCGTGGGCGATTCCGAAGCCAACGCAGGATCGGTGCGCCTGCGCAAGCGCTTGTCGAATGGCTTCTCGATCGGAGGACTTTATACTTTCTCCAAGTCGATCGATGATGCATCATCTATTGGAGCGGGAGCAACGTCGGGATCGGGGAGTGCCGGCCTCGGAGCGGGCGGCACGGGCGCTGCCGGAGGGGGCGCGACTGCCTCGGCGGGCAGCGGGGCAAACAGCGTAGCGCAGAATGCTCTTGACCTCTCGGCGGAACGCGGGCTCTCCAGTTTCAATCAGACGCACAAGTTCACCGCTGATTATTTATTGGAGCTGCCTTTCGGACACGACAAGCGCTGGCTCACCGGAAATACGCCGCTGCGCGCCATCTTCGGCGACTGGCAGTGGAGCGGCGACTGGACCATCGCTTCCGGACTTCCCTTCACGCCGCGGCTTCTGGGCGACTCTGCCGACGTGAACCGCGGTACGAACGGCACGCTTCGTCCGGATGTGGTTCCCGGACAATCGGTCAGCATCTCGAACCCTTCCATTGCGAAATGGTTCAACACGGCGGCATTCGCGCTGCCGGCGGGACCGTATGGCGACGCCCGCCGCAACAGCATCATCGGTCCTGGGAGCAAGGTTTTCGACATGGCTTTCACCAAGGTTATCCCGATCAATGAATCGCGCGTGCTGGAATTTCGAGCGCAGGTTACCAACATTTTCAACATACCGAATTACTCGTCGATCGATACGACCTTCAACTCGCCTACGTTCGGTCGGGTCACGGCCGTTGGCGCCATGCGGCAAATCACGATGACCGCCCGGTTCCGCTTTTGAAGGGGAGAACAGATATGACTTCTATTCCGAACCAATGGGCGAGCAAGATTTTGGCAACGCTGCTGCAGTTAGCCCTTGTGTGTTCTTCCCTGCCCGCGCAGCAGGCGACCGACTACACGTTTCGGGTGCAGAGCGAACTGGTGCTGGTAAATGTTGCGGTCAGAGACAAGAATGGAAATTTTGTCCGGGGGCTTAAGCCGCAGGACTTTACGATTCTCGAGGACAACAAGCCGCAGAAAATTGATTCGTTTGATGTGGAGGACGTCGACGCTATAGCAACTCAAGATGTGGCTCAAGTAAAACCACTGCAGAGCCCGTTAACTCAGCCAGTAAACCCGGCTGGAGCCGCGCCTCCCGCCGCCGCGGCGCAGAATCAGAATCAGTTTAAAGATCGACGAGTCATCGTTCTGTTCTTCGATCTCTCGGCCATGGAGCCGGACGAGATCGATCGCGCCGTCACCTCTGCGGAACATTATGTCGACACTCAGATGGCCCCGGCGGATCTGGTCTCAATTGTTTCTCTGGGAAGCGCGCTACTGGTGAACCAGGATTTCACCAGCGATCGCGATTTACTCAAGAAGCAGATTCAGGCTTTCAGTTCCGGCAGCGGCCAGGGCTTCGAGGAAGGAACTACGGGCACGACCGAAGGCACGCCTGACACCGGCCAACCGTTCACCGCGGACGATACGGAATACAACATTTTCAATACCGACCGTCGGCTGGAGGCGTTGCGCTCGGTGGCGGAAAAACTTTCTCACGTCGACCAGAAGAAATCGCTAATTTATTTCTCCAGCGGCATGGACCGAACCGGAATCGAAAATCAGTCAGAGCTGCGGGCGGCAACAAACGCGGCCGTGCGGGCGAACTTAGCGATCTACACCATGGATATGCGCGGCCTGCAGGCACTCGTCGCCGGCGGAGAGGCGCAGAACGCCAGCCTGCGCGGCACTTCGGCATATTCCGGTCAAGCCACAATTAACGCCCTGAATTCCAACTTCACCACACAAGAGACGCTGGTCACGCTCGCCAGCGATACGGGCGGACGCGCCTTCCTTGATTCCAATGATTTTGGCCAGGTCTTTAAAGGAGTGCAACAGGATACTTCGACTTACTATCTGGTTGGCTATCGCAGCACGAATCCCGCGCGAGACGGGCGCTACCGGCGCATCACAGTTAAGGTGAACATCCCAGGCGTGAAGATTGACTATCGTCGCGGCTACTACGCGCCCGCGGATTATAAACATTCCACGAAGGAAGATAAGGAGCTTCAACTTCAGCAGGAACTTGCTTCCGAACTGCCAACGACGGACCTTCCTCTTTATCTGAGCACAGCTTACTTCCGTCTGGAAACGAACAAGTTTTACATTCCTATTTCGCTGGTTGTACCAGGATCCGAAATCCCCTTCACGCGCAGCAGCGACCGCGACAAGGCAACGCTGGATGTAATTGGCGTCGTTACCGACGGCCAACACCACGCAGTTACTCAGATTCGCGACACGGTGAATCTTGCCATCAACACTTCCTCAGAAGTGCAAAAAAAGAATGTGCAATATGACACCGGACTCAGCCTGCCTCCAGGCAAATTTCACTTCAAGTTTGTCGTGAGGGAAAACCAGACCGGCCGCATGGGTTCGTTCGAAACCGACCTGGACGTTCCCGATCTCAAGTCGCAACCACTGAAGATGAGTTCGATTGTTCTCGCCAGTCAGCTGCAGCCTGCGAAGAAAGGATCGACTCCTAGCCCGCTCGTTCGCGATGGATCGGAGATCGTTCCCAACGTGACTCATGTCTTTTCTTCGGGACAGCATCTGCGACTTTATTACGAAGTTTATGACCCCGCACGAGTCGGTGCATCGGGCACGCCGGAAGCAGCATCAGCCAAGCCTGGTATTCACCTACTGACAAACGTCTCGTTCTTTCGGGGGAAAGCAAAAGTGTTCGAGAGTTCCCTCGTCGAACTTACCGAATTGAATGCTCGCGACCGCAAGGCCGGAGTCTTCCAGCTTGAGTTGCCACTCAGTTCTCTTGCTCCCGGCTTCTATACATGTCAGGTGAACGTGATCGATGACGCTGCCGGCCTTTTCCTTTTCCCGCGGCTTGCGCTGCTGATTCGACCTGACAACCCCGCCGCAAAATCGGTGGCTCCCTGATTCTGCAGCTGCGATCGACTGAACTCGACTTCGCCTACGCTGCGGCCAAATAGACGTACCGCAGAATAAATAGGACCGTGAGGATCCAGATGAGCGCGTTGATTTCGCGAAACTTCCCGGAAGCGATTTTCACAACGGTGTAGGAAATCAGGCCGAGGCTGAGACCGGTCGCGATGCTGAACGTGAGCGGCGTGGCCACCATAGTGATGAACGCCGGAACCGCCTCGCTAAAGTCCTGCCAGGCGATTTGCGCAATCGATTGCGTCATCAGAACGCCCACTAAAATCAACGCCGGTGCGGTCGCGTAGGCGGGAATCGCTTTGGCCAGCGGTGAGCAGAACGTGGCCAGCATAAAGAGCGCGGCCACGGCGACATTGCTCAAGCCGGTGCGAGCCCCGGCGGCGACTCCGGCGGCGCTTTCGATATAACTCGTCAGCGTGGAAGTTCCCGTCAAGGAACCGACAATGGTTCCCACCGCATCCGCTGCCAGGACGCGGCCTACCCTGGGAATCTTCCCGTTTTTGATGAAGCCGCCCTGTTCGCAAACTCCCACGAGAGTGCCGACGTTGTCGAAGAGGTCGACAAACAGAAACGCGAATAATATCTCGAGCAGGCCGAGATGACTGGCGCCGCGAAAATCAAGCTTCAAGAACGTGGAGGAGGGGTGAGGCATTGCGAAGAATGCCGATGGCGGCGGCGTGATTCCACGAAGCATTCCAACCAGTGCTGTGCCGAAGATGCCGACCAGGATAGCGCCGTGAAATTTTCGCGACATCAGGATGAGGGTCAGGGCAAGGCCGAAGCAGGCCGTCTGTACGTCTTTGTCCGCGAAGCTGCCGAGGCCGACATATGTGGCCGCATTGGCCACTACCAGTTTCGCGTTTCGCAGTCCCACGAACGCGATGAACATTCCAATTCCGGCCGCTGTCGAATGCTTGAGACAGTCAGGCATGCCGTCGACGATCTGCTCGCGCACTCGCGTCACGGTAAGAACAAGAAAAAGAACGCCGGAACAAAAAACCACCGCCAGCGCGGTTTGCCACGGCACATGCATTGCGATGCAAACGGAATAAGTGAAGTACGCGTTCAGCGACATTCCCGGCGCCAACGCGATGGGATAGTTGGCGTACAGCCCCATCACCAGCGTCGCGACCGCGGACGAGACGCAAGTTGCAAAGACCACGCCCTCGACCGGCATTCCTGCCTGGGCAAGAATCTGGGGATTCACCACGATGATGTAGGCCATCGTGACGAACGTGGTCAGGCCGCCGAGCATCTCCTGCTTCACGGAAGTCTGGTTCTCGGCGAGTTTGAAATAGCGATCGATCAATCTTCCTCCGTGAAACTCATTTCCATGAACTCTATGAGCAAGGGACTGGCAGGTTAGACTCAATACTCGATCTTGTTCGGCTTGTTTTCCCAGGCACGAAACGCCGCCAGTGCTTCTTCGCGCATCATTTGAGTCATCGGAATCTTGCGCTGCGAACGCGGCTGCGCAATCTCGCGATAGATCAGGGAATCGTCGAATCCAATCCTGGCAGCATCGACATCGGAATTGCCAAAGTAAACGCGAGAGAGGCGGGCCCAGTAGATGGCTCCCAGACACATGGGGCAGGGCTCACAGGAAGTGTAGATCTCGCAGCCTTCCAGATCGAAGGTTCCAAGTTTCTTGCAGGCCACACGAATTGCGAGCACCTCGGCGTGTGCGGTTGGATCGTTGGTCGAAGTGACTTGATTGGCGGCTTCTGCGACAATCGCGCCGTTCTTCACTACGACCGCGCCAAACGGTCCGCCGCGTCCTGTGAGAACGTTATCAATCGAGAGCTGAATGGCGCGAGCCATGAAAGGATTGTCCATGCGTGTGTTGACTCTAACGATGCTGGATGGTCAGGGGATTGCCGGCGTCAGCAACCCGCGAACCCGCAAATCAGTCGACATGGACTCTTTCGCAGCCGCTTCGCTGAGAAGCGAGTATAAGCCGGACTCAGAATTTCGTAAAATGCTGTTTTCGGAGCTGACATTTTGAGTCTGCATGCCTTCCGCGCTCGCCGTGTTGTCACTCCCGAAGGAATCCGCCCGGCGGCCATTCTTGTAGAGGGAGAGCGGATTCAGGCCGTCGTTTCTGCCGATGCACTGCCTAAACGCTACGAAGTTCATGACTTCGGCGAGGCGGCCATTCTCCCAGGACTCGTCGATTCTCACGTGCACATTAACGATCCCGGCCGCGCGGAGTGGGAAGGCTTCGAAACCGCGACCCGGGCCGCCGCGGCCGGTGGATACACCATTCTGGTCGATATGCCGCTGAACTGTCTGCCTGCGACCACTACGGTTGCAGCGCTGCAAGCTAAGCGGTCAGCGGCACAGGGCAAATGCCGTGTCGATTGGGCCGCTTGGGGCGGCGTAGTGCACGATAATCAGTCGGAGATCGAAGCGCTCGCCGGCGCAGGCGTTCCGGGGTTCAAATGTTTCCTGATCAATCCTGGCATCGACGGGTTCACGATGGTTACGGAGCAGCAGTTGCGATTGGCTCTGCCTCAAGTTGCCCGAACTGGACTGCCGCTGCTGGTGCACGCGGAACTTCCGGGCCCAATCGATCGCGCCACTGAAGCTCTGGCCAACGCCGATTGGACCCACTACTCGACTTACCTGCAGTCGCGGCCAGACGAGGCGGAACTGGCTGCCATTCGGCTGATGCTATCGCTATGCCGCGAATATGGATTTCGCCTGCATATCGTACATCTTGCAACCAGCCAGGCCCTTACAGAGTTGCGAGTTGCGCGCGCCGAGGGACTGGCGGTCAGCGTGGAGACTTGCCCCCATTACTTGCATTTGTCTGCTGAAATGATCTCCGATGGGGCAACGCTCAGCAAATGTGCACCGCCCATTCGCAGCCGCGAGAACTGCGAACAATTATGGCAGGGCCTCAAAAATGGAACGATTGACATGGTCGTTACCGACCACTCGCCGTGTCCTCCGGAAATGAAGCGGCTCGGTGAAGGCAATTTCCGCACCGCCTGGGGTGGGATTGCAAGCCTATCCATAGCACTTCCGCTGATGTGGACTGAAGCCAGCAAGCGTGGATTCACGTTGCTCGACGTAGCGCGCTGGATGGCGGCTGGCCCGGCTCGACTGGCCGGTTGTGAAACGCGCAAGGGTCGAATTGCTGCCGGCTACGACGCCGATTTCGTAGTGTTTGACCCCGACCGCGAATTCACAGTGACCGAGGATAAATTGCTTTATCGGCACCCAGTCTCTCCATATTTGGGAGAAATGCTACGCGGCGTGGTGCAGGCTACCTACCTGCGTGGGAATCCTGTCTTCGCTGAGGGAGCGTTTCCCGGCGAGCCCGCCGGGCGGGAACATGTCGCAAATTCAAGCCATCGATCGATCCCATAACCTTTTTCTATCCTGCCTTACTACACTTCCGCGCCATTGTCACCAAGTCTGGCATACACTATCCCATCTGCGCATGTTGGCGAGCGACTCAGATCAACGCCAGATCGAAAGGCCCCCGCCGCATTGAGCCATGAGTACGGATCGCATCGTCGGCCAGTCAGTTCCGCGCAAGGAGGGGCGCGACAAGGTAACCGGAAAATCGCAGTATGTCGACGACATGATTCTGCCCAACATGCTCTTCGGAGCAACAGTTCGCAGCCAGATTCCCCGCGGCCGCATCGGCAAGATCACGTTCGGTCCCGGCATTGCGTGGGATGAATTCGTGGTAGTTTCTGCGAAGGATATTCCTGGGAAGAATTGCATTGCGCTGATCGGGGACGATCAGCCTTGCCTGGCAAGCGAGTTCGTGAACCATCCCGAGGAGCCGATTCTGTTGTTGGCTCATCCCGACCGTCATCTTCTTCCGAAGGCAGTTGCGGCGGTATCGATTGAATATGCGCCCCTGCCCGCCATCTTCACGATTGAAGAAAGTGAATGCCGCTCACAAATCATCTGGGGCGAAGACAACATCTTCAAAACCTACTCGATCGACAAGGGGAACCTCGACGGCATTTGGGAGAAAGCCGACTACATCGTGGAAGGCGAGTATTCGACGGGCGCGCAAGAGCAGCTATACATCGAAAATAACGGCATGATCGCGGCCTTTGACGCGGCGCAGGGCATTACCGTGTGGGGCTCGCTGCAGTGTCCTTACTACATTCACAAGGTGCTGATGGCGCTCTGCAATCTGCCAGCGGACAAAGTTCGGGTCGTGCAGATGGAAACGGGTGGAGCATTCGGCGGTAAAGAGGAATATCCGTCGATGATCGCCGCTCATGCTACTCTCCTGGCGATTAAAGCTGGAAGGCCCGTGAAGATTATTTACGATCGTCTGGAAGACATGGTGGCGACGACCAAGCGGCATCCCTCGCGTACTCGACACCGAACCGCCGTTAACCGCGACGGGAAAATTCTGGGCGGAGAGATCGACTTCACGATTGACGGCGGAGCGTATGCAACGTTGTCGTCGGTAGTGCTTTCCCGCGGAGTCATTCACGCGGGCGGACCGTACTATTGGCCGAACGTTCGCATTCGCGCCAAGGCAGTCGCCACCAATGCGCCGCCTCATGGGGCGTTTCGCGGCTTTGGTGCGCCGCAAAGCTTATTTGCCATGGAGCGGCACGTGGATCGGATCGCGCAGGCTGTCGGTCTTTCTCCGGTTGAGATTCGCCGTCGCAACTTTCTGCAGCCAGGGCAGGAGACGACTACGCAACAGGTCATCCGCGAACCGATCAATCTGGGGAAATTGCTAGACCGCGCATTGGAAGTTTCGGAGTATCACTCCAAGAAACAAATTTTCGCGAAGCAGAATCTGGCTGGCCCCGTCAGAAAGGGTGTGGGCATCGCCGCGTTCCTGCACGGCGCTGGATTCACGGGGTCCGGCGAGCGCTATCTGAGTTCGGTGGTCGGAGTCGAAGGTTGTGCCGACGGCACTGTCCGCGTGCTGGTGTCGAGTACGGAATTCGGGCAGGGAACGAAAACTGTTCTGAGCCAGATTGCGGCCGAGGCTCTCCGTCTGCCCTACGAAAATGTCAGCATGGCGCAACCGGATACGCTGGAGGTACCCAACAGCGGGCCCACGGTGGCATCCCGCACCGTGATGGTAGTCGGAAAGCTGGTGCAGTCCGCCGCGGTCGGCATCGCGCAAACTCTAATTTCTTCCGGCCTGCTGCGCGAAGGCTATTCCGCAGAAGAGTTTCGAGCAGCCTGCAGCCAGCATGTTGCGGCGCATGGCCAGCTCCGTTCCTGGTCGCGCTACGAAGCTCCGAGCGGCATTTTCTGGGATGATCAGGCGTATCGAGGAGAAGCCTACGCCGCATTTGCATGGGCGGTTTACGTCGCGGAAGTCGCGGTTGATCTGGCGACATACAGCGTATCAGTAACCGACTTCGTCGCGCTTCAGGAAGTTGGCAAGGTTCTGCATCCTGTCCTGGCGCGAGGACAAATCATCGGCGGCGTCGCCCAGGGAATCGGCTTCAGCCTTTACGAAAAAGTGATGTGGCAGAATGGACGCATGCAGAACGGCCAGATGACTAACTACATCATGCCGACTTCGAGCGACCTGCCGCCCATTCGCGTTTTCTTTGAAGAGTTGGGCAATGTCCACGGGGCGTATGGTGCAAAGGGCATCGGCGAACTTCCGATGGACGGTCCGGCCCCGGCGATCGTGAATGCTGTCGAAGATGCTCTGGGAGTTCGTTTCGATTCCATTCCTCTGCTTCCGGAAGACATCATGGATGAGCTGGATAAAGTTGGAGAGGATAAAGTTGCGCTAGACGAGGCCGCGCTGCACAAGGACGCCCTCGCAGCATCTTCGCAAACAAAAGATGCAGGTTCCGCAGGCGGAGCCCGATGATTGATTCTCACGCGAGCGTTGCAAAAACCGAGATTTCGTTCACGATCAATGGCGAGCCGAAGAAACTACGCGCTTACCCGATAGAGCGCCTGCTCGACGTATTGCGGCTAGAACTTGGATTGACCGGCGCGAAAGAGGGATGCGGCGAAGGCGAGTGCGGTTCTTGCTCCGTGTTGATGGATGGCGCGCTGGTAAACAGTTGCCTCGTGCCGGTTCTGCAGGCGGCGGGCACAAGCATTGTTACCATCGAGGGACTTGCAGAGGGACAGACGCTGCACATCCTGCAGGAGACTTTTCTGGAATGCGGGGGCGCGCAGTGTGGCATCTGCACGCCGGGAATGATTCTTGCAGCTGCGCATTTATTGAACGGTAAGCCTGAACCCACGCAGGACGAAATCCGGGAAGGTCTTTCCGGCAATCTCTGCCGGTGCACTGGCTACAGCCAGATTGTTGAGGCCGTGGCGGAAGCTGCGCGCCGAGGCCGAGCGTGTCAGGACGGCCGCGTGAGGACGACCGCATGAGATCACATCCATCAGACTACGAAATGATCGCGCCCGGCAGCTTCCAGGCGATTGTCTCGCTGCTGGCCAAGGAACCGGGAGCGTGGCTTCCGATTGCCGGAGGCACAGATGTGATGGTGCAATACGCGGCCGGAAAGCTGCCGGCGCGAAAGCTGGTCAGTATCTGGAACCTTCCCGAACTGCGGCGGATTGAGGTTGCGGCTGATGAGATTCGAATCGGGGCGGGATGCACCTACAGCGACCTTCGCAGGCACGAGATTGTCGGACATGAATTCCCTCTCCTGGCCTCTGCCGCTCGATGGACCGGTAGCATTGCAAACCAGAATCGAGGAACGATCGGCGGCAACATCGTGAACGCATCGCCGGCAGCGGATTCACTGCCTGCCTTGCTCGCGTATGACGCGGAATTGATTTTGGTGTCAGTCCGGGGCGAACGGCGAGTCCCTTATGTTACTTTTCACACCGGATACAAGAGAACTCTTCTGGCGCCTGACGAGTTGATTCAGGCCGTGTGCCTGTCTCGGCGGTTCTCGGGATATTTCAGCCATGCCCGCAAAGTCGGGGCTCGCAATGCACAGGCAATTTCAAAAGTTTGCATCGCCGCCTTGGGCCGCACGGCAGACGGCGTGATTGAAGATGTCCGTATCGCCCTCGGAAGTATTGCACCAGTACCGTTGCGTCTGAGGGAAACCGAACAAACTCTGAGAGGACAGGCGATGAATTCGGCTCTGCTCCTCCTGGCCAGAAAGACCGCAACTGCGGAGATCCGACCGATTGACGACATTCGATCGACCGCGCGATATCGCGCAGCAGTTGCGGGCAATCTCGTGGTCGAGTTTTTGAATCGATTGAGTTCTGAGCCAACAGGAGAGGAACATAATCGAGTGACGGATGTTCTGGCTCATTGGAATCTCCTTCCGGCCGGCGACGCCTTGATCGCGATCCTTCCCTGCTGCGGATCCAAAGCTTGGGCGCAGGGGATGGTCACCCGAAGGCCATTGGCGGACGAGAACGCTCTCCTGGCTGCGTCCAATGAAACCTGGAACACTCTCGCGCGATCCGACTGGATTGAAGCCTTCCAGAGTCATCCGCGAATCGGCGAGAAGTGCGTGCCCGAATCTCCACTGGCTTCCCCAGGCCAGCCTCCTCCAGGCCAGTCTGCATTCTGGTCTGCGCAAGAACAAAAGAACGTGACGGCCGCAGACGCTGCCGTTAAAAATGCGCTGGCGGAAGCGAATCGCGAATACGAACGGCGTTTCAATCGCATCTTCATCGTGTGCGCCACCGGCAAATCAGCGCCACAGATTCTGGAAATTCTTCAGCGACACCTCGACAATAACGACGAGACCGAACTGCGCGAAGCCGCCGAGCAGCAGCGGCAGATTACCGAAATCCGGCTACGGAAATGGCTCCAACGATGAAACGAATCTCAACTCATATTCTGGACCTGGTTCGTGGCAAACCTGCCGCGGATGTGCCTGTGCGGCTGGAAAAGCAGGACAGCGCCGGAGATTGGCGGTTGTTAACCTCGGTATGCACGGATGAGCATGGCCGTTGTCCTCAGTTGCTGCCGGAAGGCGAGGATCTACGGGCCGGAGTCTATCGCCTGATTTTTGACACCGCGAGCTATTTCGCATCACAGGAACTCGCCGCTCTATATCCTGTCGTGCAAGTTGCGTTTCAAGTCCACGATGGCGAATCGCACTTCCACATTCCGCTGCTTCTGAGCCCGAATGGATATACAACTTACCGCGGAAGTTGAGCGGCAACCTCTTCGAAGATGGAGTGGATAAGGTGACCTCATCAATCCGCGAATGGCTCAACCTGCTCGTGCGCTGGACCCATGTGTTCGCGGCGATCATGTGGGTCGGCCAAACTTATTACTTCACCTGGCTGGACGGCCAATTCAACAAGCTCGCCAAACAACCGGCCCCGGATGGCGCGAGCCCGTCGATATGGATGGTGCACAGCGGCGGCTTCTACACCGTCGACAAGCAGAAATCCCTCATGGTCGGCCCCGAGCAGGTTCATTGGTTCCGGTGGGAAGCGCTCATGACCTGGCTGAGCGGAATGGCATTGCTTTTTCTTGTCTACTACTCCAGCAGTGGACTCATTGATCCGGATGTTGCAAATATCTCGCAGGCACGCGGAATTGTCATCGGACTGGCTGTGCTGGCCGGAGGATGGATCGTCTACGATCTGGCATTGTGGTCGCCTCTGGGCCGATCCGAGGCCGCGTTTGCCGCATTCTCACTGCTGATGATTGCCTTCCTCGCATGGGGATTGACCCATGTGTTCAGTGGCCGCGCCGCCTACATCCACGTCGGAGCAGTTCTCGGAACCATTATGACGGCCAACGTCTGGTTCCGAATTCTTCCTGCCCAGCGCAAGATGATCGCTGCAGCCGCGGCCGGGCAGACGCTCGATCCCTCGCTCGGCGCTCAGGCCAAACTGCGATCCAAACACAATACTTTCATGGCGGTTCCCGTTGTCTTTATCATGATCAGCAATCACTTTCCCGTCGCGACCTATGGGAACAGTTATGCTTGGGAGGTTCTCGTCGCTCTCGTGCTACTGGGCTGGGCGGCGGCGAAGGTGATACGAGAGTCGTGAGTTCCTCGAGGAATCTCTTCATCCGAACAGAAATCCGGTGCAGACGACTGAGATCACAACGCGCGCGGGAAAGGTCATCGAACGGTGCCTGAGGCTCGCATCCTTTTCAGAAGACTCCGGCAGCCTGCGTCGGACGTTTTTGTCGCCTCCCATGCGCCAGTGCCATCATGAAATTGGCAGATGGATGGAACCGCTGGGCGCTCAAGTGCGCATCGATGCTGCCGGAAATTTCCGCGGCATTTATCCTGCCACGGAGTCCAACGCTCCACACCTGCTCATCGGTTCGCATCTCGATACCGTCCCCAACGCCGGCGCGTACGACGGCGTTCTCGGAGTTGTGCTGGCTATAGCCTTGTTGGAAGAGTTGCGAGGACGCAGACTTCCCTTCGCGATCGAGGTGGTTGGTTTTTCGGAGGAGGAAGGAGTACGCTTCGGCGCTCCCTTTATCGGCAGCCGCGCACTGGCCGGCAGGCTGGATCAAGAACTCCTCGACGTCCGCGATTTGCGAGGTGTCTCGGTGCGAAAAGCGATCGAAGACTTTGGACTGAATCCCAAGGAGATTTCTCGCGCTGAGTTGCACAGCGATGCGCTGGGCTATCTTGAATTTCATATCGAGCAGGGACCGGTCCTCGAACAATTGAATCGGCCTCTGGCGGCAGTCGAAGCGATTGCTGGACAGAGTCGGCTGGAGATTACATTCTCAGGCCGCGCTAACCATGCCGGCACAACCCCCATGCATCTTCGATATGACGCCATTGCGGGCGCGGCGCAGTGGATCAGCACGGTAGAACGCCTGGCGCATGAAGTTTCTGGTTTGGTGGCGACGGTCGGAAAGATCGAGGCCAAGCCCGGCGCAACCAATGTAATCGCCGCTGAGGCGCGTCTGACTCTGGATGTTCGTCACGGCTCCGACGAGATTCGCGCTCGCGCTGTGGACGATCTCATTCGCCAAGCTCATGGCACCGCTGACAGCCGTGGATTGTCAGTACGGGAAAGTACGCTGTTAAGCCAACCAGCAGTCGCGATGGATCCGTTTCTCATTCAAGAGATCGAAAAGGCAATCGTCAAGGCGGGATGCCCGCCGCATCGAATGTTGAGCGGCGCAGGTCACGATGCCATGATCATGGCTGAGAAAGTTCCGAGTGCGATGATTTTTCTGCGGACTCCCGGCGGGATCAGCCACGATCCTGCAGAATCCGTCGCTGAGGATGACGTCGAGAAGGCGATCGCGTGTGGCGTGCACCTTCTTGACCAGCTCGCTTCTTCCCCCAAATTCTACAAGAGGACACACCGTGCATAATCTTGGCCAGACACGCAGCTCGCAACGGCCTAATCATTTGCTGTTGACTCCGGATACTTTCGTGCGCACCGCTCTGCCGGGAATGAGCGGTTGCTCAGCGATTGTGCACATCAGCCCGGCTTTGGGAGCCAACTTCACGCAGTACACGGCTGAATTCGAAGTTGGCGGAGAACTCGGCAACACATCAGGACAGCGCTTTATCTTTGTAATCGAAGGCGGCGTGAAGTTGGAAGTTGCCGGCAAATCGAGCGAACTGGGTGCACGCGGTTACGCTTATCTTCCCGAAGGATTGCATCACCGGGTGGCTGCCACAAAAACGAGCCGGGTTGCAATCATCGAGAAGCACTTTCAGGTTCTCCAATCAATCGAACCTCCTGTCGTCATTGTTTCGAGTGAAGATGCGATCTTCGCGCATCCCCTCGGTGACGATCCCGGCTTGCAGGTCAAATGTCTGCTTCCTGACCAAGCGAGTTTCGACTTCGCCGTGAACACCATGGTGTACCAGCCCGGCGCCGCGCTGAGCATGGTCGAAATGCACGTGATGGAGCACGGGCTCATGATGCTTGAAGGCGGCGGAATCTACCGGCTCGGCGACTCCTGGTATCCAGTGACCGCAGGAGACTTCATCTGGATGGGACCGTGGTGTCCGCAGTGGTTCGGAGCGATCGGCAAGGTGCCTGCAAAATATCTCATCTACAAAGATTGGAACCGTCATCCCCTGGCAGGCCCGCATCCATGAGTCTCACGATCGACCGAGATCGTCTGCTTTCGGAAATCGAAGCGCTCGCTTTGATTTCCGAGGCCGAGCCGCCAGTCGTAACTAGAATTGTTTTCACTCCCTCCGATCTAAGAGCTCGCGCATGGATGAAAGCGCGCTGCGTCGAGGCCGGACTTTCGGTACGCGAGGATCCTGTAGGAAATACTTTCGCGCGCTGGAACGGTTCTGATGCATCTGCGCCGGTGGTCGGCACAGGCTCCCACATCGACGCGATTCCAAACGCCGGAAAATACGACGGGGTCGTTGGCGTGCTCGGTGGTTTGGAGGCCAT
>Ga0210395_10000474_pt1 | contig 31610 bp, 22 predicted proteins | sample IncBWH4OmetaG_FD_150861 | JGI IMG/M metagenome (GOLD analysis project Ga0210395, IMG submission 150861) | Forest soil microbial communities from Barre Woods Harvard Forest LTER site, Petersham, Massachusetts, United States - Inc-BW-H-4-O ... | reverse complement strand
ACGTACACCGGAGCGTCGGCCATGGTTCAGTCCGTGCAAGTCACGTGCGTTATGCTGCAACCGAACGGCGGGCTGCTGACGGATGAATTTCAGTCGAATGTAGCGCCAATCGCTACGCTGTCCTTGCCAGCGGCCATCCGCGTCACGGGATCTGCGATGGGGCTGCTGTTGAACCTCCAAGTCTCACAATCCGTGATGCCGGCGAATTGTCCTCTCACGCCTGCGAATCCGACGGTAAACGCGACCTTCACGGTTACGCCCGTTGCGCTGGCCTCCTCGCCGACAAATCCGCAAAACGGCAAAATGAGCAGTCTGGTCGGAGAGATTTCTGCCGTGAACGCCGTGACCAACAGCTTTACGGTTGCAGCCGCCGATGGCGCAACGTGGGCTGTCGTGTCCGACACCAACACTATCTACCAAGGTGTTGCGGCGTTGTCCGCACTCGCCGCCGGTATGCCGGTAGATATGGACCTTGCCATTCAACCGAATGGCTCCCTACTGGCCACTCGCGTTTCCGTGTCGGATGCGAATCCCACGAATTTGACTGATGTGAATGGCCCGGTCATGCAGGTTGCCGCTTCTGTGCCCGCCCTGTTTACCTTCGGCCGGGAAGTGCAGGGCTTTTTGTTTCCTGGGGACCGTACTCTCGGCGCCGTCGCTTTCAGCTTCAATAACACCGTGGCTCAAATCTCGCCCCGCTTGACCAACCTCCAGAGTCTTCCCTTCGCCCCTGTTTTCACCACTGCCAACATGGTCCCGGGCCAGAACGTTTCCTTTAGCGCTCACGCTCTCACGGAACAAGGTGGACCCACTTATATTCCAGCCACAACGATCACGCTCATGCCGCAAACGATCAACGGCATCGTCACCGCCAGCGGCAGCGAAGGCAGCTTTACGACCTACGCGATCTCGCTGGCCCCCTACGACTTGATCCCCAATCTCGCGGTGCAGCCCGGTCAGGCCAACCTCCTCACGAACCCCAGCACCGTCGTCGTCTACGTGGACTCTAACACGCAACTGCTCAACGCCAAGCAACTGGAGGTGGGCTCGGTCGTCCGCTTCAACGGCCTGCTGTTAAACGACAACGGCACGCTGCGCATGGATGTTGCCCAGGTCAACGACGGCGTACCCCAGTAGTCACCTATGCGGTTGATGTGCGCGCGCTGTTGACCACGCCTGCGGGCGGGAGCTCACAGTTGCAGCCTCGCGAAGAAGACATGCGCGCAGTCGCTGTGCAGTCCGAACGAATGAACATTTACGGAGGAGCCCGATTGGTGCTGGCGTCCTACGGCGTTGAGATGCTTGAGCCGCAATGTCCTGGCAGTGAGGGTGGTGGCACGGCGGTGGCACAGGTGGCGGCAGAGGTGGCAGTGGAGGCACAGGGGGTACCGGCGGAAGCGTGCCGAATACCAACCCCAGCAATCCTGTTGCGACCCGCACGCAACCGACGACCATCCTTCCATCTTTTCCTCCCTCAGTGTCGACAAATCAGCAGCTTCTAGCGATCCTCGCGGAGGGAACTGGCGGGTTCACAACCTTCACTACCAACGACTTACTGGGAAGGCTCGAGAAGATCGGACGCGAGCAGAACCAGTTTTATATTTTGGGCTACGCGCCACAGCAGATAATTCGACGATTTCAGTCAGAAGGGCAATCCAAGGGCTCCCGTGGGGATGAGCATTAAAGTGAAGGACCTCGCACCCGGGGGCTACCGTCTTGTAATGATGGCGGTGGATGCGGCAGGCACCACGCCACGAATCGCGTCAGTGATTTTGACATTACAGAATGAGGCGGTGAGAAGATATGTCGCTCATCTTTGATCGCAAAAGCCGAGATCACCCTCTTTATGGGTATTGCAGGTGTTGCCTCCCGTTATTGACGGATGGACGAAACGGTGTCATCAGGGGATCACCACTCCCCGATTCATGGCTGCCATCTGGGACCCTTCGGAATCGCGGACCACGACGCGCACCAAAAAAGTCCCCGGCTGCAGATCGAAGCTGGACTTGACGCTGAAGCCCGCCCTATTGACGCGCTGCAGCGTCGCCTCCTTCAACCTCAGTTCGATGATCTTCTGCTGGCCGGTAAGCAAGTGTCCATTCTCATCGAAGATGGCCGTTGAGATCGTCAAATTGTCACTACTCCGGTCTTCCGCCTTGCGGAATTTCAGCCCTTGAGTCTCAACGTGTGTGACCACCGAGAGGTGCACTCCGTTCGCGCCCTTGAAGAATTGGGTCTGGCATTCGATGGGGAGTTCGCGCATTTCCTCTTGAGAGAAGACTGCCTGCCGGATTTCCTCTTTCGCAGTCGCCTCGGGATCGGGTTCGCCATGCGGGGCGAAATAGCCATGGCGGGCCTGTAGCGCCCATTTTTGCTTATTCACCAGCGTCACTTTCAGATGGTGATACTTCCCATCGAGCTTCAAGTTTTGGGGCGCAAAACCCAACACATAGGAAACTTCGGGCTCAGCCGCAGCCTGCAGCAGACCTTGATCAATGTCATTGCGGTTGTGAAAGAAAGTCCCACCGGTGCCGTCGGCAAATTCCGCAAGAATGTCACTCTGCACCATTTCCTCCGTGAGCATGAACTGGGTTTTCAAAGAACTAAGAGGACCGGCGTTGGCTGCGTTATAAACGGCGGGAGTATACAAGCCGCGTGCATCAATCGTATTGATCACAACATTTGCCTTGGTGGCCCGATCGATGATCTCTCCGGACCAGTGCATCACGGGGGTCACAAAGAATCCCGGCGACATCATAACGATGACCCGCTGTCCCGGAAGCGCGCTCATTCGGCGAATCAAAGCCTCCAGATTTTGATTGGTGAACTGCACTTCGGATTCCCCGAGGCCCAACTCTCGCTGGGCTGCTGCCTGCACCACGCTCAAGGCCGTCCGCGGATCGGAGATAGGGCTACAATTCTGGAGGTCCTGGATTGCTACGGCAATCGCCGTGGGGTCATTTACATCCATGATCTGATAGCCCTCGTAATACGTCATCGGCGGGCAGTCCGTGGCAGAGTTCTGCGAGAGCGGGTTCGGCAGTATTCGCTGGAGCGCGTCGTTTAATTTTTCGCGATCCGCCGTAAAGTCCTGATTCACCCGGCCAGAAGTGGTGAAAATGGAGAGGCGGTCGCTAGCCCCCATGGCGGCGAACAGCTTCGTGGCGGCTTGCCTCGAGAGCATGGCATCCTGCGTCGAAAGGTGGAGATCGTCGAAGAACAGCGTCACAAATCTCTGGGGCAGCTCCGAGGCTTTCACCGGTGTTCCTTCGGAGGTTGTGTCCGCCGAATCCATTTTCACCGTAGTCACGCGAGATGCGGGAGTCTCCGTCGAAAAACTGGAAATGACTTGTAATTTTCGTTCATCTGCGAGCTGAAAATCTTCTTTCTTCAAATTCGTGACCACTTTGCCGTTGCTGTCGCGCACCACAACCCGTACGAGGACTACGTTGACGCGCACCTTAAACGTCGCAGGAAAATCGCGGGAAACGATTTCGTCGTTGGGTGCCTTCGCATCCGGTTTGGGGGCGTTTTGGGATGTGTCAGCCGGTGGGGCTTGAGGAGCTTGCGCAGTTGGGGACAAAGCCTGAGCGCGGGCAGCGGGCAAACCGGCAAAGGAAAAAATGCAACCAAGAAAAGTGAACCAGACGGTTCTTGAGCGGCTGCTGGAAGGCCAACCGAGTGGAATTCTCACCATGAACCCTCCACTCCGTCAGATTGCTTCGATTTAAGGTTGGTGGAACTAACTGCAAGCGTCATGAGAGTTGCCAAGACCACAGAAACGGACGTGCACATGTTCGTTTAGTTCTGAGATTATGACGAGTAATTTGCCTTTAGGGTTACAGCCCGGGATGGAATCCGTAACCTAGCGAGAAATGAGATGGCTTCCCAACTGACTCCTTCTAACTCTGAAAACATAGTAAGGCAACGAGACTGAATTGTCGTGGATAACTCGATAAGCCCCAACTGCGTCTTGGACGCGTAACCGTAAAATCAAGTGGTTTTGGCCCGATTCCACTTGTCTCCGGTTTCGGCGTCAATCAGGCGGAGCGCCCGGGCGAGAATCCCATCTTCTCTGTCACTGCTGGTGTATTCTTTTGTGCTGGATCCGCAGGGCTCGGCATTTAAAGGGGCGCTCGTGAATATCCAAGGCGGGTTGAACAGATAGCTAGACTATGCGTGATCTCGCCGAACTGAATATAAATGAACGGGGAAAATCTATTGGGCGGCCAGGGCCGAGTAAGGACTTGGTACGAAAGTTCGAGGCTAACTTTGCGATCAAACTTCCCGAGGACGACTTGGTGCTCCTGAGACACTCCAATGGTGGGGGCTGGAGCTCGATACCATCCAGCCTGTCGATAGTCGGGATGTCGGTCTTTGGTCGGTCAACCGGTTGTACTACAATCGCATTCTAATGCACGGAGGTGACAGATACATGACGAATCCTGGGCATCATTTCGTGGCGGTAATTGGCGGTGCGATTTCAGGCTCGGTGGCCGCAGAGATTCTGGCGGATCACGGAATTCGAGTCGCCGTGTTCGAGCAAAACACGCGGCCGTACGGCAAGATTGAAGACGGTCTGCCGCGTTGGCACGTCGAGCAGCGCAGACAGGAATACGCCCGAATCGACGCGCGCATGAAGAAGCCGAATGTGTATTTCATCCCCTCTACCAAGCTAGCCCGAGACTTTAATCTCCCTCAGCTTTTCGAGTGGGGCTTTTCGGCGGTGATCCTCGCCAATGGCGCGTGGCGCGACCGAGAATTGGGCGTACCGGAAGCCGAGCAGTACGTCGGCAAAGGGCTCGTTTACCAAAATCCTTTTATCTACTGGTACAACCACAAGAACGAAAAGGACTATGTCGGACCGCGCTATGAAACGCCCGACGAAGCCGTGGTGGTGGGCGGCGGGCTAGCGTCACTTGACGTGGTCAAGGTCCTACAGCTCGAAAACTACGAACGTGCTTTAAGGGCTCGCGGCATCCAGACCAGCATGCATGAGTTGGAAAAAAGTATTCCGGAGGTATGCAAAGCACACGGCATCAGGCCCGAAGCGTTGGGCGTGAAGGGCTGCCTCTTGATTTATCGCCGCCGCGAACAGGACATGCCGCTGGCGCAACCACCCGACAATGCGACGCCCGAGCAGATCGCCAAAACGGAAATGGTTCGGCAGAAAATGCTACGCCTCGCGCGCGACAAATTCTTGTTTCGTTTCCAGGATCGCCGGTTGACGACCGGAATCATCGTGGAAAATGGACGGCTCGCGGGGCTGAAGGTGGTTGAAACGAAAATCGAGGGCCGCAAGGCTGATCCGATCCCCGGTTCGGAACAGGAGCTCCGCGCGCCGCTGGTCGTTTCTTCGATCGGCTCGGTGCCAGAGAAGCTTTCTGGGATCAACATGAATGGTGAGTACTACACATTCTCTGGTAAGGATTTGCCGCAGTACACCGCCATGGACCGCGTGTTCGGGGTCGGGAACGTCGTCACGGGACAGGGGAACATCCGTGTGTCGCTGGTGCACAGCCAGAAAGTGACCAAGCGGGTGGTGGATTGCATGCAGGGCGACGATGCAAACGCTGGCGCTGGAGCCGGCAGTGCTGAACAGCAAGTCGCGAGTGCCATGGACGCGATTGGGAAGCAGATTGAAGTGATCCCACAGCTTTCAGACGACCAGATGGCGGAGGTGGAGCGCCAAGTTCATACCCTGCAGCAAAAAGCGGGCTTCACTTCCGACTACGACTCCTGGATCGCCAAGGTGACTCCGCCCGATCTCGAATAGACCGTATCCCTTACAATTCGGATGGCGTTTGCCAATTCCAAACTTTCCGGCTCAGCTTCTATGTTTGCTGAAGAGGACGACACCATGAGACACAAGATCGCAAGACCCGATCTGCGTGCTTCCTTAATCTGCCTCGCGTGTGTTCTGCGGTTATCTGTTCTGTCGGTGACCGCCGATGCTCAGGTTGAGCTGCGGGCGGATAAGCAAATCCTTTTTGAGGCCACAGACGGTACGCAGACCATAAAAAAGGGGCCTGGGAACAAACTGTACATCCTGACTCGATCGGTGAAGCCCCCCAGCTCGCTATGGATATCGGATTACTCCGGCTCGTCCATGCGTATGATTCTGAGCGGTGGATCGGACCCCACAGACCTGCGTTTCCCAAAGGACCTTGCCGTTGACCGAGATGGAAACGCGATTGTTGTGGATGAGATGCAGACGGTTTAATCAAGACTTTTTCCGTCGACGGAAAGCTGCTCTGTTTTTTCCCATCCGATCGGCCGGAATCCGTGGGCGTGTTGAGCGACGGCAGAATTCTTGTCGGCGGGTTGCCGAAAGACGGCTTGATTTCTGTCTTTGATCCTCAGGGTAAACGGCTTGGGCATATCGGTGAGCCCGCAAGGGTTGACGATGCCCCTGATTTAAACGCGGTACTTAATGCTGGAAGTATCATCGTAGATGACGACGACGACATTTATTACGTCTTCCGCTTCTTGCTCACACCGACGGTCAGGAAATACACACGTGAGGGAAAGCTTGCGGCCGAATGGCATCCAGAAAGTGCTTCATTGGACCAAGCCATTGCACAGGCCAAAACGACATACGAAGCGAATAAAGAAAAGGGAGTCTTCGGAGGGAGTCGGGTGTTGACCGCTGGAGCGTTTGACGCTGAGACGAAAACACTTTGGGTGGCTTCGGGATCTCAGGTCTTGCAGCTCGATAGTTCAGGCAAGACGATTCGGAGTTTTGAGCTGGTCCGCCCCGAAGGGGGACCAGTTCAAGCGTCCGGTCTTCTCGTGGACCGCGATTTCATACGCGCCGCGGGGCCCCTTCATGGAACTTTTGAATTCTTGAAGCCACACTGACCCAGCATCTGTAAACTCACTGATCATCGGTGATCAGCCTTACGATGGGCTGGCAAACTCCTGAAAGCCGCCGAGTAGGAGCACCCAGCAATGAACTGGCTCCATCGCCCCTTCCACAAATCCCGCAGCGAAAGCCAGCTAGGACAAAGAGCTCCGCTTCCACTTGGAGCAGCCAATCGCCAACAACATCTCCGCCGGCCTGAGCGCCGCAGAAGCCCGCTGCCGCGCCCAACAGGAATTCGGTGGCCTGGAACGCGTCAAGGAGGAGGTGCGCGACACCCGCTGGGAAACTCATCCTAGACAATCTCGCCCGCGATTTGCGATACGCCCGGCGCAACCTCGGGAAAGGCCGCCGTTTCTCCCTAATCGCCATCCTCGCCTTGGCCCTCGGTATCGGCGCCTCCAGCATTGTCCTCAGCGTCGCCTACAACGTGTTCTTCCACGCGCCTCCCTACAAGGACTTCAACAGGTCGGTTGTGTTTGAAATTCGCAATACCGCGAACGCGCGCGGATCGCAGGGCCGAGCCTATTTCTCAACTGGGGAATTCCACGCCTTCCTTGAACAAAATCACATCTTCGAGGCCATGATCCCTATGGAATTGCGGGACGCTGCCTCTTCTATGACGCCGGCAAATCCATCCGCGTTTTACTGAGCAGCGCGGACGTAACGACGAATCTCGACTGGATTGATCCTTCCAGGAAGCTGTTGACATTCAATCCATCCCGTCATATCTGTGGTCTTCCCAGGTATCAGTCATGGCCGAAGACAGAACCGAACTCCTTCGCCCTCACCGATCCCACCGGCGCCATCACCGGTGCCTACGACTACGATGCCTTGGGCGACCTGAAACCTCCGCGAGTCAGAGAATCGTGTTCTGCGATACGATTGATAATCGCTCACCACCCCAAAGCGCTATTTGGAGCTTACAGAAGGAACCCTCAAAAATGATTACCATGCCTGTCTTTTCCGTCTTTTTTTTCGTTACGCTAGTATCCGACGGGAGGCCGTGTATTGGGCATGTCAAATGGGGCTGCGAGACTATTAGGTAGTGGCAACACGCAAGCGATGCGCCGGATCTGCTTCAGTGAAAGGATGTTTTTATGATAAGACGTGACTTTCTGCGCCGCATACTCTTCGGCGGCACGGCGCTTGCCGCGACGGGTGCGGCCGGCAAAATGATTGAGCCGCCTTCGGGTGATGGCGCAGCCCTCGCGCGTGACCCGCTGAATCTGACAGCCACAGACCTGCAGGCCAAGCACTCGCTTCCAACGCTGACCGCTCTTCCGTTCCGTCTCGAAGACGTCAGGATCCTCGATCCGGACCTGCTCCGGATGCGCGACCAAACTCTGAAATATCTGCTCGCCCTTGATTCTGACCGCCTGCTGCATAACTTTCGCGTCAACGCCAATCTACCGTCGTCTGCAGAGCCGCTCTACAACCGCGAATCTCCCACCAACGGATGGCGCGGTCATTACGTCGGCCATTTTCTTTCCGCCTGCAGCCAGATGTATGCGTCGACAGGCGATGACCGCATCAAGGCGAAGGCCGACGCCATGGTGGCGGAACTCGCAAAATGCCAGACGCAGCTCGGTGACAAAGGCTATCTTTCTGCGTTCCCCGAATCGAGCTTCGATGACCTTGAACAGAGCCGTCCTGCCGCCGTCGTCTGGTATGCGCTCCACAAAATCATGGCTGGCTTGCTCGAAATCCACGAGCGCTGTCTGAATCCCCAGGCCCTTCAGGTGCTCGAAGGCATGGTGGCATGGGTGGACTGGCGAACTGGCCGGATCCCCGAAGAACAAATGCAGCACACCCTGCAAACCGAATTCGGCGGCATGAACGAAGTACTGGCCAACTTCTCCTCCGCCACAGAAAATCCGCGTTATCTGGTGGTCGCGAAGCGCTTCGACCATCACGCGGTGATGGACTTCGCCGCGCAAGGGCGTGATGCGCTCACCGGACTCCACGCCAACACCCAGATACCGAAGTTCATCGGGGCTGCTCGCGAATTCGAACTGACCGGCGACCCGTTCTACCGTGACGCCGCGCAATTCTTCTGGCAACAGGTTGCGCTGCACCGCAGCTACGTCACCGGCGGCAACAGCGTCAGTGAACATTTCCGCACGCCGCCGGACGTGCTCGCCTCTGAACTCACGACCTCACGCAGGAAACCTGCAACACCTATAACATGCTCAAGCTGACCCGCCATCTGTTCACCTGGCAGGCCGGGCCGCAATATGCGGATTATTACGAGCGCGCTTTCCTCAACCACATCCTTGCCACGCCCAACCCGGCGGAGGGCTCGCCACTTTACTACCTCGGAATGCAACCCGGCCAGTGGAAAGTCCACTTCGTTCCGCACGAGGGCTTCTTCTGTTGCTGCGGTACGGGCTTGGAGAATTTCTCGAAGCTCAGCGAGGGCTTCTATTTTCACAATTCGCAGTCTCTCTGGGTGAACCTGTTCTTCGCCTCCGAAGTGAACTGGAAGGAAAAAGGCGCCGTCATCCGACAGGAAACGCGTTTCCCCGAGGAAGCCGGGACCCGCCTGGTCATCCAGACGAAATCGCCCGCCCAGTTTAGCTTGAACGTGCGCATTCCTTATTGGGCTGACAACGCCAGCGTGACGATCAACGGCAAGCGCTTACGACCGAACGAAGCGTTGGCGCCCTCCAGCTACGCGAAAATCGACCGCACCTGGAAGGACGGCGATCACGTGGAGGTGAAGCTGCCCATGCGCTTGCATTTGCAGACGATTCCCGATGACCCGAAACTAGCCGCTATTATGTATGGCCCGCTGGTGCTCGCCGGCGAACTCGGCGCTCAGAATCTTGACCCTAACCGCATTTATTCCGACGACAAATTTCTGCACGGCGGATTTTCTCCCGTTGCCGTGCCCGAACTCGCCGGCGACCGGAATGCCCTCGACAAATGGATTCAAGCGGTCAGAGCGAACGATAAACCGCTCAGTTTTCGCACCGTGGGCGCGGGCCGTCCTGAAGACGTCACTCTCAGTCCCTTCTACCGCCTGTTCAATCAGCGCTATTGCGTCTATTGGCGCTTCCGCACTGCCGTCGATGGATGAGTGTTCGGGGCCGCGAGCGTTACAAAGGTCGCGCCAATGAATCCTCCAAAAAAGCGAACGCTTCCCCCATGTAGATAAACACCCGACCACAAATTCCGAGTATCGGAAGCAAAACTAAAACTGCAATTGAGCGCGATACTTTGCGCAGCAACCCCATACGCCATATTCGCATACTGATTCTTGTGGCCCGACCTCGCATATCGGTCGCTGCCAGCTACTGCCTCCCGCTGCGATAAAAGCGTCGGCAAGGCAACGAGAACGGATTTCGCAGCGGATCCCTCACGGCCTGCTGCCTTGCTGTGAACGCTTCACACCCACCACTCACCTGGTGAATGGCAACACTCGCTACAGGCCTGTCTGCTCGACTTTGGCCCGGCGGGATTTTCACCCGCTGGTCTGCAATAAGAGGTTTCCCTTTAGTTCCCCTTAGTTCCTCCTCTTCCAAACTTTTCCCATCGCGATATCGCCAGCTTTCCACAAAGAAATTTTGCGCCAGGATCGCTTAGAAACGACGGCCGCCAACTCGGTCGAGCCGCCACATCCCCGACTTGGCTCCTCATGCGCATTTGCGTCTCCCAGCGTAGATCGCTGCCGGCATCGGTTCACCTCCAAGGAATCTTTGCCAAAACGCCAAAGCAGCGTCCAATGGATAACTCCAATGGATAGTGCCGCCGACCAAAATCGGACGTAACAGCCTCGGCATCGAATGTCGGTTCGATTTAGCAGCGAGTCCGCTCGAATCGGCAAAACCGCTTTCATTTGACCCAACTGCTAACGGGACTTTGCGGGCGAGCAATGCGAGTTGGAGAATCCAGAAGTGCGGCAATGGGATAAGCGTAGGTGTAGTATAAGGGCGAGCCGCAACGTGGCAGCCCGCAAAGAGCCCGAGGAGAGCAAGTGGTGCTGAATCAGCGCGGTCGATGCCTGATATCGATGCTCGACAGAGGTGTTTCATGCTTGCTTGGGGGATGGCTCTGCCTGTGCCTCTTCGCTACTGCTCAGTTTGGCGAAGCAAAGCCGGCTCCTGTTCCAGAAGAAGACACCAAAAAGCTCTCCTTTAATGACGCGATCCAACCGATTCTGTCGGAAAACTGTTATGCATGCCATGGTCCGGATCCGGGAGGGCGGAAAGCGGGCCTGCGGCTGGACCGCGGAGAATTTGCTTTTGCACCTCATCAGGATTCTCACGAGAAGTATGGACCGGCAATTATTCCCGGCAACCCGGACAAAAGCCCGCTGGTCCACCGGATCGAAGCGAAGAATGCGAAGGATCGCATGCCGCCCCCGGAGGCGCACAAGACATTAAAGCCGGAGCAGATCGCGCTGCTAAGAGAGTGGGTGAAACAGGGGGCACAGTACGAGGAGCTCTGGTCATTCCTTCCGCCAAAGCATCAGGCGATTCCTGCGGTAACGCACGGTGAATGGGTGCGGAACGCAATCGACAACTTCGTGTTGGCGCAACTGGAAAAAGGAGGACTGACACCTTCTCCTGAAGCGGATCGGCGGAGCTTGATCCGGCGGGTGACTTATGACTTAACGGGGTTGCCGCCAACCCCGGAAGAAGTGGAAGCGTTCGTGGCCGATTCCGCACCTGACGCGTATGAGAAGGTTGTCGAGCAGTTGCTGTCCAGTCCGCGCTACGGGGAGCACCGAGCGCACTACTGGCTGGACGTAGCTCGGTATGGCGACACGCACGGCCTACATCTGGATAACTTCAGGAGTATCTGGGCGTACCGCGACTATGTTATCCGGGCGTACAACCAGAACAAACCCTTTGACCAGTTTGTGCGGGAGCAACTTGCCGGAGACATGCTACCGGTGAAAACCCTTGATACCTTGACGGCCTCGGCATACCTGCGCGCCGGAATCAGCAGCGGTGAGGGCGGCACGCTGATTGAAGAGTTGCGTGTCAACAACAAGAGAGAACGGGCGGAGGCATATGGCGCGGCGTTTCTTGGATTAACGGTGGGCTGCGCAAACTGCCATGACCACAAGTTTGACCCTATCACGCAAAAAGATTTCTACGGGCTGACCGCCTTCTTTAACAATCTGACGGAAGTCCCGTCGAACGATGATCGCAATGACTGGCCTCCTTTTCTTCGGCTTCCGAAAATAGAGAACCGCGAAGCTTACGAGCAAGCCTTGGCGAAACGCTCGGAACTCGAGCGGCAACAGGCGCTTCGCCGGGAACAGGCTCGCGAACTCATGGCTGCGTGGATTGGCCAGCCGGAGCGCACTGCAATCGCAGTTCCTGTAAGTTCGGAAGGCCTCGCGGTGAGGTTACGCTTCGACGAGCAGAATGGATCGACGTTCGTCGATTCAGCGCCAGGCACATCGCAAAAACATATTCCGGCAACGGGAGCGCCGGTAGTCTGGGGCGAAGGCACCTGGTTCTGGCCGTATATGCGGATGGAAATCAGCACCAGGCTGGAATTGCCGAATGCCGGTGCGGTAGAGGCAAATCAGGCGTTCAGTGTGGGAACGTGGCTGCGACCCCATCTGCGATCGCTGGAAGCGAAAGACGAGGAAAAGCCTGCGGGCATCATTCTGTCTGTCACGGATGCGGGACAAAAGCAGCGGGGGTGGCAACTGAGAGTGAGCAAGGGCAAACTCGGATTCGTTATGGCGCACGAAATGCCGGATAACGCTATTCAAGTGGAGACCAAGCAGAGAATGTTAGCGGTTGGCCGCTGGAATCACGTACTGGCTACCTATGACGGCTCAGGAAAGGCCGCAGGTGTCACGCTGTACGTAGATGGAAGACCGCAGGAGCTGACAATCATCAAGGATTCTCTGCAAGGAACCACCCGTAGCGGCGCGCCTTTGGAATTTGGCCGCGCCTATCCGGACGCCGATCCCTTGCGCCAGTCTGCTTTTCAGGATTTCCGGTTCTTCCAGCGGGCACTCTCGGCGCAGGAAGCGGCACGACTTCCCATCGAGGATTACGTGGCGGAAATCGTGCAAAAACCGATGGCGGGTTGGTCGGAGGATGAATTTCATACAGTTAGCGAGTTTTACTTTGCGCAACGCGATGAAGCGACTCAAAAGCTAAACGCCCAGATCGCACCTTTGAATGAAGAACTTGATCGACTTTCGAAAGATGGCGCGATCACTCTGGTAAGTGAAGACGGGCCGGGGCTACCCTACGCGGACGTACTGGCACGTGGAGCGTTCGGGGCACGGACGGAACGCGTGCGGCCCGCAGTGCCGCACTTTTTGCCAGCGCTTCCTGCGAATGCTTCGCTTGACCGGCGGGGCCTGGCGGAGTGGACAGTCAGTCCCGCAAACCCGCTGACGGCCCGAGTGACTGTGAATCGGATGTGGTCGGAGGTTTTTGGCACGGGCCTGGTCGAGACTACAGAGGATTTTGGAGTGATGGGCGGGCGGCCCAGCCATCCGGAACTGCTTGATTGGCTGGCGCTGGATTTTCGCGAGAACGGCTGGAACGTAAAACGTTTTTACAAACAATTGGTGCTCTCTGCGGCCTATCGGCAATCCGCGCGGGTAACTCCGCAGTTGCTTGAAATCGATCCTAAGAACCGCCTGCTGGCGCGCGGCCCGCGGTATCGGATGGATGGCGAGATGCTTCGGGACACGGCATTGGCGGCCAGCGGTCTGCTGGTAGAAAAAATCGGAGGCCCCAGCGTAAAACCCTATCAGCCGGCTGGAGTATGGGAAGCAGGAAGCCATCAAGGCAGCGACACAAAAAGTTATACGCAAGACCACGGCGAGGCTTTGTACCGGCGCAGCCTTTACACTTTTTGGAAACGAATGGCAACGATGCCCGATATGGATGCCTTGGATGTGCCCGTACGCGATGCCGCATGCACCCGCCGCCAACGCACGGATACTCCGCTGCAAGCTTTGGTCTTGATGAACGATCCGCAATGGCTCGAAGCGTCGCGGCATCTGGCGGAGCGGGTAATTCGTCAGTCGTCCGAGACTGGTACGCGGCTCGATTATCTTGGCGAAGTGCTCCTCGCTCGTGTGTGGGAACCACGGGAAAAGCTGGTCCTTGCAGATGCGTTGATGAAGTTTCAGAGTACCTATGCGCATGACCACGCCCGGGCAGAAGAAATTTTGAAGGTGGGCGAGAGCAGCCGGGACAGCGCGATCCCTCCGGATGAACTGGCTTCGTGGATGCTGGTAGCCAGCGCGGCAATGAATCTCGATGCGGTGGTAAACAAATGAAATCGAACATGCACGACGACTGCGGAAGCTGTTGTGATGATGGGGGCGTGGGACCCACCGTTTACGACCTTCCGATCCCGCTCGAACTTCGTGAGGAGTGGCGGCTGCTGGCTACGCGCAGACATTTCCTCGGCAGCATGGGCAAGACGCTTGGCTGGGCAAGCCTTTCCACTCTATTGGGCGGCGCTATGACACCGCGAGTCGTCCACGCGGCAAGCGATCCACCTGCCGTTTCGCCCACGCACTACGTGCCAGACTTTGCGCCAAGGGCCAAGCGCGCGATCAATCTTTTTATGTCCGGTGCGCCCCCGCAGATGGATTTATGGGACTACAAGCCGGGACTCGCGTCGCTTTTTGATAAAGATCTACCGGACTCTGTGCGAGGCAACCAGGCGCTAACGGGCAATGACCCCGGCCAGGCGCGTTTCCCGATTGCGCCATCGCATTGGGGTTTCACTCGCCAGGGCAAATCAGGGCGCTGGGTGAGTGACCTGCTTCCGTGGACAGGAAGGCTGGTGGACGAACTAGCATTGCTGCACTCACTGCAGACGGATGCCATCAATCACGAACCGGCAATCTTGCTAATGAATACCGGAAATATGGTGCCTGGAAAGCCGTCGATGGGAGCGTGGCTTTCCTACGGGCTTGGCAGTATGAATGAAAACCTGCCCACTTTTGTAGTCCTGAACTCCCTGACGCTGCCTGGCACAGACTTACAGCCGATTTCGCCAAAATTATGGAGCAGCGGATTTTTGTCAAACGAATACGCCGGGGTAGCATTCCGTTCTCAAGGGGATCCGGTGCTTTACCTTGGCGATCCAACGGGCATGAGCCGAGAAACTCGGCGCACGCTGATCGACACTGTGAATGCCATCAATCAGATGACGTTTGAAGAGGTTGGTGACCCGGAGACTCACGCGCGAATTCATCAGTACGAGATGGCCTTCCGCATGCAAACTTCGCTGCCGGAGCTCACGGATATGGGTGACGAGCCGGACAGCACCTGGACGTTGTATGGAGACGAAGCAAAACAGGCGGGCACGTTCGCCTACAACTGCCTGCTGGCTCGGCGCATGGCCGAGCGCGGGGTCCGCTTTACACAAATATATCAGCGCGGATGGGATGTGCACTCGAATGTCGTCGGCAATTTGCCCAAGCTTTGCGCGGCAACGGATCGCGCTTCCTACGCCCTGGTCACGGATTTGCGGCGCCGCGGGCTTCTGGATGATACCTTGGTGCTATGGGGCGGCGAATTCGGACGCACGGTATACAGCCAGGGCGGCCTTTCCAAGGAAAACTACGGAAGGGATCATCATCCGCGTTGCTTCACGATGTGGATGACGGGCGGGGGCGCTAAAGCCGGAATCGTCCATGGACAAACTGACGATTTTTGCTACAACGTGGTGAAGGACCCGGTCCACGTGCGCGACTTCAATGCAACCGTGCTTCGATTGCTGGGTATCGATCATGAAAAGCTGAAGTTCAAGTTTCAGGGTCTGGAACAAAAACTGACGGGAGTGATTCCTGCGAAAATCGTGCCGGAATTAATCTCATGAAATCCTCCTCACGACGCTCTTTTCTTGCCCGCTGCTCGGCATTGGCTGCTGCCGCCGCAATTCCTCCTTTCTACGTGCACGCATCGGACAAGTCCGGACAGCGTTTGCCGGTGGTTGGTTCGGGCCTTCACACGTATGAATGCGTACATGATTGGCTCACGCCACCTGATGGACTGGTCTGGGGAGACACGCACGGACTCGCTCAGGACGAGCAAGGGCGCATCTATGTGGCCCACACGGTCAACAAGTCGAGCATGCGTGGCGAAGCGGTCGTCGTATATGACGCCGATGGGCGATTTTCAGGTGCGTTTGGCGAGGAATTTCGGGGCGGGGCTCATGGCCTTAGCCTACGCCGCGAGGCGGACGGCGAATTTCTATATCACTGCGATATCAACCGCTGCAAGATTTCGAAAACCACGCTCGACGGAAAGACCCTCTGGTCGCATGGCTATCCTCGCGAAGATGCGGCCTATGCCGAACGGCCTATCGATTTTGTCCCGACGAATGTCGCCTTTGCACCAAATGGCGATTTCTATGTTGGCGATGGATACGGTTCGCATCACCTGCTGCGCTTTTCTCTGAGCGGCAAATTTTTGGGGGAAATCGGTCGGCCGGGCCATGGAGACGGAGAGTTCGATACGCCGCACGGCTTGTGGGTTGATCCTCGAGGCAAAGAACCCGTGCTGGTAGTGGCCGACCGCGGGAACCGGCGCATTCAAGCGTTCACGCTCAGCGGCGCTCATATGCGCACCATAAAGGATGAAGCCCATCTGCGGATGCCCTGCCACTTTCACGTTCAGGGCGAGTGGATGGTTTGCCCGGATCTTGACAGCCAGGTGTGCATCTTGGATCGGGAGTACAAGGTGATCGCCCAACTCGGCGATGGCCAAACCGCAAACGGACAGGTTGGCTCTCGTCGAAATCAATCGAGACGCGAATTTACGCCAGGACAGTTCATCACGCCACATGCGGCCATTTTCCTGCGTGACGGAAACATCCTGGTGGCCGAGTGGTTGCCAATCGGGCGAATTACGCTCTTGCGACGAGTCTGAGGCTGCTGAATGCTGTTGCGCACTCGGTTGGTACTGTTTGGAATCGGCGCCGCTGTCCTCCTAATTCTCCTCTGGCCCTTGCTTCATGCTGCTCCTGACGGCCTCGAACACGGCGAGCTGAGCCAATTTGTGGGGCGCTTCCATCCGCTGGTCGTTCACTTGCCGATCGCATTTTTGCTGCTGGTTCCGTTGCTGGAATGCGCGGGCTCGGTTCGCCGGTGGAGTCGTGTGCGAGAATCGGCGGAATTTGTTCTGACCCTCGCGGCCATCACGGCCTTCGTGGCAGTGTTTCTCGGCTGGCTCTTGGCCTGGAGTGGAGGCTACGAAGGAAAACTGGTAACCATCCACATGTGGAGCGGATTTTCATTGGCCGTTGCAGTGCTGCTCTGTTTTGTCTTGCGTGCCTGGGACAAGCGTGTTTACGGCGCCGCGCTTCTTGCCACACTGGTTCTTCTAACCTGGACCAGCGATAAGGGCGGAAAGCTGACGCACGGCGAAACGTTCATGACGCGGCACATGCCGAGCAAGCTGCGAACCTTGCTACTTGTGCGGGTAATACCAAACAAAGTGCAGCCGATCAACGCAGCGAGCCTCAACGCAGCGAGCCTAATATCGACAAGCGTAACTGCTACTCCGGCGCCATCAACCACGTTTTTCGCTGCGCGAGTGGCTCCGATCTTCGAGAACAAGTGCTCGAATTGCCACAACACGGAAAAGAGAAAGGGGAAACTCCGGTTGGATAGCTTTGAAAACGTGATGCGTGGCGGAAAGGACGGCATAGTCGTAAAACCCGGTGACCCGAAGCACAGCGAGCTGTTCCGCCGCATCAACTTGTCACCGGACGAAAAGGACTTCATGCCGACAGACGGCAAACCACCGCTGACGGCCTCGGAAGTCAAAGTCATCGAGCTATGGATCGCTTCGGGTGCATCGAGCAGCCTGCCGGCAATAGAAGTGCACGGAGCTCCGCCTGTTCTGGTCTCCGAGCTGCCTGTGCTGCCCCTCACCAGAGATTATCGTCCCCAACTGCCACTGATTACTTCACTCGAGCACGAGCTGGGCGTACGCCTGGTTCCCCGCTCGCGAAATCCTGAGGATGGATTGATATTGCGCACCGTAAGCGCGCCAGAGCGCTGCGATGATGCTGCAATCGCTCGGCTAAAAGTAATCGGGATGCTGATCGTGGACGCTGAACTGGCGCGCACGAAGGTCACTGACGCTGGACTGAAAACGCTCGCGACGTTTTCCAACCTCCGTGCCGTTGATCTCGCGCACACGGCGGTCACTTCGGCTGGCGTGCCGGTTCTTGCGCGCCTGAGCCGCTTGGAATCGCTGAATCTGACCGCGACCGTCGTTGACGACGCGGGAGTTGCCGTACTTCGCCACAAGCAGACGCTCAAGCGGTTATATCTTTTCGAGACAAAATGTACGGCACGGTCTGAGCTGGAATCAAGGGATGAGAGACGGTAGCTGCCGTGCCGCGATCCGGCGGCCGATTTCGGAGAGTAGGAGACAAATGGCTGTATGCTGCTGATTTGTAAGGCCGTTCAATCGCCGCAGTGCAGTACATTTCGTGTCTGATGTACGCGGAACATGAGAATCCGGTTTTGTCGAATGTGCAACTCCTGATTTACAAACGGCACTTCTAGGATCCAGAAAGAATATGAATCTCAATGGGCTTGCGGGGTCGGCGCCTTCATCAATTCCACAAACATCCTGTTAAATCTTGCCAGATCCAAATCCATCTGGATTTCGACCAGCTGCGCGCCAAGCTTCGGGTTGTCTTTGTCTGTCCATGTCAGGGTGTTTCCGTAGGCCGCACCGTGGTCGATGTCCACACTCATATAGCGGGTTTCCTTTCTGGTGATCAGCGTCGGGTCAATCCACGAGGCGGCCGCCAGTTCATCCCACATATAGGAACCGCCCTGATCTGCCATAAAAAACTTCACTACGTACCGCGCTGCGGCGCTGTTGCTCTTCTTGATCTCGGCAATCATTTCGTCCGTGATTCTGGTTTTGATGGAGATGTCAACCGGCGTGCAGACAATCTTCTTCCACGGCGCTTGTAACGCGATCTTCGCGGCTTCTGGATCGAACCAAAAATTAAATTCGTGGCGCGGGCTGCTGATGAACTCGGGATCGTCAGTCGACGGGCTCAAGCTTCCGCCCATAAAGACCAAGCCTTCGGCCATCTCGGCAAAATGTGGATCGATGGCGTTGGCGAGCGCCAGGTTCGTCATGGGGCCGCCCTCGTAAATCGTCACTTCATGAGGATATTTGTGGACCATGCGGATCAGGAAATGAGCGGCGTCCTCATCGGCCGGCCGGGTAGCGGGCGGCCCTTCAGGCAGCGTCGGAATTACGTCATATTCGTGCCACCAGCGATCATCCCAGGCGCCGGCAAAGGCGACCTTTCCATACCTCGTCTGCCACAAAATGGCTTCCTTGCGGCGATGCACGAGCGGAAATACGGCTCCGGGCACGACAGGAATATCGGTGCGGCCAATTAGTTCCAACAGTCGCAGAGTATGCGCGACCTCTTCGTCGCGCCATTGGTTTCCGCTGACGACGGTTATGCCCAGCACTTCCACCTGGGGGGATTGAATCAAGGTCAACAGCGTTTGCATATTGCTTCCGCCAGGCCCCGAACAATCCTGATTGATGACCACTTTCCGATGTTGCTGCGCGAATCCCGGGCTGTTAGCACTCAGCAATAATAAAACTAACAACTGTAGTCTTAGATTCCTCATCATAATCCTCTTCGGGTGCTTGTAGTCTCCACAACCCATCTAGTTGCTTCAAAGAGATTCTTACTTCAAAGGGATTCGCTCTATCCCAACTCCTTCCAAACCTCATCAGACTCTGAACTCAAGGTCGATGCTTGATCCCACCGCAACCCTTATTCTCGAGGGGTTCCCGCACATCGACCTCACCGTTCGTCCGGCGCTTCCCGCTGTCGAAACATTCCTGCCCGGCTTCACGCTACGAGCCGGCGGCCTCATCGTCGACGCTGAGCGTTTGCGCTACCCCGGTGATCTTGTCCACGAAACCGGCCATCTTGCCACCATGTCGCCAGCACAGCGCGCTTCCGTCACATCGAATGCTGGCTCCGACGTAGGGGACGAGATCGCCGCTCGGACCTAGTCCTATGCCGCCGTCGTTAGGACCACTCGGGACAGTGCTGTTAGGGAAATGTAACGCAAATCGAGAGAAACGGCGGCAAAATCCGGCAACCGTAAGCGTCATCCGGGAGGCCCTCTGGACGAATCGCAAAAGAGTAAGGATGATATGGCTCGGGAACAGGACCTCGACGGATGATATCGTTTTTTCGAATTGATCGACGGCGTGTTGATCTCGTCAGTGAAAATGTCTTCGGTTTGCGCCTTGGCGATCGCCAGGTCGAGCCGAGTCAACAACTCAGCCAAGGTTTCGCCCTTTCGGCGTACCACCATGGCCAAGCTGTTGTTGCTAGCCAGGCTTCCATCCAGACGCCACTGCCGCCAAGCGCTGAGAACGGTGGTATCTGTTCTATTTCGCCCCAGACCGCGGTCAAGCGGGTTACGCCAGTGGACGTTCGACGATGAAACGTTCGAGCGCTCTGCAACGGCGTTTGAAAATCCGGATTTCGTTCGTATCTCTCTCTACAACTACCGCTGGTATTTGGGCCTGGAGTCCGGCGAGCGAAAATACGATGAACTGGAGAAGAAGATCGCGACATTTCTAACTATCGCTCGTCCGACAATCACGTTGGAAGGCGACGCGAACGGCGCACCGCACCCTGACCCGAGCATCTATGCTAAGAAGTACGTCGGCAGGTACGAGCATCGCACCATCACCAGCGGCATAGGGCATAATCTGCCGCCGGAGGCTCCTGAAGCCTTTGCCAAGGCCATCGTTGATGTCAACGCCATCGATCGACCTTAACAGGCACAGAAATGGAGGGCACGACCATGAAGCGACATTCATTGACCTCAGATTCGGCGCGTCGCGCACTTGGCGAGGCCGGCATCGTGGGATTTGTAGCACTTGCTTTGTGTCCCAACGCGAATGTACTCACGAGGTTTCACATCATGAATACTGCCAAAGCGGAAGACAGTTTGATCGGCCCATTCCACCCCCGAAAGCTAGCCGCTGACGCGACCTCACCGCGCGGATTTCACTCCTTACTCCGCGACGAAGGCGCCATGCCTGACTTGAACGGCGCCATCGGCTGGCTGAATTCAGCTCCCTTGAGCGGCAAGTCGCTTCGCGGAAAGGTGGTGCTGGTTAATTTCTGGACTTACACCTGCATCAACTCCCTGAGGCCCTTGCCCTATGTGAAGAGCTGGGCCGCAAAATATAAGGATGCGGGCTTAGTTGTGATCGGTGTCCACACGCCGGAGTTTTCGTTCGAGCACGAGCCGAGGAACGTAGAAGATGCCGTACGCAGATTGAACGTTGTTTTTCCGGTTGCCATCGACAGCGACAATAAGATCTGGGAATCGTTTAATAACCAGGCCTGGCCCGCCCAGTATCTCGTCGACGCCAAAGGGCGGATTCGGTACCACCACTTTGGGGAAAGCGATTATGGCGAGATCGAGCGCGTCATCCAGGAACTCCTGAAGGAAAACGGAGTCACGGACCTCGCTTCGGACACGACGAGCGTATCCGCTGTGGGAATCGAGGCCGCTCCCGACTGGACGGATGGGCGATCTCCTGAAACATATATCGGATATCGCCAGGCCCAGAACTTCGCCTCCCCCGAAAAAGTGCATAAAAATTCCATCCAGGTTTTCACCACGCCCGTGAAACTTTCTTTGAACCATTGGGGATTGAGCGGCTCGTGGAACATCAATGCCGAGAGTGCCGTGCTGCAGACAGTGCCTGGCAAGATCGTGTTCCGGTTCCACAGCCGCGACTTGAACCTGGTGGTGGCTCCTGCGAAGGACGGCAAGCCCGTGCGGTTTGTCGTAAGACTGGATGGTGCCGCTCCCGGTGAGAATTGCGGCGTTGACACTGCCCCGGACGGCTCCGGCGAAATTCGAGAGCCCCGACTCCATCAGCTTATCCGGCAAAAAGGCCCAATCGTAGACCGAACCTTCGAAATCGAGTTCCTCGATCTTGGCGTTCAAGCACTTGATTTCACGTTTGGTTAGAGACTTCGGGAAGCGGAATTATCGGCCACTCTGCTGCGCCCGTAGCTCAGGCGGATAGAGCAACTGCCTTCTAAAGAGGGGTTCCGTTGTATTGGTGGAATGGCGGCTTGATTTACATCATTCACAACGAGGAGGCCGGCAGTTCGAAGCTCCTCTCATCCACCAAGATCTCGTCCCCCCTTGCGGCGCGAGCCCACCACAACGCAGTGGAATTACTTTCCGGGGACTCCAGTTGTGACTGTGTCGCCCAGGGACTGCTTGAAATCCAAAATCATGCGAACGACGTTCTGATCGCCGATAGCCGTATTGATCATGGCATGGTAAGCCGTGCGGTCAGGCCACTCGACGTGGAAATACTTCTGGATGAAATCGCCGCGCTCGTGGTCGACGGTATCCACGAGCTGCTGGGCTTCCTTTTCACCCTTGCCGCGAGCCAGCAGTCGCCGCACCTTATCTTCCCGCGGCGCGTAGAGAAACACCCGCAGCGTGTCTTGGCGGTTCCTGAGAAAATGCTGCGATCCCCTTCCCACGATGACCGTGTTTCCTGTTTTGGCCGCGTGCTGAACGACACGTTCCGTAATCTTCAAAATGCTTTCGCTGTCGACTACATTGAGCTTGTGCGCATTCAGGCTTCCTTCATAACTCCCGCGCAAAAAGGATTTGAAGAGCCGGTAGTAAAGCGGATCGGTACGCTCCTCACGAACTTCGACGACGGCTTTGGGACAATTGGCCAGCCTGGCGATCTCCTCCGTGAGCAGCTGATCCCAAAGCTTCCAGCCCAGCTGCGCCGCAAGCAGTTGAGCGATTTCGCCGCCGCCGCTTCCGTATTCCCGTTCGATCGTGAGTATTCTAATCATCCAGTTCCTCGGGCCCGCTCACAGCCATTTACGATCCTACTGCAAATGAATTCATTTCGCTCATTCCGCGATCACTCGTCCGCCACCGCCGGGGTCATTCTTCTTGAGAACAAAAGCCAGGCAAAACATGATCGCCGAGCCCACACAAAGAACCATGAAGGTATCGATGTAAGCCAGGCTGGCTGCCTGCGCCTGCAGGCCTTGGTAAATGGTGGCAACCGCCCGCGTGTACGCTTCGTGCGCGCCAATTCCGGAGTGAGCTAAGCGCTGGGCAAGGCCGTTTGCCGAATTCTGGAAATTGGGATTGTCGGGCCGGGCGTACCCGACCAGCCGCGCCTGATGGAATTGCGAGCGGCGCGCAATCAACGTGGTCACCATGGAGGTTCCCACGCTGCTTCCCATATTGCGCATAAAGTTGACGATCCCGGCGACCGCATTGTTCTTCTCCGGCGAAACCCCGATGTAAGCGACTAGCGTAATCGGCACGAACAGGAACCCCAAGCCGATTACCTGAGTGATTCGTAACAAAGTGGCGGCTTTGAAGCTTATCTGTAAGTCAATTCGCTGCGTGGAATAATACATGGCGATGGACAACGCCAACCAGCCAAAGGCAATCAGGTATCGCGCTTGAAACTTTGTTGTCAGTTTGCCCATGATGGGCATCTCAAAAAGCAAAACAAGGCCTCCCGCTGAAAGCGCAAAACCAGCCAGCTCCGAGGTGTACCCCACGAGCGTTTGGAGGAATTGCGGCATGAGGACCAGGCTGCTGAACAACATGATTCCCAGGGTGAACATCATCAAATTGGAGCTGGCGAAATTGAAACTCTTGAACATGCGGACATCGATGATGGGCGTCTTTTGAAACCATTCCCAAATGACCAGCGCGAGTAAGCAGACGGTGGCGACGACTATGAGAGTCGTGATGAAATGCGAGCCAAACCAATCATCTTCCTGACCCTTATCGAGCAAAATCTGCAACGCGCCAATGCCTAGAGTCAGAAGAGCGATGCCAATATAGTCCAACTTAACCCCAGCTGCCTTGAGCCGGCTTAAATACGGCGGATCCTCGACGAAGCGCCGGACCAGAAACCAGGTCGCAAGTCCGACCGGAATGTTGATGAAGAAAATCCACCGCCAGGAATAGTTGAAAGTGATCCACCCGCCAAGGGTTGGGCCGATCGTGGGCGCCATGATGGCCGTAATTCCATACAGCGCAAACGCCAAGCCTCGCTGTTGCGGCGGGAACGTGTCCGCGAGAATGGCCTGAGCCATCGGCTGCAGCCCGCCGCCGCCCGCGCCCTGCAGAACACGGAAGAGAAGAAGCAGCCCGAGACTCGGGGCGATACCGCAAAGCAAGGAACTCACAGTAAATACACCCAAACAGGTCATAAAAAATCGCTTACGCCCGAAGGTGCCTGCGAGCCAGCCGCTGATCGGAAGGATGATGGCATTCGAGACCAGATAAGAAGTCAACACCCACGTGCTCTGGTCATTGCTCGCGCCGAGATTGCCGGCCATGTACGGCAGAGCTACGTTTGCGATGCTGGTATCGAGGACCTCCATGAAGGCAGCCATCGCCACAACGACGGCAATCAGCCAGGGGTTGTATTTGGGCCGCCAAACGTCCTGGTCGATTGTGAGAGCCGCAGTGCTCATCGAAGGTAAACGTCCGGCACGACGTTCATGCCGGGCCGAAGCTGACGATCGCGATTTTCTCCCGGATCGAGAACGATTTTTACCGGGACTCTTTGGACGATTTTGACGTAGTTGCCGGTGGCATTTTCTGGCGGAAGTAGACTGAAAAGCGGGCCGGTCGCGCCAGCAATGCTGTCCACGTGCCCCTTCATAGCCCGGCCCGTGGAATCGACATGGATTTCGGCTTTCTGCCCGACGTGCATGTGCTTGAGCTGGGTCTCTTTGAAATTGGCGGTGACCCATACGTCGTCGAGAGGGACCACCGTGAGCAGTTGCTGGCCAGGTTGAACGTTCAGCCCGGCGACAACCGTCTTATTCACTTCCCCGGAGACTGGGGCAATGATCTTGGTATATTGGAGATTCAGCAAAGCCTGCTCGAGTTGCGCGCGCTTTTGCTCAACATCGGCGACAGCCGCGCGGGCGCGAGCCTTCGTGGACGACACCTGCTGTGGTCCGGTTTCCGCATATTGGTGGTTTGCATCGGCCTGCACCTGGCGGCTGAGGGCCTGTTCAACGAACTGCTGCGCTGCCGATTCATTGGCGCGGGCCGCGGCAACCGCCGCGGTACTGGATTTCGCCGCAGCCAATGCTTGATCGTAGATCTGCTCTGCCACTTCCTTTTTGTCGACGAGAAGCTTGTAGCGGTGTAAATCATCTTGAGCCTTGACGTCGTTGGCTTCTGTCTCTTCGAGTTGGGCATGGGCGGCAGCGAGCTGCCTTTGGGCGGCAATCACTCCAGCCTTGGTGTTATTTATGTCTGACTCGGTGGACAATAGTTGGCTCGAGGTGTTCACCGAAGTGATTGGCACCGTGATATTCAGCGATTGTGCGGTGGCTTCTGCGTTGTTGAGATTGGCTTGAGCCTGCGCGACGGCAACTTCGTAGTCTTTTGGATCGATCTCGACCAGAACGGTGCCCTTCTCCACCCATTGGTTGTCGTCCACGTTGACCTTCACCACATAGCCGGAAATCCGCGCGCTCACCGGATAGAGGTGTACATCCGCTTGAGCGTCATCCGTCGATTCATAACTGCTGAGGTAGCGCCACAAAAACACGCCTCCAACAAGAACTACCAGGGCGACAATCAGAATCACGATGTTTCTGCGGCGCTTGGGGTTCTGGCGCGCTGGGGCCGTATAGTTCCGGTCCGTCGATGGCGACGGATCGCTGATGCTTTCCTTGCCTGTGTCAAGCATCGAACGGGGTGGGTTCTCGTCCGCCATGTTCATTGTCCTTTGAAATATTCCTTGACGCCCAGTTCGGCGAGGCCGAGAGCGCGGGCGAGGGAAATTTTTGCAAAATTATAGCTGTAGAGACTGGAGATGTACTGTTCATGAGCGCTGGCGACGGCCTCTTGCGATTGCACCACTTCGACGGTGTCGGTGACGCCGGCAGTGAAACGATCGCGCGATTGCCGCAGAGTTTCTTCTGCCAGATCGATGTTGCTTCGCGCCACGTTGACCAGGTCCGCCGACGACTGAAGGTTCAAGAGGGCGGTGCGAACGTCGGAGTCGATCTGCGCGCGCAGATTGTCCAGGCGTTCGCGGCTTTGCTCGAGTTTCGCATCGGCTTGTAAAACGTCGCCGCGAACGCTGCCTCCCAGAAAAATGGGAATCGAGAGCGTTCCTCGCACGTCGAAGACTTGTGTTGCGGTGGATGGGTGCCCGCCTGCGGCGCCAACGTCTGCGTTAAAGGCAAGTGACGGGAGATAGCCGGCCACGGCGGCTTTGCGGGAGAATTCTGCTGCGCGCGCGTCGGTCATAGCCGCCTGGTAATCGGAGCGCGAGGTGTAGGCGCGTTTCAAGGCTTCATCGAGGGTGATGCCTTCGAACGGCTGATATGGCGACTTATCTGTGAATTCAAATTCCTGTCCGGGAGCCAAGCCGATCACGCGCGCCACAGTCAGCTTCTGGATGGCGAGATTGTTCTTCGCTTGAATCAACTGTTGCTGGCGGGTCTGGAGCTCGACCCTGGCGCGCAGCCCGTCGATGGCTGGCGAAGTTCCCGCGTTCACCTGGTCCGTTGCTTGATCCAAGAGCGCCTGCGCCGTCTTGACTTGCGCTTCTGACGTTTCGATGCGGGCTTCGTCGGCGATGGCCTGCAAATAGGTATAGCCTACGGCCAGTACAACGAGATCGCGCGCGTCTTTGTAGGAATATTCGGCTGACTTCAAGCTCTGGCTGGCCGCGCGCGTAGCGTTGATCGACTTCCAATCAAACAGAGACTGAGTCACCGTTGCCCGCGCGTCAAAGTAAGAAAAAGGGCCTATGGACGGCGGAACTTTGATGGCACCAATGCTGGAAAGGCCGAGCTCGGCGAGATTGAGCTCCGAGGCTACGGCGTAAGGCGCAGCCGTCACGTGAGGCAGGAGAGCGCTCAATTGCACCCATCGCTGTCCGCGGGCCGAACGAATGTCTGCATTCGAGAGGAGCGCTCCGAGATTTTGCCTCAATCCGCGGTCGATGGCGTCTGATAAGGAGAGCGGCATAACTCCCGCAACGAGCTTTGCGGGCACGCTGGCAGCGAACGGACTCACCCCGGCAGTTCCCGGTATGGCCTGGCCGGGTGTGCTCGGACTCGAGCTTGCCTCGCTTTGCGCAAGGGACGTTGCTGCTCCGCAAAACATGAGTCCGGCAAGCAAGGCCACGCGACCGGGTCCATAACTAAGCCTCAAGAGAGCCTCCTTGGCCTCGAACTTTTGCCAAGCTGCGGTGTCGGCGGGAATTATCCTAGTCCGGTCACGCATTTCCGGCAACCGTCATGTCTGCCGAGTCGGCCGAGCCCCGGTTAGATGCTCTAGCAAGGGCGGCGAGGGCCATCTTTTTTTTGAACCATTTGGTGTGCGCATCATAGGCAAGCCACAAGCCCCTCCTAGCAAGAATAAAGACCATTGGAACATCTTGGGTCCGGAAGTCTTGGGCTATTTCAAGGGGCTGGCGGAGGAGACCGAGCTCCCTTGCCAGAAGTTAACCAGCCTTTATCTTTTAAACTGTGCGAAGAAGCGCAAGAAAACCCTTCGAAAAGTACGGGCTTCGCGCGAGTTGAGCTTGCGCCGCCGGAGATCGGCGTATTCGCACCGGAAACCCGTCTACCTCGTTAAACCTAGTGTGCTACTCCGTTCAAGATGCAGCCGTGTGTTTCAAGCTCATGTGCAACGAAACGTGGATGTCGGAACGAGCGAGAAGCAGGACGTGAAGAAGAGACTTCTAGCAGCGGGCCATCGGGGCAGCACGAAGCGGAATGCCGATTCGGGAGGAGATAGCGTCTTACGCATAGAACGCAGAGTGGCAAGCGGCATCGCCGGAGGAAAATGGGTTTAAGCGCGTTTAGGCAAAGTACTTCCGGATCATGGAGCGCCGGGCCGGCCGGGGGATAGCCTACACTACTCCGACCTCCTGACTATGCCGGGCGGACTGGGCACGGAATGGGTAAGTGCCCAATGTTGAGGCACTCCGCTTAGATCGTGCCGATGGCTTGCCCGCTGCCTGGGTGGAGCTAGGGAGCAACCGATTTCGCTTCGGCTTCTACGATTGTCGTCACCCACATTTCGACTGGCACAAACCTATCGGTCATGCTGACGGATGCTTTAGGATCTCTGCCAAAGCGTGCAGCCGTGTCGAGTCAGCGGGACTTTTCGCCGTGGCGGCGCTCTTTTCCAACGACGGCGCCATGCGCTGCAACTTTGCCACCTTCCCCGGGCTCATGTGTGAACTCTCCGCGCTTTGGATCGCCTTCTCGAGAGCCGCGATTCGGTCTGCCGGCACGGCTTGGGACCGGGACAATTGGTCAACATACGCCTTCGCCACGACCAACTGCGCAGGCCACTCGATTTTTTGCTGATTCTGCACATTCAGCTCAGTTACACGAACCGCCTTTGCTGCGTCGATTTCGTTCTGCGTCAGGAACTTGGTCGGCGTCAGTTCAAAGACGTCCAAGCCGCGCGCAATCTCCGACCCGTAAATGTAGCCGTTGTACCAATACGCCGACCAGTCGCCGCCCAGCACCAGCACGTTTGGATCAATCGGCCCGCGGTCAAAGTAGGCAATCTCGAAAGGATGCGTCGCGTCCGTGAAGTCCACAATGGAGATCCCACCTTGGTACCAAGCCTGCACTTCGATATCGCGGCCAGGGACCGGAATCAACGAGCCATTATGCGCCACACAGTTCTCAGTATCGGCCTGGGCCGCCGGCAATTTGTAATAGCTCGCGAAATTCAGCTTGTCGTCCTTCAGACCGAAAATCGCGTCCGCGCCCCATTTGTTCGGGTCGTTCGGACGGCACCGCGCTCCCAGACCCCCACCCCACTCGTCGGTAAACACGACCTTGCTCCCATCGTTGGAGAACGAAGCCGAGTGCCAGTATGAATAGTTCGGATCGTTTACCGCATCCACACGCTTCGGATGTACCGGGTCCTTGATGTCGAGCAGAATTCCATTTCCGGAACAGGCGCCTGCCGCCAACCCAATCGCAGAGTACACCGTGATGTCGTGGCATTGGTTCGTGGCCGCCGGCTTCTCCTTGCCCTTGTCATGGGTGCCGCCGTTGTTAAGGCCGTTCAGCGCGCCTGTTCGCGGATCTATAAATACCCGAGGACTGGACACCACCTTCGCATCCTGCGGCGCAGCCACCGGAACCTTGATGACTTCGATACGAAACAGCGCCGTATTCGGGTCTTTGTCCGGCGCTTCATCTGAGCACCCGGCCAGTTCTTCCGGCTGACGGACGAACGATGTGCCGGACACGTAGATGTAGACATTGTCCTTGTCGTTCGCATCCTGCACGAGAGTGTGGGTATGCGATCCGCGGCACGTTTGCACCGCCGCGACTTGCTTCGGATTCTTAATGTCTGAGATGTCGAAGATCCTCACACCGCGGAAGCGCTCCTTTTGCGCGGCCGGCGGGCGCTTTTTCTCATGTTGCCCTGCGGGCGGCGGAGGTTCCGGCGGAAACCCTTCCACGCCGCAATCCAGACGCCCATTCGGCATCTCCACCGACATGAACAGCAGGTTTTTGTACACCGACACATCACCCTGCCCGCCGGGGCATACCAGTGAAGTTAGCAACGCGGTGTTCGCCGGATTGGAGATGTCGTAGATATTCACGCCATAAAAATTCCCCTGGAACAAGTGGTTGCCCTGAAAGGCAAAGTCCGAGTTCGCAAAAGCAAGCTGCGCGACCACCAACTGCAGCGGCTTCGACATTTTCGAGGCGTTGCCTACGCCGAGCTGGCCAAGCATCTTCTGCACCTTCGGATCATCGGGCTCAGAAGTCCCCAGCTGGAACGCGTCAGGTTTCTTGAGCAGCAGGAGGTGCTTGATGCCCAGCGACGCTTCACCCGCGTCATACAGCCCTGGCCTCAGTTTGGCCCGGGGATCGTTCGCATCCGATCCCTTCATCCCCGGCGGTAGCGACGGCGCAGGCTGCGGAGCAAATGGATTCTCGTCCTCTTCCGCATCCTCTGCTGGCGGCGGCGTCGGAGGCGCCTGCGCCTGCACCCGGGTTACGCCGAAACACAAAACAATCGCGGCTGCCGCCACAAGAAAGGCACCACTGGGCATTCGGTTCATCGTTTCTCCCTTGACGATTTTTTCTCCAACATAGTCTGCATAATCTTGATCTCGGCCCGCTGGGTATTGTCTGCATCCGTCGCGAAGTTGAACAGATCGGCATCCTGCCCCGCGCCCGCGGTGTCGAACAAATCCTTCACCATTGTCAGCGCGCCATTGTGGTGCTGAATCATTCCTGTCAAGAATAGGTGGTCGAATTCGGCGCCCTTGGCCTTGCGCAGTGCCTCCATCTGCTCCAGCGTAAGCATGCCGGGCATAAGAGCCATCGGTTCGTGCGCCATGTCCATGGCCGGCATCCCTGGCTTCGCCGTTGAAACTGGTTCCCCCCGAGCCGCCAGCCACCGCTGCATAAACTTAATTTCGTCCGACTGCGAGCTACTGATTCGCGCCCCTAGCGACCGCAGATCCTCGTTCTCCGTATGCGACGGAATCAGCCCCGTCATCTCCACCGCTTGCGAATGATGCATGATCATGCCCTGCATGAACTCCACATCCGCTTGCGATCGTGGCGGCAGCGTGGCCCTCGTCGACGAAGGCAGCGTTCTGCTCGGCTTGCCCGGCGCACCCGGCTGCACCACAACAGGCTTCGCTGGATCAGCCTGTTGTGCGCGCCGAGTGGAGGAGAAGAACCCTCTGGAGGCGCTCGCGGCGAGCAGCATGCCACACAGCACCGCAGATCCTCTTAGAGAGTGGAGCTCGCGCTTGCGGTGAAAACGGTAAAGCTTCCACTTCGATGCATAACTACACATTTTCAGTGCTCTGAAGCTAAAACGAAGCGGCAAACATCCCACGGAGAAATGCGGCTCGTCTCCAGAATCTCCGGAAATCTTTGCCGCATCCGAGCAGGCGGGCGCAGATCGGGGAGCCGCACATGACAGCGCACAGAATATCATTCGCAGCGTCTCTCGCCGATGCCGTTCGCTCCGTGCCGATTGTAGAGTAGGTGCCAATCCGACGCTCGGATATAGATACTACATAGACCAGGTCGGACGGAGTAGGCGTGAGTTCAGATTCCGCGTTTCTCCGGGCCTTCGCGTTCCAGTCAAACGCGACAGGCGGCCAAGAAACTACGCCGACGATCACGCCGAAGCCGCAGCATAGACCAAAAGTGCGAGCGATAGCAACGCCTACAAGGATGCGTAGGTGTCATTTCAGATGACGCCGCCTTGTGGCGAGTGATATCCAGGATTGCCGGCAACTCTTAGCGGTTCTGTTTACTGGAAGAGTAGCCGGTCATCCGCCTGGAATCGTGATCACTCTATCCGTCCGGAGGAATGCAAGGGCTCTTCTATTCGCCCTTTCTCGGCACTCGCATCATCCTGTCAAAAACCTGCTCCGTATGCATATGCTCCTTGGAGTCGGCTGATGCGGCAACTGAGACGATTTCTTGGCCAATGGTTAAGAATTGCCCGCCGACTCTGCTTGGACCTTAATTCGCGCGTAAGCGCCCTCAAATCAAAGAGTTTGGCTGGTAATAATTTTCAACATAACTGGTCCAATCTCTGCACGCACTCCTAACTGGCACGCGGAGAACGAGTTCAGCCTGCGCGGGCATCACGCTTGGTCAGTTAGGCCGACCATGCGTCCACTACACGACCGCGATACGGGAAAGG
>Ga0210395_10000471_pt1 | contig 31675 bp, 25 predicted proteins | sample IncBWH4OmetaG_FD_150861 | JGI IMG/M metagenome (GOLD analysis project Ga0210395, IMG submission 150861) | Forest soil microbial communities from Barre Woods Harvard Forest LTER site, Petersham, Massachusetts, United States - Inc-BW-H-4-O ... | reverse complement strand
AACAGCGGCATGAGCTGATCGCGGTATTGCACCAGATGGCGGCCGTCGGACATCTCGATCTTGCGGCAATCGATCTCCTCGAGCCGCGTCACCAGCGACAGCGGCACCGCCTTCGGCTGCTGCGAGCCGGCGCGGAACACGAGCAGCGACACGGTATCCTCGTCGCTCTCCTCTTCGCGGCTCTGCAATTCGGAATTTTCCGCGCGCGCCGCCACCGCCGCGGCGCGGCCGAGCGCCTGCGCCACGCCGTTCGGATCGATGATCATGATCACGGAGCCGTCGCCCAAAATGGTGGTGCCGGAAAATACCGGGATGTGGCGCAGCTTCGACGACATCGGCTTGATGACGATTTCCTCGGTGTGGAAGACGCCGTCGACGACGACGCCGAACACCTGGCTGCCGACCTGCGTCACCACGACAAAACCGTTCTCGTTGTCGCAGGCGCCGAGGCGGAAAACTTCTTTCAGCCGCACCAGCGGCAACAGCTTGTTGCGCAGGCGGAGCACCGGCGCGTCCTTGATGTGCTCGATGCGGTGCTCGCCGTTGTTGCCGGCGCGAACCAGCTCGAGCACCGCGAGCTGCGGAATGGCGAAGCGCTCGCCGCCGGCCTCGACGATGAGCGCCGAGACGATCGCCAGCGTCAGCGGGATTTTGATGGTGAACGTGGTGCCGGCCCCGCTTGCGGATTTGAGGTCCACGGTGCCGCCGATCTGCTCGATATTGTTGCGCACGACGTCCATGCCGACGCCGCGGCCGGAAATGCTCGTCACTTGCGCCGCCGTGCTGAAGCCCGGTGCGAAGATGTAATTGCAGATTTCCGCTTCCGACTTGGCGGCGAGCTGAGCCTCGCTGGCGAGGCCCTTCTCGATGACCTTGGCCTTGATGCGGTCGAGGTCGAGGCCGCGGCCGTTGTCGGAAATTTCGATGATGATGTGGCCGCCTTCGTGCCAGGCCGACAGCCGGATCATGCCCTTTGCCGGCTTGCCGGCGGTGATCCGCTCGGCCGGCGTTTCGATGCCGTGATCGGCGCAGTTGCGCACCAGGTGGGTGAGCGGATCCTTGACCAGATCGAGCACCTGACGGTCGAGCTCGGTATCGGCGCCGCGCATCGAAAGCTCGATGTCCTTGCCGAGCTCGGCGCACAGGTCGCGCACCACGCGCGGCAGTTTCTGCCACGCATTGCCGATCGGCTGCATGCGCGTCTTCATCACACCTTCCTGCAGCTCGGCGGTGACGTTGGAGAGCCGCTGCAGCGGCACCTTGAAGTCGGACTCCTCGTGGCGGCGCACGATCTCGAGGAGCTGATTGCGCGTCAGCACCAGCTCCGAGACGGTGGTCATCAGATGATCGAGCGTGTCGACATTGACGCGGATCGAATGGTTGGCGAGCCGGTCGCCACGCTCTTCTTCCGGTCGCTCGGCCGCGGCCTTCTCTTGATTTTCGACTTTCTCGATCGGCTCGGGCTTGTCGGGTTCGATCTCGACGGGCGCTGGCGGCGGTGGCGCTACCGCCTCCCCTCGCGCCATGCGGCCGAGCGGATCGATGAGATCGCGGTCGCCGCCTTCTGGTTCCTGCTCGCTCTTCTCGATGGCGTCGAGGATCGATTTGATCCGGTCGATGGTGGAGAGGATGAGCGTGACGGCTTCCGCGGTGACCGGCATGCCGTCGCGGAATTTGCCCATCAGCGTCTCGGCGGCATGCGTCAGCGTTTCCAGCCGCGGCAGCCCGAGAAAGCCGCAGGTGCCTTTGATGGTGTGAACCAGGCGAAAAATATTGCCGAGAATGGCACCGTTGTTCGGTTCCTGCTCGAAGCGGACGAGTTCGGCGTCGACCAGATTGAGACTCTCGTTGGTCTCAGTCAGGAATTCACGCAACAGGTCGTCCATACAGGCGCCCTCGACAACGCGGGTGCTTGCCGGCTGGCACCCGCCCCGCTTGCAGACTCATGGAGAGGCGCGCAAGGCGCGCGCTCTCGTCGCCAGGCACGTCGCGCCTGATCGGACACCCTCAGTCTGTTGCCAAACGGTTTAATTTCAGTTGCGTTGAGCGCTGAAAGACGACCCGGAAGTCGCAAATACGGTCGCTGCACTCCTAGCTTGCGGTCACTACCACCGCCTCGCGTTCGGCCGCGGCCGACACCGTGAGCCCGCAATCCCGCGCCAGGATTCCGGTATAGAGCGGCTGGATGGCATGGGCATCGACCGGGTGCGCCGGGCTGCCCACCAGGAGGCCGGCGGTAGCCTCGGTCAAGCGGGCATTGAGCCCCGTTGCAGTGATGCGGAACCCCTTACCGCCCTCGGTCGGGTCGATCGTGATCGTGCCACCGCGCGGAATGGTGCCAACCGCAACCAGCAGCATGTTCAACAAAAGCTTAACGCGGTTCTTCGGCAGCAATTCGCGGGGCAGGTTCCACGTTATCGTGGTCTTGTCGTCGCCGAGGAGGCCACGCGCCACCTTTTCGGCGTCTCCGAGATCGATCTGGGCGCCGGCCGAGCCCGCCGCCCCGAAGGCGAGCCGGCAGAATTGCAGCTTGGCCGAGGCCTGTTTCGCGCTCTTCTTGATCAGATCGAGGGCGAAAACCTTGGTTTCCTCGTCCTTGTCCTCGTCCATGACTTCGAGGCCGTTGACGATGGCGCCGACCGGGCTGATCAGGTCATGGCAGACGCGCGAGCATAACAGCGCCGCAAGATCGAGGGCGCCGATGGCGATAGGACTGGACGGTGCGGACATGAGCGGCTCCGCTGCGGGGCTGCGGGGATTTAGGGCAGTGCCTGTCACAGGATAGCCGATTCGGCAATCGTGCCCCGCCAATCCAGCCGTGCTAGAGCGGCATTCCTTCTTTTGCCTTCATCCGGCTGAGATCGCTAGGAACCGTCCGTGCCCACCCTCGATGCCGCCGCATGCGCCGATCTCATGGACGAGCTGACCGGGATTACCGCGCACGCGGCGAAGGCCATCCTGGATTTTGGCAGAGCAATCGGGTTGCGCAGCAAGACCGACGGTTCGCCGGTGACCGCGGCCGACGAAGCCGCCGAAGCCATCATCTGCGATGGCCTTAAGCGCCTTGCTCCGGCGGTGCCGGTCATTTCGGAGGAGCACGCCGCGCGTGAAAAGCCGAAACCCATAGCGGGCGGCAGCTACTTTCTGGTCGACCCGCTCGACGGCACGCGGGAATTCATCGCCGGCCGCGACGAATATACGATCAATATCGCGCTCATGACCGACCGTGCGCCGCTGCTCGGCATCATCTGCGCGCCGGCGCTCGGAATCGTCTGGCGCGGTGTCGTCGGCCGCGGCGCCGTACGGCTTTCATTTGAGTCCCGGACCGAAGCGCCAGCGCCAATCCACGCCCGGCCGCGGCCCAAAAGCGAAGCCATCGTCATGGTCAGCCGCTCGCATCTGGAAGCGCGCACCAAAAGCTATGTTGACCGTTTGCCGGGGGCAAAGCTCGTGCGAAGCGGCTCATCGATAAAATTCTGCCGGCTGGCCGAAGGCTCAGCCGACCTATATCCGCGGCTGGCGCCGACCCACGACTGGGATATCGCGGCCGGCCACGCCATCCTCAAAGCCGCCGGCGGCAGCGTGACCGCGCCGGATGGCGCGCCGCTGGTCTACGGCAGCAACGATCTATTGATCCCGGCTTTCCTCGCCTGGGGCGATCCCGCGAGCGCCGTTTCGATCAAGGACTGAGCGCGCCCCTGACGTCGGGCCATTTGCGTTCGGCCTCGGCGCTCAAGCGTTCGGCATCGCCGGCGAATTTTTGCAGCCGGGCGCGGTCGTAGAACAGGTAGAGCCGGTCGCCGGAGATGAGCCACGCGTTCGGGTTGCCCGCCACCGCCACATCGCGGGTGACGCCGATCGGGTCATAGCCGCCGAATTTCGGCATATAGATATCCGGCTGCGCGGCAAACGCGTCGCGATTGCCGACATTGCGGAAGCGCCAGATCGCGCCGGCGTAACGGAATTCGAAATTGGCATCGCCGGCCATCGGCCTGCCGTCGGTGAAGAAGGCCACCGGGTCATAGCCGCCGATCGCCAAGCCGGTATGCCAATCCACCACCAGCCGTTCGGTGGTGGCGGCGACGGACGCCGGCGGACCGGCCAAAAGCGCCATCAGGAGGCCGGCCAAGGCTGCAAAACTGGCCGCAAAACCAGCGCACAATCGCTTCCGTTTCTGCCGTGCTGCGGTCATAGTTCTGGCGAATGGTGGACTGATTCGGATAGGTCTCACCGACAGTTAAACGGAAGCGTGTGAGCAAGGGGTTAAGGGGGAACTCGCCATGAATTCGGCCTCGCGGCTCGCCGTTGTTGCCCTATTCTTTGCTTCGCTTGTGGCCGGATTGGGCGTAGCGGCGCAGACTGCGCCGGCCGAGCCACCGACCGGCACGGTCCCGCCCGGCCCACCGCCGCAGCAGCAGCCACCGGACGACAGCCGGTTCCAGCCGAACGAGATCATCGATGCCGGGCATCGCTTCTTCGGCGGCGTCTCGCGCGGGCTGGCCATGGTGGTCGAGAAAGCCGTGAGCCAGTGGGGTCTGCCCAACGGCTATGTGCTCGGCGAGGAAGCCGGCGGCGCCTTCGTCGGCGGCCTGCGCTACGGCGACGGCACGCTCTACACCAAGAATGCCGGCGATGTCCGGGTGTTCTGGCAGGGCCCCACCCTCGGCTTCGATGCCGGCGCCGACGGCGCGCGCACCATGATGCTGGTCTACAACCTGCCGCGGACCACGGCGATTTTCGACCGCTTCGGCGGCCTCGATGGCTCGGCCTATTTCATCGGCGGCTTCGGCATGACCGCGCTCACCGCCAATAATATCGTGCTGGTCCCGATCCGTTCGGGGGTCGGGCTCCGCCTCGGCGCCAATCTCGGCTACCTCAAATTCACCCAGCGGCCGACCTGGAACCCCTTCTGACGTCCGGCGGCGATCGACCGCGACACCGGCTTTCTTAGAGCCACCCCCGATCGCATCGGGGGGCCGCGCCTTCGGGTGACACAAACGCGGCAGCGCAAAACTCTTTGCAGCAATCTTTGCAGCTAACAATGGCGCGGCGGCGAAAGTCGGTTTAGGTTAATGGCCGGTGAATGTGGTGTGATGGGTATCCGCATGGCAGGGTGGCGCGATGCGGGTGGAGGCGTAGTCTCATGATCGAACCGGTCATGTATTTCGGCATCGGTTTCCTGGTTGCGGCGTTGCTCGGACTGCTGTTCGTCCCGCTGGTTCATAACCGCGCCGTGCGCCTGACCATGCGCCGCCTCGAAGCGGCGACGCCGCTGTCGATAGCCGAAATCCGCGCCGACAAGGATCAGCTGCGCGCCGAATTCGCCATGTCGACCCGCCGCCTCGAAATGAGCGTGGCGCAGATGAAGACCAAGACGACGTCGCAGCTTGCCGAGCTCGGCAAGAAATCCGACGCCATCAATCAACTCAAGAAGGAGCTCGGCGAGAAGACCGCGACGATCTTCGCGATCGAGGCCCGCGACAAGACCCAGCGCGAACAGCTGCGTACCACCGAAGAGGAATTCCAGCTCAAAAACAGCGCGCTGCGCGAAGTCGAGCGCACGCTTGCCGACAAGGAGGCCGAGCTGGTCAAGCTGGTCGCCGAACTGGGCGAGCATTCGATCACGTCGGACAGCCAGAGGGTCGAGCTTGCCGCCTTGCGCACTCAGGTCGAGGCGATGAAGGTCGGCGTCGCCGATTACGAGCGCACGGTGAAGGACGTCGAGCTGCGCCTTAATCGCGAGCGCAGCGATGCCGAAGCGACGGCGGCGGAATTGGCCGCGGCGCGCGAAAAACTCGGCAGCCTCGGCGAGCGCACCACCGAGCTCGAGCGGCAGCTTCTCTTGCAGACCACCGAAGCCGAAGTCCTGCACAAGCGGGTGCAGGAGCTTGAGTCCAAGCTTGGCGACCAGGGCCGCGCACTCGCCGAGCGCGATTACCAGATCGAAAAACTGCGCAACGACGCTGAAGCCGCGCGCCAGACCGAAACCGATTTGCGCAGCGAATTGGCTTCCGTCGGCGGCCGCAGCTCCATCGCCTCCGACAAATTCCGTTCCGACATCAAGCAGCTCGAAGCGCAGCTCGCGCTCGCGGTCGAGGAGCGCAACAAGCTGCAGCGCGAGCTTTCGATCATGAAGCGCGACGCGGAATCGACCTGGGCGTCCGAGCGCGTCGAGAACGCGCTGTTGCGCGAACGCATCAACGACGTCGCCGCCGAAGTCGCCCGCCTCACCGCCGCGCTGGAAGGCCCGGGCTCGACGATCGTCTCGATGCTCGCCGTCGACGCGCCGGCTTTGGGCCAAGGCAGCGTCCAAGCCTCCGCACCTGTCGTTGACATCAACGGTAAGCCGCGCGAGGCGCCCGCCGGCGGCATGGATTCGCCGCAGGAAAACAAGACCACGCTCGCCGACCGCATCCGCGCGCTGCAATCGACCGCCTCGCGCGTGGCGTCGTCGAACTAAGCTTCGCTTGACACCCTGCCGAGCCGCTCCCTATTAACTTCGACTTGATGGGCTCGGGCGCTTAGCTCAGCGGGAGAGCGTTCCCTTCACACGGGAGAGGTCGTAGGTTCAATCCCTACAGCGCCCACCATCATTTCAGCCTGCAATCAAGCACTTTGCCGAACCGTCGCGGTGCTGCCGTTTCGCAATTCGCCGTAGAACGCCGTAGGAACATGCCATGACATTCCGTGGAAAATCCGGGGAGTTTGTTCCCCCGATGTTCATCCACATTCAGACGAGGTGAGGCCGATAGCGTCACCCGTTCGGCGGTGAAAGGTAGTTCAACGGTAGATTATCGGTTTTGAGGCCAATCCATTGAATATCCAGTTTATGTTTTGCAATTGGCTATTGAGCTGGTCCATTCAAATCCAGGGATTTCCAGCACGTATGTAAAACTCTTCTGGACAAGAGGAGGTGAGCGCTGCCTCCGACCTATTCGGCAACAGTCGGCCGGGAAAGATACCGAATCGCGAACTCCTCGAAAACTCGCGCGGAAGTGTACGCAGCATACGCCTGGTAATTATCATTCTTTTTGGAATTGCCGTGGTCGCATACCGCCTTTGCTACAATTGGCACTGGTCTCGGAAGGGGCGCTGCTTGGCACGCAAACATCACCGAAAACGCTTCCATTTCAATCGCAAGCACATCTTTGTGTTGCTTAAGAACGCTCTTAACGGCCTGAGAACTCTGCAATACAGATGCCCCTGAAGCCATCGCGCCAAGCAGCACGCGAGGTGCAAAGCTCGGCTTTTCGCCGTCGTATTTGTCCCACACCGTGTTCAAGAACTCCTCCTCCGTGCTAAATTTGCGAACAGCATGAAGCAAAGACTCGTCTAGCCGCCGTTGGTACGGCGCAGGTAGAAACGTTTCCTTATTTCCGACTCTTCTAATTTTTCCACTACCCCAATCCCAAGAGGGGTCGGCGAAAATAACGTCTCCGATTCGAGTTCTCTTCGTCAGCCCCGCAGTTATTCCCGCCATGTACACGTACCGGGGCCAAAAAGCGCATACCTTCCTCAGCGCGGCCGTCGCATACATGAAGGCTGGCGGCGAACGCCGTCCGATAAAGAAACTTCTTGGCCATTTTCGCGACAAACCCCTTAGCCAAATCACGCAGATAGCAATTGAGCAGGCGGCATTAGAACTATTTCCAAACCACACGGGTGCCACCCGAAATCGTGAAGTATTCACACCGATCTCCGCAATCCTCAAGCACAGCAGCCACGACTTTAAGATTAAACGCCCTAAAGGATCGCGCGGCCGAGTTATCCGGCGTTGGCTCTGGCCCGAACAGGCGTGGAAAATTGTCGATGCGGGTTACCAGGTTGATGCTGAACTCGGTCTGCTATGTGTCATGCTACTATTTGGTGGCCTCCGAATTTCCGAACAGCTTGCCATGTTTTGCGATGACGTTCGGCTCGACGAGTCCTTCGCGTTCGTACCTGATTCAAAAAACGGCGAACCGCAGCCAGTGCATCTCACGGCATACATGGTCGACAGCTTGCGCAAGCACCCGAGAGGTCTAAACCGGCCCGACGAACGACTATTCCGCTTCCACAAAGGCGGCGGCCTCGACTTCAAACTCATCCAAGCTTGCGCCATCGCATCGGGGGTACAGCCCCCTAAGCGTGCTAAACGCGGCTCTAAATGGCCGGTGATACCGCCATATGAATTCGATTGGGTGACGTGGCATACGTTCAGACGAACCTATGCAACGTGGATGCGTCGGTATGGTGGCCTTGATGACAAAGACCTAGTCGATACGCACCGCTGGCGTGGCATTGAATCTGCGAGCCGCTATGCTCAAACGGTGGTGCGCGAGGCGGCGCGAAAAGCCGATCTATTGCCCACCCCGCAAAAACAACACGGCAATTAAAAGGCTAGGAGATCAGCACCTAGGCTGAGCGCTGAAGGCTCAGCACTTAGCCCCGCACAATCGGCGGAAATGCGCCAATTTGTGCTGTCGATCACGTCCTGATCTGGATGAACGCGCTATAGGCTACAAGGCGAGGGAAGATATTCTCCGGGACGGAGAGTGCGATGACAAGGATCAAGTTTCATCTTGCAGAACAACCCCGAAGTGGTTTGCACTGGAGCGACTTTAAACACGAGATAACAGCGTGGTGGCATTGCGCCCGTTCAATCAACGAACTGCAGAGCCTCGACGACAGGTGCTTGCAGGATATAGGAATGTCACGCTGCACCGCCGATTTTGAAAGTGCCAAACCATTTTGGATGGCTTGATAGCGCGGGCAGTGATATTCGTTATTTTTCAGGCGGAAGTATTCCTGAATGCAGACCTGATCAATCAGATGCTCTCGGCGCAAATCCGCTAAATGCGCTCTTTTCTCGTCATTCGTCAGGTTTGCTCCGATCCCATTGGTCATCACCATAACGAGCGTGCGATCATTCATATCCAGCCAATAGGAACGGCGGACTAGCTTATTGTTACCGTCTCGCACGAATGGGCTGTCAATGTTCTCGCTCAGGTCAGGTTGGTAAAATAGCGCCATGGCATTTCCGCTTGAGGCTCAGGCCGTGGAGGCCGGGTCGGTCAGGCCGCCCGTTCTATCCTCGTGTCGATCTCGGTACGGAGCGCGACGAAGTCGATTGGCTTGGTCAGTAGCGCCTCGGCTCCATCCTCCAGCGCTCTCCGCTTGGTCTCCGCATCGCCGTAGGCAGTGATCATGATGACTGGCACGTCCGGTCTCATGGCCTTGGCCTTAGGGAGAAGTTCAAGGCCGGTCATCCCCGGCATGTTGATGTCCGACAGGATCAAGATTAGCGAGACACCCTCCGCGTCGCCGATACGCTGCAATGCGGCTGGAGCAGATTGCGCAAATTCCATCACAAACCGGCCAGCCCGAAGGTCACGTCGGAATTGCTGCCGAAACAGCACCTCGACATCAGGCTCGTCGTCGACCACGAGAATGAGATAGCCCACGCGCGTCCCCCCCTGTTTTGGCAAAAACTATGCTGCAGACCGAGGCAGAGTAATCCTGAATTCCGTGAACTGGCCGGGCTCGGTATCGACCTCTATAGACCCCGAATGTTGCTTGACGATGATGTCATGGCTGATCGAGAGCCCAAGCCCCGTTCCCTCGCCCGCTGGCTTGGTGGTGAAGAACGGATTGAACATCTTCTCCTGCACTTCCGGCGGAATGCCAGTACCATTGTCGCGTATCCTAATCTCCACGCGGTCGCCGAGGCTTTTGGTCGCAGCAGTAATGGTCGGCTCGAACCCTTTACCGCTTTCCTGTCCTTGACGCTTGGTTGCCGCGTAGAAGCCATTGGAGATCAGGTTCAAGAGTACCCGCGTGATCTCCTGGGGAAAAACGTCGACTTCACTGGCCGTGGGGTCAAGTGACCGTTCCAACGTGACATTGAAGCCCTGCGTCTCGGCGCGGGCACCGTGATAGGCAAGATTGAGGCTTTCCTCGACGAGGGCGTTCACGTCAACTGAACGTCGTTCGCCCGACCCTTCGCGCGAATGCAGCAGCATGTTCTTGACGATGGAATCGGCACGTTTGCCGTGCTGCACGATCTTGCCGAGATTATCGCGCAGGGTTTCGGCTAATTCGGTGATTTCGCCCCGCGTTTTATCGTCGGCATTCACCCGTCCGAGCGTCTCCCGCAATTCGTCGATTAGCTCCACCGAGACGCCTGAGAAGTTGTTCACAAAGTTAAGCGGGTTCTTGATCTCGTGCGCGATTCCGGCCGTCAGTTGACCAAGCGAAGCAAGCTTCTGGGTCTGCACGAGGCGGTCCTGCGCGGTTCGCAAATCATCTAGCGATTTGCTCAGGTCGTCGGTGCGCTGGCGTAATTCATTGAGTAGCCGCGTGTTCTCGATGGCGATGACGGCCTGGGCGGCGAAGTTCTTTACCAAATCGATCTGCTTGTCGGTGAAGGGACGGACTTCCTGCCGATAGATGCCGATCACGCCGACCAACACGTCGTCTTTCAGCATTGGCACAGCGACGAATGACCGGGCACCGCCAACCGTTACTACCGGTCCTGTTACAGGTTCGGCAGCCGCGTCGGCGCTATGGCTGACCCGTTTTGTGCGCAAAATGCGGTCGAAGTGGGTGCCCGGTGTCGGTTGATACGGGCCGCGCCGCCTCTGGAAATCTGCGTATTCCGGCGGCGTGCCGACGTCCCCGCCGAAGTGAAATGATTCGTCGTGAACAAGGTAAAGCGTGCCGAACTTGGCCTCGCAGATGCGAACCGCGTTCTCCAACACAGCCTGAAACACTGACTGCAACTCACCCGGCGAACTGGAGATGACCTTCAGCACCTCAGACGTCGCGGTCTGCTGCTCCAACGACTCGGTGAGATCGGTCGTGCGCTGACGTAGTTCGCTGAGTAGTCGCGTGTTCTCGATGGCGATAACGGCTTGAGCGGCGAAGTTCTGCACCAGCGCAATCTGCTTGTCGGTGAAAGGACGCACCTCCTGCCCGTAAATACCGAAAGTGCCGACGAGAGCGCCCTCCTTGAGCATCGGGACGTGGAGCATGGTTCGAGCGCCACCTACATCAACAAGTGGGGTTAAAGCGGGGTCACGGTCGATATACGCCTGCTCCGTTCTAAGGTCGGCGATGTGTTGCAATTGCTTGGTTGCAAGCACGCGGCTGAGGGGGTGATTGCCAGCGGGGGAGACTGTAGGTTTGCGTCGCCGTAGTTCCGCCCATCTCCGATTCGCGCCGCACATTGCTTTCACATGGAATGCGCTTCCGTCGTAGAGCAGCAGATTGCCAAAACTGGCCCCGCAGATGCGCACCGCATTCTCCAACATGGTCTGAAAAACGGGCTCCAACTCGCCCGGCGAACTACTGATGACCTCAAGTACGTCGGCGGTAGCGGTCTGCTGTTGCAGGGATTCGCGCAATTCGTTGAGCAGGCGCGTATTCTCGATGGCGATGACGGCTTGGGCGGCGAAGTTCTGCACAAGCTCGATCTGCTTGTCGCTGAAGGGGCGAACTTCCTGGCGGTAGATGACGATAGCGCCGATTAGCTGATCTTCCTTGAGCATTGGCACGGCGAGAAACGTCCGAGCCCCTGCGTGGTCGACCGTGACAACACGCAGTGGCTCACGTTCCTTCGCGTAGGCAGAATCTGCCTTGAGATCAGGAATATGCGCGACCTGTTTTGTGCGTGCGAGTCGAGCAAGTCCAGTGTTCGGGCCTGGGCGAATTGGGCCGTTTTGTTCCCAAAATTCACGATAGGATGGAGGAACATCATGCAAATGCGACGCGTGATAACGCTCGCCATCGTAGAGCAGGATATGGCCAAACTTAGCTTCGCAAATGCGCAAGGCGTTCGAGAGCATCGCCTCGAATACAGGCTTCATGTCTCCCGGCGAGGCGCTGACAACCCGAAGGACTTCTGAAGTTGCAGTCTGCTGCTCCAGTGACTCGGTCAGATCGTCCGTGCGCTTCCTTAGCTCATTGAGCAGCCGCGTGTTCTCAATTGCGATGACGGCCTGCGCAGCGAAATTTTGCACGAGCGCGATTTGCTTGTCGGTGAATGGCCGTACCTCGGTGCGGTAAATGTTGATCGCGCCGACCAATTTGTCGTCTATCAGCATTGGGACGGCGAGATTGGTGCGTACTCCGGTCAGGATGACGAAACTGCGACGCTGCGGATCGGTCTGGTAGGCCGGATCGCTAGCGACATCGACAATATGCACGGGCTGCTTTGTAGCTGCCAGACGCGCGAGCGCCGTACTCCCGCTCATACTGATCATGGGATTGAGGCGTCTGGCCTCGACAAAGGCAGGCGGGGCATTATGGAACGCAACCTGGCGATAAAAGTCGCCTTCACACAGCAGCAGAGTGCCGAAATTGGCTTGGCACAGGTGAGTTGCGTTTTCCAGAATGGCAACAAAAACCCGCTGTAAATCGCCCGACGATGCACCGATGAGGCGCAGCACCTCCGCTGTGGCTTTCTGCTGCTCCAGCAACTCGTCGCGCTCGCGTTCGAGCAACGCATTCTTCGTGTTGGCGTTGGTGCTGGAAGGCTTGCGACGCCCCCTGATCTTCGGTGCCCTGGGGCGCTTTGTCTTGGTCGTCGTGCGTCGCCGGTTTTTCATGGCACCGCTGTCTGCAGCGGGCTTGCCCACAGCGGCCATGCTGGGGCCGCGATACCGAGACTACCGGAATACTCCCGCCGCTTCATGCTCGCCCCAGGGTCAGGAGATGGCATCGTATCGGCTTCGACCGATACTCTGGAAGGGGCTTTGTCACCCTCTCACTCGATCACCTCGTCGGCAGTGGCAAGCAGGGTCTGAGGAATACTGAGGCCGAGCGCCTTGGCAGTCTTAAGATTGATTATCAGTTCATATTTGATCGGCTCTTGGACCGGTAGATCGGCGGGTCTTGACCCCTTTAGAATCTGATCGACGTAGGTCGCCCCCCGGCGAAATAGCTCTCTAGCATCGACACCATACGAAAATAGGCCACCGCTCGCTGGAAAGGCACGCAGAGAGTAGCCCGCTGGCAAATGATAGCGCGCCGCCAGCGCGATAATTTGATCACGATTGGCCAAAGTGAGAAAATCGAGCAGAACTATAAGCCCACCATTGGTTTCAGACGCCCATGCGCTGATAGCGTTCTCAAATTCTTCAGGATTGCGTCCAGGCTTCGCGGCGACTTGCATTCCTAATGTTGGTCCAGCAACTTTGATGGAATTCAGATTGTCCGCCATGACAGGATTGTCAGGATTATAAATAACCGCAACGCGGGTGATAGTTGGCGAAATCTCCTTCAGCATTTCCAGCCACTTCCCGCCCATAGAGAATTCGTAATTGGTGAAGCCGGTAATGTTTCCACCCGGGTGGGCAAGACTCGAAACCAAGCCGGTACTGACCGGGTCTGAGACGTTCACAAACACGAGGGGCGTTGTCGGGGCAGCCTGCCGTAGCGCCCTCGTAACCGGGGTGCCTTGCCCAAAGATAGCATCTGGGGTGAGGCGTGCGAGTTCTGCCGCAAGTGCGGGTAGGCGGCCAGTATCTCCGGCAGCCCAGCGATATTCAATGTGAAGGTTTGCGCCGTCCCTCCATCCGAGCTCGGCGAGCGCCTGGGTGAAGATAGCTACCAAGGCCTTCTGATCGGAATCACTGTCGGACGTTCCCATCAATACGCCGATGCGCTTTATTTCCGCTGACTGCTGCGTGTGTGCCGAGATCGGCCACGCAAGCGTCGCGCCGCTAAAAAGCCGGATGAATTCGCGCCGCCTCACTCGATCACCTCATCGGCGATTGAGAGCAGGCCCGGTGGCACCTCGATGCCGAGTGCCTTGGCGGTAGTGATGTTGATCACCAACTCGTATTTGTTGGGTGTTTGGACTGGAAGGTTCGCGGGCTTCTCGCCGCGCAAAATGTGGTCAATAAAATAGGCAGCTTGGGCGAATTCGTCCGCCTGGCTTGGGCTGTATGACGCGAGGCCGCCATCGACGGCATAAAACCGATAGGGAAATACCGTGGGAATTCGATGATCATTCGCTGCCGCGATGATCCGTGTGCGATGCGCCGCCGTGAAAATATCCGATGTGGAGAAGAACCCGCCATTCGGATGGTGGGCGAAGGTGGCAATCACGCGTTCGATCTCGGCTTCATCGCGGATCGGCACGCGCTCCAGGTCTATCGCGATGCTCCGTGCGGCTTCTTCGAATGTCTTAAACAGAGGCTCGGAGATGCTTCCTTCATCGGGATTGTAGACAACCCCCGCGCGCGTGATGTTGGGCGCGATCTTCTTCAGCAGTTGTAGCCATTTCCCGCCAAGCGACGGTTCGAGATCAGTGATCCCGGTCATGTTGCCGCCCGGCTGATTGATCGAGGTGACGAATCCCTTTTCGACCGGGTCAAACCAGCCGACGACAAAGATCACGGGGACTGCGCTGGTCTGTCGGTGTAAAGCCTCGGCGGAAACGGGCGTGATGGCAACAACCGCATCCGGCGACAGCGCTAGGACTTCCGCCGCCGCCTCCAAGAAGCTCTTTCCGCTACCGAGGATGGAGACAATCCGCATGTCGAGATTGCGACCCTCGATCCAGCCTGCACTTTTCATGGCTGCGGTGAACGCGTTTATGTTTCGCTGGAACACCGGATCGGTTTCAGGGAGCGGTGCCAGCACGCCAATTCGCCGGGCGCGATCCTGCGCCCGCACCGAGAGCGGCCAAGACGCCGCGCCACTGAGAAGCATGATGAACTGGCGTCGTTGCATGTGCCCCTTCAGGACCACGCCATGTGCAGTGTCAAACCATAGCAGGTCACAACGGGGCGGCGAGCGAGAAATGGCATCCAAGCAGTGCCAGTTCCTCAATGCGACCGCGCGCCACGCTGTCTGATCACCATAGGCTCGCTTCGGATCGGGATTGATTTACTGTTTCAAAAATGATCTTTGTTCGAACAGTCGACCCTCGGCAATGGGCGAAATACTTGGGCAAAGCGCACCTCAAGCTGGTCACGCCAGCCATCGTAATGCGAATAGTTACCCCCAGGCGGCGGCCAAACGCCAAGCTGCGGACCCGCGAATACCTGACCCAGGCCGAAGTCGACCGGCTCATAGCGGCGGCCAGGGGCAACCGTAACGGCCACCGCGAGCTACGATGGCCCTGGTGCCTTCAGGCACGGCCTACGAGCGTCCGAAGTGGTGGACCTGCGGTGGGAGCAGGTCGACATCAAATTGGCCACCCGGCACGTCCGGCAGCGTACGAAATAATGGTGCCAAATGGCACAGCAACAGCCCCGTCGCGAATATGAATGCTGCGCGGCGAGTACGACGACCGAAGGACGCCGGTGCCGGAGAACTTCAACCCGACAATTTACGTTGCCTCACTGAGGGATTCGCTGATCTTCAGTCGCACCCAGCCCAGCAGCACGAGATTGCGAATGGCATTTGCCACTGCACGCTTCTTCTCGTCGGCGCGCCAAGATTTTTTCCAATCGAGAATGTAGTCTTGTAGGTCCTGCTCGGCCACATCGTCATTACGCTTGGACTGCTTTAGCTGGCGACTAGCAAAGAGGACTGTTAACACTTCCTCAGCTTGCTCCGTGCTCTTGATGCGGCTGAAAAGATCGACCGCTTTGGCTATCTTTGTCTGATAGAGCGTAATCTGATCATTATACCGACCCCGATCCTTTTCGTATTGGGGCGCGACGCGAAGCGCGATCATGCGTCCTAAATGCTGCTCATTTAACCAATTGCGGTTGGCAAAATCGTGCAGCGCTAGCTTCACGTCGCCCGAGAAGGGGCCATAGCTGCCTTTACTGAACTGAAATCCCGTCGGCACGCCCATCTCGGTCACGACGTAGCTGATCTTCTGGAAGATCGTCCGCCCAATGGGACTGGCGTAAGGCTGTGATCCCAACTCCCGCAATACTTCCATGAGCACAACCCACTCCTGCTTGAGCGGGACATTACTTCGTCCTCGGCCTTCCAAGCTCATCTGTGAGGGAGCCGATAGGAACTCGTTCGTCAGTTGCTGTTTGGGAGTTCCGTAGGGCGCGTACACCTCTATATCGATTGGCTGGTCATGCAGCTTGCGAAACATTAATGGGCCGACCTCGGACCATTCCAATCCACCGTTGCCGCAGCCTAGCGGCGGCAGAGCAAGGCTCGAAACCCCCCACTCCGCAACGTGCGCCGCCAAATAATCGAGTCCGCGCTCGATGTCAGAAAGTCGAGATGGCGAACGCCAGTGATCCTTGGTCGGAAAGTTGATAATCTGTACTCTCGACCCCCGATAAAGATACGGTTCGCCAGGCCGCACGGCCTTCAGATCAGTGCGGCGCTTGTAGTCTTCGAACATTTCGGGAAAACGGCGCTTGAACTGTTCGGCAACTCCTTTTCCCATCACGCCGACGCAATTAACCGTGTTTACCAGGGTCTGCGCCCGGCTCTCGAATAAGTCTCCGATCAGCGCCTTGAACATCGCCAATTGATTCCTTTAGCGGAAGAATAGCACGGAATTCGTTGTAACTGGCAGTGCCAATCCGAGCGCGTCTATGCCAGCTTTCACTGCATCGTCGACAACGTATGCGCCAGTGAGGTACCGCGCCTCGACGCATTGGGGAACCAGAACCTCTGCGCACTTTTGCGAACTATGCCGATAGTACGCCACCGGGTCGTTTTGATGCCGCCAATCCATCGCATAGATGGCATCGAAGTCGAGCAATTGCCACTGTCGCGGATGCAAGAATCGCACATAGTCGCTAGCAGCGTTCTGATCGGAGATCACGGTGCCGGGAAGTGTCAGCACCATTGTGGCAACCCGCAGGATGCAGAGGCTGGGTGCCTCAGCCTGACGCTTGTACATCATTGGATTACGCGCATGGAAGTAGAGATTTGCGTATTGGTGGAGTTTGAGGCCACCGGGCACTTGCTTTTTGTCTCTCTTGTCCTGAACCGGCTGCAGGGCCACGGAACGATGGGGGCGCTTGGCCGCGCCTTCATGTGACAGGATGCCGTGGTTCATGACGGAGGCAAGATTTGCAATCGGCATGATGCAATGGAGTTCGGTAACTCGCGGATCCACCCTATTCGCTCCGTTGTCCTGCAGGCTCGCCATCCTGATACTATTTCGCCGGAAATGATCTTAGCAGCAGTGTAGACGGAGAGCTTGCCTTTAGCACCACCGGCCTGGAATAATGCGGCGTATAATGTGAGGGAGCAATTGATGCGGTTGAGATTACCCTGGTGGCGGAAGGTGCGGAGAGCAGATGTTCCAGACGAATTAAGCGACCGTTTCGAGCTTTAGCCGGTCCATCGGACGCAAGGCGACGCCCGACATACACGAAGTGAAGCTAAACTTGGCAATATGGGACATAGCGTCCGCGTCCTAGACATCGATCTCGACGCTTTCCTGAGCGATGTCGCTCACTGGGTGCGTGGCACGCGGCGACTTAATGCCCGGAGCTACAAACCGTGGTCAGAAGATCAACTAAGATCGTTTTTGGAAAAGAACTGTCGCCTAAGCCGAACTGCACGAATACCAGGAATGTATGCAGTACACCACGATAAGGCGTTCGATTATTTTCGGAAGATTGCCGACGACACGAATGCCCCTCTGGATGTTGTCCATATCGATGGGCACGCCGATCTGGGAATGGGAGGTAGCAGTTGGGTTTATCTCACAAGGCACGTCCTCTCGCTCTCACCAGAACGACGAATGAACCCTCGAAGGGGACCAAAATCCCTGAATGCTGGCAGCTATTTGGCGTTCGCCTTGGCAACTAGGAGAATTGCCTCTTTGAAATATGTCTATCCGAAGGGAGGCGGCAACGATCTCCCGGAGATGTATTTCAGCGAAAACAACCCGTCTTCGGGAAAAATTCAACTAAAGCGTTTTTCCAGACAGACAATCGCTGAGCGAGTACCGCTCTTGCTGCCGCTTCGGGAAGCCGATGCAGTCGCAGTTGAACCGCCTATTCCTTTTGAGAGGGTCCCGATAACGAAGTATGAGTCTCCACGTAAGTTCGACTATGCTTTCCTTTGTCAATCACCCGGATATACTCCTCGAACCGCCGATGCGTTGATCCCCATTTTTGAGGACTACATCGAACTGCGGCCAAGTCCAAGGGAGCTTACTTAGTCGCGTAGCGAAGTACGCTCTCAGGCTCGACAGCAAGAGACCCGCCCACCGCTCGAATAGTTTTGGCTTCAATGCTGTTGACGAAACGCTGGCGGGTCACCAATGTGGGCGACCAACGCCGGTCACCGCAGTAATCCGGTCGCTTTCAGCGCATAGCGGACTTGCGCCTGCTGCGATACGGCACAATTCTCGATCAACGATATGCTAAGGTGTGGACTCTCGGTCTCGGGGTAAAGCTCGTGAAACGTCAAGTTCATTAAGCGGTACAAAGTTCTCGGGCGAGAAACTAGACCTCGGAACATTACACAAGGAGGATCGCGATGTTCTTCTTACAAGAAGGCTTCACCTATCGAAATTTCCTGATGGATATGATTGCGGTGTTCGCATTTGTCGTGTGGTTCTGGCTGCTCGTTGTAATCTACGGCGACCTGTTCAGGCGTCACGACATCTCCGGTTGGGGTAAAGCGCTATGGGTGCTAGCGCTGGTTCTAACCTCCTACCTTGGCATCTTTGCCTACCTAATCACCCAAGGGAGGGGTATGGCCGAGCGCAACGCTCAGCAAGCTCAGCAGGCGCGGGACGAACTACGACGCATCGTTGGTTTCAGTGTCGCAGACGAAATTACCAAGCTCGATCAGCTAAAGAAGTCGGGATCGATAACCGACGTTGAGTACGGCCGTCTTCGCGCCAAGCTGGTCTAGTAGGTGGTGGACTTGGCCGCTCAGCATTCGGTGTAGACCAAGCATCAATTTCAAGTCCGCTAAGTTCGACCTCGAAGTCCCACCAGCGCTTCATCGCGCTCACCGACGAGGGGATCGAACAGCGACGTTCTCTACTGCCATCCAGCCCCCGGTACCACTCCAGTCAGTAACCGCATGGTGCGGGCCGCTGCCAACACCCGCGATGACGCCGGGCGTCGTTGGCTCAATCTCACATTAAGGAAAGCAGGCTAAATTCTCGCCATGCCAATACTGAACGCTATGTGCCCCAATAAGCACCGACCGTACTCGACAGGCATTGAGATTGCGGAGGAGAAAAAGGATTCGTTGCCAAATCGGACAACGTTTTCGCAGTGTCCTTATTGCAAAATAGTCCACGGCTGGACGCCAGACGCGGCATTTTTTGGCGACGGCAAGACCGCGATGTTAGATTGACCGCTTTGCGCCCACTGATGGCCACAATGGCTTTGGATAATGTCGGCCCCGATCAGGGGGAGTTCACGTCGGGGGACGGGGACAATGATCGGGGCCGCGCTCTTCACTTTGGAGAGGAGAGCGGGTCCGATTTTATAGTCCGCGCGACCTGCCGATAATGAAATCTCGGTAATGAACGAGATTGTGATCAATTGGGCTAAGTTCTTGTTTTTCTAATTGTCTTAGGCGCGCCTCAAAATCCTCCATCCGGCAACTAGGGTAGCTTGAGCGCCGCAGGCTCAGCACCCCACTACGGGCGGAAATGCGCCAATTTGTGCTGTCGATCACGTCCTGATCTGGATGAACCCGCTATAAACGCAAATGCAAGGGAAGAAGTTCTCCGGGATGGAGGGTGCGATGACAAAGATCAAGTTTCATCTTGCAGAACAACCCCGTAGTGGCTTGCACTGGAGCGACGTTAAGCAAGAGATTACGGCGTGGTGGCATTCTGCCCGCTCACTCCACGAATTGCAGAGCCTGGATGATCGGTGCTTGCGGGATATGGGAATGTCACGTTGCGCTGCCGACTTTGAAAGTGCCAAACCGTTTTGGATGGCCTGATAGCGCGGGCATATTTGCGCGGCTGATTAGCCCTCTACCTTTTCACGTTCGGCGAGTTTTTCGCCCAAAATCTGTTCCAGCCTCTGCCGTTCGGCCGGATTCATGTTTTGCACATGCTCTGCGTATGCCAGCATTTTCCGCGCCAAGCTGGCGTCCTGACCATCGCGCTCTAAATCGGCGATAGCCTTTCGGTGCCTGGCAAGGCTCCCGTCGCCTTCGGCCGCTTGGTTGTGGACGCGCGCGAGTTGCCTCAGAACCTTTTCACGGTCGATGGGCATTTGGCGAGAGCCCCTTGAATCAATACCTTCTGCTCCAATTTGAGCGCCGCGCTGGTTAAGAAGATGTTAATCTTTCAGGTTCGAAATCTCGGACAATCGTAATCACCGACCGATGGGTGAGCGAATGTTCGAGGTCACAAAGTACGAGTCGCCGCAGATATTCGTAACGAGCCGTCGAACGGGCGAGACCTATGTTTTTCTGGTCGATGTGGATGGCACCGTGGCACATGACGGTGCGTGCTTCGACCAAGGGGACGCTCGGCGAACTGCGATAGCTTATTTGGCTCAAAGACGAGCAGCGTAGCGGCTCCAAAATACTACCCATTCCCTGAGGTGTCGGGGTTTGCGGAGCGGGGCGCGAGCCCGGATGTACGGCAGCGCCCCGCAATGCACGATGCTGGTGCCAAAGCAAAACCCCCAGGCGATTGGGCGCTTGGGGGTTTCTGCCTTAAGTTAAGGCCGCTCCGGCGCATTGGGGATGTCGGGGGATAGGGGTATACGACGGAGCAGTGCCGATATTAGCGGGACTGCCTCGCAAGCTACTATTGCCCCTTGGTCCTATGCCATTGCACGTTGGTATGCGGCATTCAGAACAGACGCATCGCCAGCGCGATGCCGGAGGCGATGAGGCCGTATACACGAAGCGGGAGGCGGCAAAGAGGTTTGCTGGTACATGATGATCCAGGGGAGGCGGCATATGCCTATGGTGTGTCTATAGTAGTTGGTCACGTTACTTGGAATGATGCGGACATACCGTAATGAGCCTTTGGCTTAAATTGTTACTCAAAGTCTTTCTTGCGGCGCTTGCAATAGCAATTGGAGTTGTCTTTATATGGTATGGGATAACGGGTGATCCCGTCGTGATTGGTCTTATTCCAGCGTATGTAATAATTGTAGTATGGTCTGTGACATATTATTTCATAACGAGGCGTAATTAGACGTGTGTCAGCATTCCGTCAAAATGTAGTCGGCTAAAAAGGGCGACATCAGCGACATTCTTTACTTTTCAGGCGGAAGTATTTCCTGAATGCAGACCTGATCAATTAGATGCTCTCGGCGCAAATCCGCTGAATGCGCTCTTTTCTCGTCATTCGTCAGGTTCGCTCCGATCCCGCCGGTCATCACCATAACGAGCGAGCGATCATTCAAATCCAGCCAATAGGAACGACGGACTAGCTTGTTGTTGCCGTCTTGCACGACCGGGCTGTCAATGTTCTCGCTCAGGTCGGGTTGGTAAAATTGTGCCATACACTATTTCCGCTTGTGGCTCAGGATAGGTACTGGCGAATTTTCGCTAGCAGTTGGCGCGGACTGTAGGGTTTCGGCACGTATTCGTCACAGCCAGCCGCCCATGCCTTCTGTTCTTCGCCACTGAGCGCATAGGAGGTGACCGCGATGATCGTGATCGACCGCAATGCCGGATCGGCCTTGATCCGCCGCGTCGTCTCGTAACCGTCAATACCCGGCAGTTGGATGTCCATCAGAATAAGATCAGGCTGCTGCTTCGCCACGGCTTCGAGCGCTGCCTCGCCGGTCTCGGCCTCCATGATTTCGTAGTCGGTAGCGGAAAGCAGATCGCGAATGATTTGGCGGTTATCCTCCTGATCCTCCACTACCAGAATGAGCTTGCTCATGCCGTGACCACTTGCTGCATGGCGCGAACCGGGACTGTGAAGGAAAACGTCGAGCCCTGACCGACCTGTGACTCGACCCAGATTTTGCCGCCGTGCATCTCGACGATGCGTTTGGAGATGGCGAGCCCCAAGCCGGTGCCACCCTTCTTGCGGGTGATCGCATTGTCGGCCTGCTGGAATTCCTGAAACAGCTTGGCCTGATCGGCAGCGGAGATGCCAGGACCGGTGTCACGCACCGACAGGTGGAATGAACCATCGGCGGTCCCACCCGTTATGACAACTTCACCAGCATCGGTGAACTTGATGGCGTTGCCGACGAGGTTGATCAGGACCTGCGTCAAACGCCGACCATCGCCATGACCTGCTGGCAGTTTGGGAGACACATCGACCTTAAAAGTGAGCTTCTTGTCGGCGGCCAGCGGCTCAAGCGTGCTGCGGACAGTCTGGGCAATATCTTCAAGCGAGTAATCGGTGAGATCAAGCGTGAGTTGGCCAGCCTCAATCTTCGACAAATCGAGTACATCATTGATCAAGCCAAGCAAGTGTCTGCCGTTACTTTCAAGCCTTTTGAGGACACCCATCGTCTTTTCTGGCAGTTGACCGTAGATGCCGTCCGCCATCAGTTCGGTGTAGCCGAGAATGGCGTTGAGCGGCGTGCGTAGCTCGTGGCTCATATTGGCGAGGAACTGCGATTTGTGCTGACTCGCTACTTCGAGTTGGCGGCTCTTGTCCTGGATTTCGCTAAGAAGCCGCACGTTTTCAATCGCGATTACCGCTTGGTCCGCAAATGTTTTGATTAGCTCAATGTACTTTTCGTCGAAGGGCCGGACTGTCTTCCGGCTCAAGAGTAGTACACCAATGGGGCTACCTTCGCGCAAAAGCGGAACGCCGAGATGCGTGCGATAAGCACCCCGCTGCTGTATTTCGCCAAGACTGTATTCGGGATCGGCCAATACATCTGCAACTTGAATAGGCTTGCCTTCCATGAGTACACGCCCCGACACCGATCCGCGTCCAACGCTAAACGTATAACCTTTGACAAACTCGCGGAATTCCGACGTGTGGCCGTAGCTCGCCACAGTACGGAATCCTTCATCTATGGGGCGAAGGATTTGAGCCATATCTGCTTCGCACAGCCGCGCCGCCGATTCGACGAGCGTATCGAGTACGGTCTGCAGATCGAAAGTCGAGCGGCTGATGACCTTGAGGACATCTGAAGTGGCGGTCTGCTGCTGCAATGATTGCCGCAGTTCGCTTAGCAGCCGCGTGTTCTCTATGGCGATAACGGCCTGGGCTGCGAAATTCTTAACTAGCTCGATCTGCTTGTCGGTAAACGGTCGCGCCTCTTGGCGGTAGATGTTGATGACGCCGATCAACACATCATCCTTGAGCATTGGCACGTAAACTATGGACCGCGCACCGCCGAGTGTAGCCGCATAGCCGGGGACGGCTTCAGCGGCGTAATCATCGCTGTGGCATACCTGTTTTGTCCGCAAAACGCGCTCTAGCTGAGTGCCCGATCTCGGTCGAAGAGGACCGCGATCTTTTTGAAAAGTAGCGTATTCCAGCGGCGTGCCAACTTCAGCCGCGAAGTGGAAATTCTCGCCATCGAAGCGGTACAGGGAGCCGAACTTGGCTTCACAAATACGCACCGCGTTCTCCAGCATAGTCTGGAAAACTGGCTCCAGGTCACCGGGCGAGCTTGATATGACGCTCAGCACCTCCGAGGTAGCGGTCTGTTGTTCCAGTGATTCAGTGAGATCATCGGTGCGTTGGCGCAACTCATTGAGCAGCCGCGTGTTCTCTATGGCGATGACAGCCTGGGCGGCGAAGTTCTGTACCAGTGCGATCTGCTTGTCTGAGAACGGCCTAACTTCGGTGCGGTAAATAAAGATAGCGCCGACTAGCTCATCATCCTTAAGCATCGGCACGCAAAGGGTTGATCGTGCGCCGCCGAGCGTAGCTGCATTACCGGGGAAGGGTTCGGCGGCATAGTCGGCAGTATGGATCACTTGCTTTGTCCGCGCAGTGCGTTCCAGCAGCGTGCCCGGTCTCAGTTGAACGAACCCACGGCGCTTCTGGAATTCCGCGTACCCCGGTGGCGTGCCGACTTCAGCCGCAAACTGGATCGTTTCCCCGTCGAAGCGAAAAAGCGAACCGAACTTGGCTTCGCAGATGCGCACTGCGTTTTCCAACATGGCCTGAAATACCGGCTGCAACTCGCCCGGCGACGAACTGATGACGCTCAAAACTTCTGCTGTCGCCGTCTGCTGCTCCAGCGATTGTCGCAATTCGTTGAGCAATCGCGTATTCTCAATGGCGATGACGGCCTGGGCGGCGAAGTTCTTCACAAGCTCGATCTGCTTATCCGTAAATGGTCTGACCTCCTGCCGGTAGATGACGATAGCGCCGATTAACACACTGTCCTTGAACATGGGGACGCTAAGATGGGACTTTGCGCCCCCAAGCCGAGCCGGAGAGCTTGGTGCCTGATCGGCCGAGTCGTCGGCGCGGTGGACCACATCGTGTGTCTTCAGAAGTTGATCAAGTGAGGTTCCAGGCGGTGCTTGGAACGGTCCGCGTCGTTCGAGGAATTCGAGCAAAGGTGGCGGCAAGTTGCAGTTTGCAGTGGGATGGAACATCTTGCCATCGTAGCTAAGCAGAAGGCCGAACTTGGCCTCGCAGATGCGCGTCGCATTCTCCAGCATGGTCTGAAAAACCGGTCCAAGTTCTCCTGGCGACGAACTGATGACTTGCAGCACCTCCGCCGTGGCCGTCTGCCGCTCCAGCGACTCGCGTAGTTCATTGAGCAGCCGGGTATTCTCGATGGCGATGACGGCTTGGGCGGCGAAGTTTTGCACCAGAGCGATTTGCTTGTCAGTAAATGGACGGACTTCAGTGCGATAGATAAAAATTGCGCCGACCAGCACGTCGTCCTTTAGCATTGGTACGCAAACAGTAGACCGCGCACCGCCGAGCCTTGCTGCCGCGCCGATCACCGCTTCTTCGGTATCGTCCGCAGTATGGCTCACCTGCTTTGTTCGCATGACCCGATCTAGGTGACTGCCCGGCGTCGGTCGAAACAGCGACCGCTGTGTAAAGTATTCTGCAAGTTTCGGCGGCGTGCCCATTCCTGCTGCCCAACGGCAGCCGTCTCCGTCGATGAGGAACAGGTTACCGAACCTAGCCTCACAGATACGCACTGCATTCTGCAGCATGGCCTGAAACACCGGCTCCAACTCACCGGGCGACGAACTGATTACGCGCAGCACGTCCGCCGTCGCTGTCTGTTGCTCCAGCGATTGCCGCAGTTCGTTGAGCAGCCGCGTGTTCTCTATGGCGATGACGGCCTGGGCGGCGAAGTTCTGCACTAGCTCGATCTGCTTGTGGGTGAACTGTCGCACCTCCTCGCGGTTCATCGTGAAAGCGCCGATTAGCTCGTTCTCCTTCAGCATCGGGACGACCAGCGCGGTGCGCACACCGCCAAGTTCGACGGCATCGACGACTCGCTGTTGCCGCCTCTCGATATAAGCCTGGTCGACCGAAAGATCGGCGATGTGGATCACCGATCTGCTCGCGACCATGCGACCGAGCGGCGTGGTCGGATCGGGACGATGAGATTGCAAAAGACGGCGCGCTTCAGTGAAAGCGAGCGGCGTATTGTGCGCCGAAACGTGATGGAACACCTCGCCGTCCCAGCGGAAGATATTTCCCGACTGGGCGTCGCAGACGCGTGCAGCATTCTCCAGCATGGCCTGGAACACGGGCTCAAGCTCGCCCGGTGAGCTTGAGATGACGCTCAGTACCTTTGATGTGGCGGTCTGTTGCTCCAATGACTCGCGCAGTTCATTCAGCAGCCGCGTGTTCTCGATGGCGATGACGGCCTGTGCGGCGAAGTTCTTGACTAGCTCGATTTGCTTGTCGGTGAAGGGGCGGACTTCTTGGCGATAGATGCTGATGACGCCAATTAACACGTCGTCTTTGAGCATCGGGACAAGGAGTCGGGTCCGGGCTCCGCCAAGCCTCGCCGAGGCGGCTAGGACAGCATCAGATTTTGCGTCAGCGGTGTGATGACCGCGCTTTGTACGTATCACTCGGTCGAGGATGCCACCAGGAGTCGGTTTATATTGCCCCCGGCCCCGATAGAATTCAGCATATTCTGGAGGCGTACCGACTTGCGCTCCTAAGTGGCAATACTCACCGTCGAAGCGGTGCAAAACGCCGAACTTTGCCTCGCAGATGCGCGTTGCATTCTCCAGGATCACGTCAAATACCGGCTTCAAATCGCCGGGCGAGGCGCTGATAACCCGCAGCACCTCCGCCGTGGCTTTCTGCTGCTCCAGCGCCTCGTCCCGCTCGCGTCTAAGCAGCGCAATCTTCGCGTCGGCGTCGGTGCTGGAAGGCTTGCGACGCCCACTCACCTTTTGCGCACTGGGGCGCTTTGACTTTGTCCTCGTGCGTCGCCGGTTCTTCATGGCATCGCTGTCTGCTGCGGGCGTGCCCATAGGGGCCATGCTGCCGCCGCGACACCGAGAATACCAGGAAACCCCCGCCGCTTCATGACCCGCCCTGGCTCACGAGATGACATCGTATGGCTCAGACCAATGGTCTGGAAGGGGCTTTGTTACTCACTTTGATGGATTGGTCGTCAACGCCTTGCGCACATCCGACTGGGAAACCCCGAACTGTCGGGCAATTCGCGACGGCGTAATGCCAGCCTTGAACGAGGCGCGAATTGCATTCACCTGTCCGCGCGTCAACGAGACTTCGGCGATTTCGACCCGCCGTCGCTTAGCGGCCGGAGTTAATCGCTTCGTCGTCAATTCCTGTGGACGTAGAGCCGATGACGGCATTTCCGTCCTAACACTGGGCGGCAATCTGCCCCGCCGCTTTGCCTCATCGAATGCTGCCCCAAAAAGCTCGTCCAATTCTCCGTCATTCAGTTGGCTGACCGCATGACGCAGGTTCTTGGGCAGGATGTGCCGCTGGGATGCAGTTTCAGTCGCTTCTTTTGTTGCACCTACTGTTGGCGACGATGGGACAGCGGCTTTCGCCCCATCGGTTGAGAGAAGGCCCGGTATTGCTGGCTCGTCTGGGTCGCGTCCCATGACGCAATCATGGCGTGGTCAATGAATGTCGGCAATCGCCATCTTACTCGATTATGTCGTCGGTCAGAGCGAGTAATGTGGGCGGCACTTCGATATGTAGCGCCTTGGCCGTCTTTAAGTTTATAACAAGCTCAAACTTGGTAGGCTGCACGATTGGTAGTTCAGAAGGCTTTTCACCCTTTAGAATCCGGCCTACGTAAGCTCCCGCTTGGCGATATGCGTCCAGGAGGCTGGCTCCGTAGCTCATCAATGCTCCCGCTACTGCCAACTCGCGGTAGGGGCTGATTATCGGGACAGCGCGGCGGCGGCCAAGGCGACGAAAGCCTCATTACTTCCCATTGGAGAAATCGTGGAAAATGGCGCTGCAAGGAAAAAATATAATAATATCAATGATGCAAATTTCCTTCACACGGGAGAGGTCGTAGGTTCAATCCCTACAGCGCCCACCAGCCTTCGCTCGCGAAGCGAGAGAAGGCTGTCGCGCCGGAGCCAAATGGCGAAGGCGGGCCACCTGCCGCGAGCTACGGCTAGCCATCTTCGCATCTCGCTTGCCCATTAATGATCGCTTAATCACCGCGGAAACGGTCCCTACCGATACCCGTGGGATTCGAATTCCATTTTAAGTTTTTCTTCTTCGCCCACGCCTAGGGTCCAAAGACCAACCCCGTTTGCGGCGCGCTATAGCAATCGGACGGCACATCATTCGCGGCGTCCGCCGCCTTGGAATCGTTGTCGAGCGCTGCGTATGGCGAATCCCGAACCGTCCGATCAAATGCCGGATTCGCCCGCCGACGGCGATACCGGGTTAGCGGCGGCCTCGTCCGCGGCACTTCCGAACGAAACGGCGCAATTGCAGTAACTCCTCGCCGAAGCAAAGGAAAGCGAGCGGGTAGCGCGGCGCGCGCTCGGCGTTCTCGCATCCATCATCAAGCACCTGCCGGTGGGCGTGACGGTGCAGGCCGAAGACGGCAAGCCGCTGTTTGCCAACGACATGGCCGCCGAATTTTCCAATCCGGCGCCGGCCGGCGCCCCGCCAGAGGGCGGCGAAGCCGCAAGCGTGCGAGCGAGCGCGCCCACGGTGACCATGACGGAGGTTGGGGTTGCCGGTGCGCGTGGCGAACGCACGCTTCTAAAATATTGCCGGCCGGCGCGCATTCACGACCGCGCCGTGCTGGTGACGGCCGCGATCGACCACACCGAGCGCAAGCAGGCCGAGGTCGAGCTGTCGCGGCGCGCCTATTTCGACGACCTGACCGGACTGCCGAACCGCACCTTGATCCAGGAGCACGTCGAGCAATTGCTGACGAGCGCAGAGACGTCGCCGCGATTCGCGCTGGCGTTTCTCGACATCGACAATTTCAAGCACATCAACGACTACTATACGCACGCGATCGGCGACGCGCTGCTGGTGAAGGTGGCGCAACGCATTGCGACGAATGTCCGTCCCTCCGATATTCTCAGCCGCATCAGCGGCGACGAGTTCCTCTTGGTCGTGCATCCTCTTGCCCGCGACGAGGATCTCGCCCAGCTCATCGACAGCCTGCTGCAGCAGCTCAAGGAGCCGTTCCTGATCGCGGGGTTTGAAATATTCACCTCGGCATCGATCGGCTTGAGCGTCTATCCCGACCACGGCCGCAATTACGAAATGCTGCGCCGCGCCGCCGATACCGCCATGTATCGCATCAAGGAAGGCGCCAAAGGCGGCGCCGCGCTGTTCGATTCCGACATGGGGCGGGCGATGACCGCCAGGATGGCGCAGGAACAGCGGCTGCGGCTCGCCGTCCGCGACGGCCGCTTCTGCTGCGCGTTCCAGCCCAAGGTCGATATCCGCAGCCAGGAAGTGGTCGGCGTCGAAGCGCTCATTCGTCTGCGCGACGAGGACGGCGAGATCCAGGCGCCCGGCGAGTTCATCGGACTGGCGACCGAGCTCGGCCTGATCGACGACATGGCGCACCTGGCGCTCGACCAGATCGTGCGCTCGATGGATTTGATCGACGAGGCGTTCGGTCCGCACGTCACTGTCAGCATCAACATCGCGGCCAAGCAGGCCTGCAACATCCAATTCATGCGCGACTTTTGCGACGAGCTGAAGTCGACGAACTATGCCGACCGCTTCATCGTCGAAGTCACCGAGGACGCGTTCGTGGCCAAAAGCCTGTTTCAGTCGCAGGTGCTGCCGATGCTGCGCGACATCGGCGCCCGCGTCTCCATCGACGATTTCGGCACCGGCTATTCGTCACTGGCGGCGCTGGCCGACATCACTGCCGACGAACTCAAGATCGACCGCTCGTTCATCACGGATATTCACAAGCGCTCGCGCAGCCAAAGCATCTTGAAGGCGATCGAAGCGCTCAGCGAGCCGCTCGGCATGACGGTGATCGCCGAAGGCGTCGAGACCCCGGAAGAGGTGGCCTTCCTGCAGGCCGCCACCCGCATCCGTTATGCGCAAGGCTACTATTATTCCCGGCCGATTTTCATGGAAGATCTGACGACGGCACGGTATGGCGGTTCCGGCAACTCCCGCTCCCATGCCACGCAGCGGGAACAGTCGCCTTTGCGGGCGCGGCGCTAGGTCCTCGGCAACGCGGCGACGGACGCGCAGCGCATCGAACGGACTTGGCATCGAACGGACTTGGCATCGAACAGACTTGGCTAATTCTTGCTTAAGCGGCGCCGCGGCGGGCTTGCCGCGCGAATCCTCGTCGGCCTCACGCGCCGGCACGAGTTCCGCGGCGCGACAGCCGCTTTGTCCTTGCTGCATTAACGGAATTTCCAGCCCGATATGCCACTGTAAAACCAAGCCGAACCGACGTTCGCAGGTGTATCCGGATGGCGTGGCGGGACGAACGCGCCGATCCATGTTTAGAAATCAAAAGGTGACAGCCGATGCCGCAGGTCGCTCCCCTGGGTCAAGTCAATTCGGTCCGCGGCTGTCACGCCAGCGTCGGGCTTACCGGCGCCTCGCCCAACGGTCCCGAGGAAACCCGCGCGACGGTCGGCAAATTCCTCGGCGTCTGCGCCAATAAATCGCTGCTCATCGGCCTCATCACCGACGTCTCGCTGCAGCCGGGACCGACGCCGCAAGACCAGCAGGTCGCCACCGCGCAGCTCGAGCTCATCGGCGAAATCTCCGACTACGATTCCCCGTCGGCGCGATTCCAGCGCGGCGTCACCACCTATCCGGCGATCGGCGACACGGTGACTTTCATCGCCGCGCGCGAGCTGCGCCTGATCTTCCATTCCAGCAGCTCGCGCATGATCGACATCGGGCATCTGCAGCTCGACGCCGCCATCGCCGCCCGTCTCGACGTCGACGAAATGGTGAGCAAGCATTTTGCCGTGCTCGGCACCACCGGCGTCGGCAAATCGAGCGCGGTCGCGCTGTTGTTGCAGCAGATCGTCGAGGCCCGCCCCGACCTGCGGTTTTTCATTCTCGACGTCCACAACGAATACAGCCGCTGCTTCGGCGACCGCTCACAAGTCCTTAATCCGAGCAATCTCAAGCTGCCGTTCTGGCTGTTCAATTTCGACGAAATCGTCGACGTGTTCTTTGGCGGCCGGCCCGGCCTCGACGAAGAGATCGACTTTCTCTCCGAGGTCATTCCGCTGGCGAAATCGATGTATGCCCAGCAGTTCTCCGCCCAGGGCCGGCTGAGCACCAAGAACGGCGAGGTCGTTGCGCGCTACACCCTCGACATCCCGGTGCCCTATCGCATTGCCGATCTGATCACGCTGCTCGATTCCCGGATGGGCAAGCTCGAGAACCGCTCCTCGCGGATGATCTATCACAAGCTGATCACCCGCATCGAAAGCGTGTGCGGCGATCCGCGCTATGCCTTCATGTTCGAGAACGCCAATGTCGGCGGCGACACCATGGCGGAGATTCTGGCGACGCTGTTCCGGCTGCCACCGAACAGCAAGCCGATGACCATCATGCAGCTGGCCGGATTTCCGTCCGAGGTGGTCGACGCCGTCGTTTCCGTCACCTGCCGCATGGCTTTCGACCTCGGCCTGTGGAGCGACGGCACCAACCCGGTGCTCTTGGTGTGCGAGGAAGCGCATCGCTACATGGCGGCCGACCACAATATCGGCTTCGCGCCGACGCGGCGCGCCATTTCGCGGATCGCCAAAGAGGGGCGCAAATACGGTGTCTTTCTCGGCCTGGTCACGCAGCGGCCCGCCGAGCTCGACCCGACGATCCTGTCGCAATGCAGTACGCTGTTTGCCATGCGCATGACCAACGAGCGCGATCAATCGCTGCTGCGCTCTGCGGTCGCCGATACGGCGGCCAATCTGCTGGCGTTCCTGCCGTCGCTCGGCACCGGCGAAGCCCTGGCCTTCGGCGAAGGCGTCGCACTGCCGACGCGGCTGAAATTCAAGCAATTGCCCGACAATGTGTTGCCGAAGAGCGAGACGGTGAACCTCGGCGAGCTCTCGCCGGCAAGCAGCAAAGCTCCGCATTCGCTGGCGTCGGTCGTCGAACGCTGGCGCGGCCGCATCGGCGAACAACCGAGCCTGCAAAGACCGGCCGAGACCGCATCGCCGACGCTCGCACCAGTGGAGCCCGGACAGCCGGCGGCGGCGCTCGATCCGAACCGCTTCAGGCTGCTCAAGCGGCCGTTGGATCAGCAGGTCTTGAACGCCGGCTGGGACAAGACCATCGAGCCGACGCGGCGCTGAAGTACACCTTATAAGGGCCGTCCTCGCGCTCGGAGCGCGCAACGAGGGCGGCCCGGCGGCCGCCCTCGCCTTCCGGTCTGCTGCTCGTCGTGAACTACTTGTTGATGGTGCTCGCCGCCGCGGTGCAGGTCGC